>Ga0181561_10001623_pt1 | contig 19960 bp, 20 predicted proteins | sample 011ome_19_FD_133760 | JGI IMG/M metagenome (GOLD analysis project Ga0181561, IMG submission 133760) | Coastal salt marsh microbial communities from the Groves Creek Marsh, Skidaway Island, Georgia - 011510BT metaG (megahit assembly) | ecosystem: Environmental > Aquatic > Marine > Intertidal... | reverse complement strand
GGGGCCCAGCCGCTGCGGTAGATGCGGTGCATCATGCGACCCATGGGCGAGAGGGCGTCAAACTCTTCCTTGGACAAGGGTACCCAGACGAAGTCGACCCCTTTGAGGTTGGTGTAGCCGTGGTGTACGACGTTGTGGCCGACTTCCCAGAGGCTGTAGGGGGTGAGCGAGGGCAAAAATGCCAAGCGACCCACGACGTGGTTCGCGCGCCTATTCGGCGTGAGGCTTTGGTGGCAGGCATCGTGGCCAATGATGAAAAGCCTCCCAATGACAAAGCCTGCAGCCAAGCCGCACAGCAGCTGCAGCCACCAAGCTTGAAAAGCCACCGCGCCGACGATCAATGCGCCGAACAGCACGTAGTCAAGGCTTAGCAGTGCATAAGCGTGCCAATGCGTCCTTTGAGCCAGCGGTGCGAGCCATTGCCGAATGTACTTTCGGTGTGGCATCTCTTGTTCAGGGGATATTGGCTGATCGTGTGGTGTGGGTGCAGTCATATTCGGTTGTCCTAGTGGGCCCCGCGGCCCTGCCGTCCAATTTTAACGGCTGTGTGTTGGGGTGATCTGATCTGAATCAAAAGGGAAGATCGAGTTGTAAGGGGCTCTGCAGGCAATAAGTGGGTCATATGCGGTCAAAGACCGAGCCTGGAAACTTGTTCTGCGAATGTAACAAATTTCAACAATAATCCGAACCCACGCTGCAATCCGCAGTGATTGCAAGGATATCTCGATGCCCAGCAGAGCCACCAAAATCGTCGCCACACTCGGCCCCGCCTCGCAAAGCCCAGCCATGCTCGAGGCACCACTACGTGCCGGTGTCAATGCCGTGCGCCTGAACTTCTCCCATGGTACGGCTCAAGACCACCAAGACCGAGCCCAACTGGTGCGTGAAATTTCTCACAAACTCGGGCGCGAAGTGGCCATCATGGCTGATTTGCAGGGGCCCAAAATTCGGGTAGGCAAGTTTGAACAAGGCAAGGTTGAATTGGTCAATGGTCATTCGTTCTTGCTTGATGCGGCCCGAGACGCCCTAGGGGACGAATCTGCGGTGGGCTTGGATTACAAAGAGTTGCCCCGTGACGTCAAGCCAGGTGACACGTTGCTGTTGAACGACGGCTTGATCGTTTTGGAAGTCACGAAGGTGCATGGCGCGCAAGTTCACACGGTTGTCAAGGTGGGTGGTGAGTTGTCTAACAACAAAGGCATCAACAAGCAGGGCGGTGGTTTGTCTGCCCCTGCCTTAACGGCCAAGGACATGGACGACATCAAGACTGCGATGGCTTTGAAAGCCGATTACGTTGCGGTGAGTTTCCCCAAGTCAGCGACAGACATGGAGTTGGCCAGGCAACTCTGCCATGTGGCCGGTGCGGCCCATGACCACAAGCCGGGCTTGATTGCAAAAATCGAGCGCGCCGAAGCCATCCCCGAATTGGAAGCGATTTTGCGGGCGTCCGACGGCATCATGGTTGCGCGTGGTGATTTGGCCGTAGAGGTGGGCAACGCCGCGGTTCCTGCTTTGCAAAAGCGCATGATCCGCCTCGCCCACCAGCACGACAAAGTGGTCATCACTGCGACCCAAATGATGGAGTCCATGATCCAAAACCCAGTGCCCACACGCGCTGAGGTCAGTGATGTGGCCAACGCGGTATTGGACGGTACAGATGCGGTGATGCTCAGTGCTGAGACGGCGGCTGGTAAATACCCCCTGGAGACGGTGCGAGAGATGGCCGCAATTTGTTTGGCCGCGGAAGCCGCTCATGACGCTGAACTGCATCTAGACATTGATCACAAGACGTTTCGCCGCATTGACCAATCGATTGCCATGGGCGCTTTGTTTACCGCGCACTACTGTGGGGCCAAGGCGATCGTGGCTCTGACGGACTCGGGTTCAACAGCCTTGTGGATGAGCCGATTCAATGTGCCTGTGCCTATTTATGCCATCACGTCCCGCGTGAGTGCTCAAAGGCGCATGGCCATTTTTCGCAACGTGCGCCCATTGTTGATGGATACCAGTGCCGACCGTGACACCGCCCTCAGTGACGCAGAAAAGCACTTGAAGGCTCGCGAGATTGTGCAGTCTGGCGACATTTACGCCATCACATGCGGGGAGCCCATGGGCTCGCCGGGTGGCACGAATATGCTCAAAATGTGCCGAGTCAGCTGAGACAGCGCCACTGTGCTGATCCTTTGATTCGACACCTCGCCCTGCGAATGGGCGTGCTGCGCAATGGCTTCGCTATGGCTTGGGCGCACACGCCAAGCTAAGCAAGGCGAGTTACCGGTTGGTTACAAGCCAAAGCGCATGAGCCTGGCAAGCAGGTAGGTGGCGCTTGGCCGAGAGGTACTGAGCGCCGCCCACAACCCGTGTGCGGTTTGGTTCAACGCCGATTCAAAATGGCCATGGTGATGCGTGACACACACACCAGCTGCTCTTGTTCGTTGTGGATGTGTATTTCCCAGATTTGGCTCGACGCACCTCTGTGCAGGGGCCTTGCAATGCCATGAACCCAGCCAGAACGCACTGCGCGCACATGATTGGCGTTGATTTCTTGACCGGCACACCATTGTTTTTCGGGGTCTAAGGTGGTGGCTGTGGCCATCGAACCGAGTGTTTCAGCCAACAAAACCGATGCGCCGCCGTGCAACAAGCCCATGGGTTGTTTGGTGCGGTGATCCACCGGCATTCGGCCTTTCAAGAAATCGTCGCCGATCTCTGTGAACTCGATACCCAGGCTCTCAATGGCCGTGCCTTTGCTGCGTTGCGCAAGATCATTCAGGTGAGGGGTGTTGAACCAAATGCTCATGGGTTGGACAGCCTTTAGCGAAAGTCAAAAAAGCCAATTGGGTGACACCGCAGTGTAAAACGCCCATCGATCGGTTGCGTGTACCGAGGCGACGGCTGTGGCTCCGTGCGGTTCGCAGCGTCAGTTTGGCGCCGACAATGGGCGGCTAAAATACAAAGTTACCAAGCCGTTACATATCAAAAATGTATCGATTTGAACGCATCCACCAGCCTCAACCAAAGGACCCTCATCATGGCTTTAGTCTCAATGCGCGAATTGCTCGATCACGCTGCCGAAAATGGATACGGCATCCCAGCCTTTAATGTGAACAACCTAGAGCAAGTCCAAGCTGTGATGGCAGCGGCAGACGAGACGGGTGCGCCAGTGATTTTGCAGGCCAGTGCGGGTGCTCGAAAGTATGCAGGCGAGAGCTTCATCAAGCATCTGATTCAAGCTGCCATTGAGGCATACCCGCATATCCCACTGGTCATGCACCAAGACCACGGGCAAACGCCTGCGATTTGCCAGGGTGCAATCGACCTTGGATTCTCTTCCGTGATGATGGACGGATCACTGGAGGCCGACGGCAAAACACCGTCCAGCTTTGACTACAACATTCAGGTAACCCGAGAAGTCGTTGAACTGGCCCATCGCGTCGGCGTGACCGTCGAGGGTGAATTGGGCTGCTTGGGGTCTTTAGAGACCGGCGAGGCGGGGGAAGAGGATGGCATCGGCGCCGTCGGCAAGCTGGACCACGACGCCTTGCTGACTGACCCCGAGCAAGCGGCTGAGTTTGTCAAAGCCACGGGTCTGGATGCTTTGGCCATCGCTATTGGTACCAGCCATGGTGCATACAAGTTCACCCGCAAGCCCACTGGTGACATTTTGGCGATCAGCCGGGTCAAAGAAATCCATGCCCGCATCCCCAATACCCATTTGGTCATGCATGGCTCGAGCAGTGTGCCGCAAGAGCTTTTAGAGATCATCCGTGCGCATGGCGGCAAAATGAAAGAAACCTACGGCGTGCCAGTTGAAGAAATTCAAGAGGCTATCAAGCACGGGGTGCGCAAGATCAACATCGACACGGACATTCGCTTGGCGATGACCGGTGCGGTGCGGAAATTCCTAGTTGAAAACCCTGAAAAATTTGATGCCCGCGAGTGGTTGAAGCCTGCCAGAGAAGCTGCCCAGGCGATCTGCCGCCAGCGTTACTTGGAGTTCGGTTGTGAGGGGCAGGGCTCAAAAATAAAGGGTGAAGCGCTGTCTGCTGTGGCTGCTCGCTATGCCCGTGGAGAGCTTCAACAGCGGGTGCAATAACCCCACAGAGTGATATCCCTAGGGTTGGGGTTTTCGTGTCATTTTCGAGTAAGCTAATGCGCTGAATTAAAAATAACTCGGAGACAACACATGGCAGAAACAGACATGGCACGCCCTTGGTTGAACGCTTACCCCAAAGAGGTTCCGGCTGATATCGACGTCAACCAGTTCAGCTCGCTGGTTGAACTGATGGACACCGGCATGAGCAAGTATGCGGACCGAATCGCGTACACGTTCATGGGCGCTGATTTCACCTTTGCGCAAATTGATGAGGCCTCTGCCGCAATGGCGGCCTACTTTCAGTCGCTGGGCCTCAACAAAGGCGACCGCATCGCGATCATGATGCCCAACGTGCCTCAGTATCCAATTGCAGTGGCCGCGGTGTTGAGGGCTGGCTATGTGGTGGTCAACGTGAACCCGTTGTACACGGTTCGCGAACTCAGGCATCAGCTGATCGATTCGGGCGCACAAGCCATTGTCATCATCGAAAACTTTGCGGCCACTTTGCAAGCGTGTATCGCTGACACAGGTGTCAAGCACGTGGTGCTGGCGGCCATGGGTGACCGACTTGGTGCCCTGAAAGGGTTGCTGGTGAACACCGTGGTGCGCAAAGTCAAAAAGATGGTGCCGGAGTTTTCATTGCCGGCAGCGGTGCGCTTCAACGATGCGTTGGCGCGAGGCAGCAAAATGAAGTGGACCCGCCAGACGCTGGGCCCAGACGACGTGGCTGTTTTGCAGTACACAGGCGGCACCACAGGCGTATCTAAGGGTGCAGTCCTGTTGCATCGAAACGTGTCTGCGAACCTTTTGCAGTCCGAGGCGTGGAATTCACCCGCACTCAAAGACATGCCACCAGGTGAGCAACTGGTGAGCGTTTGCGCGCTGCCGCTGTATCACATCTTTGCTTTCACCATCAACATGATGCTGGGCATGCGCATGGGTTGGCGCAATATTTTGATCCCCAACCCACGCGACTTGGGGGGGGTGCTGAAAGAGTTGTCCAAATACAAGGTGCATTCGTTCCCAGCCGTGAATACCCTGTTCGGAGGCCTTGCCAACCACCCAGACTTTGACAAAGTCGACTGGAGCCACCTGCGCGTGAGCTTGGGCGGCGGTACGGCCGTGCAAAGCGGTGTGGCCAAGCTCTGGTTAAGCAAAACGGGGTGTCCAGTTGTCGAGGGCTATGGCTTATCAGAGACCTCCCCAAGTGCCAGCTGCAACCCGACAGATAGCAAAGAATTCAGCGGCACCATCGGCATCCCGCTGCCCAACACCTACATGAAGATTCTGGATGACGATGGAAATGATGTGCCGCTGGGGGAACCCGGCGAGATCGCCATCAAGGGCCCGCAGGTGATGGCTGGCTACTGGCAGCGCCCAGACGAAACCGCCAAGGTGATGACTGCGGATGGCTACTTCAGGTCCGGTGACGTTGGCGTGATGGATGAACGTGGCTACTTCAAGATCGTCGACCGCAAGAAGGACATGATTTTGGTTTCGGGGTTCAACGTGTATCCCAACGAGATCGAAGAAGTGGTCTCTAATCTCGACGGTGTGCTCGAGTGTGCTGCGGTTGGGCAGCCCGATGAGCATTCGGGTGAGGCCGTCAAGCTGGTGGTGGTTGCCAAGAGTGATGCGCTCACCGAGCAAGCCGTGCGCGACCACTGTAGGGCCAACCTCACTGGTTACAAGCAGCCCAAAGTGGTTGAGTTCCGCGCTGAACTACCCAAGACACCGGTGGGTAAAATTTTGCGACGCGAGCTGCGCGGCTAAACCCGCCATCCGCAAAAAAAGCAACCCTCGGGTTGCTTTTTTTATTTGAGCCAACCTCTTTTTCGAAAATACAGCATTGGGATCACGGCAGATGCCACCATCAGTGAGAGCGCAAACGCATAGCCGTATTCCCATTGAAGTTCGGGAATGAACCGAAAATTCATGCCGTAAAGGCTGGCGACCAAAGTGGGTGGAAGTAGACAAACGCTGGCCACGGAGAAGATTTTGATGATCTTGTTTTGATTGATGTTGATGAAACCGACGGTGGCATCCATCAAGAAGTTGATCTTTTCAAACAAAAATGCTGCATGGCTATCCAAGCTATCCAAGTCGCGCAAGATTTGCCTCGCGTCTTCGAATTGCTCCGCAGAAAGCAAGCGCGTTCGCATCATGAAGCTAACCCCCTTGCGAGTGTCCATCACGTTGCGGCGAATGCGCCCTGACATGTCTTCGCTTCTGGCGATGGCCGCCAAGACTTGACCTGCCGTGTCGTCGGTCACTTCGGCGGCCAACACGGTCTTGCTGACGTTGTCGAGCTCGTCGTTGATTTCTTCCAAAGTGTCGGCCGAATACTCTGCGTCTGCATCGAATAGCATGAGCAAAACATCTTTGGCGTCTTCAATCAGTCCGGGCATGCGCCGCGCACGCAGCCGCAAAAGTCTCAACACGGGGACGTCTTCTTGGTGAATCGAGAACAAGACGCCATGGCTGCGCTCGCTTCCGCTGCCGCGGTTCAGCACAAACGCTACCCGAGCGGTGTGTGGGTCGTCTTCATCAGCGATCAAGAAGTCCGAACGGATGTGCAACTCGCCGTTTTCTTCTTCGTAAAAGCGCGCGGACTCTTCAATGTCCTCGGCCATGACGTCATCTGGGATTGACAACCCATAGTAGGCTTTGACCCACTGGGTCTCAGCTGCGGTGGCATCGTCTAAATCGACCCAAATGGGCTTGAATTTCTCCAAATCTGCGAGAGACTCGATTTCTTCTTGGTAGAGGCGACCGTTCGCCAGGGTAAATACATTCAGCATGGTGTTTTCCGGTCTGGATTGGGCGCGCAAAAGGCTTGCGCGCACGTCAAATGAATTCAGGCGCTTTCAATGTAGACACCAGAACCCACCACAACCACACTGAGATTAAATCGGCTGCGCAGACTCCATCGACACTGAAAGCGCGCGACTAGGGCTGCTTTCCATGGAGGAACTCCAAAAATGAAGACGGGTGCGATTATCGCATTGTTGGTCGCATTGTTCCCACTCACGCAGCCACTTTGTATCGGGTTGAGTTACATTGCCAAGACTTCTGGAGCCTCACTTGACCACATCGACCACCCTCTCTCTTTCCCCGACCCAAGAGCGGTGGGTGCTGCTGACGCTGGCCGGCGTCCAATTCAGTCACATCTTGGATTTCATGGTGCTGATGCCGTTGGGGCCACAGTTGACGGCATTGTTTCAGATATCGGATGCACAGTTTGGACTTTTGGTATCGGCCTACACCGTCTCGGCGGGTATCTCTGGTTTGTTGGCTTCTGCTTACTTAGATCGGCTGGACAGAAAGCATTTGCTGTTGGGCCTGTACGCGTTGTTTACCCTTGCGACGCTGGCTTGCGCATTCGCACCAAGCTACGTGTGGCTGATGGGCGCGCGCGTGGCTGCCGGTGTGTTCGGAGGCGTGTTGACGGCCTTGACCCACACCATCGTGGGTGACGTGATACCGATTGAGCGCAGGGGCGCAGCGATGGGCCTGGTGATGGCGTCTTTTTCAGTGGCCACGGTTGCAGGTGTGCCTTTGGGGCTGGCTTTGGCAGCGCAGTGGGGGTGGCATGCGCCGTTTTTGATGCTGGCCCTGATGTGCACGCTGCTCTGGGTGATTGCCTTGTTGAGTTTGCCTTCAATCAATGCCCACCTTGGGGCATCTGGGCGTGGAACGATTTGGCGCGAAATCTACGAAACGGCAAGCCACAGAAACCACTTGTGGGCGTACTTGTTGAGTGCTGTGAACATTTTTGGTGGGTTTATGGTGATCCCCTACATCACCATTTACATGCGCTTCAATGTCGGCCTCACGCCAGAAGAAATTCCATACCTGTACTTGGCAGGCGGGGTTTGCACTTTGATCACCGCACGCTGGATCGGTACGCTAGCTGACCGCTATGGCAAGCCCAAGGTTTATCAGGCGTTGGCGTTGATGACGATCGCGCCGCTTTTGGTGCTGACGCATATGCCCGCTGTAAGCCTCTGGGTAGCAGTGCCCGTCAACGCTGTGTTGTTTGTGGTATTGAGTGGTCGGATGATTCCGCTGATGGCCATGCTCACCGCCACCGCGCACCCCAGCCGGCGGGGTACATTCATGGCGCTGAACTCTGCAGTGCAGTCGTTGGCCATGGGATTGGCTGCTTTTTTGGGGGGCTTGTTGATCTCTCGCAATGCCCAAGACCAAGTGGTGGGCTTTGGCTTGAATGGTTGGCTCAGCGTGTTGGCTTTGCTGGCCTCGCTGTGGCTGGTCAACCGCATCATCATGCACCACAACCTGCCATCTGCGCCACCCCCACACAAAATATGACTGTTCTGGCGGGGCATAGGCGCACGCCTTGATCAAAGTGGTAAAGCGTTGCATGATGGATTCGACAGAACCGGCGGTCGATTCTGTCGCTACCCAGTTCAAGGAGGTTGCATATGAACTTGACAATCAGCGGACACCATTTGGAAGTCACCCCAGCCCTGCGCAACTATGTCACCCAAAAGTTAGACCGAATATCGCGGCACTTTGACCAAGTGGTTGACATCAAGGTGCTGTTGACCGTGGATAACCTCAAAGAGAAAGACTTGCGCCAGAAGGCCGAATGCAACATCCACGTCAAGGGTCGAGACCTTTTCGCCGAGAGTGCGCACGCTGATTTGTATGCTGCTGTCGATGACTTGGCAGACAAACTGGACCGCCAAGTCCTCAAGTACAAAGACAAGACACAAGACCACCAGCACATCGGTGCCAAATACCTGATGTAGGATGATGACCACTGCGGGTTGCAGACCCTGTCATTTGAGGTCAAAATTCGCATCACTTCAGCAAAGCCACCCATTTCGGTGGCTTTGTCTTCTTTGTATTCAATCTGGTCATTGTGGTCGCATCTGGGACCCGATAGAGGACAACCATGAACCGTCTTTCAGCCATATTGCCACTTGAGCAAGTGTTGGTTGGTGTGGAAACCACCAGTAAGAAGCGTGCCTTTGAAGAGGTGGGCCTGTTGTTTGAAGCCGAGCATGGCCTGAGTCGCTCACTGTTGACAGATAGTTTGTTCGCCCGTGAGCGGCTGGGCTCGACAGGGCTTGGCTATGGGGTTGCTATTCCGCATGGCCGGATCAAGGGCCTCAAGCAGCCTATGGCTGCCGTTTTTCAATTGCAAGCCCCCATCCCATTCGACGCACCAGATGAAAAGCCTGTGGTGTTGATGATTTGCCTTTTGGTCCCAGAAGCAGCCACACAGAAACACTTGGAAATACTCTCTGAAATTGCGGAGATCTTGAGTGATGCCGAATTGCGAGAGCAAATGAAGGTCGCCGCTGACCGAGAAACCTTGCATCAATTGATTGCCAACTGGCAATCTGCCCACACGGCAGCCGCATGAGACCCACCGCCATCAGTGCGGATGTGCTGTTTGAACACAACCGCACGCGACTGAAGTGGCACTGGCTAGAGGGGCTATCGGCCTCTGAGCGAGATTTTGACCAAATGGCCATTCGAGCGGCCCGCTCAGGTGCCGATTTGGTGGGTCACTTGAACTACATCCACCCCTACCGCATACAAGTGCTGGGCGAGCGTGAGGTGGCCTATCTTTCGCGAGGAACCGAAGAGGACTGCGCCAGACGGGTTTCTCGCATCGTCACCCTCGAGCCGCCCGCATTGGTGCTTGCGGATGGCCAAGTGGCACCACAGCAATTGCTGTCGATGTGCGCTCGCGCAAACCTTCCGCTGTTTTCGACAGATGAGTCGGCCGCTTTTGTGGTCGATGTCTTGCGAGCTTATCTGTCCAAACACTTCGCTGAGCGTGACACTTTGCACGGCGTCTTCATGGACATCCTAGGGCTAGGCGTTTTGATCACGGGTGAGTCGGGCTTGGGCAAGAGCGAGCTTGGTCTGGAGTTGATTTCTCGTGGTCACGGACTGGTGGCAGACGACGCAGTGGACTTTTTTCGCATCAATCAGACCACCATTGAAGGGCGCTGTCCTGATTTGCTGCGCAATTTGCTCGAAGTCCGAGGTATCGGTTTGCTAGACATCAAAGCCATCTTTGGTGAAACAGCCGTGCGGCGCAAAATGCGGCTGAAACTGATTGTGCACCTGGTGCGCAAGGAAACCCTCGAGCGAGACTATGAGCGCATGCCCCATGAGGCGCTTTACAAAGAAGTGATCGGCGTTCCGGTGCGCATGGCTGTGATTCAAGTGGTTGCCGGTCGCAACATTGCTGTCTTGGTTGAGGCGGCAGTGCGCAACACCATTCTGCAGTTGCGGGGCATTGATACCTACCAAGAATTTCTCGAGCGGCAGCGCGTGGCGATGGCCAACGGCGTGGCGGATTAACAATCGCCGGCTCTAGGCGCGCCCGCCAGGGCGTTCAAATGCGCTGCAGCAAGCCTTCTAATGCGGCGATGGCGGTTGCGTTTCGCACATCCGCTCTCCCACCTTGAAACAGCACGCGCGTCGACTCCACGGCCTCCGCAGTGCACCAAGCCAAGCACACAGTGCCTACAGGCTTGTCTGGACTGCCACCGCCCGGTCCAGCGATGCCAGTGACCGCGACAGAGACGTCTGCGTTCGAGCGAGCGCGTGCGCCCCGAGCCATGGCCTCTGCGACTGCTAGACTGACGGCGCCATGCTGCCTCAGTGTGTCGGCTTCAACTCCCAAGTGTTGCTGCTTGGCGAGGTTGGAATAGGTTACAAAGCCGCATTCAAACCAATCTGAAGATCCTGCTAAATCGGTGCAGGCAGCAGAGATCAGGCCACCGGTGCAGCTTTCGGCAGTGGCGAGTCTCCACTTTTTGGCCAAGAGTTGCGCCGCCAGCTGCTCGACGTACTCAGAGAATTGATTCATCCTGTCACCCTATGTATCGCCGCCACTGCCAGCAGGGTCATCCCTGCGGCCACAAAATCGTCGAACATCACGCCCCAAGCGCCGCGCCATCCGAATCCCTTGAAGTGGCGATCAGCCCAGGCTGTGGGCCCCCACTTCACGGCGTCAAAAAATCGAAAAAGACCAAATGCCACGGCTTGCTCTACCCAAGTGGCAGGGCCAAGCACCCACAAAACCAACCAAAAAGCCAGGATCTCATCCACCACGATATGGCCTGAGTCTGCTACCCCAAGGTGCTCGGATGTCAACTTGGAGGCCCACCACCCCAATAGCGTACCGCTGACCAACAAAAAAAACCAATGGGTGTCTGTTGCACCGTGGTCCAGCAACACAAAGGTCAGCCATGCCCACAAGGTGCCTACCGTTCCGGGGGCTTTGGGACTAAGCCCCGAGCCAAAGCCCAAGGCAATCATGTGTGCCGGGTGTGCCATTAGAAATCGATGGTTGGGTCGCATGTCTGAATCTGGATGTCTTGGAACGGGAAGAGGCGCTTGTCTAGGCTTTCTGAAACTTGGGCCTAAAGGTGGTGTGAAAAATGGTCAAACCCTGGCTCTACGGTATCGCAGGGCTCCCCGTGTGCATCCAAAAACGTCGCGACCCCCTCACTTAAGGTTCCAGGGGCCTTCATGTGACCGATGCGTGTGAGGGGCACGCCAAGCTGCACTGCGAGGGCTTGCAAAGCGCTGCGGTGTTGTGGATGGGCGCAAAAAAGCAACTCGTAGTCATCGCCACCACTGGCGGCGAACGGGTGGCTTTGGTCGCCCATACAAGCCAAAACAGCGGGTGCAACGGGCAGTTGAGGCAACCAGATTTCCGCGTGGCAGTGGCTTGCTTTGGCGAGGTGGCCCACATCGCCGCTTAAACCATCACTCAAGTCCATCGCGGCACTCGCGATGCCTCGCAGAGCCAGGCCTAAATCAACACGCGGGGTGGGGAGGTCCATGGCCGTGAGTCCCTGCTGTATGGCATCCGCGGGCAGGCCTTCAGGCAATCGCCCCTGGCGATGCCACAAACCCAAACGCGCACCACCCAAGCGGCCACTGACATAGAGGTCATCACCAACTTGGGCTGTGTCGCGCCTCAGCGCCAAAGTTTCTGGGACTTGCCCCATGACGGTGATGCAGATATTGAGTGGACCGCGCGTGGTGTCACCACCGATCAGTTCACAGCCATGGGTATCGGCCAACGTTCGCATGCCGCCTGAGAACGCTTGCAGCCAATCGATGTCGATGCTGGGTAGCGCCAGCGACAATGTGAAATGTCTGGGCCTTGCCCCCATGGCGGCCATGTCGCTGAGGTTGACGGCCAAGGCTTTGTGGCCGAGCGCGCGAGCGTCGGCTCCTGCAAAAAAATGTCTGCCTTCCACCAACATGTCTGTCGATACCGCCCACGCTTGACCAGCGGCCGGCAGACACAAAGCAGCGTCATCTCCCACACCCAGGTGTGTCGTGGGCGTAGGCCAGTTGAAAAACGCACGGATGGCGTCAAACTCATTCATGAGTGAAGCAGTCAAATGGTGGCAGGTGCCCACATGATAAGCGGCACGAGCCGACATTTGTCACCCCGTTGGTGCTGTCGCATAATCAAGATTTCCTCGGTCATTTGCTTGGCCTCAACCACTCTTGATACCCACATGAATACGCCCACATTTCGCATCGCTCCATCTATTTTGTCGGCAGACTTTGCCACTTTGGGCCAAGAGGTTCGCCAAGTGATTGCGGATGGTGCCGATTGGATCCACTTCGACGTGATGGACAACCACTACGTGCCCAATTTGACTTTCGGCCCCATGGTTTGCCAAGCTCTGAAACCTCACGCTGTGACGCCAAGCGGCGCGGCAGTGCCCATTGATGTTCACCTCATGGTGCAGCCTGTGGATGCGTTGGCCGAGGCTTTTGCAAAAGCGGGCGCTGATTTGATCAGCTTTCACCCAGATGCCAGCGCGCACGTGCATCGTTCGATTCAAGCCATCAAGGCCATGGGTTGCCAAGTGGGGCTGACTTTCAATCCTGCTGAACCACTGGACGCACTGGACTGGGTGATCGATGACATCGACTTGATTTTGATCATGAGCGTCAACCCAGGTTTCGGTGGTCAAAGTTTCATTGACTCATCTTTGCGCAAAATTGAAGCCGCTCGAAAGCGCATTGACGCCTGTGGCAAAGACATTCGCCTTGAGGTCGACGGTGGCATCAAAGTTGACAACATCGCAAAAGTGGCGAGCGCTGGCGCAGATACATTTGTCGCAGGGAGCGCCATTTTTGGCCAGCCCAGCTACCGAGATGTCATCACCGCGATGCGCGGCGAATTGTCGAAGGTGGGCTGAATCTGGTTGCCTCAGTCGAATAGTGACCATGCCGCGTTGGGGGCTCTATCGTTTGAGTCACAATGCCCGTTTGAGTAGGTTGTCAACAACTTGACAAAGGGGCAAGCCGCATGGCCAAGCAATTTGATTTGATCGCATTTGACTGGGATGGGACCCTATGGGACTCCACGGCTGCCATCACTCGGTCCATCCAAGCGGCGGTGTTTGACGTGACGGGCGAGAGGCCGACCCAAGAGCGCGCTTCTTATGTGATTGGTTTGGGGCTGAAGCACGCCCTGATGCACGTCGCCCCGCAACTCAATGAAAGCCAGTACCCCGAGTTGGGCGAACGGTACCGCCATCACTTTGGGCGTGAAATGTTCAAGGTCCAGTTGTTTGACGGCATTTTGAATTTGCTGGATGCGCTTCACCAAAACGGCCACCAATTGGCCGTAGCGACTGGAAAATCGCGCGCTGGTCTCAATGAGGCTTTGCAAGCTGTCGAGCTCAAAGGAAAATTCCACGGGTCGCGCACAGCGGATGAAACGCGTGGCAAACCGGATCCGTTGATGCTGCACGAACTAATGGAAGAGTTCGATGTCCAGCCCTCTCGCACACTCATGATTGGTGACACCAGCCATGACCTGCGCATGGCCAGCAATGCTGGGTGTGCTGCACTTGGCGTGACCTATGGCGCCCATGACCGGTCGCTTTTGGTCGCAGAGCAATCGCTGGCGGTGGTTGGGTCGGTACAAGAGTTACAGGCTTGGTTGCTGGACAACGCGTGAGGCCTGCGATGGATACAGGGTTAGACCAAACATGGCAGCCGCTTTGCCCCAGCTCAGATTTGGTTAACGGGGGCCAGGCGGTCATTTTTGATGTGAGATTCGCAGGTCAGACCATGCTGGGTTTCGCGATTCGGTTCAAAGGCCAAGTGGCCGCATATTTAAACCGCTGCCCGCATGTGGCCATGGAGATGGATTGGCGCCCTGGCCATTTTTTTGATGCGCCCAAAGAGCTGCTGATGTGTTCAACGCACGGTGCGTTGTTTGAGCCATTGTCAGGAAGGTGCATCTCGGGCCCCTGCGTAGGCAAACAATTGATCGCGATCGGCTGCACAGAGCGTGATTCGGTGGTGTACTGGCAAACGGCTCACAACCTTGAGCCCGTTCAATTTTAGGGACACTTATGCAAGTTGAAGAAGACCGCTCAGACGCTGGGCACGGGTGGGAGCGAGAAGCTCTGCAAACGCTCTTGGCCGAGCACCAACAAGATCGTCGATCTGCCAGGCGTTGGCGTTGGTTCAAGGCCATGGTCTGGATGCTGGTGCTGGTCGGGATGATCGCTTTGACTTGGAAAGCCGTAGAAGACAGCCAGCCCAGTGCGGTGATGAGCGGTAAGCACACCGCGGTCATTTCAATTGACGGAACCATTGCGGCTGGGTCGCCAAGCTCTGCCGAGAACGTGATTGACTCTCTACAAGAGGCGTTTGAAGCACCACAGGCGCAGGCGGTGGTTTTACTCTTTAACAGTCCTGGCGGTAGTCCGGTGCACGCGGGCATGGTCTACGATGAAATCGTCAGACTCAAGGCCATTCATCAAAAACCGGTCTATGCGGTTGTCGAAGAAATGTGTGCCTCGGCGGCCTATTACATTGCAGCGGCAGCGGATGAAATTTATGTCGACAAGGCCAGTGTGGTGGGCAGCATTGGTGTGCTCATGAATGGCTTTGGGTTCACGGGCTTGATGGACAAATTAGGGATCGAGCGGCGGCTGATCACGGCCGGTGAAAACAAGGGTTTCATGGACCCTTTTAGCCCCCAAACCGAGGCGCAAAGGCAACACGCCGATGAACTGCTGAAAAGCATCCACCAACAGTTCATCTCCGCGGTCAAGCAGGGTCGGGGAGCGCGTTTGGGCGATGTCCCTGAGTTATTCAGCGGCCTGATTTGGACAGGGGAGAAAGCCGTTGAATTGGGATTGGCCGACGGTTTGGGTTCTTTGCGCTATGTGGCCCGAGAGCTTGTCTTGGCTGAAGATTTGGTTGACTACACCCGCCAAGAGAGTTTTCAAGAACGCGTGGCGAAACAGCTAGGTGCGACCGTTATCCAAGGTTTGTTTGAGTCCACTCAAGAGCGCAACTGGGTGTGGCGCTGATGCACCCACTGTTGGCGACGGTGGGCACGTGAATCAGAGCGCCAGGCTGTTGGGTTTGCCCACACCCTAGGCGTCAAAAAAGCCGCGTGAGTCGCGGCTTTTTATTGGCGTTAAGGTCTCTGGCGTTAAGCCAATTCGAGCGATTGCTTCATTTTTTTCATGGCAGCAGCTTCAATTTGACGCACACGTTCAGCGCTCACGCCATAGATGGCAGCCAGTTCGTGCAGTGTCTTGCCGCCAGAGCCATCGTCGTTGACGTTGAGCCAACGCTCAGAGACGATGTGTCGCGAGCGCTCATCCAGTTGCGCCAAGGCCTGCGCAATGCCATCGCTGGCAAGAGCCTCTCGTTGCTGAGCCTCGATCATTTCGGTGGGCTCAATGTTGGGGTCAGCCAGATAGGCAATGGGCCCGTAGGATTCGCCTTCATCATCGAGCGCCACAGGGTCGAGGACGACGTCTCCACCCATCATGCGGGTCTCCATCTCGCGCACATCTTCAACCTTGACGTTGAGTGCTTGGGCGATTTCCTCCACCTCGTTGCTGTTGAGTGTGGCGCGCTCTGCACCTTGATCTTCCGCTTGGAAGCCGTGTTTGAGTGACCGCAAGTTAAAGAAGAGCTTGCGTTGCGCTTTGGTGGTGGCAACTTTGACCATGCGCCAGTTGCGCAAGATGTACTCGTGAATCTCAGCCTTGATCCAGTGCAATGCATAGCTCACGAGACGCACACCGTGGTCTGGGTCAAAGCGGCGAACGGCCTTCATCAGGCCGACGTTGCCTTCTTGAATCAAATCTCCGTGCTGTAAGCCGTAACCCAAATATTGCCGCGATACGGACACCACCAGCCTGAGATGAGACATCACCAAGCGGCCGGCAGCTTCTAGATCGCCTGTTTCGCGCAGCTCGCGCGCCAGTTTCAGCTCTTCTTCGCTGCTGAGCATGGGCATGCGCTGCACTGCGGAAATGTAGGCTTCAAGGTCGCCCAGCGGGGGCAGCAGGCCCCAGCTTGCGCTTGCTAATTCTTTTGGGGTGGATAGGGTGAGTGCTGTCATGTGGATGCCTCTCCTGTCAAGTTCATGTCTCAATATTAGCACTCTGTTATAGAGAGTGCTAAGTCCCCGATAAACCTAGGGTAAATACTAGCTTTGTAGGTGGTTTATCGGGGACCGAACATCAACTTGTTGCGCTTGTTTGCCAGGTGCTGAGGCGCTGGACCAGCCTGAACCAGCAGTTGACCACTCTTTGGCGTGGGCTTTGGGGCCGCCAAACGCGTTGAACGCCTTCGGGTGTCGAGATCCAAATGAGTTCTAATTTAGTAGACATTATTTTATCCCTCTATAAATTAACTTGTTAGGCGTACTTTATATAAAAATGTAAATCATTAAAATTACATATTGGAACCAGTGAGTACTATTGGATAATCGAGTGACAAAAATCACGAAAAATGTGGCTTGAGGCGCCATTTCTGACCACACCGAGGTCTCTACAATCCATGCAATCTTCAGGAGTAACAGCGATGGCCGTATGGATTCAGTACATTCTTCCCAAAAAAGCCCTGACCCAACTGGCAGGGCGTTTGGCCTCGCTTCAGGGTGGGTGGTGGACCACGAAGGCCATTGCTTGGTTTATTCGGCGCTACGGCGTCGACATGTCAGAGGCCGCGCAGCCTGAAGCGTCGGCGTATGAGACTTTCAATGCGTTCTTCACCCGACCTTTGCGCGTCGGTGCAAGGCCCATGGGCAACAGCACTTGGGTCTCTCCAGTCGATGGCGCAATCAGTCAATTGGGCCCACTTGAGAACGGCACGCTGTTGCAGGCCAAGGGTCACACCTATACCGCGAGCGCGCTGTTGGGCGGGTCTCAAGAGGCCGCACAGCCTTACGAGAATGGCTACTTCGCAACGCTATACCTCAGCCCAAAGGACTACCACCGCATTCACATGCCATGTGCGGGCGAGTTGCGCCGCATGACTTACGTGCCGGGCGAGTTGTTTTCGGTCAACCCATCAACTGCTGCAGCCGTGCCTGGCCTGTTTGCTCGCAATGAGCGTGTGGTGTGTGACTTTGACACCGATTTTGGACCGATGAGTTTGGTGTTGGTTGGTGCCACTGTGGTGGGAAGCATTCAAACCACTTGGCATGGCGTGGTCAACCCGCCGCGACTGGACGCCCCCAAAGTTTGGGACTACGCGCCTGGCCAGGTGCGCCTGGCCAGAGGAGACGAAATGGGGCGCTTCTTGCTCGGCTCTACCGTGATCATTCTCTGGGGCAGCGCGGGAGTCAGATTTACCCAAGAGTGGACGCCAGGTGCCGCGATTCGCATGGGACAAAACATGGCGAAAATGGAGGAATAACCACCTCAGCAACCCATCCTTTGGGTGAGCAGGTGGCGCCGTTTTGCCCTTGATGGCGCAGCCGGTCGCCCTGGGCTGCGGTCAATGGGTTGGTGTGGCAGCAGCCAAGCGGGCTTGCTTGTGCTCTTGTTTGAGCAGCCACAACCCGCTTAAAACGATCACCACGGCGCCGATCAGTGTTGCCGCACCCGGCCACTGAGCCCAAATGGCCACATCTAAGCTCACGCTCCAAAGCAGAGCACTGTATTCAAACGGCGCAATCGCCGAGGGCTGGCCAAATTTAAACGCCTGTGTGATGGCAATCTGGCCGACCAAGCCCATCGTGCCCATGAGCAGCAGGGGCAACCAATCCGCTGCCCTAAGTGGCTGCCAATTCGGCACTGAAAAAAGGCCAGAGCCAATGACCAAGGCCACCAGCATCCAAAAAACCAAACTGTCGACGCTGTCGGTGCGCGACAGCAACCGGCTGATGAGGTTAGAGCACGAGTAACAAAGCGCCGTTATCAGCACCATGGCGGAGCCCCAGCTCAGCCAACCAGCGGTGCCAGGCTGCATCGCAATGAGCACCCCGCACATGCCGACGAACAGCGCGATCCAATGGGTTGCCCGAGCGGGCTCACCAAGAATCAGTCCACTGAGCACGGCCATCATGAGCGGCGCGCTGAAAAAGATGGTGTAAACCTGCGTCATGGGCAGGCCGCGCAAGCCCTCGCTCAATGACCAAATCATCAGGACACCAAATGCACCCCGAAGCAGATGCAAGGGCCAGCGCACCTGAAACAAACTCTTTAATGCGCCGCGCCAAAGCACCCAGACCAGCGCCAGTGGCAGGCTAGAGAGGCCGCGCAGCGTGACCACCTGCATAGAAGGGTAATGGGCGCTGAGCCACTTGATGCAGGCGTCAAGCACACCAAACGCGCCCATGGCTAGGCAGAGGTAGAGCGCACCGCGGATGTTTTGGGGGGCGCTCATTGAAAAGCGACTTCGTTGAAGCTGCGCAACTTGCGGCTGTGCAGATCCGCTCCGGTGAGACGCAAAATTTCCAAAGCTCGAATGCCAATTTGCAAGTGTTGGTGTACCCGCTCTTTGTAAAAGTGGTTGGCCATACCGGGCAGCTTGATCTCGCCATGCAATGGCTTGTCGCTCACGCACAGCAGCGTGCCGTATGGAACGCGAAAGCGAAAGCCGTTGGCCGCAATGGTGGCGCTCTCCATGTCGAGCGCAATCGCTCGCGACTGAGAAAAGCGCTTTGCTGGCGTGCTGCGCTCGCCAGTGAAAGGCAACAATTCCCAGTTGCGGTTGTCGGTGCTGGCAACGGTGCCGGTGCGCAAAATTTGCATGAGCGCCGGTCCCGAACAACGGGTGACGTCGCGCACGGCTTGACTGAGGGCGACTTGAACTTCGGCCAACGCGGGGATGGGTACCCACAAAGGCAGCTCTTCGTCGAGCACATGGTCCTCACGCACATAGGCGTGCGCCAAGACATAGTCGCCCAGCGCTTGAGAATTGCGCAAACCGGCGCAGTGTCCGAGCATGATCCAAGCGTGCGGGCGCAACACCGCAACATGGTCGGTCATGGTTTTCGCATTGCTTGGTCCAACACCAATGTTGACCATAGAGATGCCCGAACGATCCCGCCTGATCAAGTGAAATGCTGGCATCTGGGGCAAACGCTCCGGCGCCACACCAGGGTGTCCCAGCACCGCATCCAACACGATTTGCTTGTCGTCTGGGTCGAGGCCTTGGCGGAAGGTCACCACATTGCCAGGTTCAATCAGCGCAATGTATTCGCTGTCTGGGTTGGCCATCTCTGTGTGTCCAAGGGCCACAAAGCCATCGATGTAAAACTGGTAGTTGGTCAGCAACAAAAAGTTTTGAAATGCCCCGGGTGATGTGCCTGTGTAGTGGCGCAGTCGGTGCAGCGAATAGTCCACTCGAGGCGCCGTGAACAGCGACAGTGGTCGCTCATCTTCTCCCCACAGCTCAATATCGCCGTTGGCAATCACATCGTCCACTGCTGTGAGGTCGGGCAAATCAAACACGTCGCCCAAGCGCTGTCGATGCTGGTCGCTCAACTGCCCTTCGATGTGGTCATTTTCAGCCAGCGAAAAGTGCACGGGGATGGGGGTATCGCTGACACCCACCTCCAAGGCG
>Ga0181561_10001622_pt1 | contig 19973 bp, 11 predicted proteins | sample 011ome_19_FD_133760 | JGI IMG/M metagenome (GOLD analysis project Ga0181561, IMG submission 133760) | Coastal salt marsh microbial communities from the Groves Creek Marsh, Skidaway Island, Georgia - 011510BT metaG (megahit assembly) | ecosystem: Environmental > Aquatic > Marine > Intertidal... | reverse complement strand
GGGGACGCGCGGGGGGGGTCCCGCGCGCGAAATTCGCGCCACCTCGCGCGTCGCGACGGCGGCGAGCCTGCGGAGGGACATGGCGGCACGGAGCGCGCGGGACCCGGCAGGTCGAAGTGATACGTACGTCGTTTGGATGCAGCTGGTAAATGAAGTAACAACGCGTTTCCCGAGAATTTCCGGCGCATTGGCGTGTGCGACATTCACTGTCGGGGACGCGGCGTCGTGGTGGTGGAGCGGGCGCGATGGGGCTCTTTTCCCCGGGGAAGATGCGTTTCTTCTCTCCTAGGAAGAAGAAGGCGGTGTTGGAGGAGGAAGAGCCCGTGAGCGCATCGCCTCTGGGCGACGCCTCGACGCACGCGGCGTACGCCGCGTACGAGTCCTCCTTTCCGAGAAGAGATCGGCGCGACATCGCGCCCGTCGTCCTGCACGTCGCGGTCGCTTCGCCCGCCCCGCCTTCGCCCGCGCGCGCCGAGGCGAGTCGAGACGTCGGCGCGTCCACGGCGGACGAGCGACGTGACCGCGACGCGGAGAGCGACGCGCTGTCGGAGGCGGGTCGGGACGCGCGCGAGACGCGAGGACACGGCCAAATCGAGATTGCCGATTCGTTCGTTTCGACGAGCAGCGCGGATGGCGTCGACGCGGATGGGCGCGTCGACGACACCGCGAAGCGCCTCCGTTTGGAGGCGTTCCCGCGCTCGCTGCTGAGCTGCGCGGTGGCGGACCGGGAGAAGGGCTGGATCTTCCCGAGCGCGTCGTTGTGGGCTCGGAACCCGAGCGCGACGCACGCGTCGCGGTTCCGGGTGCAGGCGATGCGACACGAAGAGGTGTACGTCGTGCCCAACCGCGGCGTCCTGCCCCCCGGCGGCTGCCTGGAGCTGCGGGTCACGCCCAGGCCGGTGGCCGACCTCGCGGAGGACCCGGACACCCTCGAAAACGGCGACGCGCCCCCGGAGCCCAACGCGCTGGCGCTCGTGACGGTGGCGGCGACGCGGGCGTCGGCGGACGCCGCGGCGAACGACGAGCCTTTCGACGACGACGAGCCTTTCGACGACGACGTCGACCCGGGTCTCGACGCGGACGCGGTTCGAACCGTCGTCGAGATGCGTTTCGACGTCACGGCGGCGCGCGAGTGCGCGCGCGCGGTGGCCGCGCTGGAACTCGCCGCGGAACTCGAGGCGCGGAACGCATCTCGGACGCCTTCCGAGACGGGGAGCGAAGACGACGGCGCTTCCTCCGTCGCCGCCGCCGAGCGAGACGCGGCGCGCGCCGAGGCGGCGGCGGCGCTGGAGGAGTGCTCGCGCGCTCGGCGCGAGGCGGACGCGCACGCGGCCGCCGCGGCGACGGCGTCGGACGCCGCGGGCGCGGCCGCCGAGCGCCTCGCTCGGCGAGAGGCGGAGTGGGAGGCGGAGAAGGCCACCTTCGTTTCGGAGGCGCGAAAGACGCTTTCGAAGCTTTCGGAGGAAAAGAAGGAAAGCTTCGAAGCGCGCGTCGCCGCGGAACTGGCGAAGCGGCGTAAGGTGCTCGACGCGGTGTTGGACGCGATGCGGACGCGCGCGGAGTCCGCGGAGACGCGAGCCGCCGAGCTCACCGAGTCGGTTCGGGAAGCGCTGGCGCGCGCGGCGTCCGTCGAGGCTGAGCTCAAACTCGATCGCGAGACGTTCACGCGGCGGTTACAGTCGTCGCGCGCGGCGCGCGATTTCGCGTTTCACAAGTTGGGCGGCGCGGCGCGGACGGCTTTCGCGCGAACCGCGTTGGCGTCGTGGCGGCGCGTCGCCGCCGCCGCGGCGGACTCGAGGCGCGCGCTGGAGACCGAGCGGCTCGTGGGCGAGGGCGCGGCGTTCGCGGCCGAGCGCGCCTCGCTGGAGGCGTCGCTCGCGGAGGCGCGGCGCGCGCTCGAACGGCGGGACCGCGACGAAGCCGAAGCCGGGACACGCGCGCGAACGACGACGCTCGCGCGAGAAACGCTCTCGGCTGAGAAACGTCGCGAAACGGGATTTCGCGACATCGAGACATCGCGACATCGTTCGTTATCGAAGGCGAACGCGACTCCGGACACGCGACGACGCGACGACGTCATCATGACGACGCCTCCGAGAGAAAAAAACGCGACCGAGAGACCGAGAGACGATCGAAGCGGGACGCGCCGCGTGGACGTGGAGGTTGTGGTGGACGTCGACGCTTTTGGCGGATCGGCGCGCGTGGTTTCCGAAACCGTCCGCCGCGTGCGCGTCGTCTCGCCGGCGTCGCTCTTCGCGCGGACGCGCGACGCGCACCGGGAAACGCGCGCGATGATCGGTGACGCGCGCGTCTCCGGCGACAGTGTCTCGGAAACCCGGTCGGCGGAAACCCGGTATCGCTCGCTCGAAGCTCGAAACAATGCGCGGGCGCCGGCGGAAACCGCGCTCGCGGCGCGCTTGCGCGTCGCGGGCGACGCGGCGAGGCGCGCGCGCGAGCCCTGGCGCCCGCCCGGCGGGTGGTCCCCCGAGCGCGGCGCGCGCGAGTGCGAGTAGCCCCGGCGGCGAGGCGGGCGAGCGGAACTCTGCCGCGGCGCGGAGCGACGGACGCGAGCGACGGACGCGCGCGACGAGCGTGAAACAACCGGTCCGCTTCACGAAAAGAAGAGCTTTTTCTTCGCGCGTATACCAGTCGCCAGTCGTGTGTGATGAAATTCATGTCGCACAGTCAGCACCCGTCTGTAAGCGGATCAGTAGTGGGCGGGAAATTGGGGAGCCGGAGGGAGGTGCGCGGGGGGGGACCGCGCGCGCGTTCCGCGAACTCCTCGGCGTGGGCTGGTTCGACGCGTGTCGTCGAAACACGTCGGTCGTGGCTTTTTCGTGACGTGCGTGCGCGCCGTTCTCGCGCGATCGAAACGCATTTGTGACGCGCACGGCGGCGAAAACACGCCCGGGGGTTCCAGTGTGGGCTTTCACAGTGTGGATCGGGTGAAAATGGCGATGAGCGCGGGAAACGCGAGCGGGGTGGCGCGGGGGAGGGCGAACGCGGGGATTCTCGAGTGATGAAAGTAGAGTCACATGAGTAACTCGCACAACAACGCTACGGATGGACGCACGAGGTGCGTCCCCGTCTCGCCTCTTGTCTCGACGACCGCCCTCGACCGTCACGAAAATTGCCATCATTTTCTTTCGAACCGTGGCACTCAATTGCGGTCATTGAAGGGGTCCAAGGACGCTCGCGAACGAACGCTTACTTGAACTTGGCCTTCTGGGCGTCGGACATCGCGCGCCACTTGGCGCCGAGCTCCTTGCCGACCTCGCCGAAGGTGAACTTGGGGTTCGCGGCGACGATCTTGGGGCGCTCCGCCTTGCAGAACTTCATGTACGGGCCGGGCTCGCGCTTGGGCTTGTCAGCCTTCGCGACCTTCGCCTTCTTGGGGGACTTGGCGGGCTTCTTGGTGATCTTCTTGGTCGCCTTGGGCGCCGCCTTCTTGGTGGGGGTCTTCTTAGGGGGCATGGTGGATGTGGGTTGGGGGGGGTGCGTTTGCGGGTGCAAGCGCGTGAAGAAGTGACGCGCGGGACGCGCGGCAATTCAATTTAATAAACGCGTGCGAGCGCAACTTACCCCTTTCCAAAATGTAAACGGCACCGTTTTTTCATTTGTGGTGTTTTTGCAGACTGGAATCACGTACGGTGAAATCGGGTTTCTGAGTTTCTTTTCACTTCAAAAGAAGCGATATTTTCGCCGGGCGCGTGAGTCACGAAGCAACGCGTTCGCGACTCGACGTTTCAATCGAGCCGGCGTTTTCTTTTCGCGGACGAAAAAACGGAAGACGGAAGACGGCGTTTCGCCGCGCGCGGCGGAGGCGCCGCGTCGCGCCCGGCGGCGACAGGAGACGAGCTCCACGCACGAACGCACGCGTTGGTACGCGGAGATTGGTTCTGTTTTCTTCGATAATACGCGGAATCACGCGAGGATGCATCCTCGCGTCGTTATAAGAGATACGAGTCGCGAGCCTCGCGCGCGTCGTCGTCGTCACCGAGCGTCGTCGCGCGTGAAGATCTCGCACGCGCGCTCGCCCACCCCGACGGTGTGCTCGAACTGCGCGCTCCGCGACGCGCGGTCCGCGGTGACGACCGTCCACCCATCGGAGAGCGTCGCGGTTTCGACCGACCCGTTTTCGGTCGCCATCGGCTCGATCGTGAAGAAGTGCCCCGGCCGCAAACGCCACCCGCGATTTCGCACGGCGCCGGCGCCGTGCCGAATCGTCGGCGGCTGGTGGAATCGCCGGCCCACGCCGTGCGCGGCGTACCGGTCGACGACGCCGTACCCCTCCGCGCGCAGCCTCCGTGCGATCGGCTCCAGCACGTCACCGATCCGCGCGCCCGGCCGACACGCCTCCAGCCCCAGTCTGAGCGCGTCCCGCGTCGTATCCACCAGCCGACGCGCCGCGACGTTCGCCGCCGCGCGGCCGCCGACGAAGAGCGTGCGCGAGACGTCGCCGTGCCATCCCTCGCTCGTGACCACGGCGACGTCCACGTTGACGATGTCGCCCGCGTTCAGCACGACACTCGAGCTGGGCACACCGTGGCACACAACCTCGTTCGGGGAAATGCACGAAGAGTGGTTGTACCCGCGGTAGCCCAGCGTCGCGGCGCGCGCGCCGCGCGACGCCAAAAAGGCGCGCACGACGTCGTCCAGCGTCCCGGTGTCCACGCCGGGCACCACGTGCGGCTCGACGTGCGCCAGCGCGCGCGCGGCCAGCCGCCCGGCGCGCCGCATCGGCGCGAAGTCCTCCGGCCCGTGCACGGGGATGCGGCGGGAAAAGAGCAGCAGGCACACCCCCAGCGCGATCGCCGCGTACGCCAACGCGTCGCCGAGGGACGCGCCGAGAAGCGTGGAAGAGGAAGATCGAGAGGCCGAGTGCTTCTCCAGGCGTCGCTCGGCCCTCGCGACCGCGACGGAGACGTCCGGCTCGGCCGCGCGGCGGCGACGCGCGGCCGCCCTCTTCGAAAACATACCGATTCCAGGCGCGGCGTCGACGCGCGACGCGCGCGCGCCGGTGTCCCCGCCGGCACCGGCCGCTTTCTTCGAGGTGCGGTGCCTCCGAGAAAACGTGGCAACCGTAGACAACTTTTTTGAGGAGAACTGCGTGGCGTGCGTGTAAACAACCGACGCGCTTTTCGTCGCGTTCGCGCGGATACTCCCCTTTCGAACGTGCACGTATGTACCGTAACGTATGACATCCGTATTATTAATATAATTCATATAAGCACCGCACTCGTCGTGCTTGATAAGTACAGGGGCGTCGTGAGGCCGTCTTCTCGTCGCGAACGGGGATTCCAAATCCCCGCGCGTTCCGACGTTCGAGAACCTCCGCTACGCGTCGGGAGACGTACGTATTAGACGGCGGTCTTGCCGCCGTTCTGGGAGGTGTCCTTGTACGCGCGCTCGCCGTGGATGGAGGCGTCGAGTCCGAGCTCGAGGGCGTGCTGGGGAGGGATGATCTTCATGAACTTCTCGATCACCTTCACGAGCGCAAAGCCGACGGCGTACGCGTACACGGCGGTGCCGACGGCGGCGGCGAATTGCTTGCCGAAGAGCTCGCCGGAGGCCTTGGCCCCGTTCACGTTCTCGTCGGCGAAGATGCCGATGCAGAGCGTGCCGAGGAAGCCGCCCATGCCGTGCACGGCGAAGACGTCGAGCGCATCGTCGATCACGAGCTTGTCCTTGACGAGCTCGACGAGGCCGTAGCACCACGGCGCGGAGAGGAGGCCGATGACCATCGCCGCCCAGGGGCGGACGAATCCCGCGGCGGGGGTGATGGTGGCGAGGCCGGCGATGGCGCCGACGCACGCGCCCACTAGCGTGGGCTTACCCTTGTGAAGCCACTCGATGATCATCCACGAGAAGAGCGCGCACGACGCGGAGATCTCCGTGTTGATCGCGCCGTACGCGGCGAGGGTGTCCGCGTTGAGCGACGATCCGGCGTTGAACCCGAACCACCCGAACCACAGCATGGCGGTGCCGAGCGCGACGAAGGGGATGTTGTGCGGGTCCGTGTCCAGCTCCGCCTCGATCTTCTTGCGGTGGGGCATGGCCATGACCGCGGCGAGCGCGGAGAAGCCCGCGGAAATGTGCACGACGATGCCGCCGGCGAAGTCGTACACGCCCCACTCAAAGAGGAACCCGCCGCCCCACACGGAGTGGCAGAAGGGGAAGTACACGAGGTGCACCCAGCCGAAGATGAAGATGAGGTACGGCGTGAACATCATGCGGTCCGCGAACGCGCCGGTCATCAGCGCGGGCGCGATGACGGCGAACATGCCCTGGAACACTGCGTACGGGTCGCGCAAAGGAGACGGCGCATCATCATTTGGAGGGAGGTCAGCGTACAGGGACGGCGACGCGTCGGCGCCGGATGTTTTGGAAAAAAAGAAAAAAGCGAATCGACGCAAGAAAACACGAGTCACTGACGGGGGGCACAGGCCAGCAGCCCTCGCGTGCCCCGCATGTGCGGGAGAAATCGTCGAGAATTGTGGGGGAACGGCGGCGGGGACGCGCGCGCGGTTCGCGCCGCGGAAGAGGCGAACGAGAAGTCTCGAACGAGAAGTCTCGCCGCGAGGATTTTCGCGCTGCGATGCTGTTTCGGCGCGGCGCGCGCGCGCGCGGCGTTTTCGTTTCGGGAGTTTCGGGCCGTGGGGAAGACGCACGTGCAAAGGCGAGGCCGGGGATGGAGCCATCCAAGTCCTCGATGTTGGAGAGCATGGCGTAGGAGGACGGGTCGCCGAATAGCTTGCCCGATTTGCCGAAGCACAGGGAGAAGCCCCAGACGACCCAGATGATGGTCACGAGGCCCATCGCCACGAAGTTCTGCATGATGATGGTCAGCACGTTCTGCTGGCGCACGAGACCGCCGTAGAAGAACGCGAGGCCGGGGGTCATAAAGTTAACCAACGCCGCGCAGACGATGATGAACGCGGTCGAGCCGGGGTCGACGTGACCGGTCGAGCCGCCTTCGACGGGAAGATATTCAATCGCAGCACTCATGGTGTCGTTACTTCTCGGGACGGATTACGTCGAGAGCGCGCGCGATGAAGACGCGTCGCGGAATGGCGCGCGCATCGGCGGCTGTCAACTGTTCTAACTGTTTTTTCGAGGCGGGGTTAGCAGTTCCCGAAAGGTCGCGACCTTTCGGGATTGCGCGCCCTAGACTAAACGCCCATACGAAAGGTTTGAAAATCGTTATCGCAAAACATCGAAAACCTACACGAGTCGTGAGATTTTTGTGCGCGACCTTTCGTCAAAAATGTCCGAACTCGATCCGAACTCGAGTTAACAAAAACTTTACCGCGTTCTCCGACTAAACGCTCAATACTCGTATATCACGAACACCGGTCACGACTCAAGATTGTCGTCCACCGAACTCCCGAAGCAAAGCACTTCCGCGTTCGGCAGTTTCCCGTCGTTTCAGAGCACCCCGAACGACGCGGGCGGCTCGCGCGTCGACGCGACAGACTGCATTTTCCACGTTTCGACCGCTACGTCACGTTCGTCGCGTTTCATTCGTCATTCGTCCTCGAACCTGCCCGGGTCGTCGGCGACGTGCCGTTCGAGATCCGCCGAGACGACGAGCTGGTCGTCGAAGCGTCTCAGCGCGTCGAGGCGCGCGGCGGCGCCCGCGCCGGTGGCCATCTCGGACTCGTCGTAGTACAACTCGTCGTCTTCCGCGTCGTCCGTCTCGTGCATCTCATCCTCCGGGTCCGGGTTCAACGCCGCGCAGTCGCACAGTGCTTTGAACAGAGCGCCCAGCGCCGCCGGGTCCGCGGGCGCCAGCCGAAGCTCCGTCGTCTCTTCGAGCTCCGTCGTCTCGTCCTCCTCCGCGGCGCCGTCTTCTTCGCCCGCCGCCGCATCCCGCGCAGTCTCGGCCGGGGTAAAACGCCGCGAAAGCGAGCCCTCCGGCGCGCCGCCCTCGATCTGCGCGTATATACACGGCCGAAAGCCCTCGCTTTCGTCCGAGGACACCGCGTGCATGGCGACGGCGCGGAGAGGCACGTCGTACCCGCCTTCGGTCGCGTCGTCGGGGAACCACACGAGTCGCCGCGTCGTGACGTGCAGGGTCCCGGGGTTCTCGGTCGCGTCGTCGCCCACGTGGAAGGAAACACACGGGAGACTCAGGGCGACCGTCTCGTCCGCTGCGCTCGGAGACAGACGTGGGTTCAGGTCAGATGGGCGTCGAAGGCGGGTCAGTCTCCCGGCGGGTGTGTAAGGAAAGACGTGGAACGACGTGGGGTGCCCGGGGTGCCGATCGCACGAGAAAAGCGCGCGCTCTGGATGGACGGCGGGGGGGGAGGTCGAGAGAGAAACGCGAGTGGAGCGCACGACGCACCCGCTTCGTCGCACACCGGTCCGCCGGAGGCGTCGCGGTCGGCGCACGCGCGTATGCCCGATTCGGTCATGGTGATCACTCGAGGCGCCGCGAGGACTGCGCGGGCCGAGAAGAGTTTCCGCTTCATCAAGTGCTTCGGTGCTTCGCTCGACAATATTTCGACCACCTGACGAGTTTCCTCGCTTGCCGAAGCACGCCGCGGCTGCCGGTGGACTGTTTCGCAAACGTCTCGCAGTGCCCGCCCAGTGCGGACGGCGCCATGGCGACGGGGGCGGCGCCGATGCGCCCCAAGGCGGGGCTCATTCGGGACCTGCTCGAGGGGTCTTTCCCCGAGCTGTACCCCCCGCCCGAGCCGGAGCCCGAGCCCGAGGAGGTGGAACCCGCGGAGCCCGACGCCGAGGCCGAGGCCGAGGCATCCGACGATGCTCCCGAGCCGGAGCCACCCGCGGACCCGGAGCCCGAGCCCGAGGAGGGCGCTGGGGAGGCTCCCCCGGAAGACGACGCGGAGCGCCCGTCGACTCCGGAGCTCGACGCGTACCAGAAGCGCATGGCCGAGATCGACGCCAAGGTACGCGCGCGTGCCGGCCCGAACCTCGGACGGAACCATCGGTCAAACCGAACGTTCCAAAAAAGGGTGCCCTTTTTTTTTTTTGTCAACCAACGCGGCGAACCAACCGCGGTCTTCGCCATCTCCCCACGCTCCGCCGGCCTCCTGACCGTTTCGACCCCACGCCGCCCGCTCGACCCGGTACGCGTCACCCTCAAAAAACAAAATCATCTCTCATCAGGCTGCTTCGCGGCTGGAGCGCCTGGACGCGGCGGAGACGCACCTCGACGCCGCTGAGGCGGCGGCGGCGGAGGCGGAGCTCCGCGCGCTGGAGGTTGCCGACGCCATGTACACGGTGCGCCACCGGCTGACCGGCGCGCCGCGCGCGGCGCCGGCGTTGCGCCTGGACGCGTCGCTGGTCAGCGAGCACGACCTGATCGACGCGAGGACGCTCATGGCGACGAACGAGGCGCGGCGCGCCGCTCGTCTGAATGTCGTGGAAAACTTTCAGACTAACTTGCCGGCCGGAAGCTCGTCGCATCCCGGGACGTCCCGGGACGTTCCTTCCGGGACCGGGACGAAGCGCCCGTCTGATGACGTCATCTCGACGATCGCGGACACGAGGACGGAGCCCTCGTACGCGGCGTCCACGAAAAGCGCGGAGAACAGAGCGGCCGCGCGAGCCGAGCGGCTCCACGAGACGGTCCCGCCGTTCCGCGTGAGCGACTCGGGCGAGGCGATGACGGAGGAGGAGTGGGCGCGCAAGACGCGCGCGGCGCGCGCTCGCGCGGCGGAGCGCGCGAGCGAGATGGGCCCTTCCAGACGCGAGGTGGAGGAACGCGTGCTGCGGCGCATGAGAGCGCGCGCGAACTTCGTGCCCAACCCGAGACACGCGCTTTCGGAAACACCGGACAAGTTCGAAGATGTTTTCGTGCTGGACCCGCCGACGGTGCGGTTCTCGGAGTACGCCGCCGGAGAGACGTACGAGGCGCGCCTGACGATCCGGAACAAGTCGCGGCTGTCACGCCGCGTGCGTGTTCTGCCCGCGGCGAGCCGGTACTTCTCCGTGGCGGAGTGCGTGTTCCCCAGCGAGCACGGCATGCTCGCGCCGGGCATGGCGTGCTGGACGGTGGTGCGGTTCCGGCCGGAGAGCCTGGCGGACTACGAGGACTTCGTCGCCGTGGTGGGCGAGACGTCGCGCGGGCGCGTCGCGCTGGTGGCCAAGCGCCACCCGCCGCGGCTCACGATCGACCCGGTGGTGGACGTCGGGCCCGTGCTCGTGGGCGGGAACGTCGAGTTCCGCGTGCCGTTCAAGAACGTGGGGGGCCGCGGCCGGTTCCGCCTGGTGGACGAGAAGGACTGGCCGGACCGAACCACGCCTCTGGTTTTGCCCGACGAAACCGCCGACCTCTCGCCGTTCGGGGAGCGCCACGAGGACGCGCCGACGCCGTGCATCGCGCTGGGGCCGTTCCGAGTGGGCCCGGGCGTCCTGGAGCTGGAGCAAAACGCCGTGGAGAAGCTGCGCGTCGGGTTCGCGCCTCCGCGCGTCGGTGCGTTCACGCGGAACTTCCGCGCGGTGTGCGACAACGGGCAGGTGAAGACGTTCGCGGTGACGGGCGTCGGAACCGTCTTGGACGTCGCCGTCGCGGCGATCGACGGCCGGGATGTCGCCGCCGGCGAGCTCGCGCGCGTCGGCGATTCGTATGCGCTCGCGCGGTCCGCCCCGCCGCCGCTGCGGTTCGGCGCGTGCGAGCCCGGCTCGGTGACCCGGCGCGTCTTCGCCGTGCGCAACGCCACCAAGGTCCCGGTGCCGTTCGAGTGGGACCTGCCCGACCCGGACGCGGAGGACGACGGAGACGACGACGCGCGCGCGTTTTCCGTGACGCCCCGCTCCGGGATCTTGGGCGACGGGGCTGAGATCGAGTGCGTCGCGACGTTCGCGCCGAGTTCGTTCATCGACTCGGGAAAAATCGCGGGGCGGTTCAGGCTGGTCGTGGACGCGGCGTTCCCGCCGCGAACGCCGCTCAACGGCGCGGCGATGTTCGCGAAGCCGGTGGTTGTGGAGGACTTCCGCGTCGCGGGCGTCGCGGCGCCGCACGACGTGACGCTGGACGCGCACTTGGTGCACTTCGCCGGCGCGCTTCTGCCCGGGCGCCACTACGACCGCGAGGTGCGCCTGACCAACGTCGGAACCGCGCCGTGCGCGTTCGCCTGGGCGGGCGCGGACGCGCCGCCGCGGGGGGGAGCGGCGGATGAGGCTCTACTCGTACTCGAAGATGAGACCGCGCGTCGCGAAGGGGATCCCGAAAAGAAAAACGGTCCCCTCTCGTCCGGGTCCCAGATCCTGGTCTACCCCGAGGCGGGCGCGGTGGCTCCCGGCGAGACGGTGACGTGCGTGGTGGAGGTGACGGCGCCGGACGCCGCGCGCGTCGACCGCCATCTGCGGTGCGTGTGCGAAGACGGGCCGACGCTGCCCCTGCGCGTGACCGGCGAGGTTCACGGGCCCGAGGTAGTTGTCGCGCAGTCCGCCATCGACTTCGGGCTGTTGCGCCGCGGCGCCCCCGGGGACACGTACGTGACGCTGCGCAACCCGTCGGCGGTGCCGTGCGCGTGGCGCGTCGAGGAGCGCCGCGCGGGCGTGGAGACCGCCGCGGAGATTTTCGCTGAAGGAACTGTTCCTTTAGCGCCCGAGATTGTCTTCTCGGCGTCGAACGGCGTGCTCCCCGCGAACGGCGAGATCGAGCTGGAGTGCACGCTGCGCGCGACGCGCGCGGGGGCGTACCGCGGTTCAGTGAGCGTCTTTTCCGGCGGGAAAACAAAAGCGGGCGCCGTCGTGCACGCGCGCGCGGACGTGCTGGACCCGCGCGCCGCGTTGGACGCGACGCGCGTGGATTTGGGCGTGGCGTTCGTGGGCGTGCCCGTGACGCGCGTGCTGACGCTGCGGAACATGACCATGCTCCCCGCGGCGTTCCGCTGGTCCGCCGCGCCCGAGGGCGAGGACGAAGACTCGGACGGCGCGATGCGGTTTTCGTGCGACTGCCCCTCCGGCGAGCTCGCGCCCGGAGGCGCGCGCGCCGTGCGCTTCGACTTCACGCCCACGCGGCCTCTGCCGCCGGGCGCGAAGTCGTACGCCGCGCTGGTGGCGTGCGACGTGGAGGGCGCGCGCGCGCCGCTGGGGTTCGAGCTCGAGGCGGAGATCCGCGGACTGGAGGGGAACGTGGCGTTCGACGTGCGCCGCGGCTCGGACGGCGCGCTGGTGGCGTCCTCCCGGCGCGACGACGCGGCGTCTCGCGCCGCCGCCGCGCTGGACGCGCGCGACGAGCGCGCGCTGGGCGCTGGTCTGGGCGACGACTGCCGCGTGGACTTCGGCGACGCGTGCCAGGTGCGCGAGCACGCCGTGATGGAGCTGGTGGTGCGCAACGCCACGGCCATCGAGACGGAGGTAAGCTTGCGCGTCGAGCGCTTCGGCGTGCGCGACGCCACGGCGCGCGAGGCGACGGCCCGGCGGCTCGCCGCCGCCGGCGCCGCCGCCGGCGGCGCGGGGGGCGGTGGGCGGGACGCCACGCGCGGCGGCGCACGCGCGCTGGGTGGTTTGGCGGGCGGTGACGGTGTGGTTTCGGCGACGCTTTTCGGCGACGTTTCGGCGACGACGGTTTCGTCAAACGCGGATCCGGGTCGGTCTGCGTTTGACGAAACCGTTTCGTCTGACGACGCGCGCGTTTTCGGCGCGGTGGCCACCGCCGGACCGGCGGCGTTCGCGGCTTCGATGCGGGATGCGCGCCGAGACGAGCGCACCACGGACGAGGTAACGGAAAACAAGCCCCCGACAAGCCGGCTTTTCCACCTGCCCGGCGGTCTGCCCGGCGGCGGCGAGCTCTCGTTCTCGAACGCCGGCGGTGACGCGCCTTCGAAACAAACGCGTCTTCCTTCCAGACGAGAGACAAGAGACAAGAGACGCGTCTCCAGTAAATACCCGTACGCCTTCGCGCGCCCCAAACTGAGCGACGCGCACGAGACGGTTTCGTTTTCGCGCGGCGCGGGCGCCAAGATGGCCGGCGCGCGAGACTCGGCGGCGGCGGATGCGCGCGCGCTTCGCGAAGCCGGCGAGGCGGGTGTCGCTTTCGCGCTGAGCGCGTCGCGCGGTGTTCTGCCCGCGTTCGGCGAGTTCCGCGTGCTCGTGACGTGCGTCTCCGACGCGCCGGGCGAGTACGTGGACGCCATCCAGTGCGCGGTGGGCCACCTGCCCGCGCGCCGCATCCCCGTGCGCGCCGGCGTCGCGGGATCGCCGCTGGAGGTGCGGCCGACCCGGCACGCGCCCGCGGGCGCGTCCGCCGCGCGCCTTCGCGTCGGACGCGAAACGGGAAACGACGTCACGGAAGGCGATTCACGGAAGGTGATTCACGGTCCCAGCCCCGCGTTCGGGCTGGACTGGGGCGAAGTCCCGGTGGGCGAGCGCGTCCCGGCCAAACGCTTCTTCTGCGTGAACCGCGGGCCGTTCGACGCGGAGGTGGCGTTCGCGCCGTGGCTGAACCCCGTTCCGGGGGACGTTTCCGCGTACTACGCCGGCGACGAGGCGGAGACGCGGTGCGCGTCCGTGAGGCTCGTGCCGGACGAGATCGGTGGCGTCGTCGAAGTGCGCGTGGTGGGGATGGGCGTGATGTGCGCGCGCCGCGGCCCGTTCCGTGTCACCCCCGAGGGCCCGACGCTGGTTCCCAAAAACGGCGGCGTCGTCGAGTTTTGCGTGTCGTACGCGTACCAAGGCGTCGCGCCGCGCGCGTTCGTGGGCTCGGTGGTGAGCAAAATCAGACTGCTTCCCCACTCGAACGTAGATGTACGGAACGACGGACGCGTGCGGCTCGAGATGGGCAGCGCCGTGGCGACCGCGACGCTGGCATCGCGCGCGGAGGGAACGAAGCCGTCGTCTCCGACGGCGCGGCGCGCCGAAGCGCGTCCCGTGCGCGTTCGCGTCACAGGCGCGTTTCACGCAAACGCCGCGCCGCCGCCGACGCCGATGAAGCCGCTGACTGTCCGGCTGTCCGCGCGCGCGTTCGCGCCGCGCGTCGTCCCCGACGCGCCCGTCAACTTCTCGTGGCGGTGCCGCGCGAGCCAGGCGGCGGCGGCGGCGGCGACGGAGGCGGCGGGAGCGAGTGAGTACCGAAAGGCGGTGACCCTGACAAACCCGCACGCGGAAACCGTGGCGTTCCGGCTCACCTGCCCGCCGCCGTTTGAGGTGCTCGACGCGGAGGCGTCGACGCCGCAGGCGAGCCTCCGACGCCCGGAGGAGACGGCGCCTCCGACGGCGCCTCCTACGTCGCTCCGCGCCGAGAGATCGGCGCACAGAGAGGCGGACTCCGTGGTCGGCCTGCGGCGGGTCGTCTGGCGCGTGCCCGCGAAGCAGAGCCTGCACGTGACGCTTCGGTTCGCGCCCCCCGCGGAGGACGTCGACGACGCCGGCGCGCCCGTTCGCGAGACGGACGAGAAGTACCGCCAACGGTTCGACGGCGCGCTGGTGCTTCTGTACGAAAACGGCGACACGCAGCACTTCGCGCTGGACGCGCAGCTCATCCGGCCCACGCTGCGCGTCTCGACGCGGCGCGCAGAGTTCGGGAAGGTGCACGTGCGGCACGGGCACGAACGCGTCGCGAACACGCGCGCGGTGACGCTCGCAAACGACTCGGGCGACGAAGCGCGGTGGGTCGCCGAGACGCGAGGCGCGTTTTTCTGCGAGCCCGGATCCGGGATCGTCGCCGCCGGCGGCCGCGCGGTCGTGGAGATCGGCATGCGCCCGTCCGCGGAGGAGGCGTACGAAGGCGCCGTGGCGTTCCGCGTGGAAGAGGGAAGGGGATGCGACGTGGCGTGCGTGGGGGAAGGCACGCTGGACGAAGCCGAGGACGCGTGAGAGGATGTGTTTCTTTTTTTCATTTACGCATCTCTCAGAAACTGCGCGACGTTTTCGTTTTCGCGGTTCGGCTCTCTTCGAAGGCACTTCGGCACGCCGCTGGACCTGAGGATGAGCGTTTCGTGCTTCGAAAAAGCGACGTCTTCGTTGACCGCGTCTCTATTTCGGGACGCGTCGCCGCACCGGGGTGCGGTGGTCAGGTGGTCGCGAAGCCGAGCGTCATGTCGTACCGCGAGCTTCGAAGTGCGTGCCGTTCATCGTCTCCGCCCGGCGGCGGGTGGTCTCGGTGACCGGCGACCGCCCACTAAACCCGCGCCCGATCTGTCGCCGTTTTCCTCGTCCGGGCCAAACGTTCACATGCGCCGCGGGAGCGTCGACGGGACCCGCGAAGAGCCTCCACGAGGACTCCACGAGGCTCAGTCGCCGCGCCGTTCCGCACGCGCAGCGACTGGCGCTGCCCTCCTCGCATCCCGGGGTTCCCGAAGGCTGCCGTCGGCCTCGCCCGCCGGGGGCCCACGCGGCACACGCCCTCGAAAAGGGCACCCTCTCGTTCGACGCGCGTCGCGCCGGCGGCTCGAAGGCGAATCACTGACCGGAGATTCCGACCCACCGCTCGATGGCTCCCCGCGCAGACTTCGCCGAGTGCATGCGCGCGCTCGGTTACCCGCGCGTGGTGTCCATGGAGAGCTTCCGCACGCCCAACTTCGAGCTCGTGGCGGACTGCCTCGAGTTTCTGGTCACCCGCTACGACGAAACCGCCGTCGTGGAGGGCGACATCAGCGCGGAGGCGGACCGCGTGCGTTTCCTGAAGAACGTCAACGAGGTCTTCGCGCAGAAGGCCAGGGCGCGGCTCAACCTGAAGCGCCTCTACTCCGCGGACGGCGTCGCGGTGAAGGAGCTGCTGAAGATCGCGGACGTGCTGCGGAAAGCCGTGCTGGCGGCGGATGACGACGACGACGACGACGACGACGACGACGACGAGAAAGCCAAAAACAAGGCTGGCGACGAAAAAAACGCGCGCGCGGAGGAATCGGACGCCTTCGCCGACTTTGACGCGCGCGCGACGCGCAAGCTCGCGAGCGCCATCACCGATGCGGGCGCCGCGACGCACGACGCGTTGCGTCTCGAGAAGGAAGAGCTGCGGGAGGCGCGTCTGCGCGCCGCGGGGGGTACCGCGGATGTGCGCGAGATGGAGAAGCAGGTTCGCGAGCAAATCGCGTCGGTTGCGGAATCGGTCGACGGGCTCGAGCGCGGACTGAGCGACCTCGCGAAGGATGAGAAAACTTTGCGCGGCGTCCTGGAGAAAAGAAGAGCCGAGCTGGAGCGCGGCGAGAAGCGGCTCGGGTCGCTCAAAGCCGCGCGCCCGGCGCACGCGGACGAGCTCGACGCGCTCAACGCGAGCCTGCCGAGCCTGTACGCTCAGTACCTGGAAAAGCACCGCAACCTGGCGTACCTGGAGGCGGCGCTCGCCAGCCGGCGCGCGGATGAGGAGGCGGCGGCGGCGAAACGCGACGACGCGCTCAGGGCTATGCGCGGGCGCTTGAGGGAGGAGGAGATGCGCGTGTTGCGAGGGGAGGAGGATGTGGGTGACGACTTCGAGGACGAGTTCGACGACGAGTCAGAGGCGGAGACTAAGACTAAGACGAAAAAGAAGACGGCTTCGTCGTACGACGCGCTCTCGAGGCGGACCGGTGAGCCGAAAAACCGAAAAAGCGGCGTCGCGGACCCTAAACCGGTTCCCGCGGCGCGTCGGTTCGGCATCGGGGGCGGTGTCGTCGGGGGAACCGCGCGGACCGGGCCCGCGCCGGCGAAGCGCGCGGTCGTGGGCTCCGTGATGGGGGGGGACGCCAGCGACAGCGACGGCGGCGGCGACGACGGCTCGTCCTCGGACGAAAACGATTTTTAAGTTTTTTCGTGGAAAGTCGAACGTCGATTCACAGTCGTGTCTTCCCGTCGTGGCTTTTTCGCGACCTGCTCTCGGGTGGCGACGTGGCATTGAGAGCCGCGCGGGGTGGCATCGTGATGGGTTCGGAGCGCCCCTCCGACTCCCGGGGGGCTTGGCCTCCCCCCTCCACTTCGCGGTACCGCTCGAAGGCGTGCCTCGGCGCGATGTTCCACGCCAAGTCCTTCGAGGACGCGGGCGCCCCCCCCATCTGCGTCGGATTCTCGTATCGCAAGACCGCCCCGATGCCGCCCACGGACCCCGCGGCCGCGCACGGTTCGTTCAAGTTCACGTGCGTCGGGTACGGGCAGAGGGCCATCGAGGACACCGCCGAGCGCGCGGGTCGTCGTTTGCCGTACTGCGAGGGGTTGCAGATCCTCGTCGCGGACGCCACGCAGGTGGGAAGGCACGCCTCGGGCGATCGTCGCCCCCCCGCCGCGGACCCCGCCGCCGCCGCCGCCTTGGTGCGCGACCTCGAGGCGCTCCGCCGACGCCGCGACGATGCCGTGCTCGCGCTCCGCGAGGCGGCGGCGCGGTTCCCCGGCGACCGCGAGAAAATCGCGGGGCTGGAAAAGCGGGCGCGCGAGCGGGAGACGGCGTTGCGCGCGCGCGTGGCGGATGCGCGCGTCGCCGCGAGGGACGCGCGCGAGCGACGGGAGGGACCCTCGCGCTCTGTCGTCGAGCACTCCGGGAACGAACGGACAGACCAGAACGGACGACCACTCGGGAGAGACGCGGACGCACTCTCTGACGCACCGCCGTCCCTGGCCGAGCAGATGCGCGCGGCGCGGCGCGGGTCCCCCGCGCCGGAGGGCAGCGTGCGCCGGCTGGTGGAGGGCGACAAGGGACCGGGCGTTTTCTTCCCGAGCGCCGAGTTCGAGGACAAGTTCGCGAAGAGCGCGGGGAAGATTCTGAAAAACATGAAGCGGCACGCGGGGTACGTCTTCGGCTTAGTCATGAGCGGGCCCGGGGGGAACGCGGGGAAGGGCTCGTCCGGATGGGGATGACGGCGATCCTTCGAGACGGCGTCGTTCGAAGACGCGTACCGTCTACTACCGACGACGGGCGGTTTAGTAGTGAGTACGAACGATCGTAGACTCCTTTCTTCAAACGCTAAATAAACGCTAGCTAGACTATCCTCTCTACGAGTTACGTAGCTACGTTTCGTCACAAACGCGATACGTATCGCCACTCCCCCTCCCCGCCGTCGCCCCGAACGCGACGCGCGTCACGCGACGGCGGCGGCGCGCGGCGTTCCGCCGCTCCCGTCGTCCTTCGCGCGGAAAAACGTTTCGTCGTCCTCCGTCTCCTCGAACCGCACGGGCGCGGGCTCGTTCCCCGGGGCCCACGGCTCGTCCGCGCGGCCGCCGCGCCCGAGCCAGGCCCGGGGTGCGCCCCATGTCAGCACGCGTCCGTCCGAGGCGCGCGTCGCCGCGGAGGCGCCGACAGCGACCCCGCGCGAGAAGGAAAACGACGCGCCTTCTCCGGCGCCGTTCTCGACGAACGCGCCGGCGGCGACGGCGACGCAGGCGGCGGCGGCGGCGTCTTTGTCTGTCGCGCGTTCCCGGCGCGAGGGCGGCACCGCGACCCGCAGCGGCCCCGCGGACGTCGCGCCCGCGCGCGCGTCCAGCTCGTGCGACGCGTTCTTCCCGAACCCGTACACGCTCCCGTCGCACGCGAGCACCAGGCTGTGGTGCGCGGAGACGGCGGCTCTGCGCAGCCGCCCCGCGTCTCGCAAGGCGCCGCCGCGCAGGGGTCCCGCCATCGCCGCGGCGACGCGCACGCCGACGCCCGTCGCGCCGTCGCCGCTCCGGCCCCAGCCGTGCGCGTCGCCGCGGCGGTCGATGAGCAGCGCGTGCTCGTGCGTCAGCGCGACGTGCGTGACGACGAGGTGCTCCGCGAACGCGCGAACGCACTCGGAGGCGCGAACGCTTTTTTTTTTTTGCGACCCTCCCGAGTCGTCGCGCGAGGACGATTCGCGACTTCGGAAACACGGCGGCCCGCCGAACGTCGACCCAGCCTCCGCCCACGCGCCCACGCTGGCGGCGTTGCTGAAACACCGCCAGACCCGCCCCATCTCATCTAACAAAAGCGTGGTGGTCTTGCCCGCCGCCGCCGCCACCACGCGCGCGCCGCCGCGGAACAGACCCTCGAGGCGCGCGGGCCGCGGCGAACACGCCGGGGCCGGCGCGCCGATTCGGCGCCCGCACTGGCCGTACGCGTCGGAGCCCCAGGCCCAGGCGCCGCCCGCGGCGTCCACCGCCACGGAGTGCTCCACGCCCGCGGCGACGGAGACGGCGAACGTACTCGTGATCGATTCTTCGAAAAAAAAAGTCGTCTCGGATGCTCGGAGACCGCGACGCGTCTCGGCGCCGAAGCCGGCGACGCGGCGCGGGGTGGAAGACGACGGATCGAAGACGATCGAAGACGAACCTTCCGACGGCAAGCACTCCTTCTCCTCTTCGCCTCTCAGAGGCGTGCCCAGCTTGCCGTGGGACGCGTCCCCCCACGCCCACACCGCACCGGCGCTGTCGCACGCGAGCGCGTGCGCGCTTCCCACGGAGACCGCCGTCACCTTCGTCTTCGGCGCGAACCCTCGCATGGGCGCCGGCGCGCGTTTCATGTTTTCAGAACAAAGTACCGCGCCGGGCTCGCCCCAGCTCCAGAGCCGCCCGGTCCGGTCGTCCACCCTGAACCCGCACCCGGCGCCGATGGCGAGCTTCGCGTCGGGGTTGTGCGCGCGGCGGAAGATGGCGCGCCACGAGGTGGCGCCGAAGGGCACCCCGCGCGACGCCCGCGTGCCTCGCCTCGGGTCGCCCACCAGCAGGGGCAGATGCGCGCGTGCCCACCCCTGGGACGCATCCTCCGCGAGGCCGGGCAGGCACAGCGCGAGCTCGGCCGCGGCGAGGTCGAGGGGGTCCAGCGCACCCCGCGCCGAGGCCACCACCACCGCGAGCCGCAGCGCCTCCGCGATGGTGTCCTGGGGGGGGGAGGACACCATCGCGTGCGCCGCGGAGTGCCCACGAGTCAACATTTTGGACGCGTCGCACGAAATAATATCGCGCCATTGCAGATCTGCAGGTCGGTCGACTAAATAATCGAAAAGCGCGGGCTGATGCTCCGCGAGATCTGCCCCCCGCGAGCACTCCGAGAGACACGCGTTCGCACGCTCCACTCGATCGAAGAAGCACCATGAGCGATTCCGCCCCCGCCGAGACTCCGGTGCGTCCCTAGTTCC
>Ga0181561_10001616_pt1 | contig 19996 bp, 7 predicted proteins | sample 011ome_19_FD_133760 | JGI IMG/M metagenome (GOLD analysis project Ga0181561, IMG submission 133760) | Coastal salt marsh microbial communities from the Groves Creek Marsh, Skidaway Island, Georgia - 011510BT metaG (megahit assembly) | ecosystem: Environmental > Aquatic > Marine > Intertidal zone... | reverse complement strand
GACGACATGGAGAGGACGATGCAGGCGATGCGTCGCATTCGTCGTCGTTTGGGAGTTTTTCGCGACGTCACGCGCGATATGCGGTACGAGTTTTAGACGACGAAGGCGCGAGCGCGGGGCCCACGATTGGGTCGCTGGCGTCGCGAGGCGCGACGTCGGATTTTTCCAATTGGCTGCGACAAAAGGCTGCAGAGAGCGATCGTCGTGAGATGATGACTTCTAAAATCATCTCTCTCGAGACGTTTTGTGTGACGCTCGTGATGACGGCAGTGGTGACTCGAAGCTTCTTCCAATGCGACGCGACGATGATCGTGCTGTCGTGCGCGACGACTGCTTGGGTGTTTAAAACGCGCGACTCGTCACCGAGGTTCGGCCTTGCCGCGAACACTTTTTTTACGTTTGTTCAACTCATTTATTGTGAGCCTATTCATTCGCTTATTTCAACGGATGGTTTGAGCAGCGCGGAGCGCTTTTACGGCGTACCCGCGAAGACGGGTTTTCAAGCGATGAGCAGTTATGTTTTCTCTAGTTTACTCCCCGTGCTCTTATGGTCTATAGGCGTGTGTCGTGAACGAGATCACGAAAGTTTACTCGATGGGACGACGACGATGGCTTTGCACAACGTCCTTCGTCTAGGCGTGATTTTGTGGGACACGTCCAACTCGAAATTGTCCGTTGACAAAGCTTTCAATGGTTTCTTCGTGTCGATTACCATGTTGTACATGGCACACGTCGTCCTGGCTAGCGAGGGATTTAGGATAAGAGATTTTGGTAGCATCATCGCTTCGCGAGTGCACGTGCGATGGGCAGGTGCGTTTGAAGTGGTCATGGCGCTCGCGCTGTTCTTGACTCTTAACTCTGCTAACGAATCAGAGCGCGGCTCAAACAAGTGGTATTTATTCAACGCCGTGTGCTTGATGTTCATACCGGCGCCGGTGCAGTACGGCAGAGGCACGTACATGCGAATTTCTGGTTTTGTCACTGGCATGTTGCGAGTGTTTATGTTTCCTATAAAAGCATGGACGCCCGTCAGATTTGCACACGCCGCGAGCGTGCTGGTGAACCACGTCGACTTGATGCCGTTGTATCTTGCTGTTTGAAAGCGAAACGCCGCGAATGTGTTTACTTAGACTTAAACCCGCGTGCTCAAGCGCATGAGCACGCAATGTACAATATGTCACTTTGCGCAGACCTTTTTATTTAAAAATCAAGCATTCTGTATTAAAAACATCGCTCAACACGCCGTCTTTGCCCTTCTCGCCGCGACGATGAGCTCAGCTAAAAACTCACGAACGCGCGCGTGCGAGACTTGCATAGGAGTCTCGCCATCGTTGTCTTTTGTTTCCAGTTCACTTCCAGCCTTGGCTAACACTTCAATACACTTTTTTTCTCCTTGCGCCGACGCGTAGTGCACCGCCAAGTCGCCATCCGCGCACTTTGCATTCACATCCACACCGAGCTCAATGAGTTTAGCGAGCATGACGGCTTCGCCCGAATACGCCGCTTGATGCACCGCGGTCCAGCCGTTTTTATTCACATGCATCACGCACGTTGGATCATCACGAATGCACTCGTTAAAGTCTCCCAAGTCTCCATCCTCAATCGCGCCAAACAAACTCGTCTGCGACGACGACGACGCCGAACACGAGGATGCGTCGGAGTGTTCGCCGTCGTCCGCCTCGCGCGCGTTTGATCGCCGCGATTGAGACGGTGGTTTACGATTCGTTCGTCGTGGCATCGTGCGTTCGTGCGTTCGTGTGTTCGCGCGCGCGTGGGTGTGGCGCGCTCGGTTCTGGCGGCGGCAACCGAGAGGCACTTTTTTTTCTCTTCTTCCGTGGCGAACTACTTTTTTGCTCACCTCCGCGGCGGACATAACGTAGGTTTAGTGGTCATTAATTAAAAAAGAGAGAGACTAAATGATGATAATGGTGTTGCTGCTGTTGTTGCCGTGCGCTCGCCTGCGACGTGCTCTAATACACGCGCGCCTTGGGAGGAATCACCTCCATTTCGTCGTCGAGCGTGTAGTGGTGGTTGGGACGGTAGTCAATCTTCACCTTGCCATCCTTGACGTACGCTAAAGAGTGCTTCATCCACGTATCATCGAGACGGTCAGGAAAATCTTCGCGCGCGTGCGCCCCTCGACTTTCCTTGCGTTGTTCCGCACTGTGCATCGTTGACTGCGCGTTGGGCATGAGGTTGTGCAACTCGAGCGCTTCAATCAAATCCGTGTTCCACACCAAGGATCGATCGGTGAGCTTGAGGTTGGACATTTCATCGGCGATTTGATCAATAAGCGTGCAACCTTCCGCCAAACTTTCTTGTTCACGGAATACAGCGGCGTGATTTTGCATCACCTTTTGCATTCGGCTTCGCAACATTGCCGTCGGCGTCGTTCCCTTGGAGTGGCGAATCTTATCAACGCGCTCCACCGCGTCCGCACCCGCGTCCGCGGCGATCGGTCGGTGCGGTGCTCCAGGTTTTAATTTCTCGGCAACTGTGTTCGCGCACGCACGCCCGAAAACGACAATATCGAGCAAGGAGTTTGCGCCTAATCTGTTTGCGCCGTGCACGCTCGCGCAAGCCGCCTCGCCAGCGGCAAGCAAACCCGGTACGATGGCATCAGGATCACCGTTTTTCGGCGCCACGACTTCACCACGGTAGTTGGTTGGGATACCACCCATGTTGTAGTGCACCGTCGGAAGCACTGGAATCGGTTCTTTGGTGACATCGACGCCGGCAAAAATCGCCGCCGTTTCTGAAATACCGGGCAAACGCTCGGCGAGTAATTCGGGCGGAAGATGATTCAAGTGCAAGTAAATGTGATCTTTTTCTTTACCAACACCACGACCTTCACGGATTTCAAGCGTCATCGAGCGTGAGACGACGTCGCGCGACGCAAGATCCTTTGCCGACGGGGCATAGCGTTCCATAAAGCGTTCGCCTTCAGAGTTACGAAGAACACCACCCTCGCCGCGCGATCCTTCAGTGATTAAACAGCCAGCGCCATAGATCCCCGTCGGGTGGAACTGCACAAACTCTTGATCTTGCAATGGTAAACCGGCGCGCGTAACCATTGCGTTGCCGTCGCCCGTGCACGTGTGCGCTGAGGTGGCTGAAAAATACGCGCGCCCGTAGCCACCCGTGGCCAAAACCGTTTGATGCGAACGGAATCGATGGATAGTTCCATCCTCCAAACACATCGCCATGACGCCAACGCACTCGCCCTTGTCCATGATCAAATCTAACGCAAAATATTCCACAAAAAATTGGACGTCGTGCTTGAGCGCGGCGCCGTATAGCGTGTGTAACATCGCGTGCCCTGTTCTGTCTGCCGCTGCCGCGCATCGATACGCCTGACCACCCTTACCGTAATCGAGCGATTGACCACCGAAAGCGCGTTGGTAAATCTTTCCTTCATCCGTGCGCGAAAATGGCATGCCGTAGTTTTCCAACTCGATGACCGCTTTGGGTGCCTCGCGGCACATGTACTGAATAGCGTCTTGATCACCCAACCAATCCGCTCCTTTCACCGTGTCGTACGCGTGCCAGCGCCAATCATCTTCAGTCATGTTCCCTAAAGCCGCATTGATACCACCTTGCGCGGCGACGGTGTGCGAGCGCGTCGGGAACAACTTGGTCACGCACGCCGTCTTAAATCCGTGCTCACCCAGCCCGATGGCCGCGCGCAAGCCCGCGCCACCGGCACCAACAACCAACGCATCGTACTCGTGATCGATGATTTCGTAATTCCCAAACCCATTCGCCTTGGTGTTCGCGTTCGACGCCGACGCCGACGCACTCAGCGAACGGATCGTTGACGATGCCGATGACGTTGTCGCCGATGCCGATGCCGACGTCGTCGCGCGTTCGCTGGACACGCGAGAGAGGTGTTCAAACGCGCGACGCACGCTTCGTCGCATCTTCGCTCCTCGTCACACCTTGCACGTCGTCACACGTCGTCGTCGTCGTCGTGTGCGGCTGCGCGTCAACCGATCGATGGCCCAGATGATCGATCATCGCGCGCGCACACCGTTGACGTCAACGGCGTCTGGGGTGTCCCCGGGTTGTGATACAATGGTGGCGTGTATACCCTAACCGACGGGCCCCGACCACAAAACCAAAGAGCTAAATATGTCTCGACCTCGCCGAGCGACCTCGCCGAGCGTGGCAGACGACGACGACGGAGGACGACGACGACGGAGGACGACGACGACGACGGACGCGTGTGATTCATTCACATCTCCGTGTGTGTGTGTGTGTGTGTGTGTGTGTACGCGCACCGCGCACGAGACTCCATCGTTCCACGCGTAACGACCGCGACGACGTCTGGACGCGGGCGCGGGCATGGAGAGCGATGAACGATATTACGACGCGGTGTATGACATGCGCGCACTCACACAGGACGACGAGGACGAGAACGAGGTGTATGCGAGTGCGTTGGACGACGACGTCGACGACGACGTCGACGACGACGATGGGGCGCGATACGTCGAGTGGGTGCGACGAAGCGTGGATGACATGAGAGCGGCGCGAGAGTACGCCACGGCGAGCGGACAGTGGGGACAACCTCCGAGTGAAGAAGCCATGCGTGCAAAGGCGGCAAGGAAACTATTGGCGCGACAGCTATTGGGTTTGGAACCAGAAGACGCACCGGCGGCGGCTGTACTTGAGCCTGAGCTCGCGCGCGACGTCGACGTCCCGGCGCCGCTCGAGCGGCGCGCGTTTCGGTCGAGGGAAGAAGAGGAGGACGCCGAAGCGGAGGCAATGTGGCGACAGCGTCGAGAACGACGTGATGCAATCATTGATGGTGCGCGTTCGAGCGGTGACGACGCATTATCCGACTCTGAACGCGCCGCTCGACGACTCGCCCGACGACGCGCGATGAAAGCCAACTACCAATCCAAACTTCGTCGAGGGTACGTTGACAACGACGTCGCGGCGCGCGTGCATTTTAGCCAGTGAGCGCGTGCGATGGCGATCTAGTCAGTAGTAGTAGTAAATATCTAGATGTACAATACACACACCCATGTCAGTCATCCGTCGCCTTGTGGTCACCAACTACCTGTATGTGTAGTGCCATAGTCGTAGATTCTTAGCGCGAAATCGACGTGCACCCTTCAAAATCGTTCGTCAAGCGCGCGCGTGTGTGTGTCGGCAAGTGCTGCGTTATGTGAAATTACATTACACGCCGAGCAACGTTTGATGATGCAACATCTGCTTACGAAAACCATCGACGACATTGACGCCAAGCGCGACATTCACATTACTGGAGTCGAGCCATTTCTTGAACAGGTCACCTCATGATGATCTTTAGAGAGTATCTGCGAGAGTACCGCCTTCAACGCACTTTACTTTCGCCGCGTTATCGACCAGCGACTGGCGCGTCTTACCATCGCACGGATCAAACGTACCGCCAACTTCCTCGGTACATCGCTTCAAGACATTCTCGAGAACGCCGTCAACGCCACCTTCGCACGGGATCTTGACATTAGCGAGTTGAGTAGCACCCTTTGTAAGCGCTGCAATGCACGTGTCGCCACAGAGTCCATCGGGATCTTCGACGCAAACCGTCACGAGCTTCATGACAGCGTCTTCATCGAGCGTAGGACACTCCCACGCCGCTGCCGACGCGACCAATGATGCGATGGCAATAAAAGTGAGCTTGATCCCACGTTTCATGGTGATTTTGGGTTTTTAACTTGGAGGTAAGAAGTGAGTCGCGGGGCGCGTTATGAGGAATATTTGTTCTTCACACACCAGGTCACATGGCGCGCGTACCGTCCAAGAGGAATCCTCGAATCAAATGGCCAGCGACAACAACAACGCTGTTCCACGTTTCACCCAATGTTCAGCACCGAGGCCTCCTGCGTCAAGCTCAATCATGGTGATGAAAGATGGGCGCTCACGTGATCCTGTGCGTATAGGATACATGTAAAGCGGACACTGGTACGTTCTCGCTGATTCACCTGTCTTCTCTCGCTTACGTTCGGTGGGTTTGAAGTGCACTACTGGCATCTTTACGATAAGCTCCATCATGTTTGGTTCACACAAACAGTTGTTTTCATGGTCCCATCCAGCGCCTTCCAAGAACATGTCGCGAACATACACGCCGTCATCGGGAGGTGATGCGATGTTGTCGGCGTTTGCGATTGAAAATGAAAATGAGAGCATGTCGATTGGAATGCACTCGCGTCTGGCACTGGTTTGCAACACGGATGTCAAAAAGCACGTTGGATACGTAAAACCTGCGAGCCAGTACGTACTCGGGTACGTCCCGTATGCCCATGTGGACAGCTGCTGAACGCGCTCGACTAAGTCAATCGTCCACGCCGACAATGGTTTCAACGACGGATACGCCTTCAAATATAATTTCGGCACTTTGTTCGCAGCCAACGCGTCAAAGATAGCATCCAGGTCGCTCGACATGACTACAAGTCCCTTGATGCCTTTTCTCAGCTCGCCCAAGCTCGAATGCACGCTAATCAGTAGAGCGTTGTAGCGCTCAATTTCTTGCAATAAATTTACGTGAAGCGGGCTCATGTCGTTGCGCTTGTTCTTTGTGATGCCTTCATAGTCTAAGACAGATGGCACGCATCGAGTCATCTCATCGATAATGTTCAGCACACGTGTTTCGGTCTCCGATACTGCATTATTTCCTGAGCCACCACTCGCCGCCGCGTCGTCGTCTGATATTTGGAATTTGGTACACGCATCCAAAATTGCCTGACTTTCGGCAATTAAATAAGAAATATCCGCGTTTGGGTGCTGTCCGAAAGCATCCGCCTGATCGCTCAAAGGTAGTCCATTTACAAACTCTCGATGCGATTTAAGTTGAGTAGCATTCAAAGGGATGTGATACACTTTGCCAAGCGAGCCAGCTGTGAGCGAGTACTCGTCGCTCGCGAGAACGTCTTCGCAGAAGAACTGAGCGAGGTACGCTTTAATAACACGGCGATCGATTTCATCCGTAACGCGCCCACCATAATTTGCCTCACCAATCAAGTACCGTAACGCATCCCAAGGTGTCTCTTCGTACCCGTCGAGGTACGACTTGAGCAAGTCGTCGCTGACGCTGAAGTCGGTGTCGTTGAAGTCGTACGCGATGTTCAAGCCAAGCGTACCAAACTTTCGCCGCTCGAGCAACAATGCGTGGAAAAACGACAACGCAAACAATAGTCGTCCATACTTGTTTTTGCTTGAACACTGCGCAAAAGACTCGTCCGAAACGCACGTGGTATACAATCGCGCAAGATTGGCGCGCAGTCCTTTCGGCGGTTCCGTCGTCATCTTCAAGCCTCGCTGTAAAATCGCCAATGGAAAAGCAGGTGTAGGATTTGATGACAACCACAATCTGAAATTCTCGTGCGGTGGGTCATTTTCAAAGTTCTCTATGATGCATTGGAGCTCGGGTAACCAAGATATCATCAAGTGGCAATTCGCCAGAAATACCCAATGGCCTTCCTTGCGGCCTCGAGTAATCAACTCTGTCGCTACCGAAGCTTGTCCCTGTCCAAGTGCTACAGTGAAAAGCTTGTCGCTCATTCCCTTATTTACTGCTAGCTGTTTTAGATTCGCAACAGGATCGACGCCGGCGCTAAGAACGAAAATGCAAGGCGCTGTGCTTGTCGAATCCAAGTACACTTGATTCAAATCCAACACTGGCGGGTCCACAAATCTTGCACCCAGTTTCTCGCTCACGTAAAGCCGAATGGCGCTTTCGATACGGTCAAGGCGAATAGAACGCAGTAGTAACAATCGCTGCAGATCACTCAGAGTTTCGCTCCAGTGTCCTGGAAGTGCTTGCGTCTCAGGTTTGGGATGCCGGAACCACGTTTCCCACTCGCCGACATGAGCCTCGTTGATAGACTGAATCAGAGTGGCTCCGAACACGTCTTTAAAAGTCTGAGATAACTGGACAACCTTTGACCACAACTCGGGCTTTAACCATTGAGATACTTTTACGCTTCTTTCAAGTTCATTCGTCGGTACCCGCGCGCTTGCTCCACCATCGCCGCGTACAAAGAATTCCCATTCTCGCGCGTCAACACCGTCTTGCTCTGCTTGAATACGTATGCACATCTGCAGACTCAAGAGAAGCTTATGTGATTCAAATAACCCACGAGATGTATAACGATACACAGCATACGTATGATACTCATTCAAAACAGCTAAGCGTTCGTCAACGTCGACGCCATCCGCAGAAGTATTGGCATTGCGTTTTGATTTTGTAATGGAGCTGTCAAACAACGCCGTGTATGAATCTAGACTAAATTGATACATTGGATCGACATCGGCGAGGCTGTACAGCGTAAAGTACAATATAGTCGCGCGCGTGGCCACGGAAGCATATGCGGCGGAGGCACGCTCAATTTCAACCCCAGTAGTTTCGGCAACCTTCAAACTTGCCGTAACTTCTTCGCTCGTGTTCTTCGAGCGTGTCAAAGAGTCAATCAATTCAATATTGTCCAGAAGCGATCCAGACGCTTTGCTTAGTAAATCCAAAATCAGATCTTCTAGTTCATTTAATCGTCTTTTGCCTCTAGCCACCTTGACAACAAGCTCATTCTTCTGCGTTGCTAATTCTGGTCTCTCGCGTCGAACAACTAAATCTCTAAGTTGCGCATTCAGGCCTTGCTCCTTCACGGTGAAATTGATCACAGCCAGCTTCGTGCTCACCTCTGGCGTATAATGCGGGTTCATGAGCTTTGAAGTGAAATAAAGTCTGAAGTTCGGCGAATAATCCAAGTCCTTATCTCCAAGCTTTACCGTAATTGCTCCACCCTTTTTCACAAACTGTTTCGCCACTACGTTTTCCAAAATTGGATCAATTGTTTCTTTGACATCTTGAACTAGCACTGGAATACCGAATTGAATGGCATGCTCTATCTGACGTACCATATCAGGCGCAAAAAGCGTAGTCACAATCAATCCATTGGTCATCTCCATTGATTTGATCCACTTATTTCCTTGTCCTTGCGGGTCCACGAGCAATGGCCAACGATTACCGCGCGTGACAATCACTCCATTCTCCGTACTAAATGAGTCAGATGGTAATCCTTGAATGTTCCAATCTCTAACGTCGGACGGGTTCGATAAGAATGATGCAAAGTCGAAATCGGCAGTGCACGGTACTTGTGCGCATGTCAACATTGGAATCCAATCGCTCACGAGCGTCTTGCGATATTCACTGGGAAACGCACCACAGTAGCTCATAAAAGCGGCAGCGATGCACACATCACCAGGTAAACACCTCGTCTGGTCATCTATAATTTCGATTGAATCTAACCATCGCTTTTTCTCCCCAGACAAGCCATCCACGAGTGCCTCGGCTCGCTCGAGCTTGAGCTCCAAATCTGCGAGCTCGCTCTCCAGCGCGCTTTTATTCGATGCAGACTTTTCGTACTTTTCCTTGAGCGCTTGAACCTTCGCTAGAACTTCGGCCAAATCAGTTTGCGTTATCGTAAGTGCATCTTGTTTTTGCTTTAATTCGTCCTGGGCCTGCTTGAGCATCATTCGCTTTGGCGCAATCTCCTTCGCAACGTTGCCATAGGAGAACATCGCGTGTACCCACTGGCACAAACCCTTTGCCGCGTTCGAAACCTTGCCAATCACATCAGGCTGATAGTCTGGATTGTTGATGAACTTTGAAATCTTGCTCAGTAAGTTATCTACCAAATTTTCCTTGTCAAAGTTGAGCAAGCGATCCAAGAATGCCGAATCACCGAGCTGTTTCTTTGCTTCTTCCCATGTCGTTGGCCGCTTGAGCACGGTTAGAACACCTTTCAAGCATAACTCAACCAGCGTCGGCGGCTTCACATACGATTTTAACTCTCCGAGATCCTTCTTTGTCAACACGTTCAGCGCGGCTTCCGCAGCTTGTAATGCAGGCATGGCTTCGTCTAGCTTGAGTTGACATTCCTCGGCGATGATGTTCGCTTTTCCTGCCTCTGCTTCGATGCGCTCAGCTTCTGCGCTGACTTTCATACTTTGCTCATCTGCAGCGCGCTTATCTTGAATGATGATTTTTAAAAGTTCTTCGCAATCTCGTTTCGCCTCCGCAACGACGATAGCTTTGTCTTTGCACACGCTTTGCATGTCGCGTACTTGGATTTCAGTTTCGGCAAGTTTAGTCAGACCTCCACGAAGCTTCGAAACTTTCGCGTCAAACTCGCGTTTCTTTTCCACCATCAACTTTTTGTAAAAACTCAAAAATTCAATGTAATTCGTCGGTGTTACGTACATCTTTCGCTTGATTGTCTTGAGCATGACCGCGGCCGTTTTCACCGTTGAAGCGTGGATTTTTCCAAAAATTTCACATAAGTTGTCCTTCACGAGGGCATCTATGTCGCTATGTTGAAGTTTTCTAGCTGCGACTTCTTTAAGAGCGTCTACTGGCCAATCATTAAACCAATTTATAGTGCAACAGTTCACGAGACCAGGAAACATTCTCGTACGCTCGCGAAAAGCGTCGCCGACGGGTGACATACACAGTACGATGTGCAAATTTTGCATAACTCGTTGCATGAAGAAAGCAAACAATTCTTCATGTGTCACAGCTCGAACACCTTCTGTCTTAGCAATACGTCGCATGTCTTCGCATACACTACTCATGTCATCCTTGCCGAATAATCCGGGGATTTCGCCTGACGTGAGCGCGTTGTTCACATCTTCAAGAAATGTCTCCTGGACAATTTGCGTGTCGTCGAGGACGAAAACCGTAGGCTTACCCGCCACACCCGCTTGTCTATACAAGGTTTTCAAGTCTTCTCGAAATTCAACGTGTTTATAGTTCTTTGTGATCTCTATACTGAAACATTTCATTTCTGCCACGTACGCCGCGAGCCTTGCGAGCGATTTACGTCCACTCCCGCCGACACCAACTAACATCGCATGCCCGCGAGGCTGCGTTAAAATACGATGAATGCGGCACACATGCATTATTGCATCATCGAATAGCACCAAATCCATGGGCGCATTTCCAGGTTCCAATCCATAATCTTCTAGCTTTTCGTCAAGAAATTCCTTGAGCGCAGACGCATCAACGGCAGCCTCGTATGGCACTACGTCAACGCCTTGACGCATGAACGACACGAATGGTTGACACTCGTAGAAATCCTCATTTTCAATGATACGCACTGCATGTACGTTATCTTTTGACAACACGGGTTTAAACAAATCATTCCAAGATGTACCAAGAGCGATACGCATGTTGGTGTCTATTTGCTGCTTCAACCAGCGCGCATCGTTTGCGTCCCACAGTCTATCACCAAACACACGTAAATTCTCATGAACCCACAGTTGTAAGATTGACTCTCTGGAGTCATAAAATTGTTTTGTCGCTCTAGTCACTCCCTGAATTACTTTTGCAAGATCCCTCGTGTTGAATAGATAGTGACTTTTTGCTGGTGTTGGCAACAGTTCTCGTACGAGCGCATTGTACACGCTAACTGATGCCTTAACGATGGTACCACCTATGCTCACCACGGACTGGTCGAATCCGCCTTGCAGCTCTCCTATGATGGTACCATAAATCCGTTCAAGTTGAGCATCTGATGGGTCCGCCATATTTAACACTGCGAAAATGGACATGATGCGCTGGGAAAACTGATTTCGGCCACCGCCTGGAGGCGCCATGGCTGCTAAAAGTCTCATATCATTGATGTGCGTCCGTTCTTGCTTTGCACGATCGTACCAAAATCCATTATCGTTCCAAAGCTTCAACAACTCCAAAGGCGCGATAAAACCAAACTCACTCTTCTTAGGCATGTTCAAGTCGTCAATAGCGAGGATGAGTTTACGGCCACCTGGTGGAGCGAGAACACCTTTTGAGCGCTTTTCTAGCTTGCCTTCGATCGTATCTTGCAGGGAATTCGAGCTCGTCTGCGCACTGAAAGTGATTCTACTACCGATATAATCGTCGGGCAAATCTTCTAAACACGAATCGATCACCATCGATTTTCCAACTCCGACGTTGCCGACAAGCAATGTATTCATACCCGACTTGAGCAGCAACATTATCAAATGCTTTGTTCGTACTGAATCGACAGTCGGTATCATGATCTTAAAGAATGGTACACCCCCCTGCGGCAGCCTATAAGTCGGAACTTTTTGCACCCAAGGTACAAACACATGGCGCGCAGCGTCGTAGAAAAAGTCAAACACTGTCTCATCTGTCGTTGCCACCGCAGGCGTGTGCGGGAACATCTTCAAAGGCACAACGCGGTGCAAAAAGTTATCAAACCGCAAGCGACTCGCGTGATCGATAGATCCTCCTATAGACCAAATAAGACAAAACACAAAAGTGGATTCAACGTCGTGCTTGATGACATCAGTCTCATCATCTATGTCGACCGCGATGTCGTGGGCGTCAAACAGCGTTGTGAGTTGTCTGACCGATGCTAAATCATCCGTGGGCACGAGTTCAGTGCACTTTGATCGACGGAAATCCAAAGTGTCACCGATGTACTTGTCAACGCATTTTCTTAACGCTGCGTCCAGCACTTCTGCGCTACCATGTTCTCGGCGAGTCTCCAACCAACTCTGCACAAATGGACGCCAGCCAAGGTCTTCTACATTGAAGTAAATCATTCCGGCGCGCGAAACGGTCGCTGGCGAAGCTTGAGATAGATCTTCTACTTCAAACAATATCGACACCTGTGGCGACATCATGATGCGCTCACCGGAGAGCAAGGTCAACAGCTTGTTGTCATCGAGTAACGTATTCATGCTTTCAATCCAAAGCGTATCCACTGGACCATCCATCAAAATCCACTTTTGATTTGCAGAATCATCTTTGCACACGTTACGCATAATTTTGGCTAGTACTCCATCTCTCCATTCGTGCGTGGCTTCGTCAAACGATCCATAAAGCTCGTCGTTTGAAAGTGCAAGTGGGTTGATAGGGTACACCTCGACGTTTTGAAATTGTTCATTTTGACCGTGTTGAGTACGCTTCAAGCGTGCCATGGCTTTAATCAAAATCTCCCATGCTCGCGTCTTTCCCGATCCAGTCTTGCCCACAATCATATTTCCGTGGCGAGCACACTTGCAATCGAATATTTGAATAATTTTTGATATCCACGCATCGACGGCTTGCAAATTGTTCAACTTGCACTCCTCTATTAGTGCATCTCTAAGAATAGCTGAATCCTCTTGAGGTGCGTTGACGTCGGGAAATAAATCCGATAAGAGCGCTTTGAAGAGAGGTATATCTATGTATACCAATTTCGGGATAATCAAATCACGCATAGCGTTGAAGAGAATGAGTTGCTCATCCGTCTCGGGTGCCTCCCGCTTCATCGTCCCAGCTGCACGTGAGATTGGTATGATGAAAGAGCGCAGTGTGTAATCATAGTGATCTTGCTTACTTAGCTGCTGTTGACTCAACTCCATGATTGCAACCATTTTCTTTGCCAACGGCTTCGCGTTTGTAAAACCTTCGCTAAACATCATGATTTCTGCAATCAAACAGAAATCAGGCACCATCATGCTTACCGGTCTTACGATGGCTTTCAAATTATCAGGAAGCTCGGCGCGTCCAGCGTAGCCCGGATTCATGGTGACAAAAACACCACACGATGGGATTAAGCGAATATGCTGTCCCTCAAAATCAAATGACTTGAGATTTTGCTTAACAGCAGCCATGACAACACTTATCTGCGTCGCAACGACGGACAACACTTCCACAGTAATACGGTTGAATTCATCCAAGCAAGCCCAAGCACCAGTTTGAGCTAAACCACTAAACATCTTACCCGTCATTTTGTAATCAACACCATCTGAGCAGTTAAACACGATGACGTAACGAGCCAACGCTTTACCGAAATCTTTCACAGTCTCTGTCTTACCAGTACCGGCGGGTCCTAAAGGATTGCCTCCGCGGCGCGTAAACATAGCGGCGCCTAAAGTCATGTAGCAACGATCAGTGAGTGGTGTTACCACGAGACGGCCATTATTACCCTGATATTCATATCCATAATCGAAAACACTCAGTACTTGCTTGACTGTACAGTGTCTAGTCTCACGATCCCAGTAAAATCGCAACTGCGAAACCCATTCAAAATCACTCGGTGATGAACATTTATTCTTGATAAGTTTCTCGATCGCGTCTCTCGCGTGAACTTCAATAGTTATAAGTGCCGTGACTTTCTTTCGTGTAACTTTATCCAGTGACGTACGCGTTAGTTCTACAAGTTTGTTCAGATATTGAATCCATTTGCGTCGCAACTTCTTGAGCGCCTCTTTGACGTTGTCTGGGTCTCTCAAAGCACGCTCGCACTCCATGGTCCACGAAATGCACCCGGCAGTAATAAGCATTTGACCTGGATTATCTTTAACCCATTTATCCTTTTTTACTCCTTTCGATCGACATTGTTCAAATGTACTAGCGAGGTGCGCTCGTGTCGCCGAGTACATGGCAGCCTCAACTGTATTCAACCAGTCTTCTGGGCGTCCTTCAGTTCGGATAGGGGTGTCAAAAGGGATAATTTCTCCATCAGGCGAGCACATCGCGACCGATTCGCAATGGCGCCTACCAATTAATGGGTCGGGAGCGTGCATTTCTAATCGCTTGATGCCTTCAAACATGCCCTTCAAATGTGGCTGAATGTTTTCTGGTTCCTTCGCTTGCCCGAGAATTTGTAACAAATCATCATTGCTCAAAAAGTAAAACCGTGGAAATATTTGCCGTTTAGATTCGAGATAGTCATCGAGCGACTTTTGAATGAGCTCGAGTTCGCTGTCCATTTCCGTGAGCTGAGTCAGCAAAGTAGTGTCCGGGTCGCCGCTAATATCTGGCGCGCGCATCGATGCGCACGCCATTAAAACATTGCGCGTAGCGTGCATCTTTTGCATCACCTTGATGAATCGCGTGTTGATGTTATTGAATATTTCGGTTTCACTGGGAAGTTGTCGAGCGATGTCTTCGCTGCCGACAAATATATTCTCCAAATACATCCACGCCAGCTGAACTTTAAGAATCACTTCTATGACATCGTTGACCGATGTCAGCGCCTTTTCCCAAACAATAATCGTATGCTCGAAAACTGCAAAGAACTTACTCGCTTTCAAAGTACTCAATGTTACGGTTTGATCTTCCAAGCATGTAAATATCTCCTCTGCGCTTCTTAGCTTGATGATGTCTTCGCGGCCGTCTTTGAAGGGACCCGTGTCTAAAGTCAAATCCACCCAAGAATTTGCAATATTGCGTAGAGTGTTTTCAACGGAAAGTTCTTTCGTTGCATCATTACTAATTTCTGAGATGTTTTCCGCGTAGTTATCAAGTCCTAGCTCAACAACTTTATCCAGTGTAAATTCATCGCTCGTTGGATCAAAACGTTGTCCGCATTCATTCATCACCAGCTCCCAATGTCTCGGCCGCACCGCTGGATTTCGCATGTCAATGATGAGAGGCATTATCCGCTTAAACGAATCCACTGTCTCTTTCAAACTGACCCACGTTCCCCAACTCTTGATCCTTCCACGCCCTAGTTTAGTGATTTGCTTATACAGTACTGTTGCGTGCGTCTCCATGGATGCGACGTTAAGGTCTTCAAACTTCCCGTCTTTCCATCCTTCATACATAGTAATCCAATCGCTCACGATGCCCCACACAGACTTGAGGTACTCCAAGTCGTGCACGATATCATTTAATTCTGTGAGTACTGGTTTCGATAACTGCTCAAACACAACCAAGCCATTTGTGATTACTCCTTGTCGACGGTCAAACACCTCGAGCTCCTCGTCAACTAAACTAATATACGCCAACGCCTTGTCGCAAGCATCTCGAGTGCAAGCCGGGTGCACATGTAGCGGCGCTAACCTTTCAAATTTGCCTGTATATTCACGTGTATCTCTCTCAAGCTCTACAATCGACGCCTGCAATTCACTCTTGAACACATCTTTCACGTCTCGCAACTCAGATTCTATTTGAGTCAATGATTCTTTAAAGCTGACGAAACGGTCTTCAATTGCCTCTAGACGATCAGATTGATCGATTGGTACGTCAATGAACTTGTTCAAGATTTCATAACTCTGGCGAGGTTTATCGAAAGTGAGCGCAATCGATTCAACATTGCTCTGCGCGCGTTTCAAGTCAGCGCAACGAGTAACGAGCTCATCAATATCAACCGGCGAGCCACCAAAACGCTGGATGCTCTTTTCGAAATACTGCAATACATCCTCGACTTCAACGACTGCTTTCGACTGTAGCGAGTTTACCATATTGTCGATGTACTGTTGCGATAATGCAATCAGGCTTTGTTTTAGATGACCGCATTCAACGCGCAAAAAACCAACCACGTGCGTGTTCTCCTCGCTCTTCACTTCTTCGATAGACTCTTGAAAGCGGCGAATCTCGTGCCCGATAATGCAACTGTCACTCATATCGACTTCATTAGGACACCATAAGTGATGATAGCGATCAGTCCAAATCTTTGCACAACCAAGTAGCTCATCGATGACGCTGGTTGCGTTCTTCATAACGCTCTCCCTAACTTTAGTGATAATCTCGCTATTATCTCGAAGAACTACCGCGCCCGCTGGCATACACCTGAATACATCAAGCACCTTTTCAAAAGTCCCATTCAATAGTTCATAAATGTCCGACGGTGCCGGCGTCATTTCCACTGTGCGACTGCTACATCGTGAAAGATCCATAGTCACAATTAAGAGAGGCTTCTGAGGAACGTCGCGTGCCTCCTGCTGGCCTAAGGTAGAGTGCATATGACTCAACGATCGAAGCAAAATCTTGCGCATTGCACGCGAGACAAGACTTTCGATATCTTGCACATAGTCATTCCAAGTCGACGACGACTCATTTACGTCGACGTCGCCGATGATTGTCCTTTGCTTTGAAAGTGTATTGTTCACAATTTCACGTGCACTCAAGCATTCGTGCCGGAGCACTTCCGTACAGCGCTCATACTCTGTCGCAAACTCATTTGCGTTGCTCGCGTCATCACTTTCTCGTCGTGCAGATAAATTGGAAAATTCATCCAACGCGGCGTCGAGAGCCTTCCGCGCCTCTTTAAAATGATCAACATTTTCAGCCAAAAATGAACAAAAATTATCAGCTTCTTCATAAAACTCGTCTATAATCTTGTATGGAGAATTCCAACTCAGCGTGACTGCCGCGCTCCTGAAAAGACTCGATAGTATCTCAACGTTACGGGCAAATATTTTGCTTACGTGCGTATCGGAGTGCATCCCTCGCAAGAGCACGTTGTGCCTGTCGACGAGCTCAAGTAATCTCCCTCGCAATTCACCGTGCGTTGTATTTATACTCCCAAAAGCGATATTACGTACGTGATCTGGAACTTCTCGAGCCATGGATACGAAACCGCGCGCGTCCTGGCATGCCGTTTCAACGTCGGCGGCGTACGATACGTCGTAAAATCCGTCATCATTGATTTCAAGCAAGTTTGTTTCCAATCGATCGCTAACGTCCATTTTCGACATTGTACTGATCCAATCTTGATACTTTTCGTTTATGAATGACTCAATCTGTGGCACTGTCATGTCATATACAGAATGCAACTCGAAAATTTCCGGTAAATGTGGCAGCTCGCCATCTGCAAACGCGCCGCGAAGAACCGCAAAGTCATTTTCCAGCCTCGATAACAGTTTTGATGCCCAATGAACCGCACCGAATGCATGAGAATGCTCGCTTTGAATTGGTGGATTCTGTCTGTTTACGTCAAAATGCCGTTTCACTTCATGGAGCTCGTCGGCAAACATCGAGTATGTGTGCGAAGCGTGCGTCTCGACGGCGCGCTTTATGGCGTCGCGGCGAGCAATGTTCGCAAACAGCAATTGTAAAAGCTCAACTCTAGAAGTCAAATCAGGAGCGCTGTCAAATGCCTCAGTAACAAATGCGCATAATTTAACTTCAAGCATTCGTACTCGACTTTTAAACGTTGCAAAGTCTTCATGCCAGGACATCATTGACACATCTAAAATGTCGTAGCGAATGGCGTCGTTCAAACCATCAATGGCGACGGTTACGAAAGCCTTGCGAATGACGCGCAAGCTGCGATCGAAATCATACCTCACAATTCCCTCACTGCTGGGAAATGCGCGCCCGTGCGTAGGAGCAAACTGATCTTGAGCGCCGCATATTTCAAGTAGATCTTTGCATCGATGAGTAAAAGCATCAATGTGTGAAAACATTGTCGACACCCCTTCGAGATGCGCTGCACTCGCACCGGATGAGCGTTCAAAGTACGTGATTTTCCAATTTTCACCAACGGTAGCTGCGCGACGCAAGATGGATACTGCGGTTTCATACGCTTCATCCGAGACGCTCTCCTTGTGCAAAATGTTTTCCAACTTGAGCTCAGCTCTACACATGGACATAATTTCGTTCGCCACACTCTTCATCAACAACAAATATTGTTCGCTCAGCGCGTCGGCGTATCCGTCGTCGTCCGCCGTATTCACCACCTCCGCCCATGCGAGATTCATATCGTCAGCGAGCTGAGGGAAAACTTTCTCGATATTCTCTAAACAGCTGGCATTGAGTGTCTCACAAATCGATTGAACGCGGGCAATCATAGAATTCGTTTGTTTCGCGACGACTACAGAATAATCAATGAGCTTTTCATACGTTGCGCACTCGTCGCATAAATAATTGGCGTTTTTCTGCGCTCTGAGTTTCACCAAAATCGTTCGCACATTTAAACTTGATAATTGTGCTTGAAGTTCGCATAAGTTTGCTTCGCGCTCGCGCCAATACCACAGAAAATATGACAAGCCGGAATTTTGGCTTTCGTCGACACGGAGTGTCGAAGCCTGTCGAATTTGTCGAGCCCAATTCGTCACGATGGCTTCGATATGCGCACCTGTGTGTTCATCTGGAACATATAAAACTGTGCGCGTTGTATTTGACGCATCGACGAGCTTGGACATGAACGCGTGCGTATGCGCGATGATATCAATCGAGCCATCGCTGTTACGCTTTGATTCACGCTGGACGACAGAAGAGTACAAACCTCCCATGAATTGCTGTAATGTGTGTAGCGACGTTGAACTCAAGCCCATGTGGACGACAGCCACGTCGTTGCCAAAAGATTGGCGATGTGAAATTACACGCTCGCGGAACATTGACGCTTGGAGGCTCTCAGGCATGCGAAAGAGCGCGGAAACGCGTCCGCCAGTGTTGACTGGCAAGCTTGACGCGAGATGAATAAACCCATCGCCACGCGTGTATGCAAACATAACACGTGAATCATGTACAACGCCGTCGAAAAAATCATCCATCATACCCACATGTTCCTAAGTAAGCGCACCACATCAATATAAAACACGCAATGGTGAGTCAAACCGAGCACCGCGACACCGCACTGAACGGTGTTTTTCAATACGAACCTCGATCACTGACAGCGCGACTCGGGAGTCTGTTTCACCGAGACGACTCGCGCGGCGTGGACTATCACAGTCAATGAACACGTGATGCGCAACGCGTGAGTAAATCCATCGCGTCCAAGCGTCGAAATTTTGACTGGATGTCGCGCGAGGCCAATCGTCACGTGCGTCATCCTCGGCATCGACGGTAGCTGTGCCGTCGACGGTAGCGGTGGCGTCGTCGACGATCACGGGCGGAACTGAGGTCTTCATCACACGTCGCGTCACGCACGTCTGTTCGTCGCCGATTGCCGCACGCGCGTCGAGGAGTGAAGTTGAGTGTAAAATTCCAAGAATAGCGAGTGAATTTTTCGTTGGTACTTTGTTTGTCACCTGCATGTACCGTATAAGTCCTAATAAAGGGTCGAAAAATGTAACACCTAACTTTGGCGACGCCTTGTAGCGCGCTCACGACGCCTCTTCGCGCATTTAGGATCGCATTCGATCAGGAATAATGTTTTCTTTGTCGACGTCGAATCGACACGGGCGATGTTGCGGACGCTGCGGAGGCGAACGCTGCAGTATTCAAAAGGAATGACGTTCGATACTTATTAATGTTTATGTTTACTACGTCGGGTTCGCGCTGCGAGGCCTG
>Ga0181561_10001600_pt1 | contig 20082 bp, 13 predicted proteins | sample 011ome_19_FD_133760 | JGI IMG/M metagenome (GOLD analysis project Ga0181561, IMG submission 133760) | Coastal salt marsh microbial communities from the Groves Creek Marsh, Skidaway Island, Georgia - 011510BT metaG (megahit assembly) | ecosystem: Environmental > Aquatic > Marine > Intertidal... | reverse complement strand
TCACCCCTCAGGACTGAGTACCAACTTTGCCTTGCACAATACGATGAGCGAGCGACGCGCGTTCAGCGATTTTAAATATCAATAATTATTAGGATATTACGGACTCTGAATATTCGTTACAACGTATCGTCGTCACGCTGCAGCATGGCGCCGCATGCGTGGGCAAAAACATAGCAACGAAACACAAGTGTTTGAAGATACCCAAGTAATGGAAGAGACGGAAGGAGGCGAAATTGACGTGAATCTTGAAGGGAGAGTCACCGTATTGTGCGAGGCAAAATTTAGCAGTCACGGGTATCCGCGAATTGGACTTATTGACATTTACACGTCCATCGACGCGACGTCGTGCATCGAGGTGTCGTGCGTAAAGTTATGGGTATTTTCCATGGTCATCCAACGACCCATCGTGACCCCACGGCCGACACGCGCCGACCCCTCCTCGCACGCGCGGGGTCGTGAACGGTCAATCGCGCGGAAGAATCTCGCACGCCCGATGCGCGCGCGACGACGCCGACGCCGACGCGATGGGTCGTTGCGACGGCACAGCGCGACGGGGCGACGAGACGCGGGCGACGCGAGCGAGCGTGGTGGCGTGCGAACGCGACGCGACGCGACCGTTCGTCAGGACGCGTCCCGACCGTGTTCGTCCACCACCACCACCACGCGCGCGGGACCGGCGGACGCGCATCACACACGGACGTCGCGCATCGACGCCACCAGGGGGACGCGCGCGCGCGCATCGCATCGCATCGCATCCATCCATCCATCCATCGTTTCGACGCGTGTGTAACGTCGACGCGACGCGAGGTACGTGCTCGAGCGCGAACGTGCGAATGCGTGAAAAAGGTTGCGCGCGCGGCGCGCATCGCGCGCGGGGCGAGCGCGCGCGGTGATGTCGGAACCGGCGTCGATTCGTCGATGTCGCGGTGCCGGCGATGTGTCGACGTCGTCGCGGGATTCATTCGCGTGACGCGCGCGACGTCGTGCGTGCGTGCGCGTGCGCGATGGGCGGGCGCGACGATGAACCGGTGTATGACGCGGCGTTCGCGCGTGGACGTCGCGTGGACGTCGCGGATGCGCGTCGCGCACGGCACGGCACGGCACGGCACGGCGCGCGGATGCGCGAGACCCCAGACGCCGACATCGGCGGTGGTGTGATAATATCCTGAGATATCGCGCGCGGGGTGATTTGATTGTTCGCGGGTTTGATTTTGACGGTGTGTGTGCGTTCGTGTGTGCGCGATATAATGATACACAGGAAATTGGTAGAAAACCAATTAAGAGGGTGGACGGTGCGAGGAATAGGAGAGGGTGTGAGGCGCGACGACGGGGGAGATGGCGAACGAGTCGGCGGGGCGCGCGGCGTTGTTACCGGGCGTCGCCGGGAAGCGGTGCGCGCACTGTAATACGCACACGACGCCGTTGTGGCGTAATGGTCCTGATGGGCCCAAGACGCTGTGTAATGCGTGTGGTGTGAGGGATAATCGACGACACGCCAAGGCGAATCGTGTGGTGAAGCCTGGTGGGGGTGGGGCGGGCGTCAAGGCGACGTCGGGTAAGGCGAGCAAGAGCGGCGAGAAAAAGTCGTCGCCGAAGGGGTCGCCGAATAGTAGTAAGACGAAGAGCGCTGAATTGGCGGCGGCGAAAAAGGCCAAGGCGGCGGCGGCAGCGGCGGCGGCGCGGGATATGTTTGCGCCTAAACAGAATATTCACGTGCCGATGTTTAAGACGGTGAGCGATTACGCGTCGACGCACGCCGGGGGGTTCAAGCCGCCGACGACGTACTTGCGCGGCGACAACTCTGAGCACGCGTTACGTCGCTTTGGGCCAGGGACGGCAGCACCCATGTATGAAGCTTCGAATGCGGATTTCCAGTGGCTTGAACACATGAATTCCGAACCTCTTGAAGGGGAAAAGTCGGTGTGCGCCACGACGCCGTCGGCGCAGTACATGCGCCCGGAGCACTTGGAGAAGCTTTTCGACGTGTTTGAAGAGACGTCGTGGGAGGCATCGGCGATGCTGACGCAAGAACAAGCGTGCCATGCAGTGATGGGCAACGTTTTTGCGCCCGCAAACACGCCCGAAGGTAAGATGGATGACGTGTTGCATTGGGCGTCCAACGCGCACCTCGGCGACGGGCAATTGGTCAACTTGAAGCACGAAGCCGACGCGGCGCAACAATGGTATCCGTTCGACGCGCGCGCCGCGGACGAGCGCTCGAACCAAAGCACGTCTGAAGTCGCGGGTGCGCCGCTCACTCCGAGCGAGAGCGTGGAGTTTTTGCTCAAGCGCGCCACGGGGTCAGGGGGTGGAAGCGTGCGTTCGGAGACTGGGGACGACGATTCGTCGACGCAATCCGCGGATGACATCGACCGTCGTTACGACAACGCAAATCTTCTTCCGTTGTCGGAAAACAGAAAGAGCAGTGATCTCGGCACCCGCGCGATTAATACCGCCGTGGGAATGACGCGTCGCGGCGACTTCAACAGCAGCATCGGCTTCGTGAAGAAGTCGCAGCGAGGCGAAGTCGTCCGCGGCGCCCGACGGGTGCCAACCCCCCTGACTGGAGGGAAGAGTGAGCTCAAGAACGCAGTCAAAACCATTCATCAAATCAACGCAAGAATCGCCGCCGTCAATGCGCACGCGCCGAGTCTTCAGATCATTTGCAAGGTGTATCGATACTGGCTCAAGTTGCGATGGACCAACGCGGGCAAGCCCTTGCTCGCGCGTTTCGACCCCGTGCCGCCGTTGCGGTTACGAGAGCGCCCAGAGTCGGCTACAGAGCGCGAACAACTCGCGTATTTATTCTGTATGAACCTCCAGGCGGTGTCGAGGCAGCAATTCGAACGCGCGGCGCGAGCCGAGCAATCTGAAGCGCAAAAGAAGCGCCGAAGACGCCCGTGCTTCAATCCCGCGGCGTCCAAACGCCGTCGTCGCATCCAAGCCGCCATGGACGAAGCCGTGGCGCGACCGCTGACGATTACTTTCGATCCTCTCGATGAGTTACTCGCGTGCGGCTGGGATGTCGTCGAGTACGATCCGGAGGAGCGCGGCTCTCAGAGAAGCGCGCCGGCAGCCAAGCGACCACAACATCGCGAGCCGCCGAGTAAAAAGGTGAAGCGCGAATCGTCGACGACACCTCGCGCGACGCCCGTCAAGGTATCTGTCAAGTGTGAAGATCAAGACGAGGACGAGGACGAAGACGAACCGCCGCAGGCTGACCTCAAGTCTCCGATGGGCGCCGCGGCGGCGCGGGCGGGCGCGTTGATGAAGAACATCGTGTCATCCGTCGGGACGGCGTTTGGCTACGGTGGCAAAAAGTGTGATATGATTAATGGGGGAATGGGAGGAATGGATGGGATCCATAGCGCGCCGCTCTCGCCATCGACGCCTAAAACGCGTCGATCGACGAGACAAACGCGCGTCGGCGCGCGCGCGTGAGCGATCGAGCGCCAAAAAACATGAGAGCGACTAAGCGCAGAGCTACTGTTCGTAGCGCGCGAGAATCGCGAATCGACGGGTATCATAGTTTGAAACTTTTAGGAACGCAAATTTTGAAATTTACTTGAACTCTTTTGCGTATTACACAACTCTGCACAAATCTAATCCACATCAAATTGCCAATTCGACGCGTTGCTATTCAGTCATCCGCGTGGGTGCGATGCGCCTCGCCTGCGTCACCTCCCCCGGCGCCGCTGTTTCTTCTACCTCCGGCTTCGCGCGCACCGGCGCTTGCATGACTGGCATCGACGTTGGCTTTTGCGCCAATCTCTCGACAGCCGCAGAGACGCGCGCGCCGGGCAGCATGCTCGCTACATCCGCCGGAACGTCTTCGGCGCTCGCTTGTTCTCCCAGCTCACCCGCATCAAACGTAATCAACGACGCATAGCCATCAGTCGAAGTGACGACTAAGCACGACCCATCCGGCGCCCACGCGCAATCGGTAATCGCAGCGTAGTGAATCGCGGAAATTATCGCGATTGGTTTCGTTTCATCCGTGTCGTAAATCGCCACGCCTTCCACCCCGCACACCGCGAATACAAATCGATACGGCAAATCCGTCAACATTTTACCCTCAACCGACGCATCGTACCCACCCCTGTGCTTGTAAAACACTGGATTAAATCGCACGCATACTGACGGGGTGTCGCCACCGGGAAAGCGCATCGCCGGCGTATCAAACCGACCTCGCGCGTAGGCAAACGTCGCGTTCGCCGGCTTCGTCGCGCCTGGTCTGGTGTACGTCCCCGCCGGGCACACCACGAACGAACCATCAGGAGACCACTCGCAACGACGAAAAAAACTCGGTAGTGTATCGTCGTGAAATATTGCGCCTCCGAGAGCGACGCCGTCGCTATCCGAGCCGCTCGCGCCCGCTCGACTCAAACGATAGATGCGACAACTCTTATCCGCGCTCGCGTCCACCAAATACTCCCCTCGCGGGTCGCACGCCACCCCTTGCGCGTAGTGCGAATGCGAATCAAACCTATGCGAGCTCCGCCCGCTGTCTACGTTCCACGTGATGGTGGTATTATCCACGGAGCACGACGCGAGAGCGTCCGCGTTCGTCCGCGACCAATCAACCGCCAGCACATCTTCCCCGTGTCCACGTAAGCTCTGCCGCGGCTGCCACCGTGACGAGGCGTCGTGCCAGACGATAATCTCTCCACGGTCGCCACACGTGGCCAGACGAGTGCCGTCGGGGGAGAATCGCGCCGTGTTCACGCTCGCGGTGTGGTTGGTCAAGTCTTCAACGTGGGTGACTTCGGCGACTTGAGCGTCGTCTCGCGCAGCGACGCGCCAGAGCTTGACCTCCTTGTCTGCGCCAGCGGTGGCTAATATCCCCGTCGATGGATTGAAGTCGCATGAAAAGATTGGAAGCTTGCCGTGCCAGGCGATTTGGGGCGTGACCACGCGCATGGTCGCGAGCGACCGAGTCGCGCTATGGCGTCGCTCGCCGAGCACACGCAAAGCGACCTTTGGGGCGACGGTGCGAACCGCACCGTGCGATGATGGCGGATCGATGATTGGAAGAAGTGCCTTCAACACGTGAATTACATATGAATAGTCTGATGAGGACTCAACTCGAAATATTAAGCTTGGTAGGCTTCTTCCGTTAATAAATAAAGCACTCTGCGGTTCGTGAGATGAATACACGTCATCTTGACGGCGCGATGGCTAAAGATCTTGACCGAGAGCATCCATGCGCTGCATGAGGTCTCGTAGTTTTTTCTCGCTGTTGTGCCGGGCATTAGGGAGCACGAGACGGAAAAAGTTGGGCAAACCAAGCGCCGGAACGGGTTGGAAACCAATCATGGCGTCGCCCGAGCGCTGCATGCGGTCCTTCAACTTGGGCGCAACCTTGGCGATTTGTGCAAACTGTTCGGGCGTCGCGGTGTCCTTGTTGAAAGGACGAAGACGCGGTGGGACGTACCAGAAGCCGACGTTTGAGCATTGCGCCTCGGTGGCGAGCGCCCACGCGCCGGTGGTGTCGTTTTTGACTTCAGATTCTACGAATTTAGCCAACGAAAAACACAAATCAACGAGCTCTTCCCAACCCGCGTCGCCGCGGTACTTCCAGGCAAGCCATAACTTTAACGCGTCAGCCTTGCGTCCGCATTGGATCGTGCGGTCGCCCAGGTCGTGTTCAGTGTTGTTCTTATCCGGCTGGAACAAGTAGTCCGCCTTGTAGGAATTCGCCGCCATGAACTGGCCGGGCTCGCGGCTCAGCACGATGGAGCACTGCAGCGGAATGCCCAACATTTTGTGCGGATTCCAACAGAAACTATCTGCGCGTTCGGCGCCCTTCATAAGATGCTTGTGTGCGCGAGAGACTAAGGCGGCACCGCCCCAAGCGCCATCGACGTGCAACCACATTTTGTGTTCGGCGCAGATGTCCGCAAGAGCGTCGAACGGATCGTACGCGCCGAGAACGGTAGACCCCGCCGTAGCACCCACGTAGAACGGTTTTTTACCAGCAGCTTTGGCATCTTCAATAGCCTTCTGAAGCGCATCAGGCAGCATGGCGCCGTCCGGGCCACAGTCAACCTTGATCATGTTGTCCATGCCCAAACCTATCATGTGCGCGCACTTCTTGTACGAGTAGTGCGACTGCTCGGAGCAAAATCCGACATAACCAAGGGGCATGCCAGTTTTCTTGGCTTCTGGACAAGCGTTTTCACGCGCCAATATGATAGAATACAAGTTGGCGATTGAACCTCCAGGGACGAATAAACCATCGTGGGGAGGCGCCGAACCATCGGCGTTTTCTCCGCGCCAGAGTTTCGCAACCTTGGCCAACATGGCGCGTTCGATTTCAGTTAAAATCGGCGCAACTTCGTACGTGTGAACATTGGCATTCAATGCACTCGACGCCCACTCACCAGCGAGCGCGATAGGATCGACACCTGCGTAAAGCTGATTCATAAACATTGGATGAGAGCTGCGCACACTCGCGCCGACAATCGTGTCAAGCGCGGTGGTAAGCTGCGCGATATCCGCACGCTCGTCCGTACTCTTGCATTCGATTTCTACGCCAAGCTGCTTGAACTGTGTTTCAAGATCAGTTGGAGTAGCAAACTTACTCACGGACTCAGTCGCGCGAATCGAGTTGCGATGATACTCAACCATGTGCTGCGCAACTTCCTCGAGGAAACGAAGCTCTTTTTCTTCAGATTCGCGCGTCCAGAGACTGTCATCTTCCTCTTCTTCTGTAGCTACGTGATGACCATCTTTCCAAAACATCTCGTACTCGGATACTTCTTTGAGCGGCTTATCGAGGTTCTTCTCGTTGAGCCATTCATCGTTGAAAATCTTTGACAAGTACTTCACACCGCTGTCACACAACACAGTGACAATGACACCCTCTTTAATGTGGCTACTGAGCACGCGCGCAGCGTGGAGATTTAACCCAGAGCTCCCACCAAGCAAAATACCAGCAGATTCACCCACCATGCGAACGGTTCGGAAAGAGCTCGAGTCGTCGCCGCGCACTGCGCCATCGATGACGTCGGTGTCGAGCACGCCGGGAATAGAATCCTTACCGACGCCTTCGACTTCCCAGCTCTTTGCGACGAGTTCTTCCTCAGGAATGTCATTCACGAAAAAATCCCATAGCACACTGCCTTTGGGATCGGCGAGCACAATTTTAATTGTGGGATCGACAGACTTGAGGTAACGCCCCGTTCCGGTGATGGTACCACCAGTAGAGCCACCGGCAACAAAGTGCGTCACTTTACCTTTCGTTTGAGACCAAATCTCGGGGCCGAGCGTTTTTTCATACGCATCCGCATTATAAGGATTATCGTACTGATTAACGCCGTAGTAATTCGGATTTTGAGCGCAAAGCGTAGCTTCAATGTTTTGATAGTGATCCGGATGGTCTGCGGGGACGCCGCTCGGTGCTACAATCACTTCGCCACCGTACGCTCGCATGGCATCAACCTTTTCCTTACTCGTCTTCTTATTGGTGATTACGATGTAAGGGTAACCGCGAATCGCACAAGCCATCGCAATCGCCGCCCCAGTGTTCCCGCTCGTCGCCGCCACCACAGTCATACCAGGCTTCAACTCCCCCGTCTCAATGGCCATCGTAAGAATATGCTGAGCAATGCGATCCTTAATCGACCCAGACGGATTCAAATACTCGCATTTACCATAAATCTTAACATTCGGGTTCACACTAAACGCCGATAAATCAATCATCGGTGTCCCGCCGATGAGCTGCGAAGGCGCCACTGGTCCATTCGCGATGCGCTTATGCGTGCTCCTCCAATGCTTTTCCTCGAGTTGCTGCAAATCGCAACCATCATCAGTCTCGCATTTCGCGAGCTCTTCTAACACTTCGCGTGTCATTTCGTTCACTACGATCACTTCCGGCTGTTCTATCGCCCGAACTCGTCCGCGAACGCTTCTCCCGCGTCCGACGGCTCCGCGGCGCGCGCCTCCGCTTTTCTGTGGTACCCTAACGGCGCTCGCGCCGCGTTGTGCCGCTGCGTGAATTCTTCAGCGTTCTCCCGAGCGTCGAACGCGTCGGGGTCGTAGTATCGTTGAGCCTTATGGAACGTTTCGTCCAGCGCCGGCACGCACTGTGACACAGGTTTTACCCTCGCTCTGAGCGCGCGAAACGAAAGCGCGAGGATTGGTAACACCGCGCTCGAGTGAGTGGCGGGCGTTGAATAAATAAGCGCCTCACGCGCGTGTATCGCGATGGTCCTGACGACAGTTGTCGCTCGGTGAGGCGTGGTGTGACGGTGCATCGAGATCGTTCGTGTTTTGCCCTGAAGGTGAGGGGGAAGATAACGCGTCCAAACGCGCGCGAATGCAACGTTCAAGCATGCGGTGAGGAATGGATGAAACAATGATGATAGCAATGAAATGATAGAAATTACACTATTCCGCATTGGCAGCTTTTTGCTTTTTCCACGCGTATGCGGCTTCAAGGATTTTAAGCGCGGGCGTTTTGGCGGAAGCGTCATCCGGAAAGACGTAGTCGTAGAACTCTTCTTGACCGACTTCGTGCCCGCTGTCGTCGGTGATGGCGCGTTTACGTTTAACACGCTTTGGCATTTTGGCTTTGACGTCAGACGCACGGGAATACTCGCTCGGGAGAGAGTCTTCGAAAGATTTCCACGCTTCGAGGAGCATGACACGCTCCTCCTTGGCATCCGGGGAGGACTCCTTGAGTTCTTCAAGCGCGCGTTCGTACACGGCACGGCTGACGGATTGGCGCGTTGCCAGACGTTCATGTTCGTCGTCTTCAGCAGCCGCAGTCGCGGCGGCGATAGCGGCTTCGTCGGCATCATCTTCCACAACGACGATAGGAGTCGCCTCAAATCGAGCGTACGACATCCAAACCTTAACGTGCTTGGTGCGCTCGAGTAAGCGTTCGTAGAGCGCGCGAGTGCGTTCACGCTCGCCCTCGGATGTCTCAAAGTCGATGTATGCCTTCCACAATACTTCAGGCATGTCCAACATCGGCTGATCGACGGCGAGCTCGAAAATCGCTCTACCGCGCTCGACTTCGCCGAGTGACCTCTCGAGTTCGGCGTATTGCACCCAGGTGGAGCAGTTTTGCGCATCAACTTCAAGCGCCTTTTCGTAGATCGTCCTACATCTATCAACATTTCCAAGTTGAAACTCGATATCGATGTATGCCTTGAAAATCTTCTCCTTGGGTGCTAATCCAATCGCCAAACCTAAGATTTTACGGCACGCGTCTAAGCGGCGTTGGCGAAGTTCAAACTTTGCCGACATGATCCAAACCTTTGAAAAAGAAAACTCGCTATGGGGAATCACCTTGAGGCATGCTCGATACACCTCGCGCGTGCGCTCGGCATCTCTCGCCTCGAGCTCCTCATACAGCGCGTAGTTTATCCACAGATAAATGTATCGCTGCCAAAATCGCTTCTCATTCGCGGGCGGTACGTTGGCGATAGCGCGCTCATACACCTCGCGTGTCTTTGCGATATCTCCAGCACTCTCCTCTAACCTAACATAATCAAACCACGTGTCGTAGTTCAGTGGATTCTTCGCCACTTCTTCTTCGTACTTGAATCTTCTTTGACCCACGACGACGTCTTCGATGCCCTCGCGGTTGCCGTGCATCTTTTCAAACTTCATAAACTCCTTGTACACCTCTTCAGCTTGCTCTTTCGGCAAATTATCCAGCGCGAACTTGTAAATCGCCCGCGCGCGCTCAACTTCGTGGCACATCTCCTCAAACCTAGCAAACATGGTGTACAACTCGCCAATGTCGGGTTCATTCTTTAAAAACTCCACCGCCGCCTCGTACACTTCGCGCGCCTTTTCTCTGTCCCCAGCCGCAAATTCAAACTTCGCCCAACGTGTCCACGCCTTGACATCGGGATGTACCTGCACGTAGCGCTGGAAAATATCCCGCGCACGTGCGTTCTCCTTATACCTTTGCTCTAGTTTTACGTACGCGTACCACGCCGGATGCTCAGGTTCCCACGTCAACCACTTTTCAAAAATCTGCCTACACGCCGCAATCTGCCCCAACGTCTCCTCCATGTGTATATACTTGTACCAAAACATATCCACTCGCGGTAACGTCCCGCACGCGCGCTCCCATACGTTTCTCGCGTGATTCACAGCCTTGGCTTTCATCTCCATCTCCGCGTACTGCGACCAAATCGGCACCTCTCTCGAGTGATGTTCAAGCGCACGTTCCCACACACTTCTCGCCCGAGGCAAATCCCCCTGCTGCTCCTCCCATTTCGCATACCTAATCCACGCCCGAGGCTGCCAATACTCCGATCTCACGCGATCCTCAAAGTTTTTCCGTTGCTCGTACCGATACTCCCTCAGCTCATCCGCGTCGGCGATCTTACGCTTTGGCGCCTTATACACCTCCTCCGCGCGCTCACTCGCCTCACGCACGATCTGCTCTGCTGTAATCTGCACCGGTGCAGGCGCTTTATTCTTCACGCGCGTCGTGCGCGGCATGTTTGACGCCATGATTCCGCTCGCACCTCGGCGCGCGCAGTCGACAGACAATTGACGACTCGCGCTCGAAATGCGCGTCCTTCACCGTCTCGCGCGGCGTCTCCACGAGCGCGAACGCACGACAGGCGACGAAGGCGATGCGATGCGCGATGCGCGAGGCGTCCGAGGGCGCTGCGTCGCGCGCCGGCGTGTGGCGGCGGCGCGGTTGCGCGCGCCACATCGGCCCAGTCGAGTAGGGTACAATATATAGTCAGTTTGTCCTCATAGTATGTATTGCATGTAGTGTGGGTATAGAATGGCTATGTATCAAAGGTACGTGCGATGCCGGTTTGGTGTTCACATCGCGCGCGCGGGCGGACCGCACATCGACGCGCGCGCGCGCCGTCGACTCGCGCTTGCACGGCAGTAGTCGCGTCCGTCGACTCGCGCATCGCCGTCGTCTCTCAAACGCGCGGCGACACGCGTCGCAAGCGCAGGTGTCCGCGAAACGAGTTTGATTGATTCCAACACCAAGCGCGCGAGAGCGACGAACGATTACGCACCGGATGTCATCTCCGAGCGCGCCGGGCGCGATGCGCGGTGGGGGCGTGACTTCGTCGACGTCGACGCTCTACCCTGAACGACCAGGGGAGTCGAGAGCGTTTGAGGCAGAGACGGTGACGTCGTTCGCGACGAAGTCGACGGAGTCGCGAGACGCGTACCTCGACAACGCCAAGTATTGGCTCATTTTAATCGTCGTCTGGAACCATTCGTTGCAAGATTTCTTGCGTGGAGTGGATCGGTATGAGCTCCGCGAGTGGTGCGGGGGCGATAGTGTGAATGTGTTGACGCATCAGCACGTGCGGACGGTGTATTTGGCGCTCAACGCGATCGGGATGCCATTGTTTACGGCGATATCGGGGTATTGCTCGCGAGGATGGTTACGCGCGGCGCGTGAGGATGAGGCATCGGCGGCGCATTTGTTGTCGCGCGTGCGAGGGGCGTCATCGTCGCTTATTGGGACGTTTGTCGGGTGGCAATTGTTTTATATGGCGATTTTGTACTACGACGTGACGCCGGCACAGTTTTGGGCGCCCATCGGAATCACGTGGTATTTATTGGCGTTGTTCATGTGGCGAACGTCGATATTGGTATTAGGTGGTTTGAGAGATAGGTACATTTTAGCGTTTTCGCTATTCATGGGGTTGTTTGTTGGATTTACAGATACCGCCACGACGGCGAATGGCTTGACGTTTTTCGATTTACAACGCATATTCGCGTTTTCGCCATACTTTTTCTTCGGTTTACTCGTCGTCAAGCCAAAGTATTTGGAGCAATTACACGATACGCCGTATAGCCGTCGCGCACCGCAAGGGTTTCTCACTCTCGTAGTGACGTATGTGCTGTTGTACATCGGTATGTACGGCACCGGGACGAAATGTTTCGACGAAGCGCAACGCTTCATCTGGACCATCGAACCTTACGGTACTTCTGAAATCTACTCCCCATTCCTTGGGTGCTTGTATCGCATTGCGCTTTATGCGGCGACGTGCGTTGTCGGCGCGGCGTTCATGTCGATCATTCCGAGCGAGTCACAAATGTACACGGCGCTCGGTCAGCGTACGCTCTATTGCTACCTTTTGCACATTCTCCTTTTGCGCGGTTACGACAAGCTCATGCGCTGGACTTGGGACGACGCTCCGCTATCATTCCGCATCGTCGCCAGTGGGTTATGGTTGCCACTCATTGTCAGTCACCTCACGCTCAGCCCATACATGAACGTGTTCAAATGTGTCGTCGAACCAGATTTCGGCTCGCTCTGGCGAAGCTCGCGGACGAAAGCTGTGCTCTAAATTCGCACGCCCGCTCTAGCCGTGGGATGATGTACCACAATCAAATAGCATATGTAATTAGAAGTTTCAAGAGCACCAATCGTAGCACATAACGACGCACGCGACGCGCAAGGAGTGTTGCGCGCCGGCGACAGCTCGGCGAAGTTCAAAACAAGCGTGGCGAACCAGATGCACGTCACACGTCCACGCGCGCCGCGCGCGACCATGCCCGCGTTTGCGCTGACGAAAGATGCGAAGCTTCCATCGCCAGTCACCGTCGCCGCATGGTGTCCGACGATGGATTTGCTCTGCGTCGCCGCGAAAGATTCGTCGCTCTGCGCGTTGCGATTGAACTGGCAAAAGCTTTGGGTGCACGCGCTCGGCGACACGAGCTCGCACGATGCGTGCGCGCTAGCGTTTCGGCCAGACGGCAAAGTTATCGCCGTCGGGTACACGGACGGTAGGGTCAGCGCGCACGCGGTGGAGGATGGAGCGTCGTTGCGCGGAACGGAGCCAACGACGAGCGCGGTCAAAGACGACAGCGGTGATGCCGGTGGCGCGTGCGCGGTGACGAGCTTGACGTGGGTGTCGCACGATACAACCCGCATAAGCTCCACGGCGTCTGGCTCGGGGCGGGGCGGGGCGGCATATGGCAAGATGGGGTCGTTTACCGCATCCGAAGTCGCGAAGGAGCGCGCCAAGTCGAGCGAGATGTTTTTGCGTACCGACGGTACGAGCTTGATCGATCACGAAGATGCGAGTGGACGTTTGAATACATTATATATAAGCACGGCAGATGGTGGGTTCACCATGCGCGCATTCGGGATGATGCCTATCGTGCACTTTACGAGAATGTGTAGCGTTGGCGCCGAGGCCTTAGCCGCGCGCGAGGATTTATGTGGCGTCGATGCAATCGTCAAGGAAGACAACCGACCGGGAGTTATACGATTAGACACGTCTCATATAGCGACACATGCGCGAGAGGTGCACTTGCTGGTGACGCACGCGGCGCACGCCAAGAAGACGCTCGGGCGGTTGGAATCGATAGTCAACGAGGCGGTGAAGATGTACAGTACGCGGTGGCAGAAGTTCATGAAACAGATGGACGCATTTTCGGACTCGTTAGCGATGACGACAGATGGCAGGAGTGATCACTTGATGGAGGAGCTGCGGCGACGTCTCGAGACTGTGCTGGCTACGGGGACGTTTGATGAAGCGCTCGAGCACTTCTTTACGATGACTTTTAAGATCGGACAAGTAAAGCGCATGGCAAAAGACCTCGATGCGATGTGCACTGCGGTGCACGATTTATTAGTGTCGGAAATTGCGCTCTTGATTGACGCCTTATTGTTGCGTCTCGGGTCACTACTGGCGTTGGCTCGTCTCGGCCATCAGGCGAAAGGCATAGGTTTGGATGAGGCCCGCATTGAGGAAGTCATAAAGTTGTGCGAACAATTCGCATTGTGTGCCATGGACACCGCACGTTTAGTCACGCAGCGCGCCGCGCAACTTCGCGCATTTTTTGTGTTCATCGTGCGTGCACAAATTGTCGCAGAGGATGGTGACGCGCATGGACCGAGTCTTCCAGCGCCGCGCGTCGATTTGGTGCAATCTTTTCTCCAAGAGATTTTCTGCGTTCGAGCTCGTGATAGTCTTGCGAGGGCGACGGGAATGATTTCAGAAGTGATTCCAACTCCAAGGTCGGTGATGCAGTACGGGGTGGATAGATTACGCGCGTTAGCCGATGGCCAAACGTTACAGCCGCTTTGCCTCAAGGAAGTCTTTTATGTAGTCCAGTCCACAATCGAGCACATGCTCAACGCACCGTGCAATATTATGACACGAAAGTGCTCGTGGACACGTTCGAGTACTATCGAGGGCGATGTATCGTATTCGATGTTTTCCAACGCTGAGCCCACAGCTGCGCCGTCGAGGGACAGCTTTCACGTGGACGCATCAAATGAGTGCATACATGTTTATCGCACGACCACCAACGCTACTGAATCGACTTCAGTACGAGCATTGTCGATTACCACACCAGACGAAATCATCGTCGACGCAGCCGCGTACAAGAATGACCGCATCGCACTTTTGCTCAAGCCGCGAGACATCGACGGTGGCGTCAAAGCACGACTCGTACTCCTTGAAGACGGCGCTTTACGAGGCACACTTCCTGGGAGCACTGTGTGTATAAACGATTTGGATATTCGCTCGCGAACTCTGCCTGGCGCCGAGCCACTCAAGCCATTGGCATTGAGCTCTACTAGAGGTTTGGCTGCTGTGTTTGTCTCCGCGACACGCGTTCAATTATATGACCTCGAAGACGACGACGACTCAGATGACGACGAAGACGCAGACGATGACCAGATGTGACGCACGCCCATGTCTGATTGATTTATTGATTTAGCCGATATAGAAACAGTATGCAACGCCAATTGTGTCGTAGTTTGAAAATGTTGCATTCGTGCACAGTTTCGCCCAGTCAGCCGACGGCTGCGCGCGAACACGCCTCACTCCGCGCCGCGCACGACGCTCGCGCGCTCCCACCACACCAAGCAACGCGGGAGAGTAAGATATCACGCGCGATGTACGCCACCGCATCGAGCTCGTGCGACGCGACGACATCGCTCGAGCGACTGCGCTTCAGCCGTCGCGCAACCAACCCTCACTCGGGCGTCACCACCGCCCCGCATCGCCGCCCCACGACGCGCGCCGACGCCGTCGGGAGCAAGCATGTCTATCCCGAAGACTACCTCGACCTCGGTCCGCGCATTCGCACGCAAGTCCTAGACGATGACGCGTTCGACGCCGCACAGTTTGACTTTGTCTGCGACGCGCGCGCGCCGAGTGAATACGATGACGACCACGTCCCGGGTGCGGTGAGCACGCCAGTGTTAAACGATGCGCAACGCAAAGAGGTGGGCACGTTGTACAAGCAAGTCGATCCTTTCGAGGCGAAAAAGGTTGGTGCGGCGATGGTGGCGGCGAATCTAGGAAAAATTATAGACGAGCGCTTTTTGACGGCGCCGCGGGACACAAAAATCCTCGTCTATTGCTGGCGCGGTGGCGAGCGGTCGCTAAGCCTCGCGCACGTGTTGTCGCGCATTGGATTTGATGTGTACTTTGCTCCCGGAGGGTATAAACGCTATCGCGCTGGCGTTCTTGAGTTTTTACGCGGGATGGATAAATTTCGCTACCACGTCATCGCCGGCAAAACTGGCTGCGCAAAGGGTAAATTATTAGATGCCCTAGAAGCCGCGGGCGCACAAGTGATTGATTTGGAAGTGATGGCGAACCACCGTGGGTCAATTCTGGGCGAAGAGCCGGGCGCGCGAGAGCAACCTAGTCAGAAGATGTTTGATTCGAGAATAGCCTTCAAAGCGCGGACGTTTGACGCTTCTCGACCGGTGTTCGTCGAAGGCGAAAGTTCGATGATTGGCAAAGTCCAAGTGCCGAGCACGATGTGGAGTGGGATGAGAATCGCTGACATCACGCAGCTCGAGATCCCCATGTCCGAGCGCGTGAAGTGGATTCGTGCGGGGTATAAACATTTCGAGACCACGGAGACGGGGCGCTTATTGGAGTGCATCGACGTGCTCGTGAAGCGGGTCGGTCATGAGCGCGTGAGTGCGTGGAAAACGCTCGTCGCCGATGGACAGTGGGATGAATTCGTTCAGGATATTTTAGAAAATCATTACGACGCTGCGTATGCGGCTGCGGCTGCGCGTTCGAGGCCACAGGAGGAGGAAAAGGCGCAGGTGTTGTTTCTCGACGATACCAGCGACGAGACGTACGCCAAAGCGGCGAAAGAATTGCTGCGTCGTTACGATCCGTCGGCCGAGGCGTGATTATTATTTATTATCGAATGTATTTTAACGCGCATGTATTACATCTTAGCTAGTAGATCAATCCATGTCTTCGTTGTCAGCCGCGTTGGCTGCGTTAGGATCTGCCATGCCCGGAATTGCGGATAATCTCGCTTGTCGCTGCGCCGCTAATCGACCTTGTTCTTCCTCGGCAAAGTCAGCGCTACTAAATTGCTTTGTTTGCACCAAAAAGTCTCTGAGTGTGTTCTTGAACGCGGCGAGATCTTGCTTGCATTGAAACATACCCATGACTAACGTTTGCACCTCCGACGGGGGCATGTTTGGGAACGACGTGCACAACACATGTGCGCAGTGTTCTTGCACGAATACGGCGTTGGACGGGTACGCGTTCGGTCCCTTGGCCGCGACGTCCCAAAGCGGCGCGCTGAGTGAATCACTCTCACTAATTGTGAACAAATTTTGTAAAATCAGCGCGTGTAGCTTGAAGCCAGGCTTGTGGAAGCCGTCCGTCATTACGGCGAAAATTTCGCTCATCGTCATCAAAAAGAAGCTTTGGTGAAATTGGTTGCAGTACTCGGAGAGTTGAAAGTACTTCATCATCTCTAGGAGTAAGTTCAAGCCTTCATCTGCGACGTTGCGTTCGGTATGGCGGAACGCCCACACGATGCTATCGATGATGAGCTTCAAGTGCGCTGGGCTCAACGCCACGAGCGCCCTGAAGCAATGATTCGTCACCGAACGCAAGAGCAAAAAGAACTTTAAGCGATGATCGGGAAAGTCTTCGAAATTCTTTGTAATCATCGCCAGCGTGCACTCGAACACGGCATCGAAAATCTTAGGAATCTCATCCGTCATCGCGGTCTCAACCTTATTTATGATGGCGGCGAAAAGCGACAAGACTTCGGCGTCGCGCGCGTCTGGAATGTTGCGCGCGTAATCGCCTAAAATCGGGTCGTACATTTGCGGCACGAGTTGCTGCGCCACTAAGTGCGGATCATCGCATCGCTCGACAAAGGTTTCGATCAAGCGCAACACTTCGCGCTTGACGGAACGCAGCAACTTGACAAATGACGACTTACTGGCGTACGGCCCACCCTCGGCGATGCTCTGACTGACAAGTTCGCTGTACAGCTTGTAGACGTTTAACACGTCGGCGTAAATGGCGGACATTTGATTTTGAAATGGCTGTCCAAGTGAGATGCAAAAGTGCGTGTTGGACTTAAGAATGTTCAAGATGTTTTTGATGACGTCTTGGTTCTTCAAGCATTCGCTATTTTGACGCGCTTGCGCCATGATTTGTTGCCACGTCGCGTTCGGCGGCGCCATCAAGCGTTGCACGTACTCTTCTCTCTTCGCTGGGTTGAGCTCGCTGGAAATCATATGACCGACGGCTTCATAGAATGTGTGCACTTGATGTGGCTCCAAATCACGAATAGTGTCTGATAACCCACGCAAGAGCTCGTCTACGAATGGCTCCGCCTCACCGACTTGTAAAATCACAAACTTGCGCTTGCACTTGATTGCAATTTTCAAAAACGTGTCGCACGCCATGTCTTGTACGCCGGGGTGAGTCTCGTGCATAAACTCAAACAACTTGTTCACTACAGTCTTCAAAAACTTCCAATGCAAACGAAGAAATCGCGGGTATTGACCGACGACGTACATGATATTAGAAGCGATGACCGCCTTGTGATCCTTCATGCGCATGATTTCACACAAGTTGAGCAAATCGCGAATTGCCGTCACCAAAAACCGGTTCTCTTGATCTTCTTGCATTGAACCACTGATGGAACCGATCGCCCAGCACAATGTGTTTAACGTATGCCAGGTGTACTCGCGACCATTCAACTGAGCGTGGAGCTTTTCGAGCATTTGTGTCTCGGTGTCCTTGTGGTCGAGGTGCGCGAGGTAAATCAGCGTCTCGCGCATAATCTTGTACTGCACCAGCACATCGTTGTCTTTGAGCGTCTCACGCACGATGTTGCCGTTCTCATCTTCGACGATCAATACTTCTTCGGGCTTGGCCATTCTGGAAATCATCAACAGACGAAGCTTGCTAAACGGCGCCGAATAGAGGGCGCGACGGTTCACCCCACGGTCGCCTCCACCCATGCCAGTGCCGCCGAAACGGAACTCACCCGCCATCCCTGCGCTCTCGCCACCCTCGGACTGAAACACATCGCAAACCATGAAGTGCCAGTAGTCGAGGCACACCTTGAACACCTCTGGCTCTTCGACGTAGGAGATGTTCAGCAAGTACTCGAGACCGATGAGCATCGACGATTGCAACTCGGGCGACGTCTCCAACAACGTGATGTGCGCCTTGAAAAATTGCGTCAGGAAGATTCCTAAATTTTGTACGAACGCTTGCTCATCGTCGGAACCGTTTGCGTACGCTTGCGCAATGTTCACACCGCGCGGTAGAATACCTTGTAAATGTTCGACGGCGGTGGTGTAGAGCTTGATAAAGTGCTGGTCATACTTTGCCTCAACGTTCAAGCCACCAATTTCGGACAAGCACAAGAACGCTACGTTCCGATAGGCTGGATTCGGACATAACGCAAGCAGCGTGTCTAAGAGCGTAGATTCGAAAATGTAACCCAAAGGAATCCACGACAAAAAGGCGTTCAACGTCGTCAACGTCACCTTAATCAACTCTGGCTTTTGCGAGTGCGTGAGCACAAATTCACACAACTCGTGAATCATAGCAAACTCGCTGTTTAACGAATTCTTCAACGCCTTAATCTTGTCTTGCGTCATCTCGCCACGGCTAAAATCAAACACCTCCTCCGAGAGCAACTTTAAGATGCTCATGCAATTCTCGCACAACGACTCGCTCGTACGCGCGGCGCCGACCAAGTCTGGGATAAAGCTCTGCCAACGGTGCGGCCAGTCGTGCTTTAATATTTGCACAAGAACATTGTTAATCTTGTTAATGTACGCCCGGTCCCGCCGGAAACCCACTTCATCGGTGCTCAACTTGATGATCAGGTTCGACACGAAATTTTTGATCCCCTCGCGTTGGTCGTTTGGCAACAACCCCCAACGGTATTTAATCACCCCATCGAGCACTTGTAACGCAAAAAACTTGGTATTTGCATTCTTTGATGTTTCTAAAATCCCATCCACACGCGTCCACATCTGGTCATGCTCTTGCAACTGTTGCAAAACCTTTTCCGCTTCGCTTCTCTACGCGACGCAACGAAACGCGCGCGCGCGGTACACTCCGTCAGTCGTCCTTCTCTTTTCACACCACACAACGACGCGACACGCACACCACACCACGCACGACACCACACACGACGCGCACACCAACCGCACGCAGGCATACACCGTCGCGAACCGCGCGCGATTCGCGATTCGCGCCCGCGCGAGATCTTCCCCTCCCCGCGCCTCGCGCGCGCGTCGACCCACTACCACCACCACCACCCTAAACCCATCGCACGAGCGCGCACACACACACACATCCCACCCCACGCCCACGCCCACGCCATCCACGCGCACCACACACCACACGCACGCGACCAATCACGCACGCATCATGCATTCATTCATTCATTCGTATGGTCGTTCGCTCGCGTCATTCATTCATTCGTCTTCGTTCGTCTCGCGCGTCTCGCGCATCGCATCGCATCGCATCGCATCGCATCGCATCGCACCTGTGCCGCATCGTGCCCGTAAAACGCATCGACGATCGCATCGAGCGCGCCGACGTCACCGCGCAACACCGCATCCGCACGCATCGTCCCAACCGTACCGTGCGCGCGACTGTCGTCAGTCGTCGGGCCCCAGTCGGCCGTCACACGAAACACATCACGACGCATCATCGATCGACATCGATGTCGATCGATCGATCGATACGATCGATACGATCCGCATCCGCATCCGCATCCGCATCCGCGTGCGATGCGTGCACGCATACCACACAGGCATCATGCCATCTGTTATGCGTGGACATACGTGATGACCGGTCTATA
>Ga0181561_10001588_pt1 | contig 20180 bp, 19 predicted proteins | sample 011ome_19_FD_133760 | JGI IMG/M metagenome (GOLD analysis project Ga0181561, IMG submission 133760) | Coastal salt marsh microbial communities from the Groves Creek Marsh, Skidaway Island, Georgia - 011510BT metaG (megahit assembly) | ecosystem: Environmental > Aquatic > Marine > Intertidal... | reverse complement strand
GATGTGCAGTTCATCGAGGATATGCCCCACACCGCGACCGGGAAGATCCAAAAGACCGCGCTGCGGGATATGTTTGCGGATTATCAGTTTCCCGACGCCTGAGGCCACCTGCTAAGCGGTTTTGAGACTGGTATTATTCCCCGTCTCGGATAGAGGTGGTGGTGTGAATCGTCAATGGTTAGCGGCACAATAAGGGCGAGTTGTCCTTTGCAGGGCTTCACATCGGGAATTTGATGAAGAAAATCGGCGACATACTGATCGAATCTGGCAAGGTGTCCGAGCGCGACATCGAGCGGGCCATGCTGGCCCAGCGCGAGATGGGCGAGCGCATTGGTCAGGTATTGGTCAAGCTGGGTCTCGTCTCTGAGCTCGATATGACGCAGGCGCTGTCGCAGCAGCTCGATATTCCTCTTCTATTAGCCGCCGATTACCCCGAGGAACCGATTGACGTCCCAGAGGTATCGCCTGATTTTTTATTTTCTAATCATGTCGTTCCGGTAGCTCGTAGCGAAACCGAGATCACCTTTGCCGCTACCGTTCCCCAGGATCCTTTCCTGATCAAAGCTCTGGGCATGGCTATGAACCGGCCTGTGAAGGTGGTTTTTGGTTTGGAGACAGATATCGCCAAGGCCTTGGAGGCGCGAGCGGGTGGTGGCGGCGAAGAGGAAGATGATGAGTTTGGAGATCGGTTTTCCGGGCAGAGCGATGACGAGTTTATTGAGCACCTAAAAGACCTCGCCTCGGAAGCGCCGGTGATCCGTCTCGTTAATCAGATCATTCATCGCGCCGTGGACATGTTGGCTTCAGATATTCACATCGAACCCTTCGACGACGGCTTGCAGTTGCGTTATCGCGTTGATGGTGTCCTTCAGGATCAGCCTGATCCGCCGGCAGCCAACTTGGCACCCGCCGTAGCATCGCGTATCAAGCTGCTCTCCGGCATGAACATCGCAGAGCGTCGTCTGCCTCAAGATGGCCGAATCATGATCCGGGTGAAGGGCCACGAACTTGACTTGCGGGTATCGACGATCCCAACCGTGCACGGGGAAAGCATTGTGATGCGAGTGCTCGATCGAGAAAGCATTCGCCTGAGCCTGCCAGATATGGGTTTTTCCGCGGACACGCTTGCACGCTATCAAACCCTGCTGGCGCGTCCCCACGGGGTCTTGTTAGTGACAGGCCCAACGGGTTCGGGAAAGACCACCACGCTGTATGCCTCGTTGGCCTCGCTCGACTCGGAACGACTCAAAATTATTACCGTCGAAGACCCGGTTGAGTATCAGTTGCAAGGGGTGAATCAAATTCAGGTGCAGGCGCAGATCGAGCTGACCTTCGCCCGCGCGCTACGCTCCATTTTGCGTCAGGATCCAGACATCATCATGATTGGAGAGATGCGCGACACCGAGACCGCGCAGATAGGTGTGCAATCGGCGCTGACGGGTCACTTGGTGCTCTCGACGCTACACACCAACACCGCAGCGGGTGCGATCACTCGACTTGAGGACATGGGCGTTGAGCGCTACCTCATCACCTCCTCTGTGAATGGCGTACTTGCCCAGCGACTAGTCAGAACGCTGTGCTCAAGCTGCAAAGAGGAGGTCGAGCTGTCGGACGTGGCGATACGTCAGCACAACTTGGGGCGTTTTCTGCCGGAAGGCCAGCGCACAGTGTATCAGGCTACGGGTTGTTCTGTTTGTGGACACACCGGGTACATCGGTCGAACGGCCATTCATGAACTGTTCCCTCTGGATGACGACATGCACCAAGTCATCATGAAAGGGGCTGATGCCACAACGCTTCATAACACCGCCCGCCGTCAAGGCATGATCACGCTCTATGAGGACGGGCTGCGTAAAGTGGTGCGCGGCGAAACCTCTATAGAAGAGGTCATGCGGGTGACTCAGGATCAAAGTGCGGATGAAGACCTGGCCAATATCAAACCCTCGCGAACCGCTGAAGCGTTGACACAAGCAACCGCCTAATGCCAGCGTTTACCTACAAAGCTGTCGGGCGCGACGGCAAGTCCCAGCAGGGCGTGATTGAGGCCGATGGACTCGATATCGCGACCCGTCTATTGCGCTCTCGAGGTTTGACACCGCTCAAAATTCAGGAGGGCGGCGCCGACGATCAGGGCACGCCGCCTTCGCGGCAGGAGGTGCTCTCGATGACTTCCGAATTGTCGGTGCTGCTGCGCGCCGGACTACCCCTCGATCGGGCGCTAAAAGTGCTCATTGATATGGATGGTCAACCCCGGATGCGCGCAGTGTTGAGCGATTTGCTGAAGTCGGTCAAGGGCGGTAAGGCGCTCTCCATTGCGCTGCAGCCTTTCGAAGACACTTTTGGCTCGTTCTATTTGAGTATGGTCCGCGCGGGGGAGGCGAGTGGCCAGCTGTCTGCGGTGTTAGATCGTTTGGTCGAGCATTTGGAAAGTGCCAAGGCCACGCGTGATTCGGTGGTTTCGGCGATGATTTACCCTGCGATTTTGTTAGTGGTGGCGGTGCTGTCGATTGTGGTGATGCTCGGCTTCGTTGTCCCACAATTTGAAACGCTGTTTAACGATATGGGTGATGCCCTACCCGCCATGACTAAAGGGGTGATTGCGGCGGCAGAATTTATCAAGGCGTGGGGACTGTTACTCGCTATTTTTGCGTTGCTGCTAGGGGTGCTGTTTCAGCGCTGGGCTTCCTCTGAGGCCGGGAAAACGGCGCTAGACAAGCGCCTGCTTTCACTACCCATTGCAGGCAACATTGCCTTTGAATATGAAATGGCAAAGTTCGCCCGCACCGTGGGCACGTTGTTGGGAAACGGCGTCTCGCTGTTGAAGGCGATTGAGATCGCTATCGACACCGTGGGGAATTTGCCATTGAAGGAAGGGCTTGATGTGCTGCCCCCCGCGGTTAAGGCGGGTAAGCGTATGTCGGTAGCCCTCGATGAAACCGGAATGTTTACACCTATGGTCATTCAGATGACGCGAGTGGGTGAGGAGTCCGGTAGTTTGGATGGCATGATGCTGGAGCTGGCCAAGGTCTTTGAGGATCACGTTGCCTCCGGTGTTAAAAGGCTGCTTACGCTACTTGAGCCCGTGTTGATATTGACCATGGGGGCCATTATCGCGGTCATTATTATTTCCATATTGATGGGCATTCTTTCGGTTAATGATTTGGCTATTTGATGGCACAGTAACCGGCGTTTTAGACAATCTACAGTGAGGAGTCAGATCATGCATTTACAACGACGACGCCAGCGTGGTTTTACGTTGATGGAGCTATTGGTCGTGCTGGCGATTCTTGGCTTGTTGGTCAGTTTGGTTGGCCCGCAGGTGCTCAACCAGCTGGGCGGCGCCAAAAGCAAAACCGCAAAAATTCAGATAAGGGATCTTGAGCAAGCCCTTGAGATGTACAAGCTCGATGTGGGCCGGTTCCCCTCGACAAGCGAGGGGCTGGATGCTCTGGTAGGCAAGCCCGGTAACGCAACGGGCTGGAACGGTCCCTATCTGAAAGGTGGCAAGGTTCCTAACGACCCCTGGAATCGGGAATACAATTACAAATATCCCGGCGAAAAAGCCGAGATGGATATTTTCAGTTACGGCCTAAATGGGTCCCCGGGTGGTGACGGTGAGGACGCCGACGTCAATAACTGGGATTAAGCACTCGACCCAGCGCGGATTCACACTGGTAGAAATAGTCGCTGCGATGACCGTGGCGGGACTGGTGCTGGCTATTGCTGTACCTCAGTCGATCACCTTTTACCAGTCTTTGCAGTATCGATCTGCAGTCCGCGAAACCATTGGGCTTCTGAACTCTGCGCGCTATGCGGCGGTTGCGCAGGGTGCCGCCCGCGATGTTCTGATTTCGCCCTCTGACCGGGTGGTTACTTTCGGCGACGAGCGCGCCGAATTCGCCGATAACGTTGAGCTCGCCGCACATTCCGCAAAAGAGGTCAACCGAGACGGCATGGGTGTTATTCGTTTCTATCCCGATGGTGGTGCCAGCGGGGGGGGTGTTGATATCACGCGCGCGGGTGGTAACTCCGTCGTTATTGCGGTCGACTGGCTGGTGGGTCGGGTCACCGTCGATTTCGGAAACGATGATGACTAGGTTGTCGCAGTTTTCCGCTCGAGGTATGTCGCTGCTTGAAATGATGGTCGCGATCGCGGTGCTGGGCATTGCACTGAGCAGTCTATATTCCGCGGCCTCGGGCGCTACTAGAAATGTGCGCGCTGACGAGCGATATGCCTATGCGGTGGAGTTGGGCCGCTCTTTGTTGGCAGAGCACACTCCGGCGCCCTCCTCGGGTCTTGATATATCAGGCATCACCGAAGGGGGGTTTAAGTGGTCCGTAATCGCACAACCGGCTCAGACTGGTCGCTCAGGTCTGGAACCAGGCGCACTGCAGGAGATCGAAGTTGTTGTCAGTTGGGCTGATGGCCTCAAGGATCGGCGCATTCAGTTGGACTCGGTTGTTGCAGGTCTTGCGGGGGATGAGTCTCGATGAATCGGCGTGCGGGCGGATTTACGCTTGTTGAAATGGTGATTGCCCTCGGCATCATGTCCCTGGTGATGCTGATAACCGTTACTGGGTTTCGCACCTTGGGCAATACCGCCACCTCCATTAGCAAGATGACCTCGCGTACCGATGAGCTCCGCAGTATCAGTGCTTTTTTGCGCGATGCGCTGGAAAACTCGGTCGCGGGTGCGCATGGAGCAAAAAGTCAGGGACTGACGTTCGGAGGTACCGACGGAATTAGCCGCCCCGTCGCGTATTTCCAAGTAGAAGAAGGACGCCTAGCCTGGCGCGCCAAGATTCTTTTTGGTGAAGCTTACGGCGGCAGTTATTTTTTGCGGCTTGTTAAGCTCGGCGACAAACTGATGCTCCAGTGGCAGGAGCCCGCAGGCCAAACGGAGCCCGAAGATTGGGAGCAGGCGCCCAGCCGCGAGGTGCTCGATAACCTTGAGCTTTTCGAGGTGTGGACGCGCGAGGGTCCCGAAGCGGAATGGACTCAGGATGATGTGGAGCGAGAGACCCCGAGTCACGTCAAGCTTGTGATCAAGGCCAACGACAGGTTTTGGCCTGAGCTGGTTATGCAGGTGCAGCAGTGAAACCCTTTGCGTCAACAGCACGGAGCGGATCCCCCCGGGCCCCAAGGGCCGGGGTGCTGAATGGGCCTAGGACGCAATCGGGGGTCGCGCTGGGCATTGTGGTCTGGTTCATCGCAGGCATGGCTCTGTTGGTGTCGGGCATTGTTTCAGAGGCCCGGATTGACACACGGTTGGCCCAACTGCATTACTTCAAGGCCCAGGCCGCCGCCGCCGGGGACGGCGCCATCAATCTGGCGCTTGCCGAGCAAATCGGCCTCAAATCGAGCGGCCAGAGGGGCGCCAACAGGCAGCAATCCTTTCAAATTGGTGGGAAAATTGTAGATATTCGGATGATTCCCGGCGGTTTGCTCGTCAACATCAGCACAGAGAATATGCAGGGGCTGACGGCATTGTTTGCTCAGGCACAGCGGGGCCAGTCCGAGGAAGAGGAGCGGTGGCGTTACTCCCCCGATCGCCTTGCAAGGGCCGTGATAGCATACAGAGACGGCGTCCAGGGGCGGCGTGGGCAGCAATTTTATGGCCTTGAGGACTTGATGCGGGTGCCGGGGGTAGACCGAGGGGTTTACGATGCGGTGAGGAATTACATTGTCACTGAGGACCTGGCGGGCGGTTTCGCGGGAAACAGTGGGCCCATAGAAACCCGGTTGCAACAGCTTGACGGGGTAATGGATGGCGAGGGTGAGATGCTGGAAGGGCCCGTTCAGCACGCAGCAGAGACCCTGCGTATCGACGCCTTGGTGAAAGTGGGCGATCAGACTTGGTTGAGGCGCCGATGGGTCACTGTAGAAAATGGCGGGGCGGCATCGTTACCCTGGCAGGTTGTCAGGAGTGAAGCGGCGCGTCCCTTGGCAGCGGGAAATAAGTGGTAATGGCGACCAATCAGTTTGAAGTATTTGGCGTTGATATGCGCGATGGTGGTCGTTTGTGGCTTGCCGCATGGCGGGATATTCTCTTTGGCGACGACTCGCCGGTCCGACAACAACTCGACTCGATGGTCTCTCTTATTCGGCCCGATGGCAGCGTGACAACCTATCAGGCGAGTCGTCAGATTGACCACCCGCCCGTTACCCTTGAGGCGGTAGCATTACCTGATGAGTTGGTGCTTTCGCGCACACTGCAGCTACCCACTATCGCAGAAGCCGATCTCGAGGCGGCCTTGATGTTGGAAGTTTCCGCGAGCTCACCCTTTGCGCCCGATGATACCGCCGCGGGCTGGCGTATTGCTCGGTCAGAGAGTGGGGATCAGCTTCGAGTCGATCTGGCGATACTTTCCCGTGGCGCTGCCATGGCTTACCTGAGTGACTCCCACGACATTCACGATCCGCTGGCAAAAGAATTGTGGGCGGATTGTGGTGGCAATTGGGTTGTGCTCCGTGGCTTTGGCGAAGGTCGGCGGGAGAGCGACTACAGACGTCGTCTGTGGTGGGCCGGTGGGTGGCTCACCGCCGCACTCGTTTTGTTGCTGGCGCTCGCGGGATTGTCGTCTTTTCTCTCGGGACGAGACTTGAATAACCTGGCGGTTATGCAACAAGAGACCCGTGCCGCTGCCGGGGAGGCGCTCAAACTGCGCGACGAGCTTGCCGAGGTGAACACGGCGATTATCGAGCTCAATACCCTTCGGCGAGAGTTGCCGAGCCCCCAGCTTGAAATCGCCAGACTTACCGAGTTGCTGCCTGACTCATCTTATATCGTGCAGTACACCCAGAACGGCCGAAATATTCGGCTGCGGGGGCGCTCTACTGATGCAGCGACGCTGCAGCAGGCACTGACCGACGAACCGATTTTTCTGTCGGTAACGGCACCTCAGGCGATCAGTCGGGTTGGCAATACCGATGTTGAGCAGTTTTTCCTCGATCTTGAATTAAAGGTAAATCGTTGATGCGGCATTGGATTAAAACCCACCGCCGTTCGGCGTTGCTTGTCGGCATTACTCTAGCGGTGCCGGCGTACTTGTTTTTGTTGGTGCTTGGACAGACCCTCTCCGTCCGAGCAGGCTACCAAGATCAGATAGACACGATTGAGCCTCGTATCGCGCGCATGCAAGGTCTGGTTGAGAAAGAAGAGGCGCTGCGTGAGGCGCTTTCCGGGGTGAACAATGTGATGAACGATCACATCTACCTCGAAACCACGGATGCCGCAGCGGTATCTGCGTCGCTACAAGCAGAAGCGAGACGCATACTTGGGCAATCGGGCATGGAGGTCACCAACAGTCAGGTATTGCCGGTTCGCAAGAGAGATACCTTTGATTACGTGTCAGTGAAGGTGGTTGCCCGGGGGGGACTGGATCAGCTGGATCAAAGCCTCGCGGACTTGGCGCGATTTCGCCCGGTCATTTTTATCGAGTCACTCGATGCGTTCCCGAACAGAAAGCGGCGAGCGAGTGATAGCGAGGAGCAGACCCTGACAGTCACTATGCAATTGTTGTCACTGAGGGCGATTCGATGAGCAAGTTCGACGCCGTGCTCGCTCGCTATCGGGTCAGCGAAAATCCGGCGAGGGCGCTTCGCCGACTCGAGTTGGTCGCCCTAGGGCTTGGTTCACTGTTGTTGCTTTGGGCGGTCTTTGGGGGTTTATCAACCGCGATCGGTGGAGGACCTAAGCCGCTATTGCCCGCGGAGGATACGCTTAAGGTGCGGGCGTTGGGCCTCGAGCGCCCCCTCGATGAGGAGGGCTCCGATCGTTTAGTGAGCAGGCCACTCTTCTGGGAGGGCAGACGTGCTATCGACAATAGCCCGGCGGCACCGGTGGTAGAGAGTTCCCAGCCAGCGCAAGTCAACAAGCTCGAGGGCGTCACCTTGCACGGCGTATATGGTGAAGGCGATTCGCTGGGTGTTATCGCGACGGTGGATGGTGAATTGACCCGAGTAAATGTGGCAGATGCCATTAAGGGCTGGAAATTAGTTTCTTTTGAGGATGGGAAAGTTACCTTTAAAAATGGCGGGCGCAAACAGCGACTACCGCTGGAATTGACCACTCCGTCGGTGAGTGTGGCTGCCGCCTCAAGACCAACGGAGTCGACTCGAGGCTCGCAACAGGATCAAATTGAACAAGCTGCCGGATCAGAAAGCGTTGGTGAGCAACAAGGCGAGGAGTTGAGAGAGTCTACTGGTGGATTGGGTTTTGGCGGCAGTAGTTTTGACGCGGGCAACAAGCCGCGTGGACAAGGTAATGCTTCGCGATTTAAGAAAAAGTGATTGAGGCCTAACGGAGACAGCCCAATGCAGAATTTAGTAACGAGTGACCATCAGACTGCTGTGGAGCGGGCCCGCGCGTTTCCTACGCTGCGAATGCTGCCTTTAGTGGTGGCGATTTCCGTTGCCGGGTGCGCTAGCGTGTCTTCCAATTCAGGGCCCAAAGAGAATAAGGCGATCGATGCCGGTGCGCCGCTGGCGACTTCTGCCGCGGGTCTTGCCGGTGATGGAATTGAGGCTGATGAAGTGGCTGACGCGGAAGCGATTACTTTTCGGGGCACCGATCAGGTGGTGAAGTTGCCGGATGCGCCAGATCCTGTTCGCTTTGTCGGCGACGCGGTTACGCTGAGCTTTGAGAATGCGCCCCTGAGTGAGGTAACCCATGCGGTACTTTCAGACGTTTTGGGGGTTGATTACCTCATTGATGGGCCAATTCCGGGTGAGGTCACCCTACGCACTCGCACGCCAATCGAGCGAGACCAGCTGCTGGCGGTACTTGAGTCGTTGTTGAAAGCGAACAAGGTGATGCTGATTCGCGGTAAAGATGGACGTTTTATTGTGAGTAGCTCCGATCTGGCTACCAAGCTGTCCCCGAAAGTAGTGACCGCCGATGAAAAAGCAGCCGGCTATTCAACCATGATTATTCCACTTCAGTACATCAGCGCGGCGGGTATGGCGGAAATACTGAAACCCATGGCCGAAGATCGTTCCTTCGTACGTATCGACAAGGCACGCAACTTATTGATGCTGGCGGGCACTCAGGCACAATTGGGCGGCTGGTTGGAAATTATCGATACTTTCGATGTCGATATGTTGGAAGGCATGTCAGTTGGCTTGTTTCCTTTGCAATACAGCGGTGTGGAGGAGTTGGTGGAAGCGCTTAATCTACTGCTCACAGAAGCATCGGCGGGAGAGGGTGAAGCGGGACTTACTGATGTGGTCAGAGTTATGCCCTTCGTCCGTCTCAACAGCGTTATGGTGATTACTCCGCGGGCGCATTATCTCGATCGCATGGAAACCTGGATTGAGCGTCTCGATCGGGCTCCCGAGAATGGTGCGGAACGGCGCCTGTATGTGTACCCCGTACAGAACACCACTGCCAGCCGACTGGCAATGCTTCTGAACAGTATCTACAGCGGCGGTGGCTCAGGTGGCCAAAGAGGCGCTTTAGACAATCGCAACGTCGCGCCGGGCTTGAATCGGGAGTCGGTAGGAGGTGGCGTAAACAACAACCGCATGGGTGCTGACGGAGGAAATCGCGGCGGTGGGCCGGGTGGCCGTTCGTCGGGGATGAATTCAAGTATGGGCATGAACGGTGGCGCCATGGGCGGAGGCACTTCAGTTTCCCAGCTCAGCTTTAGCGAAGACGGCAGCGATAATCCCGGCACAGAGGTTCGCGTTGTAGCTGACGAAGAAAACAACTCGCTCATGATTTATTCCACCGGCATGCAGTACAAAACGATCAAAAGTGCCTTGGAAAAGCTTGACACGCCGCCAACCCAAGTTCTGATTGAAGCAAGCATCGTCGAAGTCACTCTTAATGATTCATTGAAATATGGCCTCGAGTGGACCTTCAACGGCCAGCTTGGTGGGTCCAGCTACGATGGCGTGGGAGTTCTGAGCGACGGCGAGTTTAACTTTGGTGGCGGCGATGGGCTGGCGGCTGAGTTAGCCAATGGTTTTAGTTATACCGTGGCGGGTGGGGCTGGTGACATCAAGGCAGTGCTGCAGGCGTTGTCAACCGAGTCTTTAGTTAATGTGATCTCAACTCCCTCGGTCATGGTGCTCGACAATAATGTTGCCAGCATTCAGGTAGGTGATCAGGTTCCGGTCAACAATGGGTCGACCGTCACCAACGGTGGTAACAGTATCCAGAACATCAGTTACAAGGATACCGGCGTGCAGCTCATGGTGAGGCCATCGGTAAATGCGGGTGGCCTCGTGACCATGGACGTGCAGCAAACGGTCACCGATGTCGGTCAAATCGATGTAACCGGGAACCGTCGATTTCTTGAACGAAGCATTGCTAGTCGGGTGGCGGTGCGTTCTGGAGAATCAATTGTCCTAGGTGGTTTGATAAGAGAAAATGCGGCAAATCAGGAAGATGGGGTACCGTGGTTGCACAAGGCGCCCTTGATTGGGCCGCTATTCGGTACCACCGAGCAAACCCGCGATCGGACCGAACTTTTGATCATCATTACCCCCCGAGCGCTCTATAACGATGCTGAACTGCGTCAGGTCAGCGACGAGATGCGGGATCAGATCAGAAATTTTGAACTGATCGATATGCAGGTCAAATAAAGTTGGTAAAAATTGTGACTTTTCGTTGGAATAAAAGCGGCTTTCAGTCGTCAAATCTATGGAAAACGCCATTTTTGGTGGTGTTTTTTGGGATCTTGGCAGCATGTTCGGCCCCTCGTGAGCTCGAAGATTCAGAAAAAAATCTTCTGATTCAGCGAGTTACGGAGCGATGGCGGTGTCTGGAGCGAAACGACTACGCCTGTGCGTATGAGTATCTCTCACCCGCCTACCGCAACGTGTTCAGCTACGAGATGTATCGAAATCGATACTTTTCCGCGCTGGAACGCAGGTTGACAGGGGTCAAAGTGGTTGCCTATGATCCGGATGCAGCTGTAGCGAGTGTGAGGGTCGGGGTCATGTCCAGGCCTCTCAAAAGTACGTCTTCAGCTTCACGGGCAATCGGCATAACGCCAACAAACTTGACCGAAGCCTGGCTTTGGGGGAGTGGAAAGTGGTGGTACGCCGAAAATCCGTAAAACTGTACGTTAACAGCTGGCTGCAGCTAGTGTAGCGCTAGCACTTAAACCTTCGGGTTAACGTGAAAACAACAGACTTTAGGAGTCTCCTATGAAGCAGTTTCAAAAGTATGGCGTAGCCGCCGCAGTAGCCTCAATCGCTACCGGCGTGGTTGCGACCGAAGTGTCCAAGAAGGAAGCAGGCGACCTCGCTATCATTCCTTACTACACAGTGCTTGACGGTAAGAACACCGGTATGCACATCATCAACACGACCGAAAGCACTCAGGTGGTAAAAGTCCGTCTGCGTCGTGGTGCTGATTCCAAAGACGCACTCGATTTCAACCTCGTTATGTCCCCGCTTGATGAGTGGACCGCCAACATTGGCGCCAATCCTGACGGTGATGGCGTACGCGTAACGACCGGTGATACCACGTGTACTGTTCCAGCATTCCCAGCAGACGGTGCGGTGATGCCGACCACTTTCGCGGAGGGTGCCGAAGAAGGCTACGTTGAGATCATCGCTATGGGCCAGCCCACCACCGAGCTGTCTGCACTCGCAGTAGGCGCCAAGCACGATGACGGTGTGCCTCTGAGTTGTGCACTCGTACGTCAGAACTTCTATCGCGTTTCTGACGATGACGCGTATAATCTGGCCACCTTCCCTAACGGCGAGTCAGTGACACGTGGTGTTCACTATTCCGACGTTACGAGCTCTGCTGTGTGTACCGCTAATGCCGCTCTTACCGGTGGTGCTTGCGATCTCGACGAAGACGAGCGTGAGGACATCTGTGGAACGGCAGATGCCTACTCAGACGGGTGTAACAACTTCATCGTTGATGCCTACAACGTGACCGGCTACACAGACGCAGATGACGCCGCGTTGAAGGTATCGTGGATGATCACGGACTCAGACGGTGGTCTTGAGATCGGTGACAACGCTGTGATGGTCGAAGGCTTCTCCGAAATTCCCATGATCACCAACCAGGAGCTTCTGGACTTTGGTGTTAATGGCGTCCTCAACTATGACCCGCTGAATTTTGAGCTGCCCAACTTATCATGGGCTGTATGGAACCCGCTTCGTGGGCCGCAGTTCACATTCGGCATCGGTATTGCCAACGCAACACCCTCAATGATGCCTGCGCTGATGGATGCGCTGGATGCTGAGGTGCTAATCAATGATTGGGCTGCGTTCGATACAGCCGCGGGTACGGTCGCGACCGATTGGGTCGTTACCCTGCCTGGCCAGTACACCATGCAGAACCCGATCTGTGATGCATATGATGCATACTCAGAAGCAGCAACTGCGTGTGCTGTCACGACTGCTGGTACCGACGCAGGCCTGAGCTCTGCTGGCGCACTGGATGAAGATCAGCTTCCGTTGTTGATTGCGGATGGCGGCGGCAGCAATATGCTGTTGTGGGACCGTGAGGAAATGAGTCTGAACGAAACTCCCGACACACCTGACACTGACCTCGGCTTCTCGCCCGGTGGTTCTGCGGGTACGCCGGCTGACACATTCGTCCTGAACCGAGAAGTGAACGTCATTATGTTCAATGACGGTAACGTTCTGGGAACGGCAGATCTTCAAGACGAAGACCTCGGTCTTGGTTTTGTGGTCAATGTTAGCGATGAGGGCAACCCATCCAATCGTGGTTGGTCAGCATTGATTATCGAAGAAGTTGCTGATGAGATGATCTGGTCGCCCGAGTTTCTGGACTTTGGAGATGATATCGATCCCAACGATGACGAAGACGATGACAAGGACGGCTGGGGTTACTTTGAACCCTCCTTCACGGACACTGTAGCTGTAGTCGGCTTCGCGGCGTGGGAGCGATCCTTCGCTGACCAAGCCGGTAACTACGGCCGAGCCATTGAGCACTCGACGATCTCCTCGTCATTTGCTCGGTCGGCTGGTGGTTTCTTCCCCGGACCCTGAGCAAGATGTAGCATCTTGCTACTCTTTGAAAGCCGACCCTCGGGTCGGCTTTTTTTATGATCAACATCCAACCTTACAAACTCTGTAGGCGCAACTATGTTTTTACACCTAAACCTTCGCAGCCGCTTTTTTAGCCTAGTAGCGCTCACCGCAGTGGGCCTGGCGGCTCAGGCGGAATCCAGCGAGCTAGGCGTCGTTACCGATGTGGATGCTAATTTGACGCTGAACGAAATCCGCTACATCTATGAGCGGGCGCCTAAGCAGATACAGAATCAAGCATCTACCGATGCAACGGTCCGCTACGAGCTGATCGCGAATGCCATTGCATCTAAACGCATATTAAAGAGATTAGAAGAAGCAGGGTCGAACCCTGATGACCTGTACATCGCCTTTCGCTTTGAGGTGCTTGCGGCTGCCCGTAAATTTGATGAAAGGCGGTTTCAGCGAGAATTGGAGATACCTGATTTGGATTCTCTTGTCCAAGAAAGGTGGCGTATTTCTAAATCTGAAATCGCCAAAGTGCCCGAAAAACGGGCTCTTTCACATATTTTGTTGCTCTGTTCCGAGACGTGTGACGAGAGTGCAAAGAAGGCTCAATTGCAGGACATTCGACAGCGAATGATTGAGGGTGAGGCCTTCAGTGATTTAGCGCTTGAATTTTCCCAAGACCCCGGAAGTCGGCAACGCGGTGGGCGGCTTAGCAGGTCCATTGCGCTTTCAGACGAGAATGTTGACCAGACGTTTCGCGACACGGCCTTTTCGTTAAACAGCGTCGGTGAGATGAGCGACATCGTTAAAAGTCGATTTGGTTTCCATATTATGCGGCTCGAGGCGATTGAACCCGAGCGCGAATATACCTTCGAAGAAGTCAAACAGCCCTTGATGGACGAAATAGAAAAACGCTATCGTGAGGACGCTTATCGTGATTACGTGTTGTCGCTTGGCCCCACTGAAGCGCTGAAGATTGACCAGGAAGCCATCGATAGCATCATGGGTAAACTCCCTGTCGTGGAAGAGACGCCCGAGCCCAAGGAATGATCGAGAGATGTGCGTATGGCCTGATCCCACTCCGCGCTATAAAAACCAGGACCCGCGAAGGCTTGACCATCCTTAGGACTACATCTATCAGCGATCTGGATGTATTCGCGGTCTAGTTGATTTAGATCGAATATCCAAACTGCGCTAGTAGCTTTGACTGATCCTGTTCAATGTTGATGGGCGGCTGCTCGCTGTGTCTCCCCAACGAAGTGGGCACCCGCAGGGCCCCCTGCCACCTTGCGCGTACTTGGTCGTTGATGTCGAGCGAGAGAAAACGAGCTACCTCTCTCAGTACCAAGTCCGGCTGCATCAACAGCGACTCAAATCGCAACAGAAACATCCGCTCGCGGGCAAAGGGCAGAAACGATAGTAGCCGATCATGAGCCGCACACCAGTAACTGAAAGAGTCTTCGGGAGAGGTGGGGTCAACGGGTCGGTCGAGCAGCGCCTCACCCCAGAGCGCCAGCTGAGCTTGATTGGCGCTGAAGGCCATGTCCAGACCACTGCGAATGACGTGGATATATTTCATGTTTGGCAGAGCACGCAATAAGTAGGGCAGGAAAATATGGGTGTTCGGTTCCTTCCAACCCCAATATGCCTTGTCGGTTCCAACCTGCTGCAGGGCAGGTAGTCGCTCCGACGCCGTGCCATGCTCCTGCCATGCGTCTTCTGCAACCAACTTCTCGATCATTACCTCGGCGCGTTGGCGATGCTCAAGTTCCGTGGTGCCGCTGGGTACCAGTTGATTTCGCGCGCTCAAAAAGGCCTCAAGGGACTCCTGTAGCTCCTCAGCGTGCTCCTCCGGCAGCCAGAGTGCCTGCCGTTTGAACAGTGCGGTAAAACAAAGATCATCGAGGGACTCATTCAGGTCGTGACCGATGTCAAACCCGAGCTCCCTCAGCAGGTGTGCGACCACTCGAGTGCCACTCCCCCCCACGCCACCAATAGCGACGGGTGCCGTGGCCGACAGGGGCTTGATCGAGTGCAGATAGGATTCCATGAAGCGAAATGATACGCGCCCAATGCGAAAAGTCCTATCCCAAGTCGTCACAAGCAATTTCCCGTTAACGTCAAGCTTGAACATTTGTGCGCTAGCGGTCATCTTGGCCATATGACAGCCTCAAACACGTTCCCGGGTCGCTCTGCCGCCGATAACCAAGGAGGAGCACTCGCCTTGATCGCCCAGATATTCACCCGCCGCATGTTTGTCTGTGTGCTCACTGGCTTCGCCTCTGGCATGCCGCTGTACCTGCTGATTCAGCTGGTGCCGGCTTGGCTCCGGGACTCGGGGGTGTCGCTGGCTGAGATCGGCTTGTTTGCGCTGGTGGGTTTACCCTACACGTGGAAGTTCTTGTGGGCACCCCTCATGGATCGGTGGCCACTTCCTCTGGGTCTTCGACGAGGCTGGATGCTGGCCGCCCAAATCGGTTTGATGCTGACTATCGGCCTCCTGGGTGCCATTGACCCACTAGCCAATACGGCACTCGTGGCCGCGGTAGCCGTTGTGATTGCAATCTTCAGCGCCACACAGGATGTCGCGATTGATGCCTATCGTCGCGAAATCCTGGACGATCATGAGCTCGGTCTTGGCAATTCAATCCATGTGCAGGCCTACCGCATCGCCAGCTTGGTGCCCGGATCCCTATCTCTGATTCTGGCAGATACTCTGCCGTGGTCTTGGGTTTTCTGGATTACTGCCGCCTTCATGCTGGTGGGGGTAGGGCTCTCTCTTTTTGCCAGCGAGCCAGAGCGCGATGTGGTGCCTGCATCGGGATTGGTCGAAACCGTGGTGGCGCCTTTTCGCGACTATTTACGGCGGCGCGGCTGGGGCGCCTTGTTGCTGGCGCTGACGTTCATGGTGGCGTACAAGCTGGGCGACAATATGGCAACGGCACTCTCAACGCCCTTTTATTTGGATCTTGGGTTCACCAAGACCCAGATTGGCCTAGTGGCAAAACATGCGGCCCTGTGGCCGGCCATTATGGGTGGCCTGCTGGGTGGAATAGCCATGCTTAGGCTTGGCATCAACAAGGCGCTCTGGGTCTTCGGGGGGCTACAAATGGTCAGCATTTTGGGTTTTGCCTGGCTGGCGGGTACTGGTCCCGTGCTATGGCTGCTAGCCACGGTTATCGCTTTTGAATATTTCGGTGTGGGTCTTGGCACGGCGGCTTTTACCGCCTTCATTGCCCGTGAGTCTTCGAAGACTTTTGCAGCGACCCAGTTTGCGCTGTTTACCGCCCTGGCGGCGCTACCAAGAAGCTTGGCCAATGCAACGACGGGTGTTTTGGTCGAGCAACTGGGTTGGGTCACCTTTTTTGTGTTGTGCACGGGCCTCGCTTTGCCCGGCATGTTGCTATTGATATGGGTAGCTCCCTGGTCGGCTAACAACGATATACGAGGATAGGATGCGGATTTTATTTCTTGCCTACCCCTGGCTCGAGTTGCTGAGCTTGATTCAGTTGGGCATCAATACCAGTGCACTCATCGCGCTCGGCTACGTACTACTAACGGTCCTGGCAGGCATGACCCTGTTGCGGGCGGTGGGCGCTACAGCTGTCAATCGCTTAAGGGAGGCTCAGCGCAGTGGCTTGCTTCAGCAACATGTGTTTGTCGATGATCTAGCAGTCGCCGTCGCAGCGTTGCTGTTGCTAATTCCGGGCCTACTGTCCGACTTCTTTGCCCTGGTGGTGTTGATTGGACCACTCAGGCGGGCTCTTGGCCGCGCCTTGGGATTGACTGCAACCAACGAGTCGGTCTCTTCCAGTACCCACGGGGCTGTTCACGGTTCATCGCGACATTCATCTCAGCACCCATTTCGAGACCCACCGCAAGGGTTGTTTCAAGACCCATCCCACGAGACCGTCCGAGATCGATCCTCGGGCTCCGGGCGGCCGGTGACCTTGGACGGGGAGTTTCAAGAGGTCGATCAGCGCGATCCGCAGGACTAACCTTAAGGAGAGCTGGGGTCTCACGGGCCGATTCTCTGGGGTGGGTCTGAGGATCGCGTTTCCTCTGAACGGGTCTCATCCAGAGGGGCCTGCCGCCTCGGACCGACGCGCCGGCAACCCCAAAACTGGCCGCACAGAAAAGTGGCTGGACGGGAAATCCGCTTTTCTCAGGTTGGCTCTACCGGCTAACATAATGCTTAACCCACTGTTTTCAATGCAAATATTGGGAATCTGACACCTCGACAGCGATTTTTTAGCACTCTTTTGCTTTGAGTGCTAAAAAAGCCCTTGAAATCCCCCAGTACGACCCCACATCCCTTGCAAGGCTCGGTGTTGAGCCGATCTAAAACGATATCGTCAACTTGTGGAGACCAACAACCATGAAGATCCGTCCGCTGTATGACCGCGTGGTCATTCGTCGCAAGGAAGAAGAAGAGACCACCGCGGGTGGCATCGTCCTGCCCGGTTCCGCCAAGGAAAAGCCCAACCAGGGCGAAGTTATTGCCGTGGGTGATGGCAAAGTCCTCGACAACGGTGAACAGCGTCCGCTGGCCGTGAAAGTCGGTGACCAGGTCGTGTTTGGCCAATACGCCGGCAGCAACAAAATTGAGATTGATGGCGAAGAGCTCATTCTGATGAGCGAAAGCGAAATCTACGCCGTTGTCGACTAAACATCCCTCCAGAATCTGACAGTTAAGGAAAAGTAATCATGGCAGCTAAAGACGTACATTTTGGCGACCGCGCTCGTAAGCAGATGCTCGAGGGCGTGAACATTCTCGCCGATGCCGTAAAGGCAACTTTGGGCCCCAAAGGTCGTAACGTAATTTTAGAAAAATCCTTCGGCGCACCCACCGTCACAAAAGACGGTGTATCGGTTGCGAAGGAAATTGAACTCGCGAACAAGTTCGAGAACATGGGCGCGCAAATGGTCAAGGAAGTTGCTTCCCAGGCGTCAGACGCGGCGGGTGATGGCACGACTACCGCGACTGTACTTGCACAATCTATTGTCAATGAAGGCCTCAAAGCCGTCGCTGCGGGCATGAACCCGATGGACCTCAAGCGCGGAATCGACAAGGCAGTAGTTGCAGCGGTGGCAGCCGTACAGGGTATGAGCACACCCTGTGAGGACAACAAGGCTATCGCGCAGGTTGGCACCATCTCAGCCAACAGCGACAGCTCTGTCGGTGAAATCATCGCCAACGCGATGGAGAAAGTGGGCAAAGAGGGTGTCATCACCGTCGAAGAGGGCTCGGGCCTTGAGAACGAATTGGACGTGGTCGAGGGCATGCAGTTTGACCGCGGCTACCTCTCTCCTTATTTCATTAACAACCAGGACAACATGACCGCTGAGGTTGATGATCCCTACGTGTTGTTGGTGGATAAGAAGATCTCAAACATTCGTGAGCTGTTGCCCGTTCTTGAGCAGGTTGCCAAGGCGTCCAAGCCTCTGGTGATCGTTGCGGAAGACGTCGAAGGTGAAGCGCTAGCGACTCTCGTGGTGAACAACATGCGCGGCATCGTCAAGGTCGCCGCATGTAAGGCACCCGGCTTCGGTGATCGCCGCAAGGCGATGTTGCAGGACATTGCTATCCTGACAGGCGGTACAGTTATCTCTGAAGAAGTTGGTCTCGACCTCGAGGCGGCCTCGTTGGAGCACCTCGGCACAGCCAAGCGTATCTCCATGGACAAAGACAACACGACGATTGTTGATGGCGCCGGTGATCCCGACGCGATCAAGGGCCGTGTCAGCGAGATTCGCGTCCAGATCGAGAATACCAGCTCTGATTACGATCGCGAGAAGCTCCAGGAGCGTGTCGCCAAACTTGCTGGCGGTGTTGCTGTCATCAAGGTCGGCGCGGCTACCGAGATCGAAATGAAAGAGAAGAAGGCGCGTGTTGAAGACGCTCTGCACGCGACCCGTGCGGCGGTGGAAGAAGGTGTGGTCGCCGGCGGTGGTGTAGCGCTGGTGCGCGCCATCGGCCAAATCGAAGGCCTGACCGGCGACAACGAAGACCAGAACATCGGTATCGCGGCGGCGCTGCGGGCGATGGAAGGGCCTCTTCGTCAAATCGTTGCTAACGCCGGTGATGAAGCCTCCGTCGTTCTCGACAAGGTGCGTCAGGGTGAGGGTAACTTCGGCTACAACGCCGCGACCGGTGAGTACGGCGATATGATTGCCATGGGTATTCTCGATCCGGCGAAAGTCACCCGTACCGCGCTGCAGGCAGCGGGTTCGGTTGCTGGCCTTATGATCACGACCGAAGTGATGATCGCCGAAGCGCCAAAGGAAGACGCTCCTGCTATGCCTGACATGGGTGGTATGGGCGGCATGGGCGGCATGATGTAAGGCGCCTTTAGCCTCAAAAACCCGGCTCCGGCCGGGTTTTTTTGTGCTCAGAATTGCTGTCGCTTTCGGGTTCTCTTTTGTCTATGCTGATTTGAATCACCGTAAGGAGTTTTCTATGGCGCTGTTGATTGCTGGAGTATTACTGTGGACGCTCGCGCATCTTTTCAAACGGTGGTTCCCCCATGCACGCGCTCAACTGGGGTCCGCGGGCCGAGGAATTATTGCTATAGCCATCGTGGCCTCGCTTGTTCTTATGATTGTAGGATACGGGCATGCTCAGGGGGATGTCCTTTGGGTCGCGGGAGGCAACTGGCTGTTGGTGAGTCACGGCTTGTCATTGTTTGCGCTCTATCTGATGGCGGCGTCGGCTGGTAAAACCTGGATTACCGGCAAAGTCGCACACCCCCAACTGACGGCCGTCAAGAGTTGGTCAGTGGGCCATCTATTGATCAATGGCGATGTGCAGTCTCTGATCCTCTTTGGCGGACTGTTGGCTTGGGCAGCGTTATCGGTGGCGGTGATCAATAGGCAGGACGGGAAGCCATCGCCAGTGGTAACGGTTAATGCCCTCAACGAGGTGGTGACGGCCGTGGCCGCCATATTGGCCTTCGGTGTAATCGCTTTTATCCACATAGCCCTTGGCTACACGGTATACCTGCCCTGAATTGTCTGTCAGGGGGGCAAGAATTCGGTCCAACTTCTTGATGTCATTTCGGAACGCCGGCTTTATACTATCTGTGCGCTTGATTCTGGTAGGGAAAGCGCCCCGGAATCTGACCCCTTAAAAGAAAAAGCAGGAGAGCATCTATGTACGAGATTGAATTCCTCGGTCGTTATTTCCACGTGCTGGCCGGTATTGTCT
>Ga0181561_10001583_pt1 | contig 20210 bp, 12 predicted proteins | sample 011ome_19_FD_133760 | JGI IMG/M metagenome (GOLD analysis project Ga0181561, IMG submission 133760) | Coastal salt marsh microbial communities from the Groves Creek Marsh, Skidaway Island, Georgia - 011510BT metaG (megahit assembly) | ecosystem: Environmental > Aquatic > Marine > Intertidal... | reverse complement strand
TTATACCCTTTGTATACTTGGTAGTTATGTAAGATCGGAAGAAAAAACATCGCACTTCTCATCACCACAGTCACGTGCTCTCACGGCACCCCAACTTTTTTTCACAACAACACACACGTCACAGTTTAGAGAAAAAAAATCGCCACTTTTTTTCCTTTCTCTCGTCTTCTCGCGCGCGAAAGAAAGGAACCGCACGAACACACGCGCAGAGCGCAGCAGCAGCAGCAGCAGAGTTTTTGTTTACTTCGGCGGCGCTCTATCTCTCCGCTTGCGTCGCGCCACAGTCGCGGCGAGCGTTACGAGTTTATTCTATTTTTCGTGTTAAATTGTACCCTCTTCTTGAGACGGACACGAAAACGACCCGCAGCGATTACGATGATGAAGACGACGAAGACGGCAACGGTGAAGATGACGACGAAGACAGTAACGATGGTCGTAGCTACGGTAGTATTTTTTTCCGCGGTGAAAGCGGTGAATGCGGACACGCTTCTTCGCATCGACACGGACTTGCTAATCGACGTCCCTTCGGGTTCTGACTACAAGTTTTCGTTTGACATATCCGAGTGCTCGCAACGAGGCGACGAATACATTCAAGTTGATTTATACGACAACGGATACTCGTACGGTATGGACACTTCTGAAAGACCAGATCCTATGTTGATGATTGCCAGAGGGAATACGCGTTATCCGTCAACGTCGTATAACGCGGATTTGCAAAAATGGTCGTGGAGTCCGACGTGGACACAAAAAGATGAAGACGGCTACGACACGTTTCGTCCGTACCACAGGATTGTGATTGATAACAGAGTGTGTACGGAACAATGTCTGAGTGGAGATCAGGTGTGCGTGAGCACGTGCGAGACGGAGAAATCTAGAGGGGACATATTTAAAGGTGTGGTGAAGAACGTGGAATATTTTACGCAGAATCGGTTGAACGGGAACTTGAGAGCGAGGTGCTCATCAACGCCACCGTGTCCTGAACCAGATGGGAAGGAATGTAACAATAAAGGGACGTGTACTGACATAAATAGTAATAGTGTTGGTGTGTGTTCGTGTGTCGATGGGTACGGCGACGTGGCTTGCGATGCAGTCGTCACGACGCTACCGAATGGAGAACAACAACCAACTACCGGCAATCCGTTTCTTTTGAACGAGAAGATGTGGGATTATTACTCGTTCGAAGTAACCGCGCCAGCTGGATCAGAATCGACTATTATCGTGGAGCTAAATAGACTTTATGGAGATCCAATTCTGTTCGTCAAGAGGGCGGCAGATGGGAAAGCGAATGGAGGGAGCGGTATCGTGAATGGCGTACCATCGACGCAAGATTTTGCCTCCTTGGCAGACGTGAACTCCTTTCGCTCAAGGCTTGATCATCATCACATTGAGTTGACAAACGCTGATTCTGGATTGTATTACGTCGGTGTGTTCAACAACAATCAGTATTTGAAAGAAGTATCCAAATACTATCTTCGCGCGAGGTGGAATAACAACAACGCAGGTGTGGAGACGCCGATGTGTCCTTTCGATTGTTTTGGCGACAGTCAAGGCGTGTGCGGCGCGGACATTCCCAACGGAAAGAGCGTGTGTACGTGTCAACTAGATGCTTTTGGTGGAGAATATTGTCAAGGTAAAGTCATTCCGTTCGATACAGATGATCATTACACGAGAGGTATCAATGGCGTCATCGCCCCGGGCGAATGGAACTACATAAAAATTGACACCGCCTACTTACCAAGTGCAACTAAAGATGGTTTGCGAGTAATTTTCTCCTACCTAGGAAATGGGCATCCTTTACTGATTATAAAATACAACGACTTTCCGTCTTACGAAAACGCGGATACTATCTTGTCCAGCTCTCGGAATGTGCGAAGTCCGACAGAATTTCACATCACCGCGGACGTCATGAGTCGAACCGGCGTGTACTACATCGGTATTTTGAACATCAACTATTACGTTCACGAGGAGTTTTCTTACAATATCATCATTAACGTTGGTAGCTCTTCGAGCGAGAAGCTTCCGAGTTTCATCTCTGTATCTTTAGTGATGATTTTTAGTTTGTTCGTGTGCATGCTCATTGCGCTTGCCAAAAGAATAGTTCAAAACAGACAATTGGCAAGGATGCGCGCACTTCGTGCTGCTCAAATCGCAGCTAATCCAGAGTTGGCATTTACGTTTGGTGGTGCCGGTAATCGACGGGTGGAACCGTTCAGAGGGACGCCACAAAATGTTATCTCTAGAATTCCGATTGTAACTTTTAGAGGTGCCGGTGATGAACCGAAGCTCGACGATTGCGATTACTCCTGCGCGGTGTGCTTGGATGAATTTGAAAACGGTGATCGATTGCGTCAACTGACCCTTTGCGGTCACCAGTTTCACACTGCGTGTTTGGACGAATGGTTGGGTCAACACGATAATTGTCCTTTATGCAGAGCACCGATTGAGGCGACAAGTCAAGAAGGTGGAGAAAGAGTTGAGGATGATAACGAACAACAACAACAACAACAACAACAACAACAAAACATAGAGTTGACTTCGGTGTTCCGCCCGTCAAACGGCGAAGATGCGAACGATAATAGAAATGACAATAATTCGGCATATAGCGTAGTATGATTATGTAGCTCTTTTGTATTCAGTAAGTGTGTATAATTATCATGGATGTTTTTACTTCTTCCGCCCGACGCCAAAGAGCGAGGCAATCCCAAAAGCCGCCGTTTTTTTCTTTTTCTCCCTTGGGACTTCCTGCTTCCGATCTATTTTTGTTTCAACGAGACGTAATCGCAAACCAAGCAAAGTGTTTGGAGCGTTTTCTTCGCGTTCTCTCTTCGCCTCTTTTATTCTTTGCGCTTCTTTCAAACGTTTCTCGAAATGTTTGTATTTTTTCAGCAATTCTTCCTGTTCGCATTCTCTCTTCGCCTCCTCTTCTTGGCTCGTCAAGTCCCGTAATCGTTTTTCGAATTCATCGTACTCTTGGAGCAAATTTTCTTCTTCGCGTTCTTGCTGAATCCACGTGTGATTTCGTATATCTTCCAAGCTAAATCTTTTCTCCGGATCGGGCGTCAGCATATTTTCAATCAAGTTCAAGACATCCTCATGGATGGTACCCTTCTGCGGTCGTGTAAAGTTTCCGGCGCGAATATTTCTCATAGTCGACAACGTCGAATGATTCGTTGGATCCTCGAAAGGATACCGACCAACTAACATCAAGTATAGAGTTACGCCCATTGCAAAAATATCGATTTTAATCGGGTCGTATCCTACTCCTTTACCCTTCATTCGCGAAGGAGCGCCAATCAATTCAGGCGCCATATAATCTGGAGTTCCAATACCGAGCGTTTTTGCGGAATCCAACCCTTTCGATAAACCAAAATCAATCACCTTTAACGTTTTTTTAGCGTTGTTCTTCGTATTAACAACGAGACAGTTGTCTGGTTTTAAGTCTCTGTGAGCGAACCCGCGCTCGTGAATAGTGGATACGGCGTTCAACAGCTGTGCGAACAGTGATCTCGCCTCTTCGTTGTTCAATCTGCCACCTTTAGAATTTATGTAATCGAGTAAATCTAAGCCTTCTAACAACTCCCACACCAAAACGACGTACTCACGATTAGTCTCTGGAGAGACATGGTTGGTCACGTTCAACAATCGCGCAAAGTTATCCGTGCTGTTTTCGGAGGAAGAGTTCAGTCTATGTGCGTACTTCACTTCGCGACATATCGCGTTCAACGGCAACGACACCTCGCTTCTCTGCGAAACTTCCATGATTTTCAATGCAACCGGACGTCTGCTCGTCACGTCCACGCCCCGTATGACAACCGCAGAGGAGCCTCGATTGATTTCTCGTTCCGTTCGATATCGTCCGCTGCATATGACCGTCTCTTCCAACTCGTGCGTGCGTGGTTTTAGTACTTCTTTTTTTCTCTTTTCCACTTCTTCTTCTTCTTCGCGTATTTCTCCTCCAGTTGTCATCTTCGCGGCGTCGCGGCCGTTGCCGTCGCCATCGTTGTTGCCAGAAGATGGAGGAGGACGCGAAGATGCGTTTTTCGCAGCAGCAGCAGCAGCAGCAGTAGCGGTGGTGTTGGTTGTCGTCGTAATCATCCGACTCGCTCGTGAACGTTTTCAAGTCGCGTATATTTTTTATTCTCGTTGTCCTCCTCCTCCCCCTTCCTCGACACCTCGAGAAATCGAATTTCTTCGAACAATCGAAAACACAAACTTCTCACTCACATAAAAAGCTCCATCTTTTCTCAACATCACATCAAAAACATCACGTCAAAAACATCACATCAAAAACATCACACTCTCTCTCGAGCGTGTCGCGCATATAAACACACGCATCACATACGAGAAAGAGAAAAAGATACGCAGAGAGATTTTTACCGACATTCGCGTCGTCGATTCAATCAAACGAAACACTCGCATCCCTTTATTGTATATCAAACGGAAAATTTGAAATATGTCACAAGGCAACGTGCCAACGAACCCCTTCTTGGCGCACGCGGAGCAACAACAACAACAACAACAGCAAGAAGCTTCATCATCGACATCATCGCAGCAGCAACAACAACAACAAAGAAATGACGCGCAGCAAGCTATCACGGCATCGCAGAATATGATGAACGCGAATAATAACGCGGCAGAAGTCTCTCGACCGTCGATTACCGCGACTACGTATACACCAGCACCAGCTGCTGGAACGCCAATCGCTGGCCCGGTGCCATCGCAACAGGACGAAAGAGCGAACAATTTTGCGGTCGGCTCGCCGTTCTTTTCGAGCCAGTTATACACGGGTGGCCCATCAGTGGAGTACTACGAAAATGACGAGCAAGAGGCGCAAAGAGCGAGAGATGAAATTCGGAATGCGTTTTCGCGAATCGGCGTCAACGCGCCGTCGTCCGACAACGCAAACGACTTGTTACAGTTCGTCGTGGCTAGACAGTTATCGAGGACGTTGAGACTGTTTGCGTGCGTTGATATCATATTTTGCATGTTTTTCTTTTTTACAGCGTGGGTGTTCGTCTTTCTATTGTTTGGACCGGTGATGGGATACCAAGGCGCGAGATTTTTCAAATACAGCAACGTGGTGGCGTATTTAGTGTACGTACTCGGGATGGCTTGTTGGCGAGTGGCTTTGTTTATTATCAACAAATCCGCCGCGGCGAAAGTTTTGACGTTTATCATGTTCATGGTGGAGATTTACATTTTGCGGCTGGTGTTCAAGTTCATGCAATTATTGAAGCGGTTTTCAGAGGAGGAGTTGCAGTTGCTGCGAATACTTGAGAATCCGCAGCGGAATGTGTATTGGCATCAAAGTGGAGGACCGCAAGCGACACAAAGGGTCGTCATTGTGCCGCCGCAAGCAGGTATGGCAGGGAGAGCGCCGATGTATCATTAAGAGATTAACATTCAAAGATCATTGTAATTACTAGCACAATAATTATCAAAGAATAAATTTCTATATATAACAATGGTACCATGCGGTGCCAGGTAACAACGCGTTGACATTATAAATTTACTAACATACTCTACGCTCAGGCGCTAGCCTCCTTCTTTAAATCGCTCCACAGCTTAGCCACGTCCTTCTTCGCGTTCGGTCTCCCAACACCGCAAAACCAGCTCGCTTGTCTTCCCGGAGGAACTTTGCACTTGCAGGGCTTCCCGTTCGGCTTTCCTTTTGTCAACGAAAACCAACCTCTTGGTGGCGGACGAGATAAACCACCTTCGTTACTCGTTTTCACCATGTGCATGTACGCGTCGTCGTCCGCGAACCACCCGTGAGCACAAAATGTGTCCAACCACCACTGTCTCGGCTTCACCGTCTCGTGAAACTTGAACTTTGTCGAGATCTGTGCCACGGCAGACTTCTTCCTACCATCAGCCGTATCGAACCTCGAAGTGGACTGCCCAACCGTGATGAATGCATTCGCTCCAGGTTTCGCCACTCGACTTAATTCGTTGATAGATCTATCGATATCCGCCTCTGGAATGTGCTCAAACACCTCCACGGACGTAATCATATCGAACGATTCCGATTTGAACGGAATCTCTTGCATTGGCGTGGAAAATACCGTCCCGTTCGCCAACAAATCCGACGCGTACTCCTTCAATGGCAGGCTCGCGGCTTCGATCCCTCTCGCGTCTATCCCACTTTGTCTCAGCTTTCTCACCATCACCGCCGTGCCGCATCCGGCGTCTAACAACGTCTTGAACTTGTACCTCTTTTTAATCCCGTCTAAAAATCTGCACGAGTGGCACACATTCGCTCCAGACCGTAACTTGTGATACTCATCGTACATCGTTTTATACATCTCTCTGTGTTGCGGATTTGTCCACGTTTGTTTCCCGGATTGCACGTTCGTGTTCACGGTTGTTTTTGGTTTCGAGACTAAGTGGTCTTCCTCAGACCCATCGTGTTGGTCATCGTCGCCATCGTGTTCTTCTCCGTCGTGATCATCGCCATCATTCGAGGAGTGATGAGTATTCAAATCCCCGTGCCCATCGTCGTCATCGTGGTCATCGTCATCGTGAGAGCCAGAAGAAGAAGAAGACCCGTAACTCGTCGTCGGGTGCCAAGTTGACGAATGATCGTAGCGATTATGATGAGAAGTCACGCCTCCATCGTGCTGATTCGGAGGCGTGAATAAAAACCCGGCTAAAGAGCCAACCACCATGCCGACGGCGACCAAAAATGCCGCCGAACGCACGCGCCTCGCTAACTTTTCGTTGTCTTTGATCCCCATATTTTGTGTGAGTGTGTGTATCTTAAAAAAACTTTTGTTGTGTGGTTGTGGGTGGGTCGTCGCGTTAAAGAGATGAAGATAACTTTCTCTGCCACTGTCTCGCGATTTTTCGTTTTTCGTTTTTCGTTTTTGAAGACGCGAGAGGAAGTTGAATTTTCTTCTTCTTAAAAATAAAGTGCGTAACGACCTTCACTTGACTTCATAACATTATAAACATAAAACGTTAAAATGGCGAAAGTGATGGATTTCCGCACGGCGGTGTTCTTTCTGTGCACGAGCATCACTCTTATTTCCACTCTGTTGGCCATCGCGGGGTTTCTCCCGTTTCTCTCCGCGACGTTTCCACTCTTGCGATTTCACATTCAAAGAACGTATCGAATCGCTTTTTTCAGTTCTTGCGTAGCTTTTATCTATCGCATGGGGTACACGCTAAAGAAACTGACGATAACATCATCTCAGCAATCGCAACAAGTGCAAGAACAAGTGAGACAAATTATGAATTCGAATGGGTTTCAGTTGACGATGTTTTCCTTGATGTTGGCGTTTTATTCGAGACCGATAGTCATCGCCTTGTTCCCGATATGCGTTCCAGCTCTGTATCAATGGTTTACCATCGTGCATAAGATTTTCCACAGCGAAGACGGCAAGAGTGTATACACGAAAGTAGGCATGAGCAGAATCTTTTCATTTTTGCAAGAGAAAATGCACGTGGCTATCAGCTTGAGTGCGTTGATGGAAATAGTCATATTTGCAGTTATCGTAACTGAATCGGTGAGGAGGAGAAGCCTAGGCAAAACGTTCGCGTACGTCATGTGGTTGCGAAGTCGGTACCAGTGCGAAGATAACACGGTTTTCAGAATTAAATACACGTATTATAACACTGGGTATTATCACAAGGAAGCATGGAAAAGTTTGAACCAAAATCTATTCGCGCCTCTGACGTCGAGAGTCCCAATATTACAACGCTTGAGCGACGCGATAGCTACTGCATTTACACAAAGAAGAGGCGTTTAGGAATATGAGAAAGCGCGTGCGAGTGTGGAAGAGGTACGGGTTTAAAGGTCATTCTTTAGTTATGGTTGGTGTTATCGGTGTGTTTTATAGCAATAATAACGATAAATATCAACGTTTTGGCAACTCGCATGCATCTAAACTTTTCTTGGAAACTTCAAATCCCGGGAACATTGCAAAATCGGGCGTTATGCCCGTTCTGTCAATGTCCACAAACTTAGGAGTCACGTAACGCCCGACAGTTAAGACGACACCACTTCCGTCGTTTAGCTCGTATACAGATTGAATCAAGCCTTTGCCGTAGGTCTTAGAACCAACCACCGTGGCGCGACAGTTATCTTTCAAGGAACCGGTCAAAATTTCACTCGCGGAAGCCGACCTCGAGTTTACTAAAACTACGAGCGGTTCTGTAACTTTTTGTTTGTTTCTTGCTGATTTACTATTCTCTTCCGACGACGGAATGTCCCCGATTCTCTTTAACTTCGTCGGTGCTGCGTCGGCGCCTGCGTTTTGGAGGCCTAAACGCGCATTTGCCGTCGCGTCGACATCTGTATCCTCTTTCACGCCACCAGCAACTACTCGCCCTTCCGTGTACGCAATCGTAGAGTCTTGCGGTAGAAACAACTTTGCAATCTCAACGCCAGCTTGGACTAATCCTCCAGGATTGTCTCGTAAATCCAAAATAAATTCTTTTGCACCTATACCACGCAACTCCTCTATGGCTTCCGCGACGTCTTTCTCTGCGAGCGCATTGAATTCAGTCAATCGAATGTACCCGGTAGATTTCCCTTCTAAACGCGACTTCACCGGATTCTTAGGCCCTGAAGCTCGCTTCAACGCGAACGATTTTTCCTCTCCTCCTTTCTCATCTCGTCGGATTTTTATATCGACAGTCGTGTTACCTTCGCCTTGAATCATACTCGTGACTTGAAACGCGCTCATACCTTTCACTTCGACGCCATCGACGGATAAAATGACATCGCCTTGCTTTATTCCAGCTTTCGCACCGGCGCTTTCTGCCACCAATCCGAGCACGCCAACTTCGCTGGTGTTGTCAGGCATCTCCGCAATGTTCAACCCAACGCCGGAAATGTCGTATTTTAAGAGCTCTTGGAAATCTCTCGGTGCTACGAACCTCGTGAATGGATCGTTCAACGTCGAAAGCATACCTCGTATGTATTCGTACGCCTCTTGTCTCGATTTCGGTGGATTTTTCACGACCCCTTCTTCGCGTAAGGCATTCCACGCCTCTCGATCGAAACCTACGGAAATATCGTTTCTGACGGGAAGGAACGTATCGCTGACGAGCTGCCAAACTTCATCGACAACTAGTGCGTCCGGCGAAAGCTGATTTTCGTTTTCAGTATCGCCATCAGACGCCGCCTTGGAGTCCGTGTTTTTTGCGTTACTTTTACTGTTCGAGGCATCCTGCTCCTCCTGACCCTGCTCTTCAGCATACGCGACGAGACTTCTCGAGAGCGCATTATTATTACCAACGTTAGTAGTCCAAGAGGAGTCCAAAAGAGAAATCGGAGATGGTATCCCGGATGCAGATGCAACTGCCACCGCGACTGCGGCGCTCAACGCGGCCACTTTTGTGGATATCCTTTGCAACAACACCAAATTTTCACCGGTGTTTTTTACGCCGCCGCTGAATGACGAGGACGAGGACGAACTCGTTCTCGATGGTGATGCGTCGTTGTTGTTGGTATTATTGTTGTTGCTATTAGTGTTATTAACATTATTATTCCCATTCGTATTCGATGATGACGAGCTGCGCAACGCGCTCGTCGTTCTCTCTTGTTGATGATGTCGTCTTTCGCTTCCGTTCTTCTTCGCTCTGTGTAAACCTCCTCCCACTCCACCACCGCAACGATGATGGTTATAATGACGATAACAATGCGAAGAAGAAGAAGAAGAAGAAGAAGAAGAAGAGTGGTACGCGGAAGACGAGAAGCCGACCATTTTGTCTCGAGAGAGTTTTTGCCCAGCGCTCTTTTAAATGAAGATGAAGACAAAAAGTGAAATGTGTGAAAAAAGTTGTTGTTTCTCTCTCACTTCTCACTTCTCTCTACGCACAGACGCACAAAAAATTTCTATTTATTAAAGCATAAAAACGGACGACCAGAATGAACCGAGGGAAACTGGCGACGTGGTTGTTCATTCTTTTCACTTTCTTTCGGTGAGCGCTGCTTCTTGATGATCGTTCTTTCATTTTATTCTCTGTGTGTCTCTGTTTGTGTGTGTCTCTCGTCTTTTCTTTTTGTTGTTATTCGTGGTGGTTTTGCACGGAAGACACACGAATGAAAATGATGTCAACGAGAAACCCCTAACTTACTTTCTCCCGCCATTTCCCCTAAAACTTCATCGTCTTTGATGATAACAAAACGACAGAGTGCCGGTGTTCTTAAACTCGAAGACGAGGAACACGTTTGCTCCGTTGGATGGCACTGCGGCTTTTGTGACGAAATACTTCAGCGGCACAGATGAGGACGGCGCAGCGTTGCTCAAACCTCCGTTTCTAGCGAGAGCAATTTTGTATCCATCGAAGTTAGTCCCACAGCTGTCTGAGAGTTTAAAGTGCAACGCGAAGGAGAACATGAAAGTGACACATAAAATGGAAGGGGTAGAGGGTGGTAAGAACAATTGCCCTTCGTATTTTCCGGATTTCGGGTCGTTCACGACGAGAAAAGAAATCATTCGTACGCATAAGAGACTGGTCAAAACGTTCGGAGAGGATTCGCGAACCGTTTACGTTGTTTACATCGGTAGCGTTTTGTTGACTTACTCGGCAGTGTTTGCGTTTTTCAGCGGAACGTGCGGAAGGGTCGGGGTGTACGCGATTGCATTGATAGCGTTGGGGGCTTTGACAAATAGCGGGAAGAGAGACGGCGCGGTACCTTTACCAGGGTTATTCGTTATTTCGGCATTGACGTTCACGTCCATGATTTTCGGTCGAAATATGAAACGACGCCGGTCGAAGAAACAAAAGACTAAATAATAAACCAGCGCTGAGGATGACCATTTATGTATTTAAGGTTGAGTTAATTACCGTCGTATGCATATATATATATATAAAGCCGCATGTGTATAATACAAATAATTTTTTATCAATCATCACCCGTATGGTTTGTCCATACCTATGGACTTGTTTTTTACTGTAGAAGGTGGAATCCTAAAAACGTGTGAAAACAAACCTTCTTTGCCTTGCTTCTTCGCCTCTTGCAGTAAATCAAACTCTCCGCCCAAAGAGACAGCGCGTCGATGATTCAGAGACAATTTAGCTCCACTGATGCCGCCGCGCGATGCATTCACAGACTTGCCCCCGTACGGATTTGAAAGGTTATCGATGGACATTTCTTCGAGCGCGGATAATTTGGAAGACAATCCGCTACCGCTTCTGCGGTGAGTCCCTTGCTGTGCGGTGACAGTTTGCAATCCCGAAACGCTCAAATCACTGTTTGATCGAGAGTGACTTCCTCTCCGATGTGCGTGATGATTAGTTGGCCCGCCTTGTTCGTTTGTTGTTGTCCTCGCAGGCGTTTGGAGATCATTCATTTCGTTCAAACTCGAACCACTCGAATTCTTTGAAATCGAGGAGGAGATGCCGAGTTTTTTCTCTAAATTTTGTCGGCACTCGCGCTCTTGCTCTAGCTGAGTTCGACTCGACTGTAATTTCGTTTTCAAGGTTTGCTCTCGAGCTTGGTACTCTTGAATGCGTCGCTCGAGCCGCTCAATTTTTGCGAGCAATTTCAACTCTCGAATCGTGTGCGAGCTGTCATCGTTATTTTTCGTTTCTCCAGCACTTATTGCCCCGGCCGCGCTGGTTGAAGTGTCGTCTAGTAAGGAATCACTAGTTCCATTGGTATTCGGTGGCGTATTTCTATCCTTTGGAAGTCGTGGTGGTGGCGGTGGCATCGATAAAAAGGGGTCATCGTTTGCATCACCTCCCGCGGAAGAAGGCTCGAAATCGACCCACTCCGCAGCCGGTGTCCTCTGATCATTTCCAACCATCGTTGCTGTCGCAGTTATCGTTACTCCGGGAGATACATCCTCTTTTCGATGTTTAGGAAAATCATTCGGGTCTTTTATCAACCGTAGCGCTCTGCTTTGTGCCTCCGCCGCGCTGATTCTGTCGTCCGGATCGAGTTTACACAAGTCTCGAACTAACGAATCTATTCCGGGAATACTTCTAGGAAACGAGTGAGCGTGTTCTTCACAGAACTTTTCACCGTTTGGAGTAGCAGATAACGCCGATGCGTTCCAACTTCCCGCACCCCTACCACTCAACGAACGTAACATAGCCTCCGAAGCATCGCCAAACGCCAACTCGTCGTATGCAAGCTCATGTAAAAAACACCCAAGCGCCCAGAGATCTGCGGCGGTTCCTGGCGGTTTTTGGAACCTCCAACAATCCCACATCTCCGGAGCTCTGTAAGCCGGCGTCGTTTTTGATTTCATATCGTCCTGAACTCTGTGTCGTTCGCTCGCGTCCTTGTACGTGTATTCGGATGCAGGCGCAAACTCGCACGACCCAAAGTCGCACACTTTATACAGATTTTCAGACTTTGAAAAAAGAACGTTTTCGCGCTTTATGTCCCAGTGACACAACTTTGACCCGTGCATGGTTTTTAAGACCTCGCACACCGCCAAAAATGGCTCCAACATCTTCTTCAACTCTTTTTCGCTAGCGTTATTATCACTATTTTCACTACCGCTATTAGTACTAAACGATTCCATTGACAGATCTCTATCGCACAACTCCATGCACATGCACATCCTGTATGCGCGCTCTCTCGACGAGACTCGTCGTTCGTCCGCCACTCGGATTTCTGCGCCGAATAAAGTCACCACATGCGCATTCTTCGATAACGATTTGTGCACAGAAACTTCAGTTTTGGCTTTTTTCACGAACGTAGAGTCATCCGGTAATTCCAACACCTTCATTGCGCAATAAAAGTCCTCTTGTTGTTGAGTGGAGGACGAAGAAGTCGTTGAAGAGGAAGCTTCAAATTTTGCTTTATACACCACCGCGGATGCACCAGACGAGGAGATCACATCCACCAGTCGAAATTTTTTCCCCTCAACTTGAATAGTCTTCCCGACTAGCAAACCGTTGCTGTGATGATGATGATGATGATGTTGACTCGGGTTGCTTGTGTTTTTCGCGCTGGAAGGAGTAGTTGCGAAGTTCTCCCGCGAAAAAATTCTCTTCATCATTTTCGTCTCTCTCTCTCTCTTTCTCTCTCTCTATATATATAATATTCTCTCTTCTACCGTTCTTCCTCGCGTGTGTTCTCTTTGCGGCGTGCTGATGATGTTCTTCCGATTTCGTCGTGCGTTTACCCGATCGAAAAGTTTCTTCGCTTTGAAAGAGAAAACAGAAAGAAGGAGAGAGAGGGAGAGAGAGAGAGAGAGAAGTGGAGAAGTGCGGAAAGATTTTTAAAAAGGTGCCCTCTTCACTCTTCTCTCTCTGAAAAAATAAATATCTTTCGCTTGTGACACACACACTGACACACACTTACACGAACGACGAAGGAACCGCTTTTCTTCAGTTTTTTCTCGAACCGAATAAACCCCTAAACCCCTCGACGGGAGAGACACGCGCAATAACGATGGCGAGTGAGATCGAGAGCGACGACGACGGCGAAGACCACCACGGCGATGCGTCTTCTCCTTCTTCGAAGCAAGAGGAGGAGATGTACGCGTCGCCGGCTGAAGAAGAAATCAGCAGCGGAGAGGAAGAAAAAAAGGAAATGATGATGGGAAAAACAACAACAGCTGCGCGGGGTCACGCGGATGCACCCGATGAAGACGCAGGCGCGACGACGACGACGACGACGACGACGACGAGAAAGACAACGAAAACATCTCCCGTGATTAGCGCGATGGACAAGAGTAACGGTAGCGAAAATCGAAAAGAAGAAGAAGACAAAAGGGATAAGAAGTTTGTTGGGGGAGATGTTGGTGGTTTGAGACGACGACGACGAGAAAGAGGGGAAAATAAAAACGAAGCTGAAACAGATGACAACAACGATGATAATGACGGCGATCCAAACAAGAAACTGGAAAGACCAAGAGGTAAACGACCACCAAGAGAGAACTTTATCGTGCGGTTCCTGCAGCTTCTGTGGACATACATAACTTTTCTGTTTTCGTTTTCGATGGACGTGGTCGTGTTCTTCTCGCCGTCGACGAAGTCGAGACATCGAGCGAGAGGTCATCATCATCACCACCACCATCATAACGAGAGAGATATGAATACCAATCCAGCGGATGTGAATGATGCAGAGTTTCACGATTTTTTGCGTGAAACTTCGCAGCAAATGATGATGAAAGAGATTGCGAAACAAAAACGAATACAGCAACAACAACAACAACAACTACTACTACTACAACAACGCGCTACTAATAAAAGCGAGAGACACGCGGCAAAGTCTTTGCAAAAAGCCGTCGCTTCAATCACTCAGGAAGAATACGAAATACGTCTTTTGAAAGCGCGACTGGCGGAACTCGAGCGAGCTTCGCGAGGGTGAATGGAGCACAGATAGTACTTAAGCATTCATAGTTATGAATTCTAGTGGACCTAGGTTAGCAATTAATTGTAGAAACCAACTATTATTTACAGCGCATTTTTAATCCATCGCATGTCTGCGCAAAGCATATCGTCTTTGAGGGAGTACATCGCTTGCTCCTGCGGAATGTTTAAACTCACTTTTTGTAATCGACGCATGTATCCAGGGTCGGCCAATACCAAGCGCATAGAATGCAGACGACAGACCATGGTCGTTTCGAAGCCCGTAGGAAGCGATTCCACTGAATGTTTCATGCACAGCTTCTCGTGAACTTCGAGAACGTCTGAGACGTATACTTCTTTATAGCCAAGTTGCCTTGTGCGCAGAAGTAAAGCGGCGAGAAATATGCGTTCATGCTTCGAAAGTCCTTTCAACATCTTCATATATGTCGCTGAAAACATTTCGTTTTGCGCCTTAGATATATCGCTGGGCCCACATCGAGAAATACAATTCAATTCTCCAGATTCGCGTTCGCGCTCGATCCTCGCCTCGGCAATTTCGATGCCTCTCCGGCACAACTCCAGAGCCCGCCGGGCATCACCTGAAATTTGTGCTACTTTCATACTCGCCAGTTGCACCGCATTTTGCGTGATAGCATCGTATTTTCCGTCACTGCTATAATCACCGGTCGATCGTAAGCGCGCTTCAATAATTTTTGTCAGTTCCGATGTGTTGTACGGATTGAACGTCACCCGACCAGAGCCTAGGCGAGATGCGATTTTCGGTAACAAACGCTCAGGTAAATCCATGGTATTCGCGATTCCAATAACAGCGATATTGCTCGCTTTGTAAGTCGGCCAGTCAAAAATGTTGTACAATACGGATTGCGTTTGTGTAACGAGAACGTCGAGCTCGTCTACGACGAGCACGAGCACTCTTCCATCTGACTCTTTGCCTTCCTTGAACCGCTTCTCTAGCCACTCAGCCGCGCGACTCGGTGAAAACCTTCTACCCGTGAGCTCCTCTGCAATTAAACTATACGCATGCTGTGGCGTTTGCAATCTTAAACCGTTCATTTCGATGTGATTAAACTTTGGAACTTTCTTATTCGCGGCTTCTTGACGCAACGTTCTTATGACTTCGCGTACTGTCGCCGTCTTCCCAGTGCCAGGAACACCTGAAATGTAAAGCGAGTTGCCGAGACATGAAGATGCTCCACCGTACGCACCAATCGCGTTTTTGGTAAATTGCATAATCTTCTCACGCTCCTTTTCCCGACACTCTAACTTTGCTGGGATGGAGCTCAACTGTAATGCTTTTCTCGCTCGCTCAATGGCAGTGCGCGACCCATTATTTTGAGCGGAGTCCATTGCCAAGACGCCAGATTTGCCCAAGCCAATCGCTTCCTTCCATTCTGAAGACGCGTTAGCTCCCTTTTTAGACGCCGCGGCTTTCTTTGCTGCGGCTATATCTGCTTTCGTTCGTCGCGCGTGTGTTGCTTTTTCCGCCTTTCTTTTCTCTTTCTTATAATCGTAATCTTCATCGTCGTCTGAGCTTTCAGTTTCGCTCCACAAGATATTCTTAGCCTCGGCGTCAAATTCGTCTTCCGAGAAATCAGAGTCCTCCCATTCTGTTCTCCGTCTAAAGCGAGAAAAATTTTTGTCGTACGAATATTCGCACATGTAGAAATCGTCATCGCCACTGGACGAGCGAAACGCGGCGGGCTCGAGTACTTTTGCGCGCATAAAAATAGCAGCACAATTTTCCTCCTCTTTTGTGTTCGTGAGAAACACCTCTCGGCGAATGTGATGCCGTTGCCTTCCGGTGTGAGTGTGCTCTGGTAGCACGTACAGGCGAGCGATGAATTTGAACGCTTCTTCTCGCACTTTTGGATCTTCATCGTTGAGTTCATCAACGTTTGCCCAAATGCTTTCGATTCTAGCTAAGCAAAGTCTCCCCGCCAAGAATTCCCCACAAGGCGTTCGTCTCTCGTGGAAATTTTGCGGCGCGGCGATACCAGAAGGCGAGGCAATGCACATTGGACAACTCCAAAATGTCTCTTCCGGCACGTGATCTAACTTTAAACACCGAAGGTGCCATGATCGCACGCAATAATCGCATTCGAGCATTTCTGTTTCGATTTCCTTGCCGTCAGCACCTTCCTCCACGCCCGGCTTTTTGCAATGCTCGCAGATGTGATCAACTTCCTCAGTCAAATCAACAGTTTCTGGAGTACACACGTAAACGTCGTCTCCAACTTTGAACACTTCGTCTTCAACTTTGACCTTTTTATAAAACTTCTTTTTGTTCCACACCCCTACTGGGAGTTTCTGTTGCTTATTATTTCTTTGCGTAGGAGGTAAAGCTAAAGCGAGAGCTGCTTTGGAGCTGCTCTTTCCGGATGCTCGCGCGTCGTTCTTCTCCGTCAAAACTTGTTCCTTTTTGCTACATGCGTTGCTTTTTGATGTCACTTTCGTCGTTTTAAATGCCTTGACCGTATTCTCATTCTTCGTTTTTTTCTTCGTATCTATCATTGACGCAACATTTTCATCTATTTGCCGCTTCTTCCTATTCGGATTTCTTCCATATGTTTTGGGAAACAAATCAGAGTGTTCATTTGCGTATTCTCTCTTCTCAGGCGAGACGTATACTATCGGCGCCGACATTCTATTCTCTTTTGGAGACATGGGTGGAAACAAATGCTTCTTGGCGTACGCAACCCCCTCTTCTATATTGTCCAAATGATCGTAGACCGCCTTGTACAACGTTTTCAATTGCTTGAGATCCATCTTCTCTACCTCTTCTTTTTCTATTCTCCTGTCGATGCGATGAAACAAATCATCCGCGTCTCTATCTATATGTTCCGTGAACATCCTCATCAGCTTGGCTTTGGGCAATATTTCAACACCGCCAAACTTTTCGATGTGAGCCTTGACCTTATTTTTGCGATCCGTGTCGAACGGTTTCTCTTCTCTCTGTCCATTACCGGCGTTGTTCCCGTTGTCGTCGTCGCTAGAAGGAGACGCATAACCATCATCACTATTATACTTTCCACCAGCCTTTTTGTTGTTCTTCCTCTTCTTCTTCTTTTGTTTCGTGCGCTCCTGTTGATTTTGAATTTTCTTCTGATTTACTCCGACAGTCTCTTCACTACCATCGCGACCATTTTCCTTGACTCGAGCGTTAAAGACGAGTTTCTTCAACATCGCGTTCGTCGGTTTTGGCTTCTTCGCTTTCTCTCTGTTTTTGTCGCCGTTCTTTCTCTTCTTTGCCTTCGTCTTCATCATCAGCTCCTCTTCCTTTAAAGAAGAAGATTTCGCCATCTTTGAAAGAACACACAAACACCGCGCTTCAGAAGTGAAGCGCGTTGGTGTGCGATTTAATGACCAAAACTAATGTTGCGTGTCGGTGCACAATGAAGTGAGTTCTTTTTTACGCGAGCCTGTGAGGCGATGGTTTTCGTGTCTCCTACTTTCCTCTCTGAAGATTGTGCTCTCGTGTGTGTTTTGTACGCGCTTTTGAAGAGAGCACGCAGTTGAAATTTATTTTTGAAATTTGCTGTGTGATGAGTGAGAGCGACAAAACGAAAAAGGCGCTTTGTGAGAAAAAAACGTCCCCGGCGTGCTATGAAATAGAGAGAGAGAGAGAGAGAGAGAGAAGGAAGATGCCGTGCGTTTCTTTCGGAGCGATGGCGATGGCGACGAAGGTGCATGGGACAAAAACTTTCACTCGAAGAAGAGGAGGAGGAGGAGGAAGAAGAAGAAGAAGAACAAATTGCTACGCTCGAACGAGAGAAGAAGAAGAAGAAGAAGAAGATATTTTACTCTTAACCTTGCAGAAGTGTTTTGTAGATATTAACAGACCGCCGGAAGATGCCGATAAAGTGGTTGAAATATTGAGAGAAAACTGGTTCGACGATATAGACGCATTAATATCGCGCGAGGACGAGAGCGTTTTAGTGAAACCAGAAGAATGGGTCGCGATGAAATTACCAATAAAACTGTACAACGCGGTATTGGCACATACGAAGGAAAGGAACAAAACAATAGATGATAACGAGAGCTCCAACGCAAAAGAAATAGCAGCAAAAAGATTTGAAGAAGGAGAAGAAGAAGATAAAATAATAGTTGCTTCCAAGAAATTCGACGACATCGATGGATGGATTGGAGGTGATATTCCTCTCGAAGCCCGCGTTCCTTTGCAATCGAGATTATACTTTGAAGAGCACGATACTGGTAGTGATAAAAGTATAGAAACTCAAAGAAAACCATCAATAGAATATAGAACAAACAGAAGACCAGATGATGTGCCTTTGAGCGAGAAACGCGTGACTACGCGTCGACGTTTGCCAGATTACGCTATCAGCGAGAAGAATCTACCGAAAACGCTCAAGAAAGAGCTCGACAAATTTGTTCGAGATTTGACGACGCGACGCGTCGGCCAAGAAGGCGTACCAGTTCGTGAGCAGACGGTGAAGAATCATCGCGATGTTGCCCGAGCTTTTTGCGGGTATTTGGTAAACATAAAAGGTTTGAATGAGAATGCTGAAAACTATAGCTTGAAAGACGCATTTCCATCTTCAGATTCTGAAGGCGCGCAGTACGCCATTGAATACATGCAATGGATGGTTGAAACGCGAGGGATACTGAGCTCAACGGAAGATGCGTACGTGCGTTCGCTCATTGCAATCGCAAAATGGCTTTATCCGCCGTTTACGAAATTATCATCGGCATCGGTATCGTCGGGATCTGGTAAGAAGAAGAATTCCGTGGCGACGTCTTCCTCTTCTTTGCTATCAAGTGCTGGTGAAGAAGTTAACACAGACGTCGTGAAAGAACTTATGCGGTTGCAACGTGGTGCTAGAGCGCGCGCGAGAGTGGCCCCGAGAGCGGCTGATGAAGCGAAGAAATGGTTAGATTGGCCAAAATATCTTGTTCTCGTAGAATGCTTGAAGCTCGAGTGCGCTGGCTATGATAAACGTGGTAAGGCGAGGGCTAAAGTAGACATTGCAAGAAGCATACAGCTTTACCTCATGTTTGCAGTTTTGGCGTGCATACCTGATCGTCAGCGAACGTTGCGTGAGTTGGAGCTTAACCGAACGCTATTTTATGACTCGTCAACGAAAACATGGTTCATTAAGCACAACGCTGCTGATTACAAAACCGGGAACGTGTATGGCACGCGCCCGAATTTAGTGCTTGATCCACGCATATATCCAGCTTTGGAGCTTTGGTTAAATGAGTACCGCGACGCGTTCAAGCCGAAACACAATTTCGTCTTTACGAGACCAAACGGAGAACCTTATACGGCATCGGAACTGTCTCGAGCATTCTCAAGATGTGCTTTACGCGTGACTGGCCAAAAAGTCAATCCGCACTTGGTGCGAGATATGATCATCACCCATGTGAGAGGGCAAGGCATGGCTTCTGATAACGAGCTCGAGGCTTTGGCCATGTACATGGGTCACTCATCCGCGATGCAAAAAGGCACTTACGACCGAAGAACAACTTCGCAAAAGGTTGCGCCTGCGGTTAACTTGATGGCGCTCGTTAATAACAACAAGAAGGAAAGTGACGAGATGAAGGACGAGTGAAAACGTTTTTAGATGATGTAGCTGTACCGTTAGAAGTAGTAGTAACAATAGAGTAGACTTGTACTTGTAATAGAATAAAGCAGACGTGTGTTAGACGTGTTCAAATTTTCATTTTAATGCAGACAAGTGGCAGAGCGAGAGACGAAAAAAAAAAGAAAGAAACTTTAAGAAAGAACGCTCTGCGTGGCAACACGAACTTTCTTCGATTCTCCTTACAACTTCGGCGGAAGTCGAAACTCGCCCACTGCTCAACTCCTCACGGAAGAGTGAGAGAGAAGGTTAGAGTTTTCGCGCTTATCCACACTGCCTCAGGAACTTGTCACAACAACATCATCATCGCCACCACCACCACCA
>Ga0181561_10001568_pt1 | contig 20320 bp, 10 predicted proteins | sample 011ome_19_FD_133760 | JGI IMG/M metagenome (GOLD analysis project Ga0181561, IMG submission 133760) | Coastal salt marsh microbial communities from the Groves Creek Marsh, Skidaway Island, Georgia - 011510BT metaG (megahit assembly) | ecosystem: Environmental > Aquatic > Marine > Intertidal... | reverse complement strand
GTGCCGTCATCGAGCCCGCGACATCCAGAACGTAATCCTCCCCGTCGTCCAGTTGGAGCAGCGAGAACCGCGGCGCGCGGGCGCCGCGCCGCCCGCCACCGACCCGAAGCGTGCCTGGCATGCTTCCCCGAGCCTCCCGCGCCCCTCCCGGCGCAGCGAGGACTGAGCACAGCGAGAAGGTGAATCTGCACGAAACGTCGTTGTACGCTTTCTCAAGTGCATTTTTTCCTTTGCTGATGGAAGTTCTTTTTCCGGCGGACCGGTACCTGCGAGGCGTTCGCTCGGGGTGCCGAAAGAGCGTCCAACGCCCGTCGCGTGGATTACAAAGAACGCACCATCGCGAAGCTACAGCACGCGAGCGCCTAAGGAGTATCTACTGGGTGAGTACGACGTACCTAAAACGAACGTGTAGGTATCATACGTATCATAGACTAATAACTACGTAACGCGTTTTAAATCCTGTACACGGTGACGCCTCGCGCGGCGGCGACGTCTGCGGGGCTCTGCACGCGCTCGAGCGCCTCGAAGCACGCGCGCACGGTGTTGTGCGGGTGGTGGCTCCCGATCACTTTCGCGGACAGATCGGAAATCCCCGCCATCTCGCATATGCTCTCCACGATCTGGTTGCACCGCAGACCCTCCCCCGCCTTCGCCGGCATCAGGCGGATTTTGGTCTTGCAGTGCTTCGCCTCCTGCGCGTGGAAGATGGTGCTCTTCTCGAAGCGCTCGACAAACACCAGCGACCGCGAGGCGCGCGCGTACGCCTTCTCCACCGCTAACGAAACGTCCTTCCCTTTGCCCGTGGCGAAGCCCACGACGCCGTCGCCGTTGCCCACCACGACGAGCGCGGTGAAGTTCATCAGGCCCCCGCCTTTCGTCACTTTGCACGTCCGGTTCACGTCGATCACTCGCGTCTGCAGCGCGCGGGGCGCAAACGCATCCTCCTCCTTCAAGAGCTCGTGCTCCGCGGCGATGAGGGGTTTCAGGCGCGTGCCCTTGAGCGCCTCCGTGAGCAGGAACCGCTGGCGCTTCTTCGGGGACCGCTTGATCTCCTCCGCGAGCCGCTCGTACTCGCGGTCCATCTCGGGGGTCTCGAAGACGGGCGCGAAGCGGTCGTCCGCGCGACGGGGGAGCGAAGACGAGACGTACCCGCGCGTCCCGTGCCACTGCGCGGTTCGCGTAGGGTTTATCAGCAGCTCCCGCCACCCGCCGGTGGTGGAGGGCGCCCCTCCGCGCGCGGTCTCCGCGACCGAGCGCGACCCGCGACGCAGGAGCGCCGCCCCGACGCGCACCACCTTGTCCATGGTGTCGACTCGCGTGACTGCGCGGCACCGGGCGCGTAGAGGAGTGTCGATCGCACCTGATCAAGGTGTGAGGTGTCACGAGCTGCGACGATTTTCAGGAGGCCGCAGCGCAGCACTTTCAACCGAGAACGAAAGCCAAAACGGAAGCCGACGTTTGCCCTTCCCGCGCACAGTCACCCGCGGCGTGCCGCGCCAGACACGGACGCGACCGCGCAAACTCATGGCGCGTCGTAACGGGTGCACCGGGGAGACGGAGTATCCAAACGGGTGCACCGCGTCGGGGTACATTCTCTCCACCGCGCTGGTGGTCATCCTGTGCGTCGTCGTGCCCGTGACGCACCATTTCCGTTTTAGTAACGCCCCGCCGTCTCCCTCGCGCGCGTGCCTTCGGCGCGTCGGCCTAACGCCCGAGGAGCACGCGGACGCGCTTTCGCTGTACTTCCGCTACGAGGTTGAGCCGAAATCCGCGTGCACGTTCGAGACCAGGATCCTGCGCGGGTGCGTCGAGGACACCACCTCGCAGATCGGCTTCGCGCGGTACCCGCCCGGCCCGCTGCGGACGAAAAACGCCCGAGACATTCGCGAGTCTTTCGAGTACGTCGAGCGCGATTTCCTCGCGGTGCCCCGGCGAGCCGAGGACGGAGACGCGTGCGTGCGGCCCGCGCACGCCCTGCGCTCGAAGTTTCCGAGGCTCACCTCCCCTCCGTACGACGAGGCGCTCGAGGGCGTGCCTCCGTTTTCGTCGCTTCTGCTCGGCGAAAACGCGACGGACGAGACGTCGAAAACGCTCCGCTACCACGAGTACGCGTGCCTCGCGGCGGCGGAGTTCGGGCTCGGGAAGATCGAGACCGCCGCGCGAGCGAACGGGAACGCGAACTTGGACGTGTCGGCCAAGCTGGCGTCTTTCTTCGCGGACCCCGACTTGGTCCCCGGCGCGTGTCACTTGCGCGGCGATGCGTGCCCCGGAGAGAAGGACACGGGCGAGGGAAAACAAAAGGGAAGCGATCTCGGGTTCGGCGCGTGCGACTTCGTGGAGTTCGCCGACGTCGCGTGATGGCCCATGGCCTGGGACGCCTGGTACGTCTACGGCAATGACGGCACGGACGCGTGGTAGCTACGGTAAGGTATTCGGTACATTCGGTGATGTCCATCGGCTCGTACATCGGCTCGTCGCAGTTTCAATGAGGTTTCTCCGGCGGCGGGAAGCACTCGCGCAGCGCGCGTATGAGCGCCGGGACGTCGTACTCCGCGCCCGTCCCCGACGGCTTCCGCTTCGCGTCCACCTCCACGACCGTCCGCACGCCCATCGCCTCGAGCTCGCCTCGGTCGAGCGGTATACCCCCCCCCCTCGGCGCGATCACGACGGTGACGTAGTCGGAGACGCGATGCGAAAGGCGCCGCTCCGGGTTGGGCTCGTACGCGCGGTTGAGCGCATCCGCCACGGCGGCGACGCACGCGCTCGCCGACATGTCGCCCGTCTCGCGGTCCTGGTCGCCGTTCAGGATCAGCACCTTCGGCCCTTCCTTCCGCGCGATCGCCTCGCCGACGCCCTGTAGGATCAGCGAGGGCACGATCGAGGTGTACAGCGAGCCCATGCCGTACACCACGCCGTCGCACGTCTCGACGCCGCGCGCGACGGCCGGGTTCGCCTTCGGGTACACCGGCGCCAGGCTGGTCGGGTCCTCGGTGGAGAGGTAAAACACGCGCTTGATAGGGCTCTCGAGGCCCTCGTCCTTGGAGACCACCTTGTCGATGTCCCACACGGACAGAGGTCTGGTCGTCAGGTCCGCCAGACGCGAATTTATGAGCTCGCCCGCGGAACGGATGTCGCCCTGCTTCAGCGCGTCGCGCACGCGCTGGTGTCCCGCGGAGCTCGTCTCCAGCCCGCCCCAGAACTCGGACGCGGCGACGTCGGGGATGGCGCCGCGCTCGATGGCCTCCATCCAGAACGTGCTCGAGGCGGCTTTGGCCTTCCCCGCCTTTTCCAACTCTTTGGCCTGGTTGATGAACGCGCGCGCCTTCGCGACGGTCTTGCTTTTCTTCACCAGGTCGCCGACGTCGTAAGAGTCTCCGTCTCGCGCCGACGGATTCTTGGAGAAGGTTTTCGGATCCGGCGTCGGGTGCGAGATCTCGTTCTGGCCGCGGATCGTGCTTCCGTTCCGCAGCTCGGCGCCCAGCGCGACGCGCACGTTCTCGTCGAGCACGATGTTGGGCACCACCACGCTCTCCGCGGGCGCGCGGCTGATCCGCGCGTACAGCAGGATCGCCGCTTCCATACTCCGGAAGAACATGCGCGCGCCGGCGAAGAAAAAGTTCCCCACCGACCCGTTTACGAAATCGAATTTGACGTCAGTCCTCGCCGCGCTCACCTGCGAGTGGAAGTACAGCAGAAAGCTCCGGATGATGTCCGCGTAGGGCTCGGAGATGTTCTCCCAAAGCAAATGGTCGCCCTCCTGGATGCGGTACCACTCCGCCTTCGCGAGGGCGCTGTCCGTGGCGTGCAGACGATGCGCCAGAAGCGCCTTCACCGCGCGCGCCTCGTCCGTGCTCTCGTCGCTGAGCCGCAGGCACCGCGACCGCAGGTCGCCCACCGCGGGGCCCCCGAGCACGCGCACGATCTCCGCGGTGGAGCCCCCGTCGTCGGAGACGGGGATAACGTGCGTCACGCGGCTGGTCAGCTCGAGCAGCTCGTCGATGATGCCATTGAACGCCGTGCCCCCGGTGAACGCCACGAGAGCGGGCTCGTACGCGGCGTTCGTCCCGTCGATACCACCCGGGACCGCGTCGGGGACGGCGTCCACCAGCGACGCGGTAACCAGGGACACGGCGACATTCGTGGAGCCGGAGGATTCGCCGTCGCCCGCGGCGCGCGGGGGCGCGCGGGACCGCGCGGGGCGCGCGCCGCGCCGCGAACTCGCGCGGACGGAGGATGACTCGCGAGCGTGCCCTTCCCGTCCTAACGAACCCCACGCGCGAGGCGCGCGCCGCGCGGCGCGGGAGACGGACGCCTGCGCGCCCGTCACGACGCGCGCCTGCGACGTCGCGGACGGCACGGCGCGCATCGTGGCTTCGCCGCGGGCTCGGGCCTCTCCGCGCGGAGGATGGACGAGGTGCGGTGCCACGAGATTTGGCGGCAAAGCTATCCGGCAAAGGGCGAGGAATCCAGTTGTTCCTTTCGCGTCATGGTCTGTGAACCCAGGAATCGGCCGGACTCGGGTCCCGAAATTTTACCGCAAGCCGTCCTCGGCGTTCTGTCGGAAATCCTTTCTCGTGCCTGCCGATCGATCTCTGTCGCCACACGAGGGGGCGCGAGGCGGCTGCCGGCGACGATGGCCCGCGGGGACGCGACCGCGCGCGATTATCCAAAGCTTCAGAATGGGAGTTCGACGCGCGGATTGGAGGATGCGGACCCGGAGACGCGGGAGGCTGTCCTCGCGCTTCGCGGCGATTGGAAGTTCTACGCCGTGTTTTCCTTTTGCCACACGTTCCGAGCGGTCATGCGGCTTCCCGCGTTCACCGCGGACCGGCTCGAGCGCGCGCTGCTTGACCCGACGCGCGAGGTGGTGGTCATCGAGCTGATCCTGCGGCTCATCGAGGACGGTTCCAGGACCGTGCGCCTGGAGGTGAACGACTGGGAACGCAGGCTTAAGCGCCGCGTGCGTCAGATCGCGCACGAGACGGATTACTTCGAGGATGCGTACCCGGATCCCGAGACGGAGAGCGACGAGGACGCCGGGGACGAGGAGGAAGAAAAAGCGAAGGACGAAGGGGAGATCCCGAGCGATCCTCCTCTACGCGAGGAAACGAGGGACGGGGACGAGGCGACCGTCCCCGGGGACGGAGACGAGGACTTTGCCGTCGACCGAGACGACGACGCGTCCGCTCGGATCGCCGCCGCGCCGCGCCCGCGCGGCTACCCCCTTCGCGGCCGAAACACGTTTTTCCGACTCGCGCCATCCGCGCGCCTGGACGTGCTCAACGCGCTGTGCGAGCACTGCCTCGAGTCCGACGAGGCGTGCGTGGACGAGGTGGCGGCGATGGCAGCGGCGCATGCCGCCGTCGCCGGGGACGCGTACCAGTGCCACCCCGAGGCGCACGGCGAGTCCGTCGGCGCCGACGCCGAGAACCGCGCGTACTTCGCCGCCGGAGAGGACGCCAGGCTGTGGCGCTGGGACAAGCCCGCGGGCGCCGCGAGCGCCGCCGCGCGCGGCTCGTCGAACACGCGTGGCCGTACGGACCCGGGGTTCGGCACCGTCTGCGTGGACGCGCGGGAGTGCCGCGCGGTGGCGGCGAGCCTGGAGGCGAGCGCGTCCGCCAGGGACCGGGCGCTGCTGTCGTACCTGCGCGACGCGCACCTCCCCCCCCACGACGCCGCCGAGGAGAAGGCGGCGCGCGCCGCGCGGGCGGAGACGGCGCGGCTGGAGGATTTGGAGCGCCGGCGCGCGATGAAGGCGTCGTACGACGAGATGGACCGCAAGCGCAGCGGTCGGATCGCCGTGAAGATCGCCGAGGACGCCGAGCGCCGCCGGCTCCGGGAGGAGGCGGAGGAGGCCGAGGCCGAGGCGATGGCGCTCGCCAAGGCGCGCGACGCGGCGACGCACCGGAGCCGGGTGCGCTGGATGCTCCTCCCGCCGCGGCTCCGCCCGGCGGAGGTCCCCGAGGGGATGGAACCTAACCCTGACGCCGCCGGCGCGCCGGATCCGGACCCGCCCGCGGACCCCGCGGACCCCCCGGGTCCGGAGAGCGTCGGGCGGTACGTGCGCGTGCTCTGGGCGGACGACGGCGCGTGGTACGACGCGATCGTGACGAAGTTCGCGAACGACCGACACACGCTTCGGTATCTGGCGGACGATACCGTGGAGACCTTGGACCTGCGTCGCGAGCGCAAACGGTGGTGCCCCGCGGAGGACTACGTCGCGCCGGCGGGCGCGCCGATCCCGCCGCCCGAGCGCGAGCCCGCGGGGCTGGACGAGCGGGGGGTGAAGTCCGGCGAAGACGCGAGCGGCTCCACGGTTCTGTTCGTGCGGAAACCGAAGCGACCGCGGGCGGCGGAGACGCCCGACGCCGTCGCCGTCGCCGCCGACGCGGACGGCGCCGCGGAGACGGACGACGGCGACGGCGAGCGGAAACGACACGCCTGCCGCGCGTGCTTGCGGAACGGCATCGTCGCCGAGGACCACTTTAAGTTCGGGAAGAAGTGCCCGTTCCACCCGCAGTACGCGAAACCGGAAGCGGTATCACTTCCAGTCCCACGCGAGAACGAAGAGAAAGACACAAAAGAAGACGCGGCGAAACGTTCTGAAGCGCGCGAGGACGTCGCCGTCGCCGTCGCGAGCGCGCCGCCGTCGGCGGCGCCGGAAATCGAGACGCCTCCGAAGACCGGGTCTTTCGAGTTGGACGAGCGGCCGACCGGTACGGTCCCGCCGGCGTGCGGGTTCCGAACCGCGGCGGTCGCGGTCTCGAGCGCCGCGGTCGGCGGTCAGGCACCCATCGCGGGGGAGAGCACTCGCGGCGAAGCGTAGCCGCGCTCGGAGCGCGCGCGTTGTTCTTTCTCATCACAGTGCCTATAAAAAAAAAATTGACGAATTTTCCGCGCACATCACTATCACGGAGGCGACGGTTCGGCATCGTTCGCCGAGAGGTGCGCGTCAACCACAAGGATGATGACATCGGGGCGCGCCCACACCATGGAGCGCACCGCGCCGCTGTTGGAGGCGGTCCGGCGCGACGCGCGGGGGGTGACGGCGGCGAGGCGCAGGGTCTGGACGAGGCGGGCGCTCATCGCGGGGTTCGTGTGTGCGCTCATGTACGTGCACTACCGCACGATGCACGCGCTCGCGGCGTTCAGCACGGAATCTTTCGCCGAGGTTTCCGAAAACCGCGGGGGGGGAGAGGCGGACGCGTCCGCCGCGCGCATCGGGGAGAGCACGCGCGAGGCGCCGTACCACGTGGAAGACGCGCAAGAGGCGTACGACGTGAAAGACGACGGGAACGACGTGGGGCGTGATGATGACCGAACGAAAGACGCGAACGCCACGCCGGACCCGCCGGGCACGCCGGACCCTCCCGGGGTGCCCGTCGCGCCGCCCGCGCCGACGAAACGCGCGCCCGACCACCTTCTCGGCGGCTGCGCGGACGCCGCGGGCGCGCCGTGCGCGGCGTGGGTGGCGAGCGGCGAGTGCGACGCGAACCCCGCGTTCATGCTGGAGAGCTGCCGGAAGAGTTGCGGCGGTTGCGGCGAGAAACGCGCGCCGCGATTGGCGACGGGGACTCTTCGCGAAGAGCTCGGCGACGAAGAGCTCGAAGAGCTCGGGTCGGCATCCTCCGGATTCGCGCGGCTCGACTCGGGCGCGCTCATGCCGCTGGTGGGGTTCGGCACGGCGGGCCTCGGCGAGGCCACCGAGCGCGCCGTGCTGTGGGCGCTAGAGGCTGGGTACAGATCCATAGACAGCGCGCAGGCCCGCGAGTGGTACCGCGAGGACCTCGTCGGGAACGCGGTGGCGCGGAGCGGCGTCGCGCGCGAGGCGCTGTTTCTCACCTCGAAGCTGCACCCGCGGCACCTGGGCTACGACGCGACGACGCGGCAGTTCCAGGCGTCGCTGGATGACCTGCGCGTGGACTACCTGGACCTGTTCCTGCTGCACTACCCGCGGTGCTGGGGGAGCCTGTGCGACAGCGAGCCGGAGGGCACGTGGCAGGACAGCTGGCGCGCGCTCGAGGCGCTGCACGCCGCCGGTAAGGCGCGCGCCATCGGCGTGAGCAACTTCGACGCCGGCGAGTTGCGGGAGCTCGCGCGCGTGGCGACGACGCAGCCTGCGGTGGTGCAGCGCAACTCCGACGTCTTCGCCGCGGACCTGGACGTGCGCGTCTTCTGCACGGCGCGCGGGTGGCAGTACGAGGCGTACTCCTCGCTGGGGACGCAGTGGCTGATGAAGGGGCACCGGCTTAACCCGGTGTTAACGGCGCCGGCGGTGGTGGCCGTCGCCGAGAGGCGCGGCGCGTCGCCCGCCGCGGTGGCGCTGCGGTGGGCGCTGGACAAAGGCCAGGTGGTCATACCGCGGTCTTCGAACCGAGAACGCATAGAGGAGAACCTGCGGGTGCTGGACATGCCGCGGTTGACGGAGAGTGAGATGGACGAACTCGATAAGCTCGACGGCCACCCGCCGTTCGTCACGTTTTAGTTTTTTTTTTAGTGAAACTGGCAGCTCGTTTTTCCGAATCGTCGTCTGCGGATCTTCGGCTCGGCGCAGCTTGGCTCGCTGGCATCGGTCGTTGGCGATTTTCAGGAAAACGGGTCGCGAAAAAAAACGTCCCCCCCGAAATCCAGATTCGTGGCCAATCCGCTTCGGCCCGTCCCGCGCGCATACCCCGTCGCACAGCGGTACGTCCGCCGCGGCACTTCCGCCGTCCAGCGAACGCCATGGTTGCGACGCTCTTTTCCAGCGCGGTGTTCACGATGGACCACCGCACCATCCCCCTGCAGGGCGCGCTCCTGTGCCTCGCCGGATTGGGGTGGGTCGCGCTCAAGGCGTACGAGACGTCGACGTTCGACGCCGCCGCGTTCGTCGCCGCGTTCCCCGCGTCCTACGCCGCCCCCTCGGGCAAGGGCAAGAAGGGCGCCGTCTCCGCGTCCGGGCCGGTGGAAATCTCGCTCTTCGCGCCCGTCGTGCTCGTCACCGCGGCGTGGGCGCTCCTGTACTACGCGTTCCTGTGGGACCAATCCGCCACCGCGTTCGTGGTCCTGAAGGATGCGAAGAAGAAAGCCAAAGCCGAGGGGAAGCCCCCGCCCTCGCTGGCGGACGTGAAGTACGGACGCTACAGCAAGTCCGCGCGCGTGCGGGCCGCGGACCGAACCGTGGGTAACTACCTCGAGCAGAGCCCGGGGTTCCTGGTCAGCCTCTGGTTGCACGCCGCCTTTGTCTCGCCAACGAACGCCGCCGCGGTCGGATGGGCCTGGCTCGGATTCAGGCTCGTCTACCCGTGGGCGTACCGCCTCAAGTTCCCCGGCGTCTTCCTCAGCACCATCCCCGCGTACTTGTGCGTCGCGTACCTGCTGGGAGAGGTGGTGCGATGCGCGCTCAAGATGTGAGCATCGAAAGAGAGAAGCGGCCGAAAGAGAGAAGCGAAAGAGAGAAGCGAAACCGGACGCGCCGCGGACGCGCCGCCGCCGCGCCGGCGATTGTACATTACCCCCTAATTTAATACGCGCCGCGAGAAGAGACGAGCGCGACGACGGACGGCGAGGGACGACGTCGATACAAAAAATATCGCGGGGCATACATCATATCGCGAGGCATACATCATATCGCCGCGCTACCCGACCGTACGTTCGCGCGCGTCTTCGCGTTGGCCGCTTTTGCTGACTAAACTCGCGCTCGCGTTTTGGAACCCGGACTTCGCCGCCCACCGCTCGGCGTCCCTCCGCCCCATGCGCGCGAGTTCCTCCAGCGTCTCGTCGTCCTGCGGCAGGAGCGCCCACTTCCCGAGCGTCGCGTATTCCACGGAAGACGTGCCTTCCGCGCCGTCCGGCGCGATGAGCAGCCCGGCGTCGTCCCCGTCCCCCCAGCCGCTCCAGAAACTCGCGCCGCGCTCGAAGTAGTTGCCGGATGTTTTCCCGTCGCCCTCGGGCGAGCCGCGCCACGCGTCGACGAGCGGGAAGGACGCGACCCGGGCGGCGCTCTCGCAGCCGAGAGGCAGCGGCGCGAGGTTGGTCCAGCCCCCGTCCACGCACCACTCGCCCCTGTACCGGCGCATGGGCCAGCCGCAGTACACCGGGATGTGGCACGACGACAGCAGCGCGCCGATGAGGTCGTCGCGAGACTCGAACGACGACACGAGCGTGTTTTCCAGGAGCAGCGGCCCCCCGTTGAACCCCGCGACGGAGGGCCCTTCCTCCACGTCGCGCCCCCGCGCGAGTCTGGGCGAGGAAACGGAGACGAACAGGTTGTCCCGCGAACACAGCTCGTGCGCGTCCGCGGGCAGCTCCGAACGCAGCGCGGTCTCCAGCACGCCGCCCACGCGGCCGAGCACGCCGTTCTCGCGGCAATCGCGGAGCACCGCGGTGAGCACGCGCTTGCCCTCGGAGGGGGGCATGCCGCACGCGTGCATGGCGGCGACGAGCGCGCCCGCGGACGCACCGGCGACCGGGGTGTCCGGCGTGAGCAGGCCGAGCTCGCTCAGGACCTCCCAGGCGCCGCAGTGGTACGGGAAGATCATCCCGGCGGCGCTGAACCCGAAGCCATCCGGTAGCGCGACGCCGGTACCGGACGTCGACGCCGACGCCGAGAGCGTCGACCCGCGACGCGTCGAGAGCGACTCCCGGCGAACGGGCGCGCGCTTCGCCTGCCGCGCAGGTCGCGGCGACGGTGCCGGGGCGGGGGAAGGACGCGCGGAGACAGACGCGAGCATGTCTGCTGCGCGTGCGCGTGTGTGCCGAGCGGAGAACGTGGCGAAGCCACGGAAGACGTTTTCGTCGACGACGCACGTTCATCGTGAGCCTCTCGTGTCGAAACGTCGGACTACACCAGTCGAGCGCTTTCCTTGGTCTCGGACCCTCGGTCCAGATCTGAAAAAAAGTCCGAGGCACGCCGAGGAAAGCGGTTTTCGAGGGCCCGAGACGCGGCGTTCAACACCTCGCACACTCGCCCGCGACCCTGTCTGACAGGGTAGAAGTACATGTCTGGCCAGGTGCACTCTGGCACTGTCTTTCGCGCACTCTTCGCCGGAGGAATTGCCGTCTGGTCCAAAGCCGCCGCCATCGCCAAGGTACGTCCCGGCCATCTCGCGCGAACGTCGCAAAGAGGGCACCGCCGGATGCCCCGCGGCCCGTAACATGCGGCGGTCGCTGACAGCGCACCCGCCCCCCTCTCTCATCGCAGGCCGGAGGCGGCGTCGCCGGCAAAGCCGCGGTCGCCGCGGGCGCGAGCGCCGTAGGGTACACCGCCGCCACCGCGGCCCCCGCGAAGCCCCGCGAGCCCGTGAAGAGGCCGTGAGGAGGCCTCGCGGATCGGAGCGGTTGGGCGAGACCCTTGGGCGGAAGGATGAAAACGAAAAGCAAGCCCGGCGGTCGCGGCGGCGGCCGCGCGCGGACGCAGACGGCCATCGTGGTGGCGTTCTCGCTGCTGTGCTCAGTGTACGTGGCCGCCCGGATGGTCCAGTCCTCGCGGATCCGCGACGCGCTCGTCGACGACCTCAACGACGCCGACGCCGGCGGCGCCGGCTTCGGGTCCGGCGCGTCCCTCGCGGGCCTGCCTCGATTGATGGACGACGCGAGGGCGACCATCGGCGTGATGGGCGGGGAGGAGACGGGACGTACGCTCGGCGGGCGTTCCCGCCTGGGCGACGCCCTCGCGCGGGACGACACCGAAAACGAAAACGACGCGCGAGACGGTTCCGAGAGCTCCGATGGTTCCGAGTCCGGATCGCGATCGGACCCGTTTTTGCTCGGGCAGGTGGACGGCGTGGCGCGCGGCGTCGTGCACGGCTGGGCGTGCGAGAGCGGCTCCGCGCCTCCCTCCTCCGTCTCCGTGTTCGTGGACGGGTTCCTGGTCCTCACGGAGCGCGCGGCGCGGCCGCGCGGCGACAAGGCCATCGGCCGGATCTGCGGCCGGCGGCCGGCGGCTGACCCGAGCGCGGGATTCTCGGCGCCGCTGCCCGCGCTGTCGCCGGGCGTTCACGAGGTGCGGGTCTTCGTCGGCGACGCCGGCGGGCGTTTCAAGAGCGAGCTGGGGGGCTCGCCGCTGACGTACGAGGAGATGCCCAGCGGCTTGGCGCTGGCGGACGAGCTGCGGCGCAAGGACCGCGTGATCCGCGACCAGAACAAGGCGATCGCGCAGCTGCAGCACCAGCTCGGCGGCGACGCGGACCTGTGGAGCAAAACCGAGGGGTTCGGCGACGGCGCGAGCGGCGACTGGACCGGCGCCGCGCGCGACGGCGGGTTCGGGACGGACGCGAGCACGCGGACGCAGAAGCACGCCATGCACGAGTTCGAGGCGGGGGCGAAGCACGCGGGCGTGCGCGCGGACGGGTCCGTGACGCACGCCGTGACGTTGGCGAGCGACGCCGGGAAACCCGGCGGCGAGGAGCGTTTGCTGGCGTTTGTCGGCGTGAACACCGGGTTCGCGTCTCGCGCGCGGCGGGACGTTTTGCGAGACACGTGGTTCCCCTCCGGTTCGGCGCTGCGGCAGATGGAGACGCAGCACGGTTTGTTGTTCCGGTTCGTGATCGGCGAGCCCGTCAAGGGCGACGAGCGCCTGAACCGGGACCTGGAGGCGGAAATCGCGCGCCACGACGACTTTTTCCGGCTGAAGCACGCGGACACGTACGATAAGCTGTCGGACAAGACGGTGATGTGGTTCAGCGCCGCGGTGACCACGGTGGACGCGGACTTCTACCTGAAGGTGGACGACGACATCCACCTGCGCGTGCCCGAGCTCGAGCGGTTCCTGGTGTCGCACCGCCTGACGCGGTCCATGTACTTCGGGTGCATGAAGAGCGGCCCGGTGCTGAGCAACCCGAAGCAGCGGTGGCACGAGCCCGAGTGGTGGCGGTTCGGGGACAGCGGCAACCGGTACTTCCGGCACTGCACCGGGCAGATCTACGGCGTGTCGCGCACGGTGGCGCAGTACATCCACGACCACCGGTCCATCCTGCACAGGTTCGCCAACGAGGACGTCTCCGTTGGGTCCTGGGTCATGGGGCTGGACGTCGAGTACGTGGACGAACGGAACATGTGCTGCCAGGATTGCCGCGGGAACTCCAAATGCATCGCGACGTTCCAGTGGCGGTGCAGCGGCGTGTGCGACCCCCTGACCAACATCCCGGTCATACACAACTCGTGTCCGCAGCACCCCACGCCGCACGGCGCGGCCGTCGCGTAGAGGCACGACGGCGTCGTGTGGCGAGATGGAGAGCGAAACAGCCTACTAGATATTCGAGCGGAGAGAAATCATCACTCCCGACGTTTACGACTCTACTCTACGTACGCTACGCGCCAATCGTTCGCGCGCGTTCAAGCCGCGAGCGTATCCACCACCTCGCGCGCCACACATCGTCCGCGCCCAGCTCGTGGCCCCGGTCTTCGCACACGGTGAGCTCCACGCGCGAGTCCTCCGACGACATGGGGCTCTTCGCGCCCAGCCTCGCGCGCGCCAAACGCATCTCGTCCGCGGCGACGCGCGCCCACGACGTCGGCGCGACTTCGTCCCTTCCGCCCTGGCACAGAAGCACCGCCGGCGGCGTTTGCTTTCCCTGCTCTCGTTCCGCGTCTTTCCAAAACGCGGAACGGGAACCCACCCTCGGTTCCGATGACGCGAACGCCTCCTCCGTGACGTCCGCGCGGCGCGGGAGGTATCCGCGCAGGCACAGCACGCCCCCCAGCGCGGGGCGCCACGCCGCCTTCTTGGCGGCGGCGGCGAGCGCGAGCGCGGCGCCTTGGCTGAATCCCGCGAGGATGACGCTCCCCGGGCGCGCGCCCCTTCTTTCGAGGTCCGCGAGCAGACCGTCGACCCACCGCACCGCGGGCTCGATCCCCCCGCACCGCCACACCTTGGACCCGGCGAGGCCGCTTCCGTTTCCGTTCGCGGTGGACGAAGGCTCAGCCACCGCGCTCCACTCGACGTCGCTCCGGTGGTTGAGCCGAGGCTCGAACCACGCGCCGACGTGCCGGTGCACGCCGCCCACCACGAACGGGCGCACGGGCGCGCCCGGAAGCACGATGTCGCACCCGCCGGGTGTACCGCTGACCAGCAATTCCGCGAACTCGCGCCAGTGCTCGGCTTCGTCGCTGAACCCGTGGAGAAACACCAGAGTGGCGTTCGCCGCGACTCGCGCCTCGTCGTCGTCGTGGCCGCTCGGATGGTCCCAGGTGGTCTCCAGACACCGCGCGGTCGCGGGCATGGCGACGATGCCCGTTTCGATGCGCCGGTTGACGCGTCGCAGCACCCTGTCTACGTCCTTGGCGGTCACCGACCCGACCCACGGGAGCCACGCCTCCGACGCGCGCGTCTCGTCCGTCCCCGCGCGCCACGGGGCGGTCGCGCGGAAACCCCGTGACCCGTCACGCGCGTGGGGAAAAACGCGCGGTGGCTCCAGGACCGCTCCGACCGCGCCGTCCCGGAACGACGACCTCCACGCCGAGCGCCACGACACGCCGCCGCGACATCGCCGGAAGGCGTGTCGGAGGCTTGCCATGTGCCCGTGCGGAGTGCAGAGACCCGATGACAACGACGAAAAGTTCTTCGCAATTGCCGCCTTTGAAAAGTTTCGGTCCGCTTTCGGACGTGCCGTTTCACCGTTCGAACCGATCAATGATCAAAATCCATGGGTCAAACGCCTCGGTCAATCGAAATCCACGCAACAGCTGCTGGCGTTCGTTCTGAAAGTACTTTTCTTTCGGAGTCCGCGGTCGCACCCTGCCACAGAAGAGCGCGCGTCACGAGGGCAGCGGGAGGCGCTTGAAGTTCCCGGACGCCCCGAGGACATCAACATGCCGCCCTCTGACATGGGTGGCGCGTTGGCGGCGACGGATGATGTGAGAACGGCGGCGAAGGCGCGCAAGGTGCGTGTCCCTCGGACCCCCGATGTTTTGTTCCCCCCGAGACGCGTGCCGAGTTCGACGGTCGATCGAGCGGTTTGAACTGTCGTTGACCATCCTCCATCCCCCCCGTTCCCCCCAGGCATCCAACGCCGCCGCGGACTGGGCGCAGAAGCGGAAGCAGGCGCTTGAGCGCGCCACGGAGCTCCGCGCGCAGCGCAAGGCTGCCGAGCGCGCGAGCGTGCAGCAGGTGGCGGAGCCCGTGCGTGGTTTGGAGAGCGACCCGTTGCCCTCGCCGAAACAAGATGCCTCGTCGGATCAGACGTGGTGGGCGGGCGGAAACGACGGCTCCGCCGCGGGCTTCGGCGACGCTGGACGCCGCCAGGCTGGCCACGAAGGCCGGCAGCGGCGGCAGTGGGGACAACCGAGCACCCTCGACCCTCTGTCGTTCGGGGCGAACGGTTCGGGGACCACGAAGGAAAATCGCGACCCAGAGACGCCGCCTCGCGGCGCGGATGCGCCCTCCGGCCGGCTGATGCCCTGGGAACGGGAGATGCTGGTGAAGCAGGCGGAGCAGGAGGCGACGGCGCAGGGGCTCCCGCCGACGCCTTCCAACGAGGCCATCGCGCGCGTGTTCGGGGAGTACGGGGAGGCGAGGGACGGAGACGACCCGGACGTCTGGGGGCCGCCGCGCCCTTCCCCCGGAAAGGGACCGAATCTAAACCGTTTAGATTCGCGCGCGTCCCCTTCTACTCAGCGCCCGGCGTCCGCCGCGCCGCGGAGCCCGGGCGCTCCCACGCGGCTCGCCGCATCCGTCGCCGCGGGCCCACGCGCGCAACGGTCACGGAACACGGAACACGAAGCGCGCGATGCGGCGAGGACGAAGCGCGGCGCGTCGGACGCGACAGTCGCGACAGTCGCGGAGACGCGGAGCCCTTCGGCGCGGACGAAGCCCTCCGTGAAGGCGGCGGCGCTCGTGGTTCGCGAGAGCGCTTCCGCCGCCGGCGAGGCGTCGGCCGCCTCCGCGAAGCAGCCGACCGCCGAAGCAGCCGAGCGCAGCCGCGTCCGGCCGGCCACGGCGCGCGCGGGGACGACGCGAGCCCGGTCCCCGTACGCCTCGGCTGCCGTCCCGGGGTTCGCCGCCGCGTTCAGAAAGCAAACCGAGGCGAAGGGGATCAAACCCGTCCCGGCGACGGCGACGCAGGCGGCGAAGACTCCGACCCCCGCCGTGCGCGAGGCGGTGGCGTCCGCGCAGGCGGCCATCGCCGGCGCGCTCACGCCGCCCGGCGCGGCGCACGCGGCGGAGCCGAGGCCCGAGCCGCCCACCGTGGACATCACCAACCGGGAGGACTCGGGGGAGGTGGCGGCGCTGCTTGGCGCGTTCGCCAGGCGCGCGGAGGCGTTGACGCGGGGCGAACGCTCCGCCGACGCCGAGCCCGCGGCGTCGGCGGCGGCGGCGGGCTCCGGCAGTCAGATCGCGCGGCCGACCGCGGCGTCGGCGAAGGCGGACGCCAGTCGCCGCGCGGGCCCCGCGTCCGGCGTGCCGAAGGCGGCGAGCAAGAAGCCGCGTCTCCCCGCGGAGATGGTCCAGAAGATCGTCACGAAAGCCGTGGAGCAGCGCCAGACGGAGCGAAGAGGCGCGTCTTCGTCGTCGTCGCCCTCGGGTGCGTCGAAGGCGAGCGCGCCGAGCGCGCGGCGCGCGCCCGCGTCCCCCGGCGCGTGGTCCGCGGCGGAGCTTCCCGGCTCGTCCGTCGCGCACGCGCCGGCGGCGACGCCCATCGGCTTCGACGAGTTCCTCAAGTTGCAGGAGCGGGAGGCTTCGTCTCCGTCGAAGCTCCGCAAGTCGCCGCGGAAGCCCCCGGCGAAGCCCCCGTTCAACACCGGCGACGTCATGGGGGACGTCGACCCCGCCGCCGTGGCGGCGGCGGCGCGCAAAGTCGCCGCCGCGAAGGCCCCGAAGAGGCCCACGGCCGCCGGCGCGGCGCCGCCGGAGGAGGCGGCGGTGACGAAGAAGGCGGCGGGCGCGGACGCCGAGAAGCCGACGCGCCAGATGTTCGACAAGCGAGAGTCGCGTCGCATGAACGCGAAGCCGTTCGCGGCGGCGGTGCAGAGGTGGAGAAACGCGAAGGCAGCCGCGAAGGCGGTGACGAACGCGGGGACCCTAAACCCTAACGCCCACCGCGGGCGCGGAGACGCGGGCGCGGCGACGGATGCCGACGGACGAATCGATCGACCCGAGTCCCCTCCGGGGGGGGTCAAGGTGTACGTGCGCAAGCGCCCCCTGTTCGCGCACGAGCAGGCGCGCGGCGAGTTCGACTGCGTGACCGTCCCGGAGTGCGGCGCGGAGTGCGGCGCGGGGGCATCCCACGCGGCGTCCGAACCCTCCAGGACCATCGTGATCCACAACTGCCAGATGCGCGCGGATCTGAAACGCATGTTCGTGAAGCACAGCGCCTTCGACGTGACGCGCGCCTTCGGCGAGCGCTGCGGCGGCGCCGAGGTTTACGAGACCGCCGCCGCGCCCATGGTTCGCGGCGCGCTCGCCGGGGGCGTGGGCGCGTTGTTCATGTACGGGCAGACGGGCTCCGGGAAGACGCATACCATGGAGCACCTGGAGAAAACAGCCATGCAGGCGCTGTTCCGAGGCGAGCCTAGGGGTCCGAATCCGTTGAAGGGCGCCGAGCAGATCCGCGTGGCGTACTTCGAGATTGCCGGCAAGAAGTGCGCGGACTTGCTTTCGCCCGCGCGCAACGACATCGCGCTGAAGGAGGTGGGCGGGGGCGTCAACGGGGGCGTGAACGGCGCGCACGGGAGCATGGACCCGGCCGAGTACCGCAAGCTGGACGTGCAGCTCATCGGCGCGTGCGAGCCCACGGTTTGTTCCGTCGCCGAGCTGGAGACCATCGTCGCCGCCGGAAAGGCGCGGCGCGCCACCTCCGCGACGCACTGCAACGCGGCGTCGTCGCGGTCGCACGCCGTGCTCCGCCTGACGTGCTGCCTGGCCTCGGGCGCGACCGGACGCCTCACGCTGGTAGACTGCGCCGGGAGCGAGCGCAAGGAGGACAACGTGCACCACTCCGCGGAGCAGAGGAGGGAGACAGCGGAGATCAACGCGTCTCTGTACGCGCTCAAGGAGTGCGTGCGCATGCGCAAGATGCAGCACCAGCGGCCGGAGGGCGGCGGGCACGTGCACGTGCCCTACCGCAGCAGCCACCTGACGCGCGTGCTCATGGAGTGCTTCGTGCGCCCGGACGCGCAGCTTGGCGTGATCGGAACCGTCTCGCCCGCGTCCGTGGACACCGAGCACAGCGTCTCGACGCTCAAGACGGTGGGCCTGATTGGGGGGTGCGAGGATGGCGACGGCGTCGTCGAGGAGCGCGAGGATGTCTCGAAGAATCTGAAAATCGGCGAGGACGGCGCGGTCACCGAGACCGTCGTCGAGCGCGTGGTGGCGCCCGTGCGCTGGTCCAACGCGCACATCCGGGCGTTCATGGAGCGCGCGGGGAACGAGAAGTTCGCGGGGCGGGTCACCGTGCCCCTCAGCCTCGTCGGGCGAGACGTCGTGCGTATGAGCCCGCTCGCGCTGCAGAAAATTTGCGGCGGGGACAAAAAGCTCGCCGAGGCGCTGCACAACAAAATCAGGGACGAAATTCAGAGGTGCAGCAGCAAGACCAGGTGACGGGATTGGGAGCGAGGGGAGGGGTGGGAGTAGAACGCGGGGCGCGCGGCGCACCGCGAGGGCAACGGAGAGATGCGCGAAGCTCTTTTGATTTGATGAAAATTCATCTGAAATTGTTTGATCAGCCGTTTCGTGTTTTGCCGGAGCTTCGAACCTTCGGTTCCCGAAGTTTGTCGAGCGTTTCTGGACGAGGAAAGAGGGGAACGTGCGAAAACAACAATGTGACTTCACGCGGCGCTCGCCACGCGCAGCCTCTCGCGTGACGGGTCATCCCCACGCGTCCTGGACACCGCGACGCGTATCCGGGTGCATCTCGAAGGTATCCGCGGTGGGCGATCGCGGCAGGGGTAGGGCCCCATGCCGGGTCACGACGCCCACGGCTCCGCCAAGCGGCGTCGTACTTTGGAGACGCTCGCGGTGAAGAACCGCTCGGGACGCGCCCCCTTCGGCGCGGTGGACGGGAACACCCTCGCCCATCGCGCGCGCCAGCCTTCTTTCCGCCAGGGGAAGAAGTCCGAGCGCGCGCTCTCCCCCGCGGACGTCCGCGCGCGCGACGCGTTCGAGCCCGCGCCGCCGTCCCCCATGGATGCCGAGATGGACGCGTGGGACGGCGGGGAGGCGGACGACGCGCCGTTCGGCGTTTCCGAATCCTTCCACGAGTGGCTCACGCGCGTGGGCCTGCGCGGCCCCCTGGACCCCGACCGCGGCGGCACGCTCGTCTCCGCCGGGCAACGAGAGGAGCTTCAGCGCGTCTGGGGCGACGCCGCGGAGACCGAGACGCTGCGGCGCCTGGTGGAGAACCTCAAGGATGGCGAGCTGGAGATGGCGCGCCGCGAGCAGGCGGCGAATGAGCGCGCGGCGGCGGAGTTCGAGGCGGCGACGGAGACGGCGTGGCGCGGTCGCCTCGAGGCAGCCTCCGACGCCGAGCTGCGGGCGAAGGAGGCACTGAGCGCGCGCGAACGCGCCGTCCACGCCGCGGAAGCGGAGGTGCGCGAGGAACGACGCGCCGCGCGAGACGCCGCGTCGGCGTCCGACGCGCTGCGGACGCGACTCGAAGCGGCGACGCGCGAGGCGACGCGCGAGGCGGAGCGCGCCGCCGGCCTCGAGGAACAGCTCCGCGAGGCGAGCGAACAGGCTTCGGCCGCCGGGCGCGCGCTGGCTGTGGCCAGGCACGAGCGCCTCGCCGCGGAGGAGGGTCTGCGTTTGGAGCTCGCCTCGCGAACCGAGGGCTTCGCGGCCGAGCGGGAGGCGTACCACGCGACGCGCGACGAAGCCGCCGAGCGCGAGCGCGCGAGGCACGCCGAGGCGCTGGCGCGCGCGCGCGCCGAGGCGCGCGATCTGCGCGCCGCCGCCGCGAGCGCGGCGGAGCGGCTGCGCGAGACCACGCGGGACGGCGCGGACGGCAAAGCCGCGCTCAAGCAGGCGCTGGCGCTCCGCGAGGCGGAGGCGGAGGCTGGCCGCCGGAGCGCCGGCGAGGCGCACCGGCGTCTGCGCGCGGCGGAGGACACCGTGGCGCGGCTCGAGGCGCGGGCGGGCGAGCTCCGCGCGGCGGCGGAGGCCAAGATCGGCGCGCTCGAGCGCGCGCTGGCGAGCGCGAAGGCGTCGGCGAGCGCGGCGGAGGCTGCGGAGGCGGTCGCGGAGGAGGGCGCCGCCAAGATGAAGCGCGCCGCCGCAGAGGCGGTGGCCAACGCCGAGGCCAAGGCGCGCGACGCGCAGCGTCTGGCGGAGGCGGCGGTGCGCCGCGCCGAGGGCGAAGCCGAGGCGGCGAAGGCCGAGGCGGCGAAGGCGTCGGCGCGCGCGGCG
>Ga0181561_10001563_pt1 | contig 20356 bp, 10 predicted proteins | sample 011ome_19_FD_133760 | JGI IMG/M metagenome (GOLD analysis project Ga0181561, IMG submission 133760) | Coastal salt marsh microbial communities from the Groves Creek Marsh, Skidaway Island, Georgia - 011510BT metaG (megahit assembly) | ecosystem: Environmental > Aquatic > Marine > Intertidal... | reverse complement strand
TTACCGCGCTCCGCAATCGCGCAGACGCGCGTCTCGCGATTCCGTCTCCACGAAGCGCGGTTCCACGAGCCCCAAGTCGGGAAGCGGCTTCATCTTCGTCTTCGCGTCCCGGGCTTCGCTCCCGCGGGGAACCCCTCTTGTGCCTTCCCTCCCCAGGATCCGCTCCGCCTCGTTCGGTAGCGCCTCGCGGTACGTCCCGCACCGAGGTGTGCCTCGATCCCAGACGCCCTCGTACGCCCTGCCCTTCCCCGCGTACAGGTGCGTCCCGGATCCGTGTTTCTCGCCATCCAGCCACCCGCCGGCGAAGACGTCGCCATTCGCGTACGACATCACGCCTTCGCCGGTCATGCGGTCCTCCACCCAGTCTCCCTCGTACAAATCCACGCCGGGAGGATTCCCCCCGTCGGTCTGATACTCGCCGTCGGTCTGATACTCGCGGTCCTCGGCGTTCGCGATCGCGGTTTGCCGCCCGCGGCCGTGACGCTTGGAACGCACCCAGTCGCCCTCGAACCTCTGCCCGAGCTCGTCGTGGAACACACCGAATCCCTCCCGCTTTCCGCGACGCCACTCCCCGACGTACTCCGCCCTGTGTCGTCCGTACTCGTGCTTCCAGTACGTGCCGTGGCCCTCGCGCGCGTTTTCCACCCAGTCCCCTTCGTACACGTCCCCGTTCACGTACGTCATCTCACCGCGGCCTGGTGCGTCGAGGAAGGATGCGAAGCGAGATGATGGCGGGGGAACCGAGAGGTCAGCGATGCGCCTGGACGAAACGGGTACCACGGCGAGGGAGGAGCGGACACGCACCGTGCATCTTGTTCGCGGACCATTCCCCCTTGTACTTCTTCCCAGAAGGCAGGTGGATGGTCGGCCGGTGGCCGTTCTTGTCGCTCGGGTCCGCAGCGCGCGCCATCGGAAATGCCGAATCCGGAACGCTCAGGCATCGCACTGAAGCTTTTTGGGACCCGGTCTCGAACTCGACAGGCAAAATGAGGTGGATACCGAAATCGTGATGATCAGACGCCTCCCGTCGCGGCGACCGCGTCATTCACAAAAATAGTGTATCGTGTACATCTCAGCGCCGCGCGCTCTACATCTCAGGAGGTCTCTCTCCCCCGTGGGTCCCCTGGCCTCACTTGTGCAGCTGCGTGGACCAGTACCCGTGCAGGCCCGGGGGCAGGTGGTCCTCGAGCTCGACGCTCGCCACCGGCCCGGCTTCGATCGCCGCGGCGTCGAAGACGTGCAGCACGGACGCGTCGGCGCCCGCGTCGTTGACCACCACAGTGACCCACCCGTCGTCCTCCTTTTCCGCGCCGGGCTTCGGGCAGAAGATGGGCTCCTGCATGAACGCGCGCTCGCCGAAGTACCACACCGTCTCCTTCGCCGCCGCGCCCACCGCCGGGTCGCAGTCGAACTTCACCAGGCACTGGTTGGGTCCCCACAAAACGTCATCCTTCACCGCCGCCGCCGCCGCGTACGTGTAGCGGTACGGCTTCCCCGTGAACGCGTGGTTCACCTGCGGGAACTCCATCACGCGGTTCGATAAGCTCGCCTGCTTGGACGTTTCGTTCGCGACGTCGATGTCGAAGCGCGTGTATTCCACCCGCGAGCCGCCGTTGTAAAACGCCGGCGTGACCATGTCGAGGTTCATGGAGAAGTCCATGAACTTCCAGGGCGCCGAGTCCACGACGACGCGCGACCCGTCCGAGCCCTCCGGCTCGAAAGCGTTCACGTGGTGAAAGAAGAACTGGTTGTCCACCGGGATGGCCTTCTGGCCGATCGCGCGCGCCTTCTCCGTGCGAGGGAGCATGTGCAGCGTCGCGGACTTGCCGTCCTGGAACCCAATCACCTCCGCGAGCGCGCACTTGGCGAACATGTACTCGGTGAGCAGCTTGCGGGGGTCCAGCGCGGTGGGGTTCTGGAGCAGCATGTACCAGTTCTCCGTCACCAGGCAGTCGTGGAACATGCCGAAGGTGGCGTTCTGGACCCCGAAGGGCGCGCGCGCCGCGGGCTTGCCGTCGGCGTCCCACTCGTAGAAGCAGCACTTGTTCGGCTGCAGCGGCTGGTTCTGCGCCTCGATGGAAAACGCCACCAGTCGCTTCTTCGCCGGGTCGTCCGCGTCCAGGACGCGGTAGTGCGCGGCCATCTGCGGCACCTCCAGGTCGTGTCCGAGGACGCTGTCGGCCTCGCCCTCCGTGCGTAGCGTCGTGGGGTCCATCTTGTGCGGCTTGCCTCCCTCCCACAGCGCGTACAGCTCGCCGCCCCAGTCCACGACGCCCGTGTTCGCGACGTTCTTGACGTCAAAGTCGAAGGGGTTGTAGAAGGCGTCACCCTTGGGGTTACCGATGGCGAACGCGCCCTTGTACAGCATCTGCTTCGCGGCCTGCTCGTCCGTGAACCCCTTGGTGCCCACGAAGTTGTGCTTGAACGTGAGCTCGCCGTTCTCGAACGCGACGCTGTAGATGAGGCCGTCGCCGTCGAAAAACTGGTTGAGTTTCTTGCCGAAAATCTCCAGCAAACCGGGGCCGTTGCGGAACAGCGTGCCGTTCAGCTCGGGGGGGATCACGCCCGTGACCCTGTCCTTGGAGATGGGCCGAGGCGCGCTCCCGTCCGTCGTGCTGAGCGTGGTGTTCCGGTAAATGGAACGCCAGTCGTTGATGGTCTGGTTGGAAGGGCCCCACGAACCGGCCGCCGGCGGCGCGCCGGGCGCCAGAGGCTCGCGAGGCAGATCCCACTTGGGCGCGAACGGGCCAGCCTCAGAGGAGGTGGCTGGCGCTTCGGTCACCGCGGCGCGAACCGAAACAGCGCGAACACGGTGCGCGCGTGCGCCAGGCGCGCGCCGCGCGGCCGGGCGGCGCGCCACGGAGGCCCGCGCGCCGAGGGCGGCGGAGGGCACCAGGATCGACGTCATCTCGACGAAGGCGCTTGGCGACGCGTGAACGGCGGGGAGACGAGAGGCGCGCGGGTCTCGACGACGCGGGCGAGAGTGCGGTCGGCGTACGACGGCGAGCGCGAGTGCGGTGCGCGGTTCGGCGGTCGCGACGGTCGGGTCGCTGTGCGCGTGCGTGTGGCTTCGCGGCGTGCTCGTGCCGACTCAAAGCCGAAACCACGTGGAAGGCTGACGTCTTCTGCGCCACTGATTTTGGCGCCAGGTGGCGCGCCTCCTGGAAGCGCTTTTCGGTCGCGGTTCATCGCCCCGGGCCAGTTCCGCGTGCGCGGCGCTCAGCCCGCAGTTGGGATGGGTCGGGCCAGGCCCGCGAATCCGACAATCGGCGTGGGCGTGGGTGCAACGAAAGCCACCGCGAAGGGCGCGCGCCGAGGGGCCACGGCGTCAACCGCCGGGCCAGCAGCGCAGCGCGATGCCCCGCTTCTGCCCACGTTGAAGCTGACCCGAAAGACGGCTCTTTCGGTTGTCCCCGTGGGAAGAAACGCGTGGGTCGTCCGGGGCGCACTCGATGCGCGCGAGTGCGACGCGATTCGCGAGGCCGCGGACGCGCGCGGGTACACGCATGCGACGAGCCGAGGCCCGAAGTTCGGTGAGGCGCATCGGGACCACGGCAGAGCCGGGTACCACGACGAAACGCTGAGCGAACGGGTGTGGCGAGACACGGGTTTGGGCGACGCGTTGATTGCGTCGCTCCCCGCCGTGCGCGAAGGCGCGCCGGTCGGCTTGAACCCCGCGCTTCGGATTTACCGGTACGCGATGCACGAGGTGTTCGGGTCCCACTACGACGATTACGCCGTCACGGACGCGGGGGTCACCGCCTTCACGTTCCTGCTGTATCTCACCGGCGACGAAAAAGAGAACCCGGTGGTCGGCGGCGAGACGGCGTTTTTCGGCTCGTGCTCGGACGGCGCCAGGGCGCTGTTCGAGGTCAAGCCCGAGCGGGGCGCGGCGCTGATTTTTAGGCACGGCCCGGAGTGCATGCCGCACGCGTCTTTGCCGGTGCGAGGGGGGGTCAAGACCGTGCTGCGCTCGGACGTCGTGTGTCGGAAAGGATAGTCGTCCAGCTCGTGAGAACGATCGTCGCCCGGAGACGCTCGAAGGTTTCGCTCAAGTGATACCGTACCGGTATCCTATTGTCTCCTTTCACGAGTTGAGCAATTCAATTCGACTCGTCTTCCGCCCCCGCGACGTCCCGCGGACCGTCATCCCGGCTTTCCGCGGTCTCTCGCCCATGCTCCAGCGATATTCTGATCTTCCCCAGTAACTCCCGAATCTCTGCGTCGCCTTCGCCCCCGCCCCCAGCCCCGCCCTGGACGCGCCCGCCCCCCGCGCCGGCGAATCCCGCGGGCCGCTCGGGAACGCCGCGTTCGGTCCACCGCTCGAGCACGTCGGCGGCGTCGGCGACGTCGCCCCGCGCCTCCGCGTCCTTCGCGGCGCGGATCACCGCGTGCTTCTCCGGCTCGCCGCGCGCGCCCATCACCAGGGCCACCTCGGCGGCTGCGCGAGCGCCGCCCGCGCCCGGCCGGGCCAACGCGCGCACGGCCGCGCCGACCCGCCCGGCGGACAGGTGCGCCTTGGCGGCGGCTTCGGCGCCGCCCCGGGTCTCCTCGGCGGCGGCGAGCGCCACGCGCGTTTCCGCCAGGAGCGGGTCGATCGGAAGGAGACGCGCGGCCGCGAGCGCGGCGGCGTCGCGCTCGAGCCCCCCTCTGCGCAGCGAGGCGATGGCCCCGCGGACGTCGTGCAGGGACAGGCGGAGCACAGCCGCGCGCTGGTGCTCGCCGCGGGCTTCCAGTCGGTCCGCCTGCGCGCGCGCGGCGGAGGCGTACAGCGCGCGCCCGCCGCCGACGAGCGCGGCGAGGAAATCGGGCGGAATCGGTCCGTCGTACGCCGCGAACAGGGACTCGGAGGCGGTCTGGAAGTCCCCGCGGAACAACGCCGCCGCGGCGGCGCGTTCGGGAGGGCGAAGCGCCCCGCTTCCTGGAAAGTCGGAAGAGGAAACCTCCGCGGAACGGCGTCGGACGCCGAAACCGCCCTCCGCCCCGGCGGTTTCCGAACCCGCCCCCCCGGCGCCGTCGCCGCGCGCCACGGCGGACTCCTCCAGGCGCAGCAGACGCATGGCCTCTTCCTGCCCGAGGTACAGACCGAGTCCCCGCGGGCCGTACCCGGCGCTCGCGTCGTCCAGAGGCTCGGGCGCGCCGGCCGCGGGGAAGCCGGGAGACGCCGCGGGGGGCCTCCGCGCCAACAGCCGCGCCAGACGCACCGCGGAGTCGCGCCCCGCCGCGATGCCCTCCGGCGTGCTTTCCCAGGGGGGAGGCTTGACGATCCCGCGCCCGCCCGTGCCCTTGCGTTTTTTCTTGCTGGAGGTACCCTGGGGTGCGCCCTGGGCCGGATCCGTCCCCGCTTCGCTCGGGGTATCGGTCGACGCCGCGGGCCCCGGGTCCGCTTTCGCCCCCGTCTCCCCGACGTCGCCGACGCCCTCGCTCGCCTTCTCGCCCTCCCGCCGCACCTCCGCGTCCCTGGCGAGCTTCTTCGCCTCCTTGGCCTCCTTCGCGCGCGCGGCGGCCTCGGCCTCGGCGGCGGGGGAGTGCGACGGGTCGTCCACCTCCCACGCGCGAACGGTCTGGTCGTCCGAGCCGGTGACCAGCGTCGCGGTCGGCGCGCCCCGCGCCCGCCGCGCCGCGCCGCCCCCGGCCCACGCCGCGAAGAGCGCGCGCCCCTCGTGGCCGCGCATCGTCGCCGCGGGCGCGGGCGACCCGGAGAGGTCCCAGCCGCGCACGACCCCATCCGCGCCGGCGGTCACCGCGATCGCGTCGGACGCGTCGAGTCGCGCCGAGAGGTTCCGCGCGCCGGAGAGGTGCTCGCCGGCGTCGAGCGCGCGCGCGCCGGAGAGGCGCTCCGCGGCATCGCGCGCGCGCGGGCGCCACGCCAGATCCGCGAGCGACCGCCGCGACGGCGGCGCCGAGCGCGTCGTCACGCCGTCGCGGGCGTCGTACACCAGGAACCCGCCGTCCGCGGAGACGGACCCGAGCCACGCGTGGCGCGGCGAGGAGGGGTCGCCCGCGCTGGGGTGCCAGCGCACGGCGGAGACAGCCTTCGAGTGCTCCGCGGCGCGCCACGCGACCCGGAAGGCGAACGGGTCCCCGGGCTCGGCGTCGTCGCGCGCGTGCGCGGTGACGGTCCCGTCGCTCCAGCCGACGGCCGCCGCGGGGAGCCCCCCCGGCCGAGAGGAGGCCGCCGCTTCGTGCTCCGCGAAATCAAAGGACGTGACCGTCGCGCCCTCCGCCGTGGCCGCGTCGTGGAACCGCATCGTGACGTCCACGAACGCGCCGCCGTCGCCGCCGCCGCCGCGCCGCCGCCCCGCCGGCGCGGCCAGTGAAACCCAGCGCCACACCCGGCCGCCGCCGAGAGTCACGAGTTCGCGGGGACCTCCCGGAACGCGCACCCACTGCGCGCCGGTCACGGGTCCCGCGTGGCAGTCGCGTTGCGTGGCGTGTCTCCCCGCGCCCGCGGGGTCCAGCGCGACCACGCGGCCGTCCTCCAGCCCCACGGCGAGGGATGCCGACCCCGCCTCCGCGGCTCCCGCTCCGCCGTCTTCCCGGCCGTCGGCGGGGCCGTCGGCGGGTCGCCACGCCAGGCGCGTCGCCTTGGTCTGCGGTAAGCCGCGCCAGAGGACGGTCGACGCGCCGCCGGAATCGTCGTGGGATGCGTTTGGGTCGTCGTCGGTATCGGCGAGGACGTGCGCGCGCACGGAGCCGTCGCCGCACGCCACGGCGACGCGCCGGGGATCCTCCGGGTCCACCGCGGCGTGGTACGCGAACCCGCCGAGCCCGGCGGCGGACCAGCGCCGCGCGAGTTTCCCGACGTCCCACGCCGCGAGCGAGCGGTCCAGGGACGTCGTGACGGCGAGCCCGTCACGCACGCTGATTCCGAACACGGTCTTCGAGTGGCCGTCGCCCGCGAACTTCGAGAAGCGCACTTCCCGTATCGGGGGCGTCTCGGATCGCCCGCTCGTCGTCGCCGTCGCGCCGTCGAGGAGCGGCACGTCGCACCGCAGGAGCTCGCCGCCGTGGCTGGCCACCACCAGCCGGGAGATCGCCTCGTCGGGGGTTCCGACGGGCGCGTTGTCGTCCGCGGGCGTCGCGTGCGCGTCTCCCGCGGGAACGCCGGAAACGTCGCCCGGGCGCCGGGGCCCCGCCCAGGCGAGCGCGACCCACAGGCGCCCGCGCTGCGCCTCCGAGAGGTGCGGCGGGCACCGCGGGAGCGGCAAGGTCATCCGCAGCGACGTGCGTTCGCCGTCCCACGACCACAGCGTCACCGCGCGCTCGCGCGAGCCCACCGCTAAGAGTCCGATCGCGCTCCGCGGATCCGGAGCGTCCGCGCTGGGCATCCACGCCAGACACTGCACCTCCGCGGCTCGCGCCGGCAGTCTCCGCGGCGGCGACGACGCCGAGACGTCCGCCACGCCCAGCGCGCCGCTCTGGTGGCCGACGGCGACGTCGTTTTCTCGCGCGGCGCTCATGGCCACCGCGAGGACGGGCGTGCCGTCCAACTGCTCCAGGGCTCGGACCGGACGCTGGAGCGTGCTGTCGCTATCGCGCGAGCCGCCCCCGCCTCCGCCCCCGCCCCCGCCCCCGGCGGTGCCGAACCGCCAGACGAGGCACTTCCCGCCGCGGTCGCCGGAGACGCAGAGATCCGGCGCGACGGGAGACACCGACAACGCGCTCACCTCGGCGGTGTGTCCCCGCATCGTGCGCAGGCACCGGCGCGAGGTGGTGTCCCACAGACGGAGGTTGGTGTCCGCTGAGCCCGAGACCAGCAGGTGCGTCACCCCGGGTTGTTTCGCGAAGCACAGCGCGGTGACTCGGTTGACGTGCCCGACGAGCGATCCCACGAATCGTCGGCACGCGCGCGTTTCCTCGGGGCGCACGAGAACCACCGCGTTGCGCGCGGCGTACGCGTACAGGGCGCCATCCGCGCCTCCCCAGTCCCCGAGCGCGGACCCGTACCAGTTCGGCGCCGGCGGGATCGCGATCGACGCGTCGCGGCCGGTCGCGTCCATCGCGGCCGACCCGCGCGCCCGCGTGCCTCCTCGACTGAGATGTGTCGCCGACACCTTTCCGAGTTTGTCAACAACTTCGGTCGACGCCGGAAGAAAACGACTTTTAGGGAGCGGCGGCGGCGGTCCCCCGGGGGTGCCGGGCTTCGGGCCGGGAGCGAACGGGTTCGAAGGGTTGGATGGTGACGATCAGGCACGCGTGAGTATCGATTGACGCGCGCGTTCGGCTACGTGCTAAGGTATGCTAAGGTATGGGCCAGGTCCAACGCGAGGGCACGCCCGCTTCACCGCGTCGGGTCCTTTGCTTGACTCATTATTCTCTCACCCCTCTCTCCACTGGTTCGCACATGAGCAACACTTGTAGAACGTCGACATGGGCTCGTCCGCTGACCGAATCTGAATCTGCATGAAGTACGCCCGGCCGTGGTCGCATTTCGGACACGTCGCCGCCGTCTTGTCCACGTTCTTCCACGCCTCGTCGCCCCCGAGCACGTCGTCCACCTCCTTGGTCTCGCATTGGACCTCGCTGCGCACGGTGGTGGTGATGTCGTAGGCATACGGGCACGTCTGGCAGTACAGCTTGAGCCCGCCGCCGTACGGCGAGTGGTCCACCAGCAGCATGTTCGCGCACGTCGGGCAGAAGGTGAGCATCGCGCCCGCCGAACCCCGACCGCTCGCGGGTCGCACTGAGGCGAACGTCGGCGAAAGCGGCACTTCTCACACTAGGAGTCGGCTCGAGCATGGTTTACGGAAGAGTCAAATGAATGGCATTTGGACGACGGTCTAAAATGACGGTCTGTGACTGGACGTTCCCCTCGGCCGAAAAAAGAGCATTTATCCACTCCCAATCGGAGGCGAAGGGCGCTTCACTGCGATTCGCGCGGCTCGCCGCACACGCACCGAACCTTCCACCATGGCGGAACCCCAGGAGGAACACGAGGAAGACGGCGAGGTGCGTCCGCGTTGCCTTCCCCTCGTCGCCCTCTTCCCGCGCGCCTGATGGCCTTGATCCCCCGTCATCCTCGCAAACAAAACCCTAAGCCCTCTCGCCACCCTCTGACGTGCCCGCCCCCGTTCGCCCGCAGGATTACGAGGAGGTCACCGAGGACGAGGAGGAGTACGAGGACGAGGACGAGGAGGAGGGGGCCGATGCCCCCCCCCCCGTCGTGCAGACCCCCGCGGCGGCCGCGGCCGCCGCGGCTGCCGCGCCGGTGGGCCCGAAGGAGTGGGTGGGCCTGCAGTCGATGCCCGCGCCGACTCAGCAGAGCCTGATGGAGACGCTCAACGCGCTGCGCGCGAAGAACCAGACGGAGATGACCGTGGTGTTCGTCGGGAAGCAGGGCGCGGGGAAGAGTTCCACGCTCAACTCCGTGCTCAACGAGCGCGTCGCGCAGAGCGCGCCGTTCCAGCCCGAGTCGCTCCGCCCGCTGCTCGCCGCGCGCCAAGCCGCGGGGTTCACGGTGAGCTTCCTGGACACGCCGGGGCTGCTGGAAGGCGACCAGGTGTCCGCGCGCGGGCTCGCGTCGGTGAAGCTGGCGATGAAAGATCGCGAGGTGCACGCGGTGGTGTACATGGACCGCCTGGACGGGTGGCGCGTGGACAACAGCGACAAGGCGATCTTCAAGGCGCTCGACGACGCCTTCGGACGGCAAATCTGGGAGCGCACCGTGCTCGGGTTCTCGCACGGCCAGCTCTCGCCCCCGAACTCCATGAAGTACGAGGAGTTCGTCGCGGGGCGCGCGGAGGCGATGCGCAAGGCTGTGCGCGACACCCTGGGGGACGACTCCCTGGAGCTGCCGCACGCCGTGGTGGAGAACGGCAGCCGGTGCGCGACGAACGGGGGGGGCGAGAAGGTGCTCCCCGACGCGAGCCGCACGCCGTGGGTCGCGGCGTTTGTCGCGGCGCTCGCGGCGACGGCGCAGAAACCGAACCCCATCGCGTTCGACCCGGAGAAGAACTACGCGGGCGCGGCGGACCCGAACAAAAAGCACAGGCTGCTGGTGCTTCCCCTGCTGCTCCTGCAGACGCTCCTGCTCCGGCCGCTGCTCGTGCGCCAGATCCGCAAAGACATCAAGAGTGGGGTTGGCGGGCGCGTGTGACGGTTCGGACGTGAGCGACCGGACGAAGGGCCTCGGTCGTTTCGGGAGAGCCTCGAGACCTGACGGGTCGATAGGCGGGAGGTGGTATGCGTGACGACACGTATTAGGCGTCACGCCAGGGCGTTTCCCAGTGTAAAGCATGACAACGCGTGCCAGTAGTTTGGCGTTTCGCGTCAAACGCCGAAGTGTGTCAGATCGCGGTTTCCGAGTTGACATCGATTCGAGCCGCTTTGGCGCCATTTTCTCGCGTCGCGAGCATCTCCGCCGGCGCGGCGGTCGGGCGCCGGACGGGGTCGGCGCTCGCACCGAACGCGCGATGCGGCACCAGTTCGACGACGATGGACTCCCGGTGGGCGTCAACCCGAAGGGCGGGGCGACGGATGTCAAGACCCGCCCACTTCAGTCCCCTTTCAGCAACGTCTTCGACTTCGAGGAGGCGTCCGGCATGGCGGGGACCGGATCGAAACCGCCGCGCGAGGTCGTGCCCATGCCCTGGGAGTACAGGCGCCAGAGGCCTCTGACGTACACGCAGAACGCGCTGTACGACGCCGCGTCGCTCTGGACCTGGGACGCGTTCCAGTACGCGGTGACCCAGGAGTACCCGCTCGCGACGCTGGCGCGATTCCTCATCGTCGAGTCCAGCGGACTCGCCGAGCGTCTGGACCTGGACCTGGACGCGCTGGACCGCTTCCTGCTCGCCGCGGACGCCGCGTACGCCTCGCCCAGCGTGAACCCGTCCGTGGAGATCGGCGTGCCGCGCCGGTTGCTGCCCCGGGGTGCCGCCGGGACGGGCGGCGAGCTCGGCGCCGGTTGCGGGTTCGTGGGGTACCACAACGTCGTGCACGCCTGCGACGTCCTGCAAGGCGCGCACGCGTTTTTGTACCTGGGCGGCTTGACTTCGGCGCTCGGCGACGACGACGCGCTGGCGCTTCTCATCGCCGCCGTCGTGCACGACATGTGCCACCCCGGCGTGGACAACGAGTTCCTGCGCCGAACGGAGAGCGAGGTGGCGCTGCGGTACCACGGGGACGCGCCCCTGGAGCGCCACCACGCGTACGCCGCGTACGCCCTGATGCGTCGGCCGGCGACGCGTTTCTTCAGCCGGTGGGACGCGCCGCGCGCCGCCGCGCTGGAGCTGAAGGTGCGCGCGTTGGTGCTGGCGACGGACATGAAGCACCACCGCGCGTTCGTCGAGCGGCTGGCGGAGTTCCAGGAGGCCACGAAGCCGCCGCCGACGCCGCCGCCGACGCCGCCCACGGAGGTGCCGAGCGACATGGAGGAGAGCGGGGACGAGGAGGACGAGGACGAGCCGGAGCCGGAGCCCGAACCCGAGGGGAAGAAGAAGCAGAGCGCGATGGCCGCCGCGCTGGGCATTCCCGACCCCGACGCCGAGGACGAGCCCGAACTGCTCTGCGCGGCGCCCGGGCCGCACATCGCCGCGGCGTCGGAGGCGTCGCCTGACTTCGTGGGGCGCAAAGAGGAGTACCGCATGACGCTGATGACGGCTTCGCTGAAGTGCGCGGACCTCGGGCACCTGGCGCGCCCGTACGAAATCCACCGGGTCTGGGTCGAGGCGCTGCAGGAGGAGTTCTGGGCGCAGGGAGACCGCGAGCGCGAGGCTTTCGCCGGCCGCGTCATCTCCAATGCGGCGACCCACGACCGGTACCACTACGGCGACGACGAGGAGGCGAAGCTCGAGGGCGTGGAGAAGGCGACGCTCTCGTTTTTCGACGGATTCGGGGTACCGCTGTTCGACGCCGTCGCCGACGCCATGCCGCTGGCGGAGAGCCTCGCGGCGGCGGCGCACGAGAACCGCGACAAGTGGGACCCGGTGGCGGTCGCGGAGAAGGCGGCGAGGGAGGCGAGGGAGGCGGAGGAGGCGGCGAAGCGGGCGGCCGTGGAGGCGGAGATGAACGCGGTGAGTGATTGACACACGATTGGATAACTAGTCTACCTTCGAAGGTCTCAAGTACTCTCGTAGAACAGGGAAAACGGACGATCGTTTCGCGCGTCGACTTTTTGATGTCGAACTTCCGCGTGTGTAGGCACCCTGAAGCCTGAAGCACCATCAATAACCTCGCGCGCCGACGGGGCGTGTGAGACGCGCTGCCCTCCGACAGTCTTCCACGAGGGGAAGATGGAGGACACGCCGATGGGGGAAGTATCGGACGAGCGGTGGCAGCAGACGCGGTGGGTGTGCACGGAGTTCCTGGAGCCCGCGACGGCGGCGGTGGTCGCGAGGGATGAGCCCGAGCGGTTTCGACGCGCGGTGCTCGACGTGGAGCGTGCGCTCACGCAGGCGAAGCAGGACGGCGACTTCACGCCCCTGCACGCTCGGTACTCGGGGGTGATGACGTTCTTCTCAGGCAGGGCGCAGCTCGCGCCCGAGGACCTGCGCCGGTGCGCGTACGTCTCCCTGGACGCGCTGCACGCGTGCGCCGGCGACGTCAGCGCGCAGGCGCGCTGGGGCGGCATGACGACGCGTATTTTGGAGTCGTATGGCGACGCTCTGTCTCTACGCATCGAGTGGCGTCCTCTGTACGAGATTCTCGCGAAGTACCTCGCGGGGGAGATCGACGCATACAACGGCGCGATCCCCACCGCCGTGCACGTAGCCGTGGTGTCCCGCCTGGCGCAGAAGGCGCGGCGGCACTTTTCAGCGGAAGCCCCTTCCGAGATCTGGGATCTGCTCAAACCCAAGATCCGCGCGCTGGAGAACGCCGACTGCTTCGAGGGCCTGGGGATGCTCCACCTGCTGATGCCCTGCTCGAGAGTCTCGGAATGTGTGCACACGTCGACGGACGAGAACGCCAACGAAAAAGACGGGAACGACTGGCGCGGCTGGTTCGAGGAGTGGGTGACGATGGCGGGCTGGATGCCGACCAACCGGTTCTGGCAAGCCGCGTGGTTCGCGATGTTCGCGCAGCTCGCCAAGCACGATTCGGGAAACGTTTTGAACTGGGACGCGCGCGCCAACGAGCTGAGAAGCACGTGCCTGTGGTTCATGGAGGTCCCGGTTGGGGGCGGCGAAGGCGCGTGTCCGTTCGGAAGGCGCACGAGCAGCAGAGCCGCGTACTTGTTCTCCCGCTCTGTCAACGACAGCGAGCAGAGGTGTAAGTACGCGGCTAAGTACCTGGCGTACCGGCTGCCGAGCGAGCGCGACGTCGAAAAGGACGCCGACGCCGCCGAGCGCGCGATTCGCGCGGTGGAGGCGCTGGTGGACGTCGTGGAGAACTACGCGCACCCCTCCAACGCCGGGCGCTGGACGAACTCGCTCGCGCAGTTTCTCACGCACGCCGTCAAGTACTTCAGGAAGAGGGTTGCCGCCGCGGACGCCGCCGAGGCGAGAGGCGACGACGGTTCGATGAGGAAAGAACGGCGCGTCTCGCAGCCGGCGAGCGTCGCGCGCGCGCGCTTCGCCGACGCTATGCGCCGCCTCGTCGACAAGGGCATGTACAACAAGCTGGCATCGCTGCGGTTCGCGGCGGCGTCCTCCGCTCGCGACCTGGCGTACATCGAGCCGGCGTCCATTCTTCCGCTGGTGATGTCCCGCTTCGCGCAGGCGGTGGACCACGGCACGGCGACACACCAGCTGACGTCAGCGCTGGCGGTGTTGACTTTCGCGTTGCGGCCGATGCTTTCGGCGCCGCGGGAGACGTTCTTTTCCGAGGGGTTCGCGGACGCCGGCGTGCCGGATGTGGGGCAGTTCCTGGCGTTCGTGCTGGAGACGACGCTGCCGGGCATAGACGCGAACGACCCGTCCAAGACGCTCAGCGTGATCCGCCTGTACGTGGCGGTGGTGAGCAACTTGGCGGTCCTCGCCGACCCCGGCGACCCCGCCAACGCCGCGGCGGACGAAGTCTTCCCGTTCCAGTGGAGCGACTGGATCGACGCCGCGCTCGGCCGCTTGTTCGTGTTTTTCGAAAACGTCGACCCCGCCAGCGCGGGCAAGATCGACGGCGCGGACAAGCACGGGGGCGGCGCCGGCGGGGACGGGGGCGCATCCTACCTCATGGGCAGCTCCTCCATGTACTCGCCGCTCGTGCGGCTGATGTTCGCGCGCATGAGCCCGAGTCTGCGCGAGCGCGCCGTCAAGCGCGTCGCGAACTTCGTGCTGACCAGCACGCACAGCGGCTTGACGCACGAGGTGGGGCAGATGGTCATGGCCGCCGCGACGCAGGCGCCGGAGGAGACGTACGTCTTTCTGACGAAGCCGCTGCTCGAGTCGCTCGCCGCGGAGGTGCAGGACGTCGCGAGCCTCGCGGCGGAGCGCGCGCGGCGCGCGGAGGGCGACGCCTCCGTCGGACACGACGCCGTCGTCTCGCCCACCAAGGAGGCGAAGCTGCGGTGGCAAACCGGCTTGTTGGGCGCGGCGCTGCACTACGGCGGGCCGAAGGTGGTCGCGCTGGCGCCCGAGATCCGCGCCGTGCTGCGCGCGCTCTTCGCGCTGTGCGACGAGGCCAAGAGCCTGAGGCTGGGAGAAATGGCGGCGCACGTCTCGTCCCTGCTCTGCGGCGCTCTCACCGGGACGTACGTGGTCGACCTGTTCGCCGCCGACGAGCTCCTCGACGAGCTCCTCGACAAAAAAGCCGCCGCGCCGTTCCCGTTCCCGGCGAAGTGGTCCGTGTCCAAGGTGGTACACGCGCGCGACGGGCGCGCGCCCGCGGCGGGCGCGACGCACGCGCCGCGGCCGTTCGCGTGGCGCGCGCCCGCGCCCGAAAGCCTGGCGGTGGCGCGCGAGATGGCGGAGGAGTTCGTGCACGCGCCGTGCGACGCGCTGCTGGGGGCGTTCGGCGAGGGCGGCGACCCGGCGACGATGCCGAAGGAACGCGCGCGCGCGCTCCTGGCATCCATCGGCGGCGCCGCGAGCGGGTTCCGCCTGCGTATGGCGGATTTCGAGCCCGAAAGAAAGCCGGGCGAAGAAGAAGGCGACGCCGACCTAAGCCGCGCCTGCGTGGTGGGCGTCCAGGACGTCGCGCCGCCGCCGATTGCGCTGGAGACGCGCGCGCGCGCGGCGCGCGCGCTGGCGGCGACGCTGGCCGGCGCGGCGGCGGACGACACCGAGACGCTCGGCCTGGCGCTCTCCGTGGCGGAGGACATCCTGGCGCCCAGCAACCGCGACTACCGCGGGTGCAAATCCGCGCTTCGCACGTGGCGCGCGGACGCCTCCGCGCTGACCAAGCCCCCGTTCGGCGACGACCCCCCGGGCCTCAAGACGCGGCCGCGGTGGCTGCTGGGCGAGTACACGTTCCTGCGGTTCCTGTGGCGCGCGTCGCAGGCGGCGTACCACCGCGGCGGGCCGGGATCGAGGCCCTCCGCGCACCCGGCGGACGCAGAGTTGCTGGCGCAGGTGCGCCGTCTGACCATGCACAAGTACGCCTCTGTGCGCGCGCACGCGCGCGCGCTGGTGGAGCAGAGGGCGAAGCGGTTCCCGGCGGCCACCGTCGATCTGGTCGCGCCGGCGCGCGAGGCGCTCGCGGCGGCGCCCGGGGACGAGGATCGATGCGTGGCGGCGTGCGCGCTGCTGAAGTGCGCGCCCTCGGTGAACCGCATGCGGTCGGACGCCGCGCACTTCCGCGCCACCACGCAGGCGCTGCTGCGGTCCTCGCACCACGACGCGGAGAAGGCGCAAACCGCCGTCAACGAGGTGTTCCTGTCGATGGCGATTCGGTTCTCGCGCGGGTCTGTCCGCGCGTCCGGCGCCGGCGCCGGCGCCGTCGGCGCGTACGCCGCGTCCCGCCGCGCCGACCTGGACGCGACGCGCGACGCGCTGTACGCGCTGATGGCGCCGCCGGCGGCCGAGCACGCGGCTTCGGGGGACGCGCCGGCGGCGGGCGCGGCTCTGCACTGGAGCTACGCGCTGATGGCGAACGCGTTCCTGCTTTTTCTGGCGCACCCCGAATCTCTGGCGAACCAGCCCGAGCACCTCGCGCGCTTCACTGGGTACCTCGCGGCGTGCGTGCTGGGCCCCACGAAGGCGCTGCGTCTGCCCGCGGCGTGCGCGCTGCTCATGGTCTCCAGGTACGAGGGCTTCGAGGCGCACGGCGTCCCGACGCTGCGCCGCGCGCTCCAAGCGGAGGGCGCGCTGGCCAAGGCGCTGGCGAACGCGGGTTTGTGCCACCACATCGGTTCGGAGGCTGTGGGCGGCGGCGGGCGCCAGACCAGCCGCGCGGACGCGCTGTTGCAGGCGGCGGAGAGCCTGTACGGCGCCGGCGCGGACATGTCCGGCGCGCCGTGGCCCCGGGAGAAGGGCGGCGCCGTGGACCATTCGGGGTCCTCGCACGAGGGGTCCTCGCACTTCATCGTCGCGTGCGCGCGGCTGTTCAAGCTCTTCGCGCGCGTCGCGCCGGAAACGACGGCGTCGGCGCTGGAGGCGCCGCTGACGTCGGCGGCGTCCGCCGTCGGCGACCGCGGCGCGCGCGTGGCCGCCGCCGAGGCGCTCGCGGGCGTGCTCGCGAGCCCCCACGTGGACGCGCCCTGGGCGGCGCCGCTGCTGCTCAAGACGGTGGCCGAGTCCGCCGCCGAGGAGGCGGAGGAGTGGCTCCGCGCCGTGCGCTACGCGGCGCGCGGCGAGGCGCCGGGCGAGGGGAGCGACGACGTGCTTCGCGGCGTGCTCGCCGCCGACGGGCTCTTGTCCTCTTCGTCCACGACGGCACGCGAGGCGCGGCGCCTGGAGGCGGCGCTGGCGTGCGTCTCGCAGCTCACCTCCGGCAAGAGCGCCGGAAAAAGCAGCGCGAGTGTCCAAGCCCGGGCGGGCTTAGCGTTCCAGGAGACGCTCGTCGACGAGCTCGCGTCGGAAAACACGCCGCTCGCGCGCGACTCGCGCGCCGTGCGCGAGGAAGCCGCCAAGGTGGCCTCCGCGCTCGCCGGCGCGCACCTCGCGCCGGAGGGCGCGCGGCGCCCCGCGGAGCTTGAGGTTTCGGGAACCGAAACGCTGGAACGGCTCCGCGCGAAGACCGCCGCGCTGCTCGAGTCGTTCGCCGCCGGCGCGGATGCGGCGTCGCGCGCGGCGCTCCTCGACAACCCCGCGGCTTCCTCGGCGTCGGCGGCGGAGGCGGAGGCGGAGGCTCGCGCCGCGCGGTCTCGCCGGTGGCTCGAGGGCGTGCTGCTGACGGTGATTCAGCTCGCGAAGCACGGCGACGTCGCCTGCCCCGCGGCGTCCGACGTCGTGGCGCGGTGCATCCCCGCGATCCTGCGCGCGCAGGAGGCCCCCGACCGCGACTTCGCGCTGGTGGCCAAGCGCGCGCTGACGTACCTCAAGTACGTGGTGTTCCCGCCGGCGCGCTGTCGTTTGGCGGCGCGCGGCGTGCTTCTGGGGCTGCAGGACGACAACTGGCACGCGCGCGCGGCGGCGCTCAAGTTCGCGCAGGCGTTCGCGTTCAGGCACGCGTTTCTGCTGGACGGCGCGTCGCGCGAGTCCCTCCGCGAGCGCGTCGTGGAGGCGACGCGCGACCCGCAAATAGAGGTGCGCGCGCTCGCCTCGGCGACGCTGGTCGGTTTCCTGCGCGGCGCGGAGGCGGCGGACGGCTCGGCGGCGCGGTTCCGTTCGGCGGCGTTGAAGCGCGCGTCCGAGGCGTTTTCCGGGGTCAGCGAAGTCATGCCTCTCACGCCTTCTCAAGACACGAACAACACGAACAACGGCGCGATGCTGGACGCGCACTCTTCCGTTCTTCTTTTGGCGTCGTGCGTGCTCTCGGCGCCGTACGACGTCCCGGGCTGGATGCCGGCGGCGCTGGAGGCGCTCTCGCGCTGGGCGTCGTCGCCGTCGGCGCCGGTCCGGGAAACCGTGCAGCGCACGTTCGGCGAGTTCAAGAAGACGCACCAGGACACGTGGCTCGAGACCAAGGCTGCGTTCACCTCGGAGCAGTGGGAAAACGTCAGCGCGGGCATGGAGCTCGCGCCGAGCTACATCTCCTAGCGCGCGCGAGGCGGGCGTGCATTTTTTATTTTTACTGCGTGAGGAGTGCGCTTCCGAAAACTTTCCAGAAATTGTCCAGAAACATCTGGTCCGACAGTCCGGATCTCCGGAACGTGCAACGAGTCTTCGGACATCTCGACTTTTGGTTTACCACGTTCGAAGACCCGTTCGTGGGGCGCGCTCATTCCGCCTCGCGCGAGCCTCCCCCGCGTGAAGCATGGGGTCCCGCGATCTCGGAGGCCACTACGACCGTCTCCCCGGCGGCGAGTTCGATGACATCGGTGCGAATCCCGCGGGTTTGTTCGCGCGCGTCGACGTGCTGTCCTCCCCGTCCCGGTTCGTAACGTCGGTCACGAGATTTCCCCTCTTCCCCGTCTCCTCCTCTCGGACGTCGCGCTGGACGCTGACGCCCACCTCGCCCTCCCTGCCCGTCGCCCACCGCCGCGTCCTTCTTTTCCCGCTCCATCCTCATCGTCTCACGCGCAGCCGCGGCCGGCGGCGCCGACGATCACGCGGGGCAGCCCAGGAGCGCCTCGGCGTACGCCGACCCCGGGAACGGCGAGCGACTCGTGGCGATGTGTCCGAAGTGCAGCAGCCAGCTGCTCATTCCGCCGGGCGTGCCCACGGTGGCGTGCGGGTGCTGCGGGCAGGCCATCTCGCCGGTGATCAGCGGGCAGTACGACAACGCCAGCGCGCCCGCGCCTGCGCCCGCGCCCGCGCCGGTGAGCGGCGGGGGGCAGATGGTGAAGTGTCCGCTCTGCGCGGCGCTGCTCCAGCAACCCCCCGGGGCGAGCCTCGCGATCTGCGGCGGGTGCCATCAGGTGATTGGGATGCCCGGCGCGCCGGCACCGCAGCCAAACCCCGGGTACGCGCCGCCGGCACAATCGCCCCAAAACAACCTACCGCCCATTATTTCATGCCCCGCGTGCTCTCTGCAGCTGCAGCCGCCGCCGAACGCGCCGCTCGTGGCCTGCGGCGGATGCAGGCAGGTGATGCAGGTGCCCGGGGTGGAGGCGAAATGACCGTCGCGAGGGCGCTCGAGCGCGAACGAACGCGCGGGCGCGGCGGGGGCGTGTCGTGCGCCTCGACGGGGGATTAGCTTAGCACAGGAAGAATGAATGAAAGAAACAAAGAAACAAAAGAAGAACGTGTAACAACACTTCTGTGATGAGTCATAAAAGTTTGCGCGATTCCGGTACGTACTTCCTCCCGCTCGCGATTTCCACCGACGACGCCGACGCGCTCGTCACTCCCTCGCGCGTCGCGGCGCGTACGCGCGCCTTATCATTTTTTAATGACTTGTTTACGAGCCGAGCGCGAGGGTGAGCTCGGCCTCGCACGCGAGCTCCTCTCCCACGAAGCACTGGCCCTTCATCTTGGCGATGCCGAACCTCTTGTTCATCTTGGTCAGGTCCACGCGCATCACGAGCTGGTCGCCCGGGACGACGGGCCTCCGGAACTTCACGCCGTCGATCCCCGCGAAGAAAAATTCCTGCTGCGTGCCGCCGTCGCCCGACGCCTCGGGGTCGAGCATGATCAGGCCGCCGACCTGCGCCATGGCCTCCACCATAAGCACGCCGGGCATGATGGGGCGCTGGGGGAAGTGGCCGGGGAAGAAGTTGTCGTTGATGGTGACATTCTTCAAGCCGATGGCGTACTTGCCCTGCTCGATCTCGAGCACGCGGTCGACGAGCAGGAAAGGGTAGCGGTGGGGGAGCAGCTTCATGATGGCGTCGATGTCCATCTCCATGGGGAGCGCCTTGCCGAGGCCCTTCGCGGCGCTGCCCACCGGGGGAGCCTCGTCCTTCGCGGCGAAGCACGCCACGTCGCGGCGCGCCGAGAGCTTCGCGGGCGCGGAGCTTTTGCCGACGCGAGCCACGGATTTGGGGGCCGACTTGGACGCGCGGGGCGCGCGCGCGGACGCGACGACGGGCGCGGCGCGCGCGGTGGAGGCAGAGAGGGCGAACATGTCTGCGTCGATTCGGGATCGTTCGGGAACGGGGTCAGTTTCGTCGAGGACGAGCGTCGGAGACACGCGGGGCTCCGCGTTCCACCCGGATGGATGGATAAAATATGGTTTCCCCTTTGACGCAGGAGGGCGCGCTTTTTCGTTCGGCCGGGACGCGCGCCGGGCCCGACCGCCCTCGGTCGAGCCGAGCGAGCCGAGACGCTCGAGACAATCACGCAGCGCGGGAACACACCTGAGAGTTGGATCGACCGGGACGTGACGAGCGCGTTCCGAAGTGTCGAGCGAAGGCGAGATGTGTCTTAGGGAAAAGAGCAGAGCGATTGTCGAAGACTCGATGCTCACTGGTGGAAATCTCACGACCGATCTCGAT
>Ga0181561_10001560_pt1 | contig 20368 bp, 12 predicted proteins | sample 011ome_19_FD_133760 | JGI IMG/M metagenome (GOLD analysis project Ga0181561, IMG submission 133760) | Coastal salt marsh microbial communities from the Groves Creek Marsh, Skidaway Island, Georgia - 011510BT metaG (megahit assembly) | ecosystem: Environmental > Aquatic > Marine > Intertidal... | reverse complement strand
TCAAACGTGGGCAACCGAAGTAACAATCCGCCATCTCGCGACGCGCGGTCAGACCTACACTTGCCATGTCCACGACTCTCTCTTCTGTCGCCCTCGGGCTGAACGGCGGGTGCTGTTTCGCCTACGCCGTTTTATTCGGCGTGATGCAGACCAAGCTCCTGGAGATGTACGGGGTCGAGCCCGACCTGAAGCAGTGGCAAAAGTCGGACGCGTGGGACGTCATGACGCAGATCATGCGCATCGTCGGCGCGTTCGAGTTTCTGCTGGCGTTCCTGTACGTGCACTACATCGGTTTTCCCGAGAAGCACCAGGCGGGTTTGCGCCTCGGGATGATGCAGTACGCGCTGCTCGCGCTCGTCTCCGCGTACCGCGTGTTCCTCGAGCCCGTCGGCGCCAAGCACAAGGCTGTTGCGATGAAATCGTTGCTCATCCAGGGATTTTTCCTCGTCGCCTCCGCGGCGGGGGCGCGCGCGGCGCCGAACCCGAAAGCCGCCAAGAAGAAACGCGGGTGACGACGAGGATACGACGCGCTTTCGCGCGAGTCGCGCGGGCGAAGAGACGAAACGGCACGATGAGCGGGGTCGACCACAGAGCGCGTCAGAGCGCGTGCGTAGAGGAGCGCTTTTGTGACGTAAAAACGAAGCCACCTTGTTTCACTAAAAAAAGAAGCGAGACGACGGGTTCGCCTTCGGCGCTACGAGCGCGGCGCGCCGTCGGCGTCTTGCGCGGCGAGCTCCACGAGCAACGCGTCGTCGAAAAACTTGTTCACGCTCACGTCCTCGCTCATGCCCTTTCGGCGGCGCGTCTTGACCATGAACTCGCGCGCCAGGTGCTGCGCCGGCGAGGGCTCGAGCGGCCGCAGCACGATGGACCGGTCCAGCGGGTCTCCGGGCACCACCGCCCAGTGGTCGAAGTAGCTCGACCCGAACGCCTGGCCTTGCGTGTGGAACCGCAGGTCTGTCTCGAACCCGAAGGATTCGATCGCCGGCAGCAGCGCCTTCACCGTGTACACGGGCGTGCCTGGCTTGGGCGCGTCCGCCACGACGTGCCCCCGGCGCTTCGAGAGCACGTTGTACACCGCGGACATGCAGTCCGCGGGCGTCTGGATCTCAACCGCCAGCACGGGCTCCATCAGGCGCGGGGACGCCAGCAGGAACGCGCTGTACGCCGCGCGGCGCGCCGTGGGGATCATCTGCCCGCCGCCGCGCGCCGCCGGCGCCTCGGCGACGACGGCGTCCAGGAGCTTGAACTTGACGTCGCGGATAGGCTCGTCGCACAGCGGGCCCTCGCGCGTGCCCCACTGGAACCCCTGCACGATGCTGTCCTTGACCGCGCCCAGCAGCGCCTTGTCCACCTCGCCGGGAAGGGTGTCGTCCAGCAAAACGTTGGCGCCGCCGCTCGCGTCCGGGCCGAAGGCCCACACCGAGCGCGCGGCGAGGATGTCCCAGTCATACTCGCTTCGGAAAAAGTCCCCCAGCCGCTTCTTCGGCCACGCGAGGTCCACGGCGCCCGTTTCGATGTCCCGCGCCAGGCCTTTGTCCAACGGTTCGGCGATCATCGTGAGCTTGTTTCGTTTGTTCGGGGTCTCGGCGAAGCACTTGAGCGAGGACGTCTCCACCACCGTCTCCGCGAACGTCACCGCCGGGTCGGCGACTTTCACCTCCACCTCCGAGTACAGCTCGCGCAGATCCTTCATCACCGAGTCCAGGAACATCTCGCCCGTCCCGAGGATCGTGTGCTCGCCGCTCTCCTCCACCTTGGTCACCGCCGCGGGGTAGCTCTTGTTGATCGAGCGCAGCCCCTCCACCATCTTGGGCAGGTCGCTCGGGTTCAGCGGCTCCGTCGCGATCTTCACCACCGAACGGTTATCGAACCGCAGCGCGCGAAACGCGTACGCCTCTTCGCCGTCCCCCGGGGCTGAAAACTCCTCGACGATCGTCGCCGTCTTCGAGACGCTCGCGTCCACGCCCTCCAGCAGAACCCAGCTCCCCGCGCTCGCGTGCGTGACGGGTATCCTGTACCGGGTCTGGTACACCCACAGCGCACTCACGGTGGCCACCGCGCAGTCCTCGTCGTCGTCGGGGGAGTACGCCTCGCCCAAAACGCGCACCGTCTGCCCGGCGCGCACCGTCCCGGACATCACGCGCGCCAGCGCGTCGAAGGCGGAGCAGTCGTCCTTCGGGTACAGCTTGGCCACCATCACGCGCAGCGGCCCGGAGGGGTCGCACGCGCGCATCGACGCCACGGCGCGCGGAGCGTCCGGCGCGTTTTGCCCCAAAACGGGCCCGGCGTACGCCGCCGCCACCTTCGCGGGCGCGCCCTCCCTGGCGGTCGGGCAGTGCGCCTTGAGCGCGTCCACCAGCCCGGCGGCGTCGCCGAAGATCTTGCGGCAGGCCAGGCGCACGAGCGGCTTGACGTTCATCTTGTACTCCTTGGGCTTGAGCGCCACCTTGAACTCTGCGAGCACGGCCGCGAAGGACGCGGCGTGCTCGCCCACCGCCTGCGCGTACACCTTGTACAGGGGCTCGAGGACGAACTGCACGAACGAGCGGTCGCCGCCGCCGGGGGGGGGCTTGGCGCGAAACGCGCGCGCGTCGGCGTGGAAGTACGAGTCCCCCCACAGCCGTTTGGCGAACTTCTTCGTGTCCATCTCCACCCCTCGGCGCTCGGCGTAGAGCCTCGCGAAGCTCTCCAGCGTGAAGGACCAGCCGTAGAGCGCGGACCCGAAGCACACCGTGCCCTTGGCCGGGTCAGCGAACGGGCAGTCCTCGCCGCCGCCGTACGCGGCTTCGATGATCGCGTTGACCTCCTCCAGGACGTGCCTGATCTTGTGGAACGCATCCGCGGGCGGGAGCTTGAGCTCGAGGATGAGCCGGTCCATCTTGTTCACGAACACCACGATCGGGAGCCGGTCGCGCGCGGCGTGCTTGATGACGCGCTCCGTGACGCACATGACACCCTCCACCGCGTCCACCACCAGCAGCACGGCGTCCGCCAGCCGCAGCGACGCCGTGACCTCGTCCGAGAAGTTGACGTGCCCCGGCGTGTCCATGAAGTTGAACAGCAGGTGCTTCCCGGTCGACGCCGGCATCGCCGCCGTCAAAGGCGTCGCCTTGATGGAAACCTCGCGGTCCTGCTCGTCCTGACGGTTGTCCATGTACCGCATCTGCCGCTCGGGATCGCGCCCCTCCGTGGACAACGCGTGCGTCTGCTCCACCACCATGTCCATGAAGGACGTCTTGCCGTGGTGCAGGTGGCCGCAGACGGCGACGTTGCGCGTCAGGTTGGGGTTGCTCAGCATCCCGAGCAAGTACTCCTCACTGACGCGCATCACGGGCGCGTTCGCGTCGCGCACCTCCACGCGCTTCGTCTTCAGCGGCGCGATGATGGGCTCCTCCAGCGGCTGCGCGTCTTCGTCCATGACCAGCGTCTCGGTGCCTTCGCCGTACACCTCCTCGGCGGATGGGTAGTACTTCTTGTCCTCGGCGAGCACGATGGCCGTCTCCGGGTTGTCCTCCTCCTCCTCGACGTCCATCGCGCCGGCGCCCTCGGCGTTGCGCGCGTCCGCCTCACGCTCAGCCTGTTCCATCCACGCGTCGTCCTGTCGTCGCGGGTGAGAAAGGTGGAGGGTCAGGAGGGTCAGGAGGTGGCGACGAAGGAGAAGAAGTCGAGAGGACACCTCGCGCACGAAAAGAAGTGCTCGGTCTGCGCGATCGTTCGGGAATGCGAGATCGATCCGGGGCGTTCGCGGTCGAATCCACGAACAAGCGCTTCGCGCGTACCTCATCCTGGTCCTCGCCGCTGCCTCCGTCGCTGTCGTCGTCCAGCTCGGGGCCGACGTAGTTTCCGAACTCGTCGTACATGTCCATGGCGCCCGCGAGTGAATGTCCGCGCTGCACCAACCCTAAGCGGCGAGGGCCCTCGCTCGAGCGTCCCGGTGACTGCGCGCCCGCCTTGAGCGTCCCGGCGCTCGATCGGGGCTCGCCGCGATCGAGGTCACCTCGCTCGGTCGAGTGCGCGAGGGGAACCCGGTGACCCGCTCGTGCCCTGTCCACGGTCGACCACGCGGGGCGTTGTGCGTTGCCGCCGCCCGCAAGCAGAAACGTCGCTTTGAAAACTCGCTCTCCCTTCGTCGTTCGTCTCCGTCGATCGCCGGGCTCGACGAAGTCAAGTTTGGCGCCAGATTGGCGGGTCCTGATTGGCGAGACGAGTCCGTAAGCGCCCTTTTGATTAATGGAGATGCCCCGTCGACAGTCGCCTCCGCGCGACCACGCCCCCCCCGTCGCAGCACCCGCGTTTCCCGCCCCCGGCCTGGATGTCGTGCACCACCAGCGGCCCGTTCGGGGCGTTCCCGAACTGCGACACGCTCGGCGCGAGCCTTTTCCTGAACCTCGTGTACGGATGCGGTCTCCTCCAGGCGGCGAACCTCATCTCCGACGGGAGCGAGCTCCTGCTGGAGGTGCTCTCCCCCGGGCTGGTGGGCGGACTGCTGCTCCCCATCCTCGGCGCCGTCCCCGACGCGGCCGTCATCGTCGCCTCCGGGCTGGGCGCGACCCAGGAAGAGGCGCAGGAGCAAGTGAGCGTCGGGATGGGCACGCTCGCGGGCAGCACGGTGATGCTGCTCACCGTCGCGTGGGGAGGCAGCCTTTGGGTCGGCCGCTGCGACCTGGACGGCTTCACCGGAAAGGCGATCCAGAAGCAGTGCTCGCACGGGCTCGCGGACAGCTTCGCAAACACGGGCGTCACCGTGGACGGCGACACCACGCTCAACGCGCGCATCATGATGGCGTCGTGCCTGGCGTTCCTCGCGCCGCAGGCGGCGGCGTTTGCGGGCCTCGGCGCGGATGGGCTCGCTGACCTCGTCGGCGCGGCGGTGGCGTTCGCCGGGCTCGCCGCGTACTGCGCGTTCCAGGTGCTGCACCCCGAGCTCCAGAAGCGCAAGATTGCCGCGGCGCGGCTGCGGCAGGCGAAGCGCTACGGCGCGCAGATCGCGCACCACATCGGCCTCTCGGTGGGCGGCATCGTCGTTGACGGCGACATCAACGCCGCCGCGCTGGACCGTCTGTTCGACCAGTTCGACGCCGACGGGAACGGGCAGATCGAGGTGCACGAGCTCAAGGCGGCGCTGGTGGCCATGAGCGTCACCATGAAGGACTACAACGTCTCCGACGCGGACGTCGCCGTCTGGCTGCGCGATTTCGACCGCGACGGCGACGGGCTCATCAGCCGCTCCGAGTTCTGCGGGGGGATGACGCACTGGGTGCTCGAGCAGACCCGGAACGCCGAGCGGCGCGACGCCGACGGAGCTTCGGCGGACGAGCGCATCTCCACCATCCGCGAGCCTAGCGGTGTGGTGTCCACGCGCTCACAGAGGAGAGGGCTGAGCCTAGTGGACCCCCTCGGAGGGGACGGGATGGAGCCGCTGCTCGGCGCCGAGGCGCCCGACTCGGGACCCCTCGGCGGCGAGGCGTTGTCCGACTCGGAATCCGACTCGGATTCGGACGGGGACGAGGACGAGGATGCCGTGCCCCCCACGAAGCTCGCGATCGTGCGCGAGTCGGCGCTCAAACTCACCGCTGGAATGGTTCTGATCGCCGTGTTCGCGGACCCGATGGTGGGCGCGGTGTCGTCGCTGAGCCGCGCGTGCGGGATGCCCTCGCCGTTCTTCGCGTCCTTCGTGCTGACGCCCTTCGCCTCCAACGCCAGCGAGCTCGTTTCGTCCCTGTACTTCGCCGCGAAGAAGAAGAAGAAGAACATCTCGCTGACGTACTCGCAGATCTACGGCGCCGTGACCATGAACAACACGATGTGCCTCGGGCTGTTCCTGGTGGTGATGCGCGCGAAGGGCCTCGAGTGGACGTTCACGTCGGAGACAATCTGCGTCGTGGCAGCCACGGTCGCCGTCGGCGCGGTGGGCGCGTCGAAGAAAACGCTCAAAACGTCGCTGGTTCTGCCCGCGCTCGCGGTGTACCCGCTTTCGCTAGGGCTCGTCGTGTTCCTGGACTTCGTCGTCGGGCTCAAGTGAGCCGCGAAACGACGGCTTCGCCCGGGTGAACCGACGCCGGCGCGGTCGTCGCGAGAGCTGTAAATCGTACTTTGTAGAAAGTACTAGATATCTATGACTAACGCGCGCGCTACTGTACGCGTAGTATTCCTACCCCTCGGTCGTCGGTTTCCTGGCGACGATCCTCGCGGCCGCGCCGAACGTGTACTTGGTGGTGACCACCGCCTCGGCGCCCGCGGCGCGCAGCGTCTCGGCGACCATCTCGGGAGGCACGGTGGACCGAATCGACGCGCTCAGGTAGCGGTATGCTTTTTTGTCCTTCGTAACGAGTCCGGCGACGACGGGCATGACCAGCTCGAGCCACACGTACAGCGCGCTCTTGACGAACGCATTTGAAGGCGGGAACGCGTCCAGGATTACCACCGAGCCGCCAGGCTTCGTCACGCGGTACATCTCCTCCACGCCGCGCCGCAGATCGGGGAAGTTGCGCAGCGTGTACACCGTGGTGACCGCGTCGAAGGCGCCGTCGGCGTGTTTCAACGCGCAGACGTCGCCGTGCGTGAACTCGGCACCGGGAACCACGCGCCGCGCCTCGTCCAGCATCACGGTGCTACAGTCCATGCCCTCGATGTCCAGATCGCGGGAAGGGTACCGCCTGCGGAAGTACCACGTCACCCACCCCGTGCCGCACCCCACGTCCAGTACCTTGGCGTTTTTCGGGAGCACATCGTGGAGCCACGACAGCGCCAGCACGCGCCAAAGCGTGGTCTGCCCGAGGCTGATGAAGTGGTTGAGCAGGTCGTACGTCGGCGCGACGCGGTCGAACATGTCGGATACGAATGCTAGCTTCTCGGCGCCGCGAAGGCGGAACCCAGCCGCGGGGGCGTGCGCGTCGAACGCGGACCCCATCGCGCGCGACGCGAAATGCCGTGCCGACGAAACGAGACGAAAGCTCGCCGTCTACAATTGTCGTTGTTAGTCGGCGTGGCGCGATGACGTGGACCTGGAACGACGTGAGTGTTCCCACGCGTGTCAAATCCCCATCCCAGCATCAAAACAAACCCGCCCGTCATCCCGCCCTCTCCCGTCCCGCCAAAGTCCGCGAACGACGAGGCGGCTGACCCGCGAATCCCCTCGCGCGAATTTCGCCCGCAGGAGCTGAAAGCGCACGACGCGGCGAAGCGAACACCACCGCTCGTTCCCGAGCCGCACGTCGTGACCGCGAGGGAGTACAACGGCCGCTCACGTCCCCAGCCGCGGGAGTGGAACCCCGAGCACCCGGTGTGGCGCGCGCGTCGCGAGGCACGTGGGTCGGACGCTCCCGCGAGCGGGGGCTCGTTTACCTCCGACGCCAAACCCGATCTCTACGCGGACGCGCGCCCGCCGCGACCGGTCGGGAACCCCGAGCACCTCGCGCGGAAAAAAACGGAAGAGACGCAGAACATGTGGTTCATCATGACCGGCTCGACGCGCGCTGTGAAAGGAGAGACGCTGTTGTGATGGGACGTAGACCGGTGCCAGCCTCGGGCGTCGCCGCGGCGTTCGGAACGACGCGTCGTATCCGTCTCGTCGTCGAAAATCGAAAAGCGCAATCGTAGCGTCCTCGGCGCATCCGTCGCTCTCTCGCTCGTAGCGCCTTCGCGGCTCTCTCTTCACGAACACTCTCGTGACTCTCCAGCAGTCAGTCGCTCGCTCCCTACCCCTCTACCGTCTTCTGCGCTAAACGCCGCACGCGGCGGTTGTACCCGCTGGTGTCGTCCGTGAACAGCGCCGCCGCCTCCGGGTTCGCCGGCGACGCCGGGTTGGGGTCCGTCAGCAGACTCTGTATGCTCGTCAGCAGCGTGCACACGTTGTGGATGGGCGACCACTGGTCCTGGATGATGTCCATGCACAGCGTGCCGTCGGAGTACACGTTCGGGTGGAAAACCTCGCTCGTGAAACGCACGCGGGGGGGTTTCTCGGGGTACTGCTCGCCGAACGTCATGCGCAGAGAAAACACCCCGCCTGCGCGTCGCCGACCAAGGCGCGAGACGCGTTTCGGGTGGGTCAGCGCGAGGAGGGAGTCGACAGCACACGTACATCACACGTCAGCCCGAGAGCGCATCTGGTGACGAAAAGGACGCCGGAGGCGCGTCGGTGCCGACGCGAGGGTCGGCGCTCGCTCTCGCGCTCGCGCGCGCGGTCGCGAGAAGGCTCGGGCGTCCGTGGTGCGCGAGGAGGCCTCGTCGTCGCCCCGTCGCGCCGCGCGAGTCGGGTGTCGTGGAAGTCGAGGAGTCGAAGTGGGCGGGGCGCACGTGACATCGGGGCGAAACAGATTTGGGGCACGTACCTTCCCAGGCGGTCTCGTCGGGTCCGAAGATGGTGGCGCTCCACACGAACAGGTTATCGTCGCTGTGTGGGCTCGCGCTGCACCCGTCCGGAGGCTCCGTCTTGATCGCCTTGAGATCAGACTGGAGCCTCAGCACCGCAGCCGTCTGCTGGTGCGCAGCCCCCGCCATAGTTCAAAGTGTTTCTCTCGACCGAACCGGGTTATTGGCAAATCACGCGCTCAGTCGTCGCCTTGATCGCTCGCGGGTGCAGACGCGAGGGAAAGAGACTGGACGGTCGAAGCCGGCGGTCTCGCGTCTAGTCGTGCGCGCGCGTTCGTGTCCTGCGCTCGCGAGTGTGGCGCCGAACCCTCGCGAGACTTTCTTTTTCTTTTCCGCGCGCCCAACAAAAGTCTCTGGTTCGCGCGAAAATACTGGAATGCAAGCTCCGCGGGGCTTGAATAATAACTCAAGGACTTTCCCGCATAGGTCTATCCGGAGCCGAGATCTCGTTCTGCAGTGTCTCGCACGATTCCGGTGGCGGTCGCGCACACTCCCGTCGCGCCCTCCACTCCCGCGATGGCGATGGCCTGCACGAGTGGTGCCCTCGCGGCGAAGGCCGGCGCGGTCGCCGCGACGCGCTTCGATTCCCGCGGCAAGGCGCGCGTCTCCCCGCCCGCCGGGACCTCGCGCCTCCGCGGACCCACGCGCTCGAGCCGCAAATCTTCTCGTCTCGTCGCGATCGCGACCGCGGCGTCCACGGCCGCGTCCGAGGCGAAGCCCGCGTCCAAGGGCGAGCAGATGCGTGCGGAGGAGTTCCGCGCGCTTGCCAAGGAGGGCCACAACATGATCCCCCTGTACCGCCGCATCTTCGACGACCAGCTCACGCCCATCCTGGCGTACCGGTGCCTGGTGAAGGAGGACGAGCGCGAGGCGCCCTCGTTCCTGCTGGAGTCCGTGGTGGGGGGCACGCAGACCGGCCGCTTCTCGTTCTTGGGCTCGCGGCCGTACATGGAGGTGGTGGCCAAGGAGGGCAAGGTCACCGTTTTGGACCACCTGCGCGGCACGCGCGAGAAGACGGACGAGTCCGACCCCATCACCGTGGCGGGCAGAATCTCCGAGCGCTGGACCCCGTGCAAACCGAAAGGGTTGCCCGAGTGCTTCGCCGGGGGCTGGGTCGGGTACATGGGCTACGACACCGTGCGCTACCAGTACCTGAACAAGTTGCCGTTCGAAGAGGCGCCCGAGGACGACCGCGCGTTGCCCGACCTGTGCCTCGGCCTCTACCGCGACGTCGTGGTGTTCGACCACGCCACCAAGCAGGTGTTCGCCGTGCACTGGTGCGACGTCGACGCGGTGCCCGGCGGCGACGCCGAGGCGGCGCTGGCCGAGGGCGAGGCGTGCCTGGGCGCGCTGGTCGAGGCGCTGCAGCCGGAGACGTTGCCCTCTTTACCTTTCGGCGAGGTCTCGATGTCCCTCACCGCGCCCCCCAGCGCGCTGACGGACAGCACGATGACCAAAGACGCGTTCCTGAGCGCGGTGGCGGAGACCAAGGAGCACATCCTCGCGGGGGACATTTTTCAGTTGGTGCTGTCGCACCGGTTCGCGCGCTCGACGTACGCGGACCCCTTCGAGGTGTACCGCGCGCTGCGCGTGGTGAACCCGAGCCCGTACATGATATACCTGCAGGCGCGCGGCAGCATCCTGGTCGCGAGCTCGCCCGAGATCCTCTGCCGCACGGACAAGGCGCGCACGGTGGTGAACCGCCCGCTGGCGGGCACGCGCGCGCGCGGGAAAACGGAGGCGGAGGATGTCGCGCTCGAGGCGGATTTGCTGGCGGACGAGAAGGAGAAGGCGGAGCACACCATGCTGGTGGACCTCGGGCGGAACGACGTCGGACGCGTCTCCAAGGCTGGCACCGTGAAGGTGGAGAAGCTCATGGAGGTGGAGCGGTACAGCCACGTCATGCACATCTCGTCCACGGTGACGGGGTCGCTGCTGGACCACCTCGGGCCGTGGGACGTGCTGCGCGCGGCGCTGCCGGCGGGCACGGTGTCGGGCGCGCCCAAGGTGCGCGCGATGCAGATCATCGACGAGCTGGAGCGGACACGCCGCGGGCCGTACGGCGGCGGCGTCGGGTACGTGGGGTTCATGGGCGAGATGGACATGGCGCTCGCGCTGCGCACGATGGTGGTGCCCACCGCGCACGACGACAACATCTACAAGCTCTCCAACGACGCCGAGAAGCGCGCGCGGCGCGAGTGGACCATCCACGTGCAGTCCGGCGCGGGGATCGTCGCGGACTCGGACCCGGAGAGCGAGTACCAGGAGACCGTGAACAAAGCCGCCGCCCTCGCGCGCGCCATCGATCTCGCGGAGGAGGCATTCGACGTCTGAAAGAGAAGCGCGCGCGACGTTTCGCGGAGCGCCGGGGAAGACGCGCGTATATTATCGCGCGGCCGGTTCTATTTTCAAAAAAGGTTTTCGAAAAATTTTCGACCCGTCAAACGTCAAAAGGAGGGGAAAGAAAGAAGTCCCTCGCGCTCGCCGCTCGCGCCACACCTCCGCGCGCGTATCCCCGCGCGCCGGCTCTCGAACGCGAGCCTCTCGATACCCCGCATCTCGTGCGATGGGCGCCACGTCCCCGCGCACGCCGCCCTGCACGCCCGGGAAGAGGACGCGTCGGTCCAGAAGCACTCCCACGTCCGAGAAAACCGGAGTCCGCGACCGAGCCCCGCCGGGCAAAGCCGCGGTCGCGGTCGCGGTCGATACCTTCGAACGCATGGCGACGCGACACATGTTCGCCCTCCACGACGTTTCCGAGGCCAAGAACGCGCTCGAGGCCGCCGCGCAGGTGCGCGATGGGACTCGCGATATGACCGCGTCTTCGTCTTTCGTCTTTCCCCCGCCCCTCGACGCCGAACGCTAAACTCTTTCCCGCCTTTTTCCGCAGGAGGAGCGCGACGCGTCGTCGGCGTTCGCCTCCGCGTTCTTCCACGCGTCAGACGCCACCGCCGCGGCGGACGCCGCGTCCGGGTCCCCCGTGACGCGCCGCGTCGCCTCCGTGCTCCGAGACGCCGATGTCTGCACGCAGAAGCAAAAAGCCGCGGCCGAACGCGTCGCCGACTCCACGAAAAAAAGAGAGGAGGCGGAGCGAACGCTGCGCCTCGCGGAAGCCGCCTCTCGGCTCGCCGGCGACGCGTTCGACCCCGTCGCCGCGGCTCGAGACGCCGCCGCGTCCATGTCTCGGCGCACCACTCCCTCTCGAACGTCGCTGGAGCGTCGCTCGGATGAGGCGGATGAGGCGGATGAGGCGGATGAGGCGGATGAGGCCGCGGAGTCGTCCCTCGAGTCGTCCCCCGAGTCCGACGCGCCGCCCAAAAAAAAGACAGCCGCCATCCCGCTCTCGCCCGTCGCGCCGGCGGCGCGCTCGAAGAAACATGTCCGCTCGTGGACGCCGGAGCGCGGGCGAGAAGAGGCCCGCGCCGAGGCGAACGCGCTCGCTGACATGTTCCGCGCGGCGACGCTCGGGTGATTTTTGGAAGTTGGCGGGACGAACGAGCGTCGCGGGGCGCGCGACGACGCGAGAGAGGCGCGGAGCGTTACGTATGTTGTGTGACTGTTTTTTTTCGAAATTTTTTTCGGTATAACCGAAAACCGACAAGCTTCGACGCGTCTCTTTTTTCGCGCGACGAGACGCGCAAGACGGATCTTCTCTCGTCCTCTCCCCGGAACACCGTAGACGCGTCTACGGAGCCTGTTCCGGCGCGCCCGCCTGCGACGGCTTGGACATGTTGGCGATGTACGCGTCGTACACGGTCTTCACTTCCGGGACCGCCAGCAGGTGCGGCTGCGTCTGGATCACGCTCAGCGCCACGCCCGGGTTCTGCGTGAGCAGAATGAGCATCGCGCGCGCCTGCTCCGTCGCGCTCGGCTGCGCCGGCGCCGGCGGGAACGCCACCGGGTTCGCCACCGGGTTCGGCGGCGCGGCCACGCCGAAGCCGGGTGCTCCGCCCGGAGGCGCGCCCGCGTGCGGATTCAGGCCGCCGCCGAAGAAGGAGGGCGCGCCGGGCGCGCCGAAGCTCGGCGCAGCGGGCGGCGGCGCCGCCGGCGCGGGCGGCGGCGCCGCCGGGAACCCGCCGCCGTACGCCGCCGCCGCCGCCGCCATCGCCGGGTTGAACCCCGCGAAGAGCCCCCCCTGCGCCTGCATGGCCTGCAACATGATCTGCTGCTGCTGCTGTAGCGTGGCGAAGTCCACGCCGGCGAAAGCCCCCATACCCGCCGCCGCCGCGTGCTCGGGCGGTTTTAAAACCGCCGCCGCCGGTTTCTGTTTCTTCGTCGGCGCGAGCTCCGCCTTCACCGCCGTCTTCTCCTTCTTGCGCTTGCCCGCTTTGGGCGGCGCGTCGCCGAGGCCCATCAGCAGGAGCGCCATCTCGTCGTGCTCCTCGTCCTCGTCCTCGGCGTCCGGCTCGCGCGCGTCCGTGTCCTCGTCCGGAGGTTTTACATAAGCCTCCGCCGCCTCCGCCGCGCGGGACGCCTTCGCCGCCGCGCGCCGCGCGTCGGCGGCGGCGGCTTTGGCGGAGGGCTCGGTTTTGACCCGCTTGCCCTTCGCCTTCTTGGCGCTCGCGCGCTCCGCGTCGTCCTCCGCGAGGACGTCCGCGGTGGCGTGCTCGTCCCACTCCTTGGCCCACTCCTCCGCCTCGGGGGCCGCGTCGCCGCGGACGCCCGCGGCGGCGGCGGCGGCGGCGGCGGCGCGCTCCGCCTCGTGCGCGGCGATCGCCGCCGCCGAGGCGGGCCCGAAGGCGCGCGGCTTCCCGCCGTTGCTCGCGGCGTCGGCGACGCGCGCGGCGTGCATCACCATGGCGCGCCCCTGCAGCTTGTCCTCGAAGCCGCCGCCGCGCAGCTGCCTCGCGAGCGCCAGGCACTCACCCGCGCTCTCCGGGCTGACGAAGTCCTCCGCCACCTTGACGCACGCGCGCAGGTTGCGCACCTGGTGCGGGCACCCCGCGGGCACGAACACCGCGTCGCCCAGGTTCTGGCGAAACGACCAAGGGCGCACGCCCGTCTCGAGGAAGAGCGTCTCGAGGTCGGACGCCGTCAAATACGCGCTCTGGTCGTGGATCGGGTGGTTCTGGCGACGCTCGCCGTCCATCACCGTGGCGTCCTTCCCGGAATCCTTCCCGGAATCCTTCCCGGAATCGCGCTCGCGCCTCTGCCGCCGCCACTGCAGCGACCCCGCGTCCCAGGCGCGGCGGAGCCACTCCGCCAGCGTCGGCACGTCCTCGCGCCTGAACACGTCCCAGACGGCGCCCGCTTCCTCCGGGACGCCTTCATCCGGGACGACGTCGTCATCCGCGTCGTCATCCGCGTCGCCGGCGTCCTGCGATGCGGGCCCGACGTGCAGGAGCACGTTCACCGCGTCCGACGCGTCCTGGTGGAGCTTGGTGACGGAGTCGCCGAGTCCGCGCTCGGCGGCGCGCCCCATGGCGACGTACGTCTTCGGCCCCAGGTCGGGCGGCACCCACTCCTTGGGCAGCGCCACCGACAGGTTCAGCGGCCCGTCTTCGGCGTTGGTGTACTCCTGGAACGGCAGGCTCGAGAAGAACGCCTCGGCGTGTCTCGGCGCGCGCGCCTTGAAGTCGTCCTCCCCGGGCCAGTCGCGCAGTTTCAGCAAACCGGGTTTGTTTTTCCCGCGCTTCGAGAGCTCGGCGTCCGTCGCCGTCGTCGTCGTAGCGGAGCGCAAGCGCTCGAAAAACGCCTCCACCGGCATCTCGATCTCGCTCCCGTCCGAGCAGTCCGTCAGCGTCACCACCTCCGTGACGGTCGAGCCGCCCGCCTTGTGCCGATCCGCCTTCGCCCGCTCCGAAAGCTTCGTGCCAACCGGGCCCCGCTCCGCGCCCGCGCCGCCGGCGGGGCCGGGGCCCGCGGCGCGCGCGCGCGCCTCAGCGCGCCGCGCCAGCGTCGCGCGCATCTCGGCGGCGAGCGCGTCCGGCGCCCAGAAGGCGTCGCCCGCGCCGCGCACGCCCGTCACGATCACGGGATCGCCGCGTTTCCAGTGCGTCTGGAAGCGCTCGAGCACCTCCTCGTACGCCTCGGCGCTCAGGCGACCGGGGTCCACGTCCTCCGCGGCCGGCGACCAGATGGGGAGCGAAGCGTGCGGCGCGCGCGACGTTTGCGCCGTCGTGAAGCTCGCGCCTCCACCGTTCGCGCGACAGTCGTGTCCCTCGCGCAGACTCGGAGGCGCCGCCGCCGCACGCCGCCGCTCGACCGCGGCGGCGTGCGCCCGCGCGTCCCCGGCGTCCAGCGCGTGGCGCCACGCCTCGGCGTCCGGCGCGCGGCGCATCTCCGCGTCCTCCGCGGCGTCCCCGGGGGCGGGCTCGTCGAAAACCTCGCGCTCGAGCCTGGCGCGCGCGCCGCGGTCCGCCTCGGCGACCCACTCGGCGAGCTCCCTCGCCTCCGCCCTGCGGCGCTCAAAGGCGCGCTCGCCGTAGCGGTCCGCGAGCCCGTCCACGTCCGCGAGCGGGTCCGGCATCGCCTTCGCCACCGCGAGCGACCTCTGCGTGGTCACGCTGACGCACCGCACCTTGAACGCCAGCGCCGCGCTCGTCGCGCGCCCGGCATCCGCGCGCGCGCCCGTCGCGTTCGCCAGGCAGTTCGGACACCGCACCTGCGCGGGGTCCGGCCCATCCTTGGCCGCGGCGAGCTCACGCGGCGCGCTCGCGCGGCCCTTCGGGTGCCGGCGGCGCGGCGGCACGCGCATCTCCGCGCAACACTCCACGCAGTAGTCCGAACCGCACTCCGCGCAGTTGCGGTGGCCGTCGGCGATGCTCCCGGAACACCGGTCGCACACCAGGCGGTACGTGCCGCCGGGGAGCATCTGCGGCGAAAAAAAGCCTTTCCTGCGCGACGCGGCGGCGCCGGCGGCGCCGTCCGTCACCGGGCCGGGCGCGGCGCGCTCCGCCGCGATCTGCGCGCGGATGGACGCGACGTGCCCGCTCACCTGCGCCAGCACGTACGCGGCGCGGCGCTCCAGCGTCTCCGCCGGCGCCGAGGCGAAGGCGCGGCACGCCTCCGCGTCGTACGCGTCGTACGCCTTCGACGCCGCCTTCGTCTCCTCGGACGCCGTCGTTTTCGGTTCGCGCGTTTGCGCGCCTCTCACGAACCGCGCCTCTTTGTCTTTCGAGGGACCACCGGTTTCGATCGCGTCCGCGTCCGCGCGCAGAAGTGTCTCGGCGGGCGGAAGTGAAGTGGGCGGAATCACGCCGTCGCCCGATCGCCGCCCGCGCTTGCCGTCGCGTTTCCCCGGCGGCGCCGCCGGTTTCTCGGCGGAGGTTTTCGTCGCCGCTTTCTCCGCGGCTTCCCTGCCGCCGCGGTCGCGCATCTCGCGCGCGCGGCCCGGCTCGCCCTTGGCGTCCCGGGCCTCCGCGGCGCTCTCGCGCTCGGCTTTGCCCGCGGCGCGGTCGTCGCGGGACGACTTGGCCGGCGCGTCCGGCGACGCGGATTTCTCGGCGGCATCCTTCTTGTCCTTCTCACCCGCGCCCGCGTCCCGCTCCAGCCTCGCCTTCGCCTTCTCTCCCTCCTTGGCGCCCTTCCTGCCCGCCGCCTTCGCCACTCGCTCCAGGTACGTCTCCACGGCCTTCCTCGACCGCAGCGAGGGCTGCATGTTGCCCTTGACGTACTCGCCCTTTGAGCCGGCGTTCTCGAACGGCGTCTCATCGCCGTTCTTGTCGAAGCGCTTGAACACGTGGTCGGAATGGTCGCCCCCCCCCGCGCGCTGCGTGGACTGCACCCACACCTCGTTCAGGTGGTGCTTAAACCGCTCGTACTCCTTGCCCTGCGGCTTCTTGTACCCGGGCAAGGGCTTCTCGGACCAAACCCCGGGCGCGCCGACGTCATCCGCGGCGTCCAGGCTCTTTCGATCCGCGCTCCTGCGATCGGCGCCGGTGCCGCCGGTGGAGGTCCGGGACGCGCTCGGCGCCTTGCCGCGGGACGATCCGGCCGCGTCTTGTCTCTTGGCGTCGCCGACGGTCGGCGCGCTCGCCTTTTCACCGGGCTTGCCCGCGTCCCGTCCCCCACGGGTCTCGCGGCGCTCCTCCTTCTTCGCGGGCCTCTCACTCTTCGCGAGCCCGCCCACGCCCGGAGGCGGGGGCTTGTACACCTCCGGGGCCTTGCGCTCGCGCCTGGTCGCCACGGGCGCCGCGTTGATGTCCTCCTCCTGCAGCTGCTTGATCAGCGCCGCGGTCTCGGGATCGAGATCGGCGCCGAAAAACCCGGGGTCGGGCGCGGGAGGCGCCGAGGGCGTGCCGCGGGTCGAGCGACCCATCGCGGCGGCGTCGGACACCTCGTTCCTTTTCCCGCCGCTCAAAGACACCGATTGCGCGGGCGGGGAGACGCAGCAGTCACGCGAGATGCCAGCCGCCGACGTGACGAAGATGCGCAATCGGAGATCGACACGCGGCTGGAAGTGGACGACGCCGGGACTCCTTCCCGCACGCCCGTGGCTCGCGCCTCCTGCTGTGCCCCACGCGCCTTTCGAACCCGCGTTCAAGCGAATGCGGCGGGAAAACGACTGAGAAAAGGGACCGCGAGCACAGTGCGGCGCCGACTCGCACTTCACGCGCAAACAGTGCGTCCGCGGGTCCGTCCAAGTCCCCAATGACCCATTTTCCGGGTTCGACGATTTCGTCCCGCTTCTCGGCGCCGCCGACGCGTCGCGCGGCCACTAGGTCACCCGCCGAGCCGCGTCGCCCGCCTTGGTTGATGGGCAAGAGACCGAAGCGCGATCCCGTTCTGAGCCTCTCCGCGTCCGCCGACGCCACCACTCCGGGTCAGACCGCGAAGCTCTACCCGCCGCGGCCGGCCGCGGTGAACTTAGAGGACCTCGAGGAGTTTCAGGATGAGCAGCGGCGACAGAAACAGGCGAGCCAGGCGCAGTTCGTGTTGCAGCTGGTGATCTTCGGGACGCTCATCGTGCGTTGGTTCAGGGGAAGGAACAAGCCCAAGCCCAAGCCCCCGAGGGACAGCTCGCGCGCGTGACCTCGCGCGCTCCGTAGGCGTAGACAGAGCTCGCATCAGGCGATTCGCGAGAGCGGGGCTTTTCGCGTCCGTGAAGGACGAAACACGAGTTTCGAATCCGCTCTCGGCGGCATGACAGGACATGACAGGACCGCCGCCCACAAGGCGAAAGGCGCCATACAGTACCGGCGCCTCACGCCTCTGGGGGGCACGGGCCTTTCCGCGCTCGGCCTCGGTCTGTCCAGTCCCGCGTCGGCGGCGCCACCCAATCGAGACAGCGCGCCTTCGTACGCCGCCGTCGTCGCCAACGCCGCCGCCGACTTCGCGGTGGACTTTGACGACGCGCCGCGGCTCCCGCGGGGCGCGCTCGCCGCCGCCGCGCCCGAACCGCCGCTGCCGGCGGAGGACCTAAACCCTTCCCAGCTCGTAAACGACGTGCCCGTCGCGCCCCCTCTCGACCCCGACGGCGCGCCGGTGTGGTGCCCCCCGGGCGCGTCCGCGCGCCTGCGGGCGCTCCGGTCGCCGATGTTGCGCCTGCACGCCGAGATGGTCGACTTTTGCCGGTTCCTGGAGCCCACCGCGGCGGAGCGCGAGGCGCGGGAGGGCTCCGTGGCGCGCGTCCGCGCCGCCGTGCTGGCGATCTGGCCCGGCGCGCGCTTCGAGGTGCACGGCAGCTTCGCGACGGGCATGTACCTGCCGAACAGCGACGTGGACGCCGTGATCCTGGACAGCGGCGCGAAGGCGCCGGCGACGTGCCTCAAGGCGCTGGCGCTGAGCCTGTCGCGCAAGGGCATGGCGACGGACATCCAGCTCATCGCCAAGGCGCGCGTGCCCATCGTCAAGTTCATCGAGAAGCAAAGTGGGTTCCAGTTCGACATCTCTTTCGACGTGGCGAACGGGCCGGCGAGCGCGGAGATTGTGCGCGCCAACACGCGCCGCTTCCCCGCGCTGCGCCCGCTGGTCACCGTGCTCAAGGCGTTTCTGCAGCAGCGCGCGCTGAACGAGGTGTACAGCGGCGGGATCGGGTCGTACGCGCTGCTGTGCATGGTGATGGCGCACCTGCAGCTGCATGACACGAAGGCCACCGCGAGCGCGTGGGCGGGCGAGAGCGGGGGCAAAGCCGCGGAGGAAGGGTGCCTGGGCGCTCTGCTAATCGACTTCTTCGAGCTGTACGGCCGCCGCGTCAACACCGACGAGGTGGGCGTGTCGTGCCGCGGCGGCGGGCGCTTCTTCGCCAAAAGAGACAAGAGCCCGTCCTGGGCCGAGCCGGGACGCCCGTTTCTGTTCTCCATCGAGGACCCTCAGGACCCGTCGAACGATCTCGGCAGGAACTCGTACGCCGCGAGAAGCGTCAAGGCGGCGTTCGAACACGCGTTCACGCTCCTTACCGCGCCCGCCGCCAAGAAGGACGAGTTCCTGCTCGGCCGCGTCGTGCGCGCCGACCCCGAGACGCTGCGCCGCCGCGCGCCGCCGCCGGCGGCGGGCGCCATCGTCGGCGTCGCCGCCGACTTCGCGCGCTACGCGTTCGCACAGCCGGGCGACGGGCCCGTGGGCGGCGGAGGACGAGGCACGCCCGCGGAACACGCCGCGCGCGGGCGAAAACGAAAAGCCGCCGAGACGCCCGCGCGTCCGGACGACGCTTCGTCGTCGTCGTCGTCGTCGTCGTCGTCGTCGTCGTCGTCGTCGTCGTCGGCGGCGGCGGCGGACGACGCAAGCGGGGACGAGCACGACGCGTCCGGGTCTGACGCGCCGGACGACGACGCCGACGGTGGATCGTCGTCATCCTCTTCCTCGTCCTCGGGTTCGGAAGAGGAAGGCCAGGTGGCGCGCCGTCCGAACAAAGGGCGAGGCCGCGGAGGGCGCGGGGGCCGCGGAGGCGGCGGCGGGAGAGCGGGCGGCCGCGGGGCGCGCGGCGGCGGCGACCCGAAGACCCCCGCGAACAAGCGTCGGAAGACGCGCGAGGGCGGCGGCGGTCGGGGATACTTCGCCAAAGGCCGACCGAATCGATCGTGACGGCCTGAAACGTTTCGTTCTCGGTGTGATACGAGTACAGGTACAATTGTACCGCTCCGATACGTCGCCGTCGTCGACGCGAACGACGCGAATCGGTGGTGAGGTTTCGTTTTTCGTTTTTTTACAGAGAAGGGTTCGCGCGCCGCGAATCCGCGCCGCGCCGCGCTCTCGCCGCCCGGCCGGAACCGGGTGGCGCTCGAATCAGGGATCGAGGATCCAGCCGTGTATCCTCCCCGGCGGCGCGCGCACCGGGTACCACTCCCCTTTGTACTGCCCGAGCTCGGAGGGCAGCCCCCCCGCCGGGCCCCACTCCCGCGGCGTCGGCGGCGGCCCGGTGATGACCACCTCGTTGTACACTCCGAAGGCGCCGCTGCGCCAGAGCATCGCCTCGCCGTTCCCGCACGCGATCGCCGCGCACTCCGCCGCGGCGATCGCCGCGTCCAGGTCCGCGCCCGCGCCCCTGCCCGTGCTCAGGTTGGCGATCACGCGCCCCCCCGGCGCGAGCGCGCGGCTGATGTCCTCCCAGACGTCCACGCGCGTCAGCTCGGGCAAAACGCGGCTCTTTTCGTCGAACACGTCCACCACGATTCCCGCCAACAGGCGTCCCTCCGCGAACGCGCGCCGCACCTCCTGAAACGCGTCCCCCACGCGCACGACCAGCCGCCCGCTCACCTCCAGCTCCGCCAAGCCGAAGTGCGCGCGCGCCAGGTGCACGATGGCGGGGTCCAGCTCCCAGCCCACGATTCGCCGCGCGTTCCCGCGCACCTTGCCGTGGCTCGGGTAGAAGTGCGCGAGTTCGCGCGCCACCGTCCCGGCGCCCAGCCCCACGACGCCGATCGGGTAGCCCGGGGGCTGCCCCGCCACTAACGGGGGCAGCATGGCGAACAAATCAAACACCCCTCCGGTAGTGACGAAACGCGAATACTCGCTCGCGTCCGCGCCGTTCGGCGTGGACGCGCGGTACTCCGAGAGCACCGCGTCCGGCGTGTGCTCGCGCATCAACACGACGGCGCCGGCGAAGGGCGCGTCG
>Ga0181561_10001556_pt1 | contig 20386 bp, 13 predicted proteins | sample 011ome_19_FD_133760 | JGI IMG/M metagenome (GOLD analysis project Ga0181561, IMG submission 133760) | Coastal salt marsh microbial communities from the Groves Creek Marsh, Skidaway Island, Georgia - 011510BT metaG (megahit assembly) | ecosystem: Environmental > Aquatic > Marine > Intertidal... | reverse complement strand
GTCCGGCGCCGCCGCGCCCGCGGAGAAGAAGGGTTTCACCCTGTTCGGCAAGAAGTAAACCGTCGTGAGCCGAGTACACGCGGACGAGGCGACGCGTGAGACGTAGCACAGGATGATAGAGCGGCGACGCGAAGCGCGACGAACCGATTCATCATCAAATCATTAGCGTAGCGTAACTTATCGAAACGAAAAACGCGTTCGTTTCACTAAAAAAAAAAGTCGCGCGTCGTCGCGCGTCGTCGTCACACCCCCTTCGGCGGTATGGGCATGAGCAGGTTGTAGAAGTCGCGCGCGAAGACGTCCTCGCATTTTTTCCACCCGCACCACCGCGGGACGATGGCCTTGAGATCCTCCCCCCCCGTGTAGTGCGGGTCCAGGATGAGGAACGCGCACTCGCCCGTTTTCTCGTCCCACTGCACGCCGAGCAGCGTGTACGCCAGTTTCCCGCCGCCCATCATCACGGGCGTTCCGGTTTCGTCAAAGTGCCGCGCCAGCTCGCGCGCCCGGCTCGGCAAGTCGTACCCGCTCGGCACGGTGAGGATCTTGCACGAGACGCCGTACCGCTCGTCGAGGACGTACGCGAGCTCCACGGCGCCGATCCACTCGGCGCTGCCGAGAAACTCCTTGGGTTTGTCCCCGATGTCGACCAACACGCGCTGGATCTCGCGGTGCGTCGGCGGCGCCAGCGACGTGTAGTTTTGCAACGAAAACCACGAACACAGCGTCTGCAGCGAGCGGTACGCGCACCCCCAGCCGTTGTCGTCGAAGCGGTCCTGCATGTAGTGGTAGTACTCGTACGCGCCGCGCACGCAGTGCGTCGTGCCGTGCGGCACGTGCGACCGCGGCAGCCCGGGCGCCATCGAGTGCACGTCGCGCAGTCTGTGAGAAGCGCGCTCCGTCGGAGAACCGTTTGGAAAAATCGCGTTCGCGACGCGGAGCGCCGGTTTGTCCGTCGGCAAACCGAACCGCGCGTGGTACGCCTCGCGCGTCCGTTCCAGCCCCAGGTCGGGGTCGGCTCCCGGGTCAGCTCCCGGCGGGGTGAGGTACGAGGCGGTCACGGCGTGCGCCGCGCCGGGCGGGCGGAAGTGGAAACACCGCGGCTCGCGGAGTCGCCAGTTTTTAACAGCGGCGGGGCCGGAGACGCCCGCCGCCGCTGTTAAACACCACCGCGCCGCGGCGACGCGCCGCGCGAGCGCGACGCGCAGGTGCGCGGCGACGGTGGCGAACGTCGCGCCGCGCGAAGTGTACGCCAGAGCGTCCAGGTGCGCGAACGACGCGAGTCCCGGAAGGCGCGAGTCCCTCCCCGCCGTGTCTCTCTCCGCTTCCGTCTCCGGAGCTCCGGAGCTCGCGAGCGGGGAGACGGAAACGGAAGGCGCGCGCTTCTCGGCGTCACCGCCGACGAACCCGGCGCGCGACGACGCGACGCACGCGCGAGGCGTCGCGAACGTTCCAAACGCGAGATTCTCGAGCGGTGGCGCGATGAGCTCGTGCACGCGCGTCGCGTCCGACGACGCTTCGGGAACGCCCGCGACGACGCGCCGCGCGGAGGGCTTCGCGATGGCGCCGCCGCCGCCGTCGCCGCCGCCGCCGTTCGAACGCGCGGCACGCGCGGCTCTCTTACCGCCACCGGTCTTGCCGGAGGACTTTCCGGATTTCTTTCGTCTCTCGCCGTCTCGTGGGCCCTCGGCCGGCTTCGTGAGCTCGCTCGGAAGCTCGGCGGACGCGAGAGACGCGTCGTCGGCGGCGCGCGCGAGTTCTTCGGCGACGTCCACGACGAACACCAGACGCTCGAGCTCTGCCTCGAGCGCGGCGAACGCCTCGGCGGCGCCCGCGCTGTTCGCCGCGCCGATCGGTACGCGCATCTCGCACCTGAACGTCGCGTACTCGCGATCGAGCCACCCCGCCTCCAGCGGCTCGGCGCGCGCGGACACCGCCGCGTCGCTGCTCGAGAAGCGCTGGAAGTAGGACGGCTCGCCCTGCGACACCGCGGCGACCAGGAACGCGCCCTCCAGGTGTGGCTTCGTCTCCAAAACCAGGCGCTCCGCGGCCGCCTTGTCCCCGGAGACGTACGCGCCGACCACCTCGAGGCCGCCGGGGAGCACCGCGGAGGCGCGTCGCAGGTCCTCGCCGACGTCGGACTCCGCCTGCCGACACAACGTGCCGATCACGACGGCGTCGCCGGGGGCGCGATCCGCGGGGCCAACCAGCCAGCCGCGCGCGCCCGCGGGGCCGCCGCGCGTCTCGTGCTCGGCGAGGCGCGTGGCGACGGAGGCGTCGACGCGGAGCGACATCGCCGCCGACAGGTCGGCTGCGGCGGCGCGCCGTCGCACGTGTCGAGTCCCGTTCTCCTCGCACCGGGAAAAGCAAGCCTGCTCGCGAAGGCTGATTTGGCGAGAACCAGCTCGGCACACGCCAGAACTCTGCCTCTAAAAAAAAGCCGTTCGGAATGGCCGCACGCGCGAACGAATAACAGCACTCCCCGCCGCGCGGCAGGTCCCATCGCGCGCGATGTCGACCGTGGCGGCGGACCTCGACGCGCAAGTGCGCGCCATCTACGTCCAGCTCGAGTGCGTCCTCCCCCCGACGCGGACGCGCGGCCGTCCTCCCGCGGAGGGCTTTGCCCTTTTTCCCCACGTGGCCACTTCGCGCGATCGAAGGCGCGCCACCGTCGTCTCGCCTCGCGGACTCGCCTCCGCGCCTCGCGACTGACCGCGCGTTTCGTCCCCGCCCGTTCGCGCAGCGATGGCTTCGGCGACACCGCGACCCTGGAGGGCGACCCCGCGGCCGCGACCGCGCACCTCAAGGCGATGACCAGCAAGATGGCGGAGAGCAAGCGGCTCATCAAGGAGTACGAGCGCGTCGCCGTGGAGACGGAGGGCGCCGACCCCGACGCCGTCGCCGCGCGCAAGAAGGAGATGGTCCAGAAACTCAACGCGTACGTGAACAAGAAGAAGGCGGCGCAGGCGGACATCGCCGCGCGCGTCGCCTCGACCGCCGCGGCGGTGGGCGTGCCCGGCGCGGCGGCGGCGGTGAGCGCCGCGGGCGCCGCGGGCGCGGCGGCGACGCTTGCGGCGCGCGTCGGATCGGGCGCGTCCGCCGCGCCGACCGACGACCCTTCGGCGGCGGCGTTGTTCAAAGGCGCGTCGAGCGCGTTGAAAGGCAAGGGCGTCGCGGGAGGATCGGGAGGATCGGGAGGGAAGGGTTCCGGCGCCGCGCCGGAACAGGTGGACCTGCAGGTGATGGAGCTGCAGGACGTGATGCAGGTGGGAAGAGACGCGATGAAGGCGACGGATGACGCCATCGAGCGGTCGAAGAAAACCGTCGAGACGACGATCCAGCTCGGGCAGCAGACGGCGGAGGCGCTTCGGAACCAGACGGAACAGATGGAGCGCGTGGTGGACGATTTGGACGAGATTCACTTCTCGCTGAAGAAGAGCTTCAAGGTAATCCGGGACCTGACCAGAGGGTTAGCCACGGACAAGTGCATCTTGGCGTTGTTGTTTCTGGTCGTCGCCGGCGTCGTCGCCATCATCGCGGTGAAAATGGCGGGGCTCGACGAAAACGACGAGGTGATCGACGTCGACCCTTTGAATAACCAAAACAACGCCGCGGACAGCGCCGCGCGGAGGATGCACAGGCGGATGCTGTTCGACGACGGCGAGGCGAGGGATACCAGGACCGGCCTGTGGTTGTAGTTATTGATACCAAAAGTGTACTTTTATCATGTCTACGTACGCGGCGTCTTTCGACGACGAACGAATCGTCACCGCCCGCCGTTTGCGTTTGCGCGCACGCGTTTGCTCCGGCGCAACCCGGAGGCGCCGGAAGGCCCCGCCGCCGCCTGTTCCGCTCGACCCGACGCGTCCACGCCGTCCACGCCGCCGCCGCCCCCTCCTCGCTCCCGCGTTTCCCGCGTTTCGGCAGCCGAGTCCGGGAGGCTCGTGTCTTCGCGAGCGTCGTCGAGGACTCGTCCGGGACTCGGCTCCCTCCGCCTCCGCCGCGCGACTTCCGCGCGCGCCTCGTCGTGAACGAGCTCGCGAAGCGCGCGCGTCGTCGCGTTCGCGAACGCGCGCCCCGCGCCGCTCGGGTCATCGGAGTCGTTCGATTCAGGTTCGGATTCGCCCGATCGCGACGCGTCGTCGCTCGACAAAAGCTCGTCGCTCGCTTCAGATGAAGAGGATGACGAGGAAGATTCGTCGTCGTTCGCGTCGTCCTCGTCCTCCTCCTCCTCCTCCTCTTCCTCCTCTACGCGCCCGCGCCGCGTCCACCGGTCAAACTCGGCGGCGACGCGCGCGTCGTCGGCGTCGTCGTCGTCCGTGTCGCCGCCCCGCCGCCTGGCGAGCCTGTCCCACACCTCCGCGAAGTGCCCGCCGCGCTCGAGCTCCGCCAGCATCGCCTCCGCGAGCTCGTCCTCGTCCTCCGCCACGCGCAACGGCACCGGCGCCAAGTCGGCCCCCTCGCCGGGCTCCCAGACGCGCACGACGTCGTCGATGCCCGAGGTGACCGCCACCGGCAGATGCGGGTGCGGACACACGTTGTTCACCACCTGCGAGTCCGCCTGGACTTTCTGCGCGAGCGCGCCCGTCTTTTTGTGCCACACGAACATGCCGCCGCAGTCGCCCCCGACGGCGACGTACGCGTCGTCGCACAGAAACGCGACGCCTTTCAGGAACGTCTTCACGTTCTTGTGCCCGACGAAGCGGCGCACGCTGGGGTCCGCGCGCAGCGTCGAGTCCGCGTCGAACAGCGACCAGGGATCGACGGACGGCGCGACGCCGGGCGAGTCGCCGCCGCGGCCGCGCGAAACCGCGCGGTCGCGCGGCACGGACGCGCTCCGGCGATCGGACGCGGCGCCGGCGTCGCGCGAGACGTCGACGTCTTCTCCGTCGCCTTCGTCCTCTTCCTCGTCCGAGGGGACGGCGTACCCGAACTCGGGCGACGGCGACCGCGACGGGTGCAACGCCGTCGGAGCCTCCACCGTACCTCCTCCCGCCGCGCCGTTAGGCCCGCGCGTGTCGTTTTCGTTTTCGTTTTCGCCGCGCGGCGAGAAGGAAGGCCCCCTCGAGGACCACGCCAGGACGTGCGCGTTCTCCGCGTCCATCGCCCAACCGTCCAGCAGGCACTCGGCGGTTCCGCGCGGCGCGTTCTCCGCGCTCGCGCCGGCGGCGCGCGCGGCGGTTCTCACGTACTCGCGCTCGGCGGCGCGGCGGTCGATCACGTACAGGTGCTCGCCGCGGTAGTTCACCGCGAGCTCGCCTGTGGCGCTGTACGCCAGGCCGGAGACGCCGTCGAACTGAAGCCGCTTGGTGTTGAACCCCGCGCTGCGCCCGGGCGAGTACTTGGCAACGACCGGGAGCAGCGAGGGGTGCTCGCGCTCGCTCGGGCTGCTGGCGCGCGCGCGCGCCGCGGCGGTTCCGCCTTGGCCGTAGCCGAAGCGACGCACGTCGAACACGCGCACGTACGGGTCGTCGCACCCGACCGCGAAAAGGCTCGTGTTGGTGGGGTCGAACGCGATGTCGGAGCAGCTGCCCTGCACGCTCAGGTCGCAAATCGTCTCGTGGTTCCCGTTTGGAAGCCGCAGGTCGAAGCGACGCACGCGGCCGTCCTGGTGCGTCGTCAAGAACACGTCCGCCGACCCGGGCGCGAACCGAAGTTTCATGCCCATGCCCGCGTCCGCCCGAGGGTCGGTGTCGCCGTCGAGGCCGTCGGGGCCGAACAACGAAACCGCGTGCGGCGATGTTCGAGACCTCGGTCCGTCGAGCCACCGGCGTATGGGGCGGCCGCGGTCGGCGGCGGCGCCGGCGAAGCCCCGCGCCAGGTCCACGAGACGCACGTCGCCGTCGCCGGCGACGGTGACGCAACGATTGGACCCGCTGTTCGGCACAAACTCCGCGGAGAAGATGTTGTGCGTGTGCCCCGTGTACACGGACCCGCGACAGGGAAACGCCGTGCCCAGCGACCACACGCAGACGCACAGGTCGTCGCTCCCGCTCAGCAACAAGGAAGCGTCGTCGTTCCAGGAGACCGCGTTCACGCAGCCGGCGTGCTTTTCCAGGGCGGCGGTTAAACGCAGGCCGCGCATCAGCCACGGGTGTGCGACGTGCGGCTCGCGCCGGCGACGCGCGTCCCACTGGCGGCGCGTGACGCCCTCGTACACCGAGGTGGTGCCCGAGGGAAGCGTGTTGTTTCGAAACATCGCGGGCGCGCGCTCAGTCGCGGCCTGCCGCCCCACGCCGCGCGGCTCCGGTCGCCGCCAATGCGGAAAACGAGCGGCGAGGGTTCCGTAACGAAAGTAACAACGCCCACCGCACCTCGCCGCCGGAGCGGGTTCCTCGCGAGACGCGCGTTCCCGCGCCCGCGCTTTGACTGGCGGTGGCGTCGCCCCGGAACAGCGCCGACGTCACCCGGCCGTGCCGCTGCCTCTGTGGAGGCTCGGGGGTCGGAGCCGAATCTGACAAGACACGCCGAAACGACAAAAAAAACGATGGCAAAGTCCGAAAGTCGTTGTCACATCCATCACCAAGCGGACGCGGCGCATCCCCGCAGACCGGCACGCGCGGGACCGCCGTGTGCCCTCGCGGGCGACAGCGGTAGCGTCGAGCCGGTCTCTGCTCCCGCTCGAGGCGATGTTCGCGGCGTCGCGCGTCGCGCGCGTTCTCGTGCGGTCAAGCGCGGCGCACGCGCCTCACGCCCCCCCCGCGTTCGGCGGAACGTGCCGACGCGCCCTGTCCTCTTCGTCGCGTCCGCGGGACGACGACGAGGGGCCCGTCGCCGCGACCGAGGCCGACACCCACGCGCTCGTGGACATGGACGCGTTCCTCGCGCCGCTGCGGAACCACGAGCGCACGGGCGTCCCGCGAGGCGCGGGGTCGTCGGCGTCCGATCCCGAACAGCGGTTCGACCTGGGACGCATGCGTCGGCTCCTCGCGACGCTGGGGGACCCGCACGTCGGGTACCCCGTGATCCACGTCGCCGGCACGAAAGGCAAGGGCAGCGTGGTTTCGTTCCTGGCCGCGATCCTGCGCGAGGCGGGCGTGAACACGGGCACGTACAAGAGCCCGCACGTGCGCTCCGTCCGCGAGCGCATCGTGTGCGGCCCTTTCGACGCGGCGCGACGCGGCGCCGCCGACGGAGCCGCGCTCTCGGCGAGCGGCGGGTTGGACGCGGCGACGGCGGAGGCGACGCGCGCGTTTCTCGAATCGGAGTCGGCGAAGACGTCGGCGAAGAGCGCATCAGACAAAAACCACCGTCAGGAAACTTCCACCGTCGCGCTTTCCTACTTCGAAGCCTTGACCGCGTTCGCGTTTGCCGCGTTCAAACGCGCGAACGTGGAGTGTGCGGTCGTGGAGGTTGGCGTGGGCGGCGCCGTGGACGCCACGAACGTGGTTCCGGCGGCGCACACGGCGGCTTCCGTTTTGACCGCGCTCGGCGACGACCACCTGGAGGCGCTCGGCGGATCGCAGGGCGCCGTCGCGAACGCCAAGGCGGGCATCGTTCGTACGCGCCGCCCGGTGTTCGTGGGCACTCAGCCCTGCATCGAACTCGAGGTGCTTCTGTTGTCGAGCGTATACGCCGCGGGAGGAAGGCTCGTAGACGAAAACGACGTCGAAGTACGCGCCGTTTCCCGGGGCGTCGTATTCGATTCGACATCGCAAATCGCGCAAATCGTGGATTTCGAGATCGCGTCTCGTTCTCGCGACGACGACGGAGTGAAGCCTCTGGAGTGGCGCGCGTTGCGGGGCGTCCGCATGCGCGCGCTGGGGCCGCACCAGAGGGAAAACGCGCGTCTCGCCGTTTCCGTGATTGAGTTTTTGCGACGGGGGGGGGGCGCGCGCCGCGACGGCGGCGACGCGCGCGCGACGGACGCGGCGGTTCCGTGGTCGCGCGTCGCCGACGACGACGTGCGCCGCGGGCTGGAGACCGCGCATTCCCCGGGATGTTTCGAGATTCTCCGCCGTCCCGACGGTGTGGATCCGCCGGTGTGGATCGTGGCCGACGGCGCGCACACCGCCGGCTCGGCGGAGGCGGCGTTCGCGACGCTGCGCGAGACGACGCTTCTCGAGATGTCGAAATCTCGAAATCTCGCGGTGGTGGTCGCGATGGCCTCCGACAAGAACCACGTCGACGTGATGCGCGAGGTGCTTCACGCCGAACCCGCGTTCGTGTTCTGCGCGGAGACGCTCGTGTCGGGTGGGACGGCGCGCGCCGCGCCGGCGACGGCGCTTCGCGACGCGTTTCGCGCGGCGAACGTCGCCGCGAAAGAAAACAGAAAAGAAAACGCCCCCGTCGACGCGGAGACTCATCCGCGGGTGGTCGTGATTCCAGAGCTGGAGCGCGCGATGGCCGAGGCGGTGGACGCCGTGCGCGATCGCGGCGGGGGGGTCGTGTGCGTCCTCGGGTCGCTCAACGTCGTAGCGCGGGCGGAGACGTGGGCGAACGGGACCGGCGGCGAATAGGCAACAAGCACAACCGCGGGTACAAAAACACGGTTTTCACCATCGTCTCAGAACGGTCTTGTCACGTGCGCACGACTGTTTCGAAGTTCTCTGAGCCGCCGACCTCCTCGAGTTGCGACGTGCCACTTTTCCCGGCGCGCGTGTTTGGAACCCGCACGGACATGTCCGCCCCCGCGAACGCTTTCGAGGCGCCTCCCAAGGTGGAGCTCACCAAGGATCAGGCCAAAGGTACGTCGAAGTGACGCTGGTCGCTCCGCGCGTCGAAGCTCTCCCCGGCGTCTGTCGCGCGTCGGTCAAACTCGACGCGACGTTCTTCGAAGCGCTTCGATCGCGCGATCGGTTCTGACGTCCCGCACGCCTCGTTCCCGACGCGCCACCAGATGCCCTGAACAAGACGAACGAGCTCTTGAAGCTCCCGGAGAACGTGCAGAAGATGGACATGGCCAAGGCGCAGATGGCCGCGCAGCCTGATAACATCATGATGCTCATGATGCTGGTTCTGCCCGTGGCGACGCAGGCGCTGCTGCCCATCTTGGCGGAGTTCGGGTTCCCGCAGGACCAGGGCGGCTTGATGATGTTCATGTCCGCGGTGGGTAAGCACAAGGACGACGCCGAAATCACGGCGCTGGGCAAGCAGATGCGCGCCACGTTCGTCCCCGAAAACCTCGAGGCGGTCGTCACCGCCATGCTCTCGGGAGGAGGCGCCATGTAGGGAGGACGCGCGACGAACGACGCCGAGACGCGAAGAACGTTTTTAGTGAATGATCGTTTTCGAAAACACATCGAACCGTTTCGGTAACGCGCCACCTACGCCTCGCGTCGCCTCGCGCGCGTCACCTCGACGCGGCCACCTTCTCCATCTCGCCCCCGCCCGCGAGCGCACCCTCGATCAGCGCGCCCACCCCCCCCACGTCTAGAACGTCCGGCGCGTCTCCGCCTTCGCCGCCGCCGTCCGGCGCGGTCCACAAATCCCGCGCGCGCGAAAACGCGTCGTCGTCCTCGGCGACGGCGGTCACGTCGCCCATCCCCGCCGTCGCCAGCGGCCCCCAACGCTCGCTTTTCGTGCTCGCGGCGTCGTCCCACGCGTCGTACCCGCTCCCCGCCTTGAGCGCCTCGCCCCGGTCCTCGTGGAAGTGCACGAACACGGGCGCGTCGAGCAGCCCCGGCTTTTGCGCGAGCAACTCGCGCTCGGCGTACCGCAGAAAATCCAACACGAGCGGGAGCTTTTGGCGAAACACCGTCGATCGTAACGCGCTCGCCCAATCGAGCCACCAGTGGTTCTCCACGCTGACGAAGCAGTGGACGTGCAGACCGTCTTCTTTCCACTCCGCGAGCACTTCGTCTCGTAGCACGCGCGTGATCCACACCGCGGTTTGCCCGCCGTTGAAATCGGGCGCGACGGACATCGTGAGGTGTCTCGTCACGTCGTTGTGCGTCAGGGTGTACCTCCGCTCGCGGCCCGGCTCTGGGGCGCTCCTGTGCGTGTCCAGGAAAAAAACCGAACACCGCTTGGGATCGAACTTCAGCAGTCGAACAGTCGGACCCAGCGCCGCGCGCGCGCTCGTGCCGAAGCGCGAGGCGCTACGCCCGACGCGTCGCGATCCGGGATCGCGTCGCCAAGGCTCGAACCGCGAGGTCCCTGCCGCGGACCGGTTTTTCGTGGAAGGCCCGCACGGCGTCGCGCCCGTCGCGCGGCCGCGCGCGCGATCCGCGCCCGTGAGGAACGCGCTCGCGCGCGCGGTGGCGTGCGCCGAGACGCAAGTCAGCGCGCTCGGCATGGTCGCCGTCGGCTTTCAACGCGCGAACAAGCGATCCGGTTTCGACACCGGCTCGCCCGGCGCGCTTTGCCCTCGTGAACGACCGACCGGTCAGGTCAGGCCGCTTCGCCGCGTCGCGTGTCTCCCCGTCCCTCGCGCTCGGAACGCTCGAGACGCCCGCGTTGCCGAGATGCGCGCTTCGCCTTCGCGTCGCCCCGTGCCGTGCGGCGGCGCGCGCTTCTCTCTCGCGCGCGCGGACGGTGTTATCACCAAGCCGATTCCACGCAGCGGCCACCGCAGCCGCGCGCGATCGAGCACCAATTTGTCTTGATTTTTTTCGACGCGAGCAGTGTGTTGGCAGTGCTCGAAAAGGACAAACGCTGTGATTGGTGGAAAATTGGTGGGAGGAGAATCTGGACTTCTGGAGATCAGTTTAGTGCTACGTCGACGCTCCAAGTGGCGAGAAGGAGGGAAAATTCGTACGGCGCTTCCCCGCGCACTCCGCCTCGCGCGCACGTCCCACGACGAGCTCCGCGAACATGGCGGCTCTCATGAGTTCCGCCGCGGTTTCGCGCGCGGTCGCGACCGCGAACGCGCGCCAGCGCAGGCCCGCGGCCTCGACCAGCATGAAAGCCACCTTACGGTACGTTCCCGTGATTTCCAACCGGTGATGACGTCTCACTCGCGGTGCGAGGCGCGCGCCAGCCTGGACGCCCCGGGCGCGGCGCGGCGGCGCGCGCCGCGCGGCATGAACGCGCGCGGGACCTCGAACGCCGATTGCCGGACGTTTCGACCCCTCGTGGATCCGCGCGCGCGCCCGTCCCGCCCGAAGCCGCTTCCCCGTCGCGAACGGCGCACGCCCGCTCGCGGTCGCCTCGCGTCGCCCGCGGCGAGGCGGTGGTTTTCCGCCTCGGCGCCCGAAGCTTTTTTTCCGCCTCGGCGCGCGGACGCCTCGCCTCGCCTCGACGCACCCGACTGACTCTGTTTATGGTTTACTTTTTCACGACTCAGCGGCCCCGTGGCGCTCCGTCCGCTCGCGCTCGCTCGCCGCTCGGCCGCGGCGCGCGTGGCGACACGCGTCGACGCCGTGGCGACCCCCGTTCGCTTCGCCGAGCCGGACCCGGTTGTGGCGCCGCGGCCGGACTCGGCGATGCCGTCGATGGAGGATCCCTGGACGGACCCCAAGTGGCGGGACGTGAAGTGGACGGTATACCGCGACGTGGCGTACGACATGCAGCCGTTCGTGGACAAGCACCCCGGCGGGAACTGGCTCCTGAACCTGTCCATCCAGCGCGACTGCACCGCGCTCATCGAGTCGTACCACCTGCGGCCGGAGGTGTCCGAAGCGCGCTTCAAAGGGCTGCCCGTCCTCGAGGACTTCCCGGTGAACGCGGTGCCCAAGAGCCCGCGCCCGAACGACTCGGAACTGTACAACGCCATCCGCACGCGCGTGCGCAAGGAGCTGTTCCCTCAGGAGGGCAAGGCCATGCACCGCCAGGGGGGGGACTTCGCGGCGGCGACCATCATCGGCACGGCGGTGGCGTGCTACGCGGCGTACGCGTCGGCGCCGGGGATTCTCACCGGCGCTTTTCTCGGCTTGGCGGGGGCGTGGATCGGCCTCACCATTCAGCACTGCGGGAACCACGGCGCGATGTCCCCTAAGGTGTGGGTGAACAACGCGCTGGGCTTGACGGACGACCTCATCGGGGGTTCTTCTCTGATGTGGCGGTACCACCACCAGGTGAGCCACCACATCCACTGCAACGATAACGCGCTGGACCAGGACGTGCACACCGCCATGCCTTTGTTGCGCTTCGACGCGCGGCAACCGAAAAAGTGGTTCCACAAGTTCCAGCACCTGTACCTGTTCCTGGCGTTCCCGCTCATGCAGGTGGCGTTCCAGGTGGGGGACATCACTGGTCTGATCACGAAGGACTGCGAGGGCGCGAAGCTGCACGGCGCCACCGCGCTGGAGCTCTCCACGGTGGTGCTCGGCAAGATTGCGCACTTCGGGTTGCTGCTCGGCCCCGCGCTCGCGCACGGGTGGGCGGCGGTGGGTGCCGGCGTCGCGGCGTTCGTCGCGGTGCAGGGCATGGTGCTGGCGTCCACGTTCGCGGTGTCGCACAACGTGGCGGAGGCGAAGATCCCGCAGGACACGGGCGGCGAGGCGTGGGAGCGGGACTGGGGCGTGCAGCAGCTGGTGACTTCGGCGGATTGGGGCGGGAAGGTTGGGAACTTCTTCACCGGGGGGCTCAACCTGCAGGTGGAGCACCATCTGTTCCCCGCCATCTGCTTCGTGCACTACCCCGCGATCGCGAAGATCGTCAAAGAAGAGGCGGCCAAGTTTGGCGTGCCGTACTCGTCCTACCGCACGCTGCCCGGCATCTTCGTCGAGTTCATGAGGTTCGTCAAGGAGATGGGCACGGCGGAGCAGATCGGGAACGTGAGCATCGACGAGGTGAAGCACGTCAACAAGAAGCTGTGTCCCATCGCCGCGTTCAACTGAGCCGTCGCGCGCGGCGACGATCGCGGACGGCGACGCACGCGAGGCGCGGTCCGACGCGGACCCGCCGGGGAAACGGGACGAGCGCCCCGTAAAACGCGCGCGAGATGAAGCGCGTCGTCGATCATTTTTAGCATCAATTCTTTTTGTCAACACGTATAATACTACGAATCACATTTTTCGGTTGAGGGCCGTGTACGGCGCGCGTACTACCGGATGCTGAACACCTCGAAGGTACACATACTCGTGTACCACGGTCGTTCGTCCCACGCGCCATGTGCGTCCTATCGTCGCATACCACCACCGTCGCGTCTCCCTCGTCACGGCGAGAGCACGTTCTTGCGCACGAGCTCCGCCTCGGCGGCGCGCCGGTCCACGGGCGCCGGCGGCTCGGGCGGCCACGGCTCGGGAGGCGCTTCGCCTTCGGCGTACGCGTCGTACGCGCGCGCGTCCTCCCCCTCCCCCCCCCCCTCGCGCCAGCCGCAGACGCCTCCCGCCAGCACCAGCACGCGGTGCATCCCCGCGTCCCCGAACACGCGTTTGGCGTACGCCGCGCGGGCGTTCCCGCGGCCGTACACCACAACTAAATCCTCGGCGCCCGGCTTGCGGAAGTGGAAGGCGCGCGCCCACTCCTCGGGCGCGCACAGCAGCGCGCGCGGCAGCGCCTCCGCCGGCAGGTGCACGGAGCCCCGGATGGAGCCGTACAGCGCGCGCTCGTCGTACCGGCGCACATCGATGACCGTCACCAGAGGCGCGCCCCGCGCGGCGCCGTACTCGACGAGCGTCGCCAGCGCGTCGCGGCTGATCGCGTCGTCCTCCGGGACGGCGCCGCCGGGCGACGACGGCGACGCGGAAGGCGACGCGACTCGTCTGTTCTCGTCGTTCGCGTCGATCGGTCGGATGCTGTCGACGCCGTCTTCCGCGTCATCGCGCGTTCGCGCTTCGATCGCGCTTCGATCGGACGCGTCCGCGCCGAGAGGCGGCGCGAGCGGCGCGGCGGCGGCGAGGCCGCCCTCGATCACCGCGCACCGCGTGAACCCCAGCTGCACGGCGACGGCCGCGGCCTGGCTCGCGCTGTGGCCGTGCGTGCTGACGAACACGATGCTCGACCGCTTCGTGGGAGGCTCGAATCCCGTGCGCTCCAGCCAGTGCGTCTGCCGGCTCCGCAGCGCGCGCGCGAGCTCGCCCGCGGGCACGCGCGCCATCCGCAGCCTGCCGCTCAACTCCAGGTCGGGCGCGTCCTCCTCGGGGCTCTCGCGCACGTCCACCAGCACGGGCCGGATGCTCCTGCTCTCCACCAGCAGCCAGAACGCGGACGGGGAGAGGCGCGCGTACGCCCCGCGTCCAGCTCGGATGCTGGGCAGGCTCCCGTCCCCGCGCGCGCCTCCTTTGTTTTCGCGCGACTTCTGCTCCGCGAGCTTCTGCGCCCGGAGCACGCGGATCGACCACGCGATGAGGGAGAGACACACCGCCGTGGTCAGGGACCCGCCGATGTTGATGATGTGCATGGCGACGACGCGGGCGCGCGGGCGCGAGCGCGGTAAGCGGCCCGACCCTCGCGCGCGCCGCGAGTGCGCCCGAACGAACGAACCACGCGAGCGATTCCAATCGAAGCGAGAAAATATGCTTGGCGAAGAGTTGCGACGAGTCACGAGTGTGAGCGCGTTTCGCAATCACATGTATGGTTCGTCAGTCACACGAATTGTGTTTTCGCATTTTTCAGACTAATGTATGTGTCTGTGTTTCTGACATTGAAAGGGGGGTGCCGTCCCTCGCCTCGATGGATAACATTGAGGGTTGCGCTGCACCAAAGTTGAAACCTGCGCGCCCTCCCCGGCATTGCACCGCGCGAGTACGGGTCACCCCGTGTCGCTCACAAGGTTCGTTCGCGTTCGGGAGGTCTTTCACGATGGCCGCTTTCGCCGCGACCAGCGTCCCCGTCAGGGCGGCGGCGTTCAGCGACTCCGCGCGCGGTCGCGCGTCCGACACCGTTCGCCCCGCGGTGGCTCGCAAGCTCTCCAGGCCGATCCAGCGATCGAGGGACGTGCGCGTGGGCGTGATCGACCCCGTGTCCATCATGGTCGGCGGCGCCATGGTCACCGCCGGCCGGAGCCTGCTGGAGAAGGCCTCCGGCGACGAGCCGCGCGCCGCCGAGGCGGACGCGCGCGATCGCTTCGACGTGGACGTCACGCCCGAGGTGGCCCTCGACGCCACATCCGCGCTCGAGCCGTACGCCGCGACCAAGCCGGGCGACCTGCCCTCCATCGCGCACACCTACGGCGGCGTCTTCGACGCCGCCGCGTCCGGCGCGCTCTCCTCCGTGGTGCACGACGTGATGACCGGCGGGTGGTGGGACGGTGCCGTCAACGCGCGCGACGCGAGGCCCGTGCTCGAGCTGCAGGCGATGCGCGCCGACGCGCGCGCCGCGCTCATGGACGTCGCGCGCGATACCCTGCGCGTCGCGTGCGCGACGTACGCGCCCGAGGCGGGCGCGGAGGCGGAGGCGGCGCAGGATCTGTTCGCGGTGGTGGCCGAGACCGCGGCGAAGCAGTGGCTGGAACTCGACGCCGACGCTGAGAGCGAGATGGACGCGACGATGGTGCGCCGCGCCGGCGACCTCGCCGCGCGGCTCGTGGACGCGCGCGACGCCGAGAGCCCGGGGAGCAAGTCCGCTCTGTACGTGAACCTGCTCGCGCACATGGCGAGCCTGGCGCGCGAGGAGTCGACCGGCTCCATGGAGCTCGCCTCCTCCATGGAGCTCGCCTCCGCCGCGCGCCGCCTCGCCGCGAACGACGAGGCGCGCTTTTCCTTCTCGATGGCGGCGGTTTCCACGAGCGTGCTCGAAGACGCGACGGTGCGCGTCGCCGAGGCGGTGGCCTCCGCGTACCTCTCGCGCGTGCGCGAGGGCGCGTCCGCGCCCTCGCGCGCGGTGGCTAAAAAGGCGGCCGCCGCGAAGGCGGCGCGCACCGCGGCGGTCGCCGCGGTGTCCGCGGCCTCCGTCGTGCGGCACGCGCTGGCGCTGCAGCCGCGGCTCAAGTCGACGCGCGCGCTCGAGAAGTTCCGCAACGAGGTGAAGCTCGCGGCGTGGATGAACGCCAACTACGGCGACGTGGTGGCGATGTACGAGGACTGGCACTCGCTCATGGGCGTCGACGCGGCGGGCAACGTCGTGACCCGCAAAATATCCGTCTGCAGGCACAGCGAGCTCGCGCGCGTGACGGGCGCGCGCATGCTCATGTCGATGTTCCTGGAATTCTCCGACGTCGTCGTGCCCGTGGCGCGCGCCGCGCTCAACAACGTCAAGAACTTCACGTCGTGGCTGCTCGTGACGCTCATCGGCCGCTCGCTCGGCCTCGTGTACCGCGGCATCAAGGAGAGCATGAACGGGACCGGGAACGGGAACAAGAACGGCGGGGCGCCCGCCCGGTTCGCGTAGGCGTCGCAGGCGAGAGGAGACGCGCGGCGGAAAGACGACGCGCGGGCGCGACGGTTGAGGTATTCCGAATCGACGTTTTGTGAATGATTTTTATTCGACGCGAGCCTCGAGAGGGCCTCTCGAGGGCACGCCTCCGACACCCTGACGACGTCGCGAGCGCGCCGCGGGTCACGCCCATCACCGCCTTGACCCTCCTATTCGCGCGTCATCATCGGGACACCACTCACTCGTCACTCACTCGTCCTCTTTCTTCGGGTCGCCGGATGTGATCCAGCCGTTGGCGAGCAAGAGCTCGAAGACGCGAATCGCCTTCACCGGCTCGATGTCGAACGCGTGCCGCACCTCCGAGCGCTTCGGCGTCTTGCCCTCGGCGCTGAGCCGCATCAGCCGCTCCTTGATGGCGAGGTAGTGCACGGGAAGCAAACGCGAGTTGACGCAGAGGTCCTTTTCCCGCTTCGACAGCAGATCCACCCCGGGAAGGTCCGCCAGGTCCAGGGGAAGCGGCGCCTTCTTCTTGCGACCGCCGCCGTCGCCCGCGTCGCGCGACCCGACGTTCGTCCCCGCGCTCTGCGCGAGTTTCTGCACTTCTCTCGCCGCGCCATCCCCGGCCGCGCCGGTGGCTGCGTTGACGTACCCGTCCCTGCTCAGGTACTTGTTCGCGCGCGCGCCCTGCTTCCCGTACGCGGGGTGCTCCAGCGCGCGCAGCCGCGCCGCCTCGGCGACGCGCCGGCGCTTCTCGGCGTCGTACGCCTCCCCCTCGGCGAGCGTGCGCACGCCGGCGCGGCGGTACTCCTTGAGCTCGGCGATGCGGTTGCGGATGCGCGACTCCGCGGCGAGCCCCTCGAGCATGATCTCGTACTCGTTCGGTTCCAGGAACCGCGCGAAGACGCGCACGGAGGCGTGGATCTCCTTCTCCTGCGACGTTCGCCTGCGCTCCAGCGCCTGTTGCTTCTTCACGTTCAACAACCCGCGGTCGACGACAAACGCCTTTCGCGCGCGCCGCTCCGCCAGCCGTTTGTTGTACACCTCCAGCATGCGCAGCTTGAGCTGCTTGTCCAGGTCGGTGTCGGTGTCCCTGAACTCCATCTCCGCCAACGGGAGCTCGGCGTCGATGTCGTACTCGGGGTCGAACTCGTCCCTCTTCACGTTGTACCCGGTGAGCTCGGCGACGTTTCCCAAATGCCGCTCGTCTCCGGGTCGCGCGAACGACGCCAAAGCCGTCGTCGCCGGCGGGTCGTCGTCATCCTCGTTCTCGTCGTCATCCGGGCCATCGTTTTTCTTCGACGCGTTCTTCGCGAGCTTTTCGCCTTTCTTATCCTTCTCGTCCTCCTCAGACACGCGCTCGTACGCCTTCCCCAGCACCTTGCTCATGTCCGGCAGCGGCGCGGTGGGCGAGTGCACGTACACGTCGAAGTAGTGCTTGTGGCACTGCGCCTTGGTTTTCGCGCCGACGTGCTCCGCCACCTCGCTCCAGTTCCCCAGGCCGTACATCTCGATCGCCTCTAGCAGGAGCTGTTCCTCGTCCGCGCCCCAGTCCAGGGTGAACAGGGGGAAGGACAAGTCGTCCACGACGTGGTACGCGTGGCACGCCTGGTGCGGGTGCGGCTCGACGCCCACGCAGAAGCACTCCACGCACAGGTTCATCTCGCTGCACTCCGCGCACTTGATCCGCACGACGTGCGAGATGTCCTTCTGGCAGTAGTTGCAGTGGAACAGCGCGCGCTTCGGTTCGGACGGGTTCGACTTGGTCATCGCGTTCTCCGTCGCCACCCGGCGCCGCTTGAACTTGGCGTCGAACCCGGCGAACCCCGCGGGGGGGGCGCCCGGGCCGCCCATCGCGACGCGCCTTTTTTAAACCGAACGCCGAACCGCGGGTCGACCGGACGCCCCGGTCTGCGTCAATCCGCTGGACCGCCGAGCGCCGAACCGACGCGGATCGGTCGCACGCGGCGTCGCGAAGGCCGCCGGCACCGAAAACGCCGCGCGCCGGGCGAACTAGGGCGTGCGGGAGGCGCGCGACCGGCTTGATCGAAACGATTGCAGAGAACCCTTCCATTTCGCACTTTTTTTGCACTGCGTGTGCAGTCGGAAATTCATGAAAAGCGACGCGCCGTTGTTCGTTCTTCTTCTTCGACCGAAACTCGTGATCTGATTGAAAGGAGGGCGCTCGACGTCGTCACAGCCTCGCGCGCCACCATGCAGGAGACGCGGTTGGAGGACCTGGTGGAGCGCTGCCGGGCCGCGACCGGCAAGGCTGCTGCCGACCTGGTGGACGAGGCCACGGCCGCCCCCGGCGTGCTCGTGTTCGGGGAGCTCCTGGATCTGGAAGGCGTTCAGGCGCTCGCCTCGGACCCGAGCCTCGCGAGTACGCTCGCGCAGCTCCGCGTGTTCGCGCACGGCACGCTCCCGGACTACCGCGCGGACTCGAGCCTCCCCCCGCTGAGCCCCGCGCAGGAGCTGAAGCTGCGCCGCCTGACCGTCGCGAGCCTCGCGGAGCGAAGCGCGGTGTTGTCGTACGCGGACCTGATGCGCGCGCTGGAGCTCTCCACGATCCGCGAGCTGGAGGATCTGCTCATCAACGAGTGCGTAGCGGCGGGTGTCGTGCGCGGGCGGCTGGACCAGAAAGAACGCCGCTTCGAAGTGCACGAGGCGATGGCGCGGGACGTCGAGCCGGGGCGTCTCGGAGAGCTCATCGCGTCGCTCGAGGCGTGGCGGGAAGACGTGCGCGCGGCGCTCGCGGCGGCGGCGGAGCAGGCGGCGCGCGCGCGCGCGGCGGGCGCGGCGGAGTCGAAACGCGCCGAGGCGACGGATGCGGCGGTCGCGGCGATGACCCAGAAACTCAAGGCGGAAGCCGAGGCCGCCGGCGCGCGCGGCGGAGGCGCAGAGCAGGAGGACGATCTCGGGGACGCGATGGACGCGGACGACGTGCGGAGCGAGATCGGGCTGAAGCGGAGACGGTGACAGAGTTTATAGGCACTTCACTTTTTTGCGCAGGGTCCCCCTGTCAGCTTTCTCAAACCCAAGTCGAGGTCGTCGTGGTAAAAAGGTTTTCATCCATCAGTTCCCTTCGCGGACGCGCGCGCCGACGTCAGTGAGGGCCCGCGCCCGGTGGTTCGTTCTCCGCGACGCCGGCCTCGCCGCGGGCGTGTCACCTCTCGCGGCGTGCGGCGCGGTCGTGTTCCCGCGCGAAGCCCCGCGGACTCGAGCCGCCATGCCTCTCACCGGCATCACCGTCGTGACGGGTTTCTTGGGCGCCGGGAAAACCACGTTGGTGAACCACGTGCTGAGCGCGGACCACGGGTACAGGGTGGCGGTGATTTTGAACGAGTTCGGCGCGGACATCGGCGTGGAGAAAATGTTAGTGACGGACAACCCGAACGGCGAGACCGTCGTGGACGAGGACTGGGTGGAGATGAACAACGGGTGCGTGTGCTGCACCGTCAAGGGGAGCCTCATCCAGACCATCGACGGTTTACTGGAGCGGCGCGCGGCGAGCGGGTCGAGGTTCGACTTCATCTTGCTCGAGACCACTGGGTTGGCGGACCCCGGTCCGGTGGCGCAGGAGCTGTGGGTGGACGACGAGCTGCTTGAGGAGGACAGCGCGGTGCTGGACGCGGTGGTCACCCTGGTGGACGCCAGCAACGTCGCGCGCCAGCTGCGGGAGACGAAAGAAGCGAGTCTGCAAATCGCCTTCGCCGACACGCTCGTGCTGAACAAGACGGATCTGGTCGCGTCCGAGCACGAGCTCGAGGCGATCGAGGAGAGCCTGAGGGTGATAAACGCCGAGGCGCGGATCGTCCGCGCGGAACGCTCGGTGGTGGACCTCGGCCTGATTCTCAACCAAGGCGCGGTCACGGTCGCGGGCCGCCGCGGCCGGAAACCGACGCTCGGAGACTTTGCGCGCGACGTCCCGCCGGCGGTGGCGACGCGCGGCGCCGGGTTCTGGGCGCGCGGCGTCGAGCGGTACGCGCCGGGGACGCGAAGCGACACGCAGACCCTAAACCCGGTGCACGACACGAGCATACGCACGGTGTGTCTGGCGGCGGAGGGCGCGCTGGACCGGCGCGCGTTCGAGTCGTGGCTGGAAAACGCCCTCTGGGACGACGGCGCGGATCGTGGCGCGGATCGTCGCGGCGACGACGCGGCGACGACGGGTTCAGATCGACGCGGTCCCGCGCTCGAGGTGCTTCGCGCCAAGGGCGTGCTGTTCGTGGACGACGACGCGGATGTCGAG
>Ga0181561_10001553_pt1 | contig 20398 bp, 14 predicted proteins | sample 011ome_19_FD_133760 | JGI IMG/M metagenome (GOLD analysis project Ga0181561, IMG submission 133760) | Coastal salt marsh microbial communities from the Groves Creek Marsh, Skidaway Island, Georgia - 011510BT metaG (megahit assembly) | ecosystem: Environmental > Aquatic > Marine > Intertidal... | reverse complement strand
GCCACGCTCTCCCCCTGCCGCATGGTCCACGCCTCCGCGTCGACGTCGAACGCCCAGACGTCGTCCTTCCCGTCCCCGCCGAAGATCACGAACGTGCCGCCCTCGGGGTCCGGCGCCATCGCGCCGGCGCCGCTCCGCGGCGCCGGCGCCACAGAAGCGCCCGCCGCCAGCTCGCGCCACGCCCCGCTCGCGCGCGCAAACGCCCAGACGTCGTTCGTGTGGCCTCGAGAGCTCTCGTATCCCCCGAAGACGTACAGGTCGCCGCGCAGCACCACGGCGGCGTGGCCCACCCGCGGAGATGGCGCGGCGCTCGCCGCCGCCGCCGCCGCGACGGTCGCCTCGGCCGTCGTCCCCGCCGTGCCGGCGCCGGCGTGCAGGCGCGTCCAGTTGGCGCCGGCGACGCGAAACTCCCAGACGTCGCTCAGCGCGCCGGCCAAGCCCAGGCCGCCGAAAACCACCGCGGTGTCCTCGTCCACGCGCGTCTGAGAGCGTCACGCGCGTTCGAGGCGTTCGGGTTTCGTTCGGGTTTCGTTCGGGTTCCGTTCGGGTTTCGGTGGCGGTGATCGTGTCAGCGCGCGAGGGTCGGGGAAGGTAGAGACGCGACGCCGGCGGATACGTGAGAAAACCGTCCGTCGTCCGGTCGCGTTCGAGTGAGACACGAGAATCCGCGCGCCTGAACGAAAAAGAAACGACGCGCGTGCCGAAACGAGCACCACGACTCGGCGCGGGGCGGGACGGCGGGACGACGGGACGCGCGGCGCGGTTCCGCCGGCGGACGCACCATGGTGTGTCCCGACCGGTGGCTCGGCGCGGTGCCGAAGCGCCCGTCCAGCTGCGTCTGGACGTTGGGCGTGACGTCCACGAACGTCCCGCCCTCGCCCGCCACGTTCTGGCCGTTCGCCGCGGCGAACAGGCAAAATGCCATCGCGACGCGCGCGAGGCCGCGGCCGGGGCGGGGAGGCGCGACGCCGCGGGAAGGGCCCGAGCCGCCATGCGCGGACGAGGCCGAGCGCGCGGACATATCCCGTCTCTGCCGCCGCGACATCCACTTCAGACACCTCACGGGTCAACGCCGCGCGTCGAGTGTCTGCCCGTTTTTCCTCCTCATCATGTCGCTGTTTGGTGTCGTCTTCACAGCCAGCTTCGGAAACGCGAAAAGGAAAAACGGCGCAGGCGGAAGCGACGCGCTGCGCGCAGACGACAGAGGGCGTTTTTGTTTGTTTGTCACTTTTTCCACATCGCGTTTCGTATGAGCGTCAGTCACATGAAAATTCGTTCTGTACTTTTTCCTTTTTCGAAACTTCGACGCTTCGAGGACGGAGGAGGATATTTCGTTTCCACTCGCATCGTATTCCCACCCGACGGCACTTGCCCGGCGCGTCTTCACGAACGCCGCACCCGCTCGCCGTTCCAGGCTCAAGCTCGTCGTCCCTCGAGGTCGAACGCACCTCTCTCGAACTTCTATGTTCGGCGCCTCAGCGCTCTCGGCTGCGCCCAAAGTCCACGGACTGCCCCTTTCCAAGGCTACTCGGAAGTCTCGCGTCCCCGCCGCCAGGTCCACCGGTACGTGCGCCCTTCTCCGTTTCCGGCGCGCGAACGCTCCCCGCGATCGCTTCGCGCGTCGCGCGTTCTTCCGCGACGTCGTCTGTCAGGCGGTCGAGCGTCCCCACGCGACTCAGGCGCGTCTCTTGTCCGTCGCGTCGGCGAAAAAATATCCCCCGATGTTTGTCACCAAAAGCAATCCCGCGATCACGCCGTCTCACGCCTCCGCCCCCCCGCCTCCCCCCCCGACGCAGGCCTCCGCGTGCGCGCCATGGCCGCCGAAGACAAGTCCCGCATCGGGCTTTGCGGCCTCGCCGTGATGGGCCAGGTACGTCTCTCGCCCCCCCACGACGCCCCGTTCGGATCGGCCGAACGCGGTCACCGCGCATCGTGATTATCTAACCAAACACGCGCGTCGCGCGCGCGAACGAGGCGTTTCCAGCTGTGGGACACTTTTTTTTTCCCATCAACCCGAATCCTCGAATCCTCGCCTCGCCGCCGCCGCCGCTGACGCGCGCTCCCCCTCCCGTGACCGATCAGAACCTGGCTTTGAACGTCGCGGAGAAGGGTTTCAAGATCTCCGTGTACAACCGCTCCTCGGACAAGACGGACAACGCCGTGGCGCGCGCCGAGAAGGAGGGCCTCGGCGAAAACTTCGCCGGGTACAAGGACATGGGCGAATTCGTGAAATCGCTGGCGAAGCCCCGCGCGGTGATCATCCTGGTCAAGGCGGGCGCGCCCGTTGACGCCACCATCGCCGGCCTGAGCGAGCACATGGAGCCCGGCGACATCATCATCGACGGCGGGAACGAGTGGTACGAGAACACCGAGCGCCGGCAGAAGGAAGCGGCGGCGAAGGGCCTGCTGTACCTGGGGATGGGCGTCTCGGGCGGCGAGGAGGGCGCGCGCAACGGCCCCGCGATGATGCCCGGCGGCGACCGCGCCGCGTTCGACTACATCGAGGAGGTGGTGACGAAGGTGTGCGCGCAGACGGACTCCGGGCCGTGCGTCACGTACGTCGGCCCGGGGGGTGCGGGCAACTTCGTCAAGATGGTGCACAACGGCATCGAGTACGGCGACATGCAGCTCATCTCCGAGGCGTACGACGTGCTTCGCGTGGTGGGCGGCTTGACCAACGAAGAGCTCGCGACCGCGTTCACGGCGTGGAACGACGCCGAGCTGGACTCGTTCCTGATCGAGATCTCGGCTTTGATTTTGGCGAAGCGGGATGACCAGAAGGAAAACGGCGGCGCGCTCGTGGACGTGATCCTGGACAAGACGGGCATGAAGGGCACCGGTAAGTGGACCGTGCAGCAAGCCGCCGAGCTCTCGGTGGCGATCCCGACGGTGGCGTCGTCGCTCGACGCGCGCTTCCTTTCCGGCCTCAAGGACGAGCGCGTCGCGGCCGAGAAGGTGTACGTCGACGCCGGCCTCGCGCCCGCGGACGCCGCGATCCCGATACTAAACGACGAGGAGAAGCGGGCGCTCGTGGACGACGTGCGCGCCGCGCTGTACGCCTCGAAGATTTGCTCGTACGCGCAGGGCATGAACCTGATCCGCGCCAAGTCTTTGGAGCAGGGCTGGGACCTGGACCTCGGCGAGATGGCGCGCATCTGGAAGGGCGGTTGCATCATCCGCGCGCGCTTCCTGGACCGCATCAAGCAGGCGTACGACAAGGACGCCGACCTGCCCTCGCTGCTGGTGGATGGCGAATTCGCCGCCGAGCTCGTCGCGCGCAACGACGGGTGGCGCCGCATCGTGACGAGCGCCGTCAACGCCGGCGTCGCGACGCCGTCGATGTCGGGCTCGCTGGCGTACTTCGACTCGTACCGGCGCGGGCGCCTGCCCGCGAACCTCGTGCAGGCGCAGCGCGACTTCTTCGGCTCGCACACGTACGAGCGCACGGACATGGAGGGGTGGCACCACACCGTGTGGTCCGACATGAACTCCGCGGACTCCATCACCACCTCGGGGTACAACAACTGAAGCGCGCGGCGCGAGATGATTGATGATCGTCAGTGTCGTCGCTACGTGAGAGAGCGTGTTACCGAAAAGAACGAACGACTGTTTCCCCGCCTCCGCGCCGCGCTACGGTAGACTCCTCCGACAAAAAAAGGTTTCGCGCGGCGCGTCTCCGCCGTCATCGCCGCTTTTTCAAACCGCGCGGGTCCTCGTCGCGGCCGCGCCGGTCGTCGTCTCTGTTCCAGTCCCCGAGCTTGTTCGCTCCCCCGAGCTCGCGCCGCGCTCTTTCGTCCGCCTCGTGCGCGTTCCGGAACGTCGGCATGTCCCGCTCGGGCTTCGGGGGCGGGTCCGAGTCGCGCGCCAGGAAGCGGTGCGCGCAGGCGCTCGCCGCGGCGCAGCGCTTGGCGGGGTCGTAGGTGAGGAGCTGCGTGAGGAGGTCGACGGCGTCCGCGCCGAACGCCGCGAACGTGATGCTGAGGTGGTTGTACGGCTGGTGAGGCACCACGAACGCGCCCGCCAGCGGCAGAGAGGACCACCCGGGCCAGATCCCGTCGTGCGGCGCGCCGAGCTCGGCGAAGACGCGCGCGACGGTGTCCGTCTCGGTTTTCCCCGGGAAAACGGGTCGGTTCCGCAGAAACTCCGCCAAAATGCACCCCACCGCCCACATGTCCACGGCGGGTCCGTACCGTCTCAGCCCCAGAAGGAGCTCGGGCGCGCGGTACCACAGCGTGACCACCTTCGCCGTGTACGCGCCGTCCTCCAAACTGCCGGGAGGCGCGAACTGGCGCGCCAAACCGAGGTCGCACAGTCGCAGCTCGCCGCGGTTGTTAAGGAGCAGGTTGCTCATCTTCAAGTCGCGGTGGAACACGTGCATCCCGTGCAGGAAGGAAACCGCGCTCAGGAGCTGGATCGTCAGCGTCTTCACCTCCGACACCTGGAAGGGCGCGCGCATGGTCTGCATGAGCTTGCCGATGTCGTGCTCGCAGTACTCGAACACGAGGAAGATGGCGTTGTGCTTCCCCTGCACAACCTTGAGCAAGGTGACGATGTTGGGATGCGAGCGGCACCGCATCAGGATGCCCATCTCGCGCACGGCGGTCACCGGCACGCCGTCCTTCTCCTTGTCCATCCGCACTTTCTTCAGCGCCACGATGCGGCCCGTCTTCTTCTCCCGGCCGCGGTACACCACGCCGTAGGTGCCCTCGCCGACGCGCCCGAGCTTCTCGTAGTCGTCGATCGTGGATCTCGCCTCCCCGCGCGCCGTGCGATCCAGCGACGCGGTCCCCGGCGCGCCTCGCCCGCTCTCCGAGGTGGACGCGCCGCGCGACCGCGCGAGGCTCGCCTCCATCGCGGCACGCCCGGACGCGTCGCGTCTCGAGCGCGCGGGCGAGAGTGACGCGTCTCGCCGCGTTCGGGAGAGAGCGGAAAGGAAGAGGCGGAATTTGTAAAACGACGGACGGTGTTGGGACAGACGCGCGTTTTCCATCAAAACATTCACTCCGCCGGGGCCTCCTCTCCCTCCGCGCCTTCCTCCGGCTCGGGCTCGGGGATGGGCGGCAGGTCCACGCTCATGACCATCTGCGCGGGCGCGGTCTCCCCCGACTCCTCGTCCAGCACCTGCCCGCCCAGGTCGAACTCGGGCGCCACCGCGGGCGGCGGCGCCGGGACGAACTTCTTGTTTTGGAACCCGTAGCCGACGTAGCAGTTGGAAAACCGCCCGCCGGCGTACGCGACGAAGGCGCCTGGCCAGACCAGCGACTTCATCCCCACCACCTGGTACTTCACGCCCGGCACGTTCGAGGACGCGCACGGCGCCCACGCGGGTTTGGGCTCCACCGTGGGCTCGCCGAGGGGCTCATCGCCCTCGGGCGCCGGCGCCGGCGTCGTCACCGCCGCGCCCCAATCCGCCGCCGTCGACTCGGCGTCGAGGTCCAGCGTCTGAAGCAGCTCGGGCCCCGTCTCGGGCTCGGGTGCCTCGGGCGGCTCCTCGCCCTCCTCCGGCTCCGGCACGGGGAACTGGTAAAACTCGCAACGCCCTTGTTCTTTGATGTGCGGGTACCTGTGCGCCCACGCGGTGAGGTCCGCCATCTCGGCGGGCTCCTTCGGGACGAATTCCTCATCCTTGCTCAGCGACCCATCCTCCTCGCTCACCGCGAAGTACCCCACCGGGCACACCACCGTGGCGGACGCGATCCGCCCCACCAGCGCGCGCAGGTAGTGCGCCTCCGTGCCCGGGAACGGGGGGTACGCGGAGACGGGCGCGGTGAGGACGCCGGTCAGGTAGCGCTTCAATCGCCGCGACGCCGCGACGGTGTCCGGCGTGCAGTCCGGCAACTTCGATAGCGGGCCGCCGAGGTACGAACACGTCCAGTACGTGTACGTGTTCGCGCCGGTTCCCGACACCTCTACCGGCACTTTGCCCTCAGCCACCTCGATCTCCTCGCCCGGTTCCTTAAGCGTGGTCTCGAAGACGTAGTAGTCGCCGCCGGTGCCGAGCATCTTGCCGAAGAAGCGCGCGGTGAGGACGCCGAAGTCGGGGTTCTCGCCCAGCTTCTTGGCGCAGAGCATCACGCCGTACATCTCCTTCTTGCTCAGGCCGAGGCCGACCGCCTCGTACATCGCCGCGTCCGCCAGCACGTTCTCCGTCTCGTAATCGTTCGGGGGCGTGGGCTCCTCGGGCTCGCCCGTCTCCAGGTTCACCGTCGGGCGTGGCGTCGAGAAGAGCTCCTTGGCGGAGACCGCCACCGCGAGGTTCTCGGGCGTCACCGCGACCGCGGGGGGCTCGGGCGGGACGTACTGCGTCTTCTTCGCCATGATGGCCGTCTCGAGCAGGTCCACGGCGTCGTCGGGCTTCTCCGCGAGGATTTTACCTGAGTGTTCGCGAGGGCGACGGCGACGGAGGGGTCAGTCTTTCGGCGAGGACCGCGCGCCGCGAGACGGAGGAAGGATGCGAGACGTCGCGGATGGTCTTAAAATGGGTTCGAGCGCAATTCGGGCCACGCACCGACGACTTTCGCGAGTTGCTCGTACACCGACTCCCCATCGAGGTTGGTCTTCTGCAGGAAGGCCACGGCCTCCTGGTACGCTTCGTCCGTGGCGGCCATCGCGCGCGATCGGGCGCGTCGTCCGCAGGCGCTTCGCGAAGTGCGCGCCACGATCGGAGAAGCCACTCTTTGACTCGCGCGTGTTTTGAGTAGTCTCTTTTAGCGCGAATTCGCCAAAATATCAGACTACTCATCATACGCATGTGATGCTGGCGATTTTGGCGAAGACTAAAAACACAGTGCTTCGCGCGAGACTCAGCGTCTCGTGACCCGAGTATGGTCGGAGACGTTGAGTTCTTCGCCAAAAGTTTTTTCGCAGCGACGACATTCTCACCGCCGCGCCGGGGGTGTGAAGGTGAAGGTGCCGGCGCGTCTCTAGTGGAAGACGAGATGGCGCACGTGTTCGTCATCGGTGCCGCGGCTGGTGCGGTGGGCTCCATCGTCGGTGCGTCTGCGAATCGCGACGCGCGCGCGCGCCCCACATCCGCTCGCCTTTTCGTTACGTCTCTCGGCTCGTCCCCCTCTCGGAAACGCCAAGACGGAGTGGTCTCCCACGGCTGCCTCCGGAGACCACGACGACGCGTCGCGAGCCGTCGTTGTCTTCGGAATGGCTCCAGAGCGCGTTTCTCGAGCACCCTCCCCGGCGCGTCGCGTCGCTGACCGCGTCCGCGCCCCCGCCGCGTCCCGTCCCCGCCGTTTCCTCCCGTTCCGAAAACGCTCCATCGTCCCGGAAACCAACAACGACAGTCAAAATTAAGAGGAAGGCTGGCGCGAAGAAGCCCGACGCGGACGGCTTTTACGACGCGGAGACCCCCGAGGAGTTCGCCAAGCGCAAAGCCGAGACGGAGGCTCGCGTCGCCGGCATCGAGGCGCTGCTCAAGGAGCAGTCCGCGAAGCTCGAGGCGACGCAGCAGAAAGCCGAGGCGAGCGTGAAACAGCTCGCGCAGGTCATGTCCGAGAAGAACACCGTCGAGCGCATGCTCGAGGAGATGGAGCGGAAGAAGGAGCAGATCGAGGCGGAGAAGGAGGCGATGCGCGACGCGAACGATCAGCTGCTGGACACGGTGACCGTGCTGAAGGACGCACGCGCCGCCGATCACGTCAAGCGCGCGGTCACCACGCGCAAGTGGCGCAACGAGCTCGTCGCGTACCGCGAGAAGACGCCGACGGAGTTCCTCGCCGAGATTTTACATCTGGTGAGCGACATGGACAACGAGGTCACCGTCGAGATTGCCGACGCCGAGCTCGCGGCGTCCCGGCTCGGAGGCGGTGTGCGCGTCGCCAAGGCGGAGGAGCTCGCGATCGACCAGGAGTGGAGCCACAACCCGCGTCTGGCGATGGCGGAGCCCGACCGCCTGTGCCGCCTCGCCTCGCGGACGCGCGCGCCGCCGGCGCTCGGGGACGGCCCCGCGCAGATCCTCGCCGCCGACGAGGATCTGCGCCGCCGCGGCGCGAGCGGCGCGGAGATCAAGATGACCACGCCCACGCAGGCGGCGAAGAGGCGAGCCGCGCTCGGCAACATCAGCGTCAACACGGACCGCATCGGCGTCAACTCACCGGGGGGCGTCAAAGCCGCGGTCAAAGCCGCGGGGGCGCCCGCCGGCGAAGCGTCTCAGTCGGCGCTCCTCGCCGAGATGGCCGCCGCGCGCGTCGAGATGGAGGCGCTCAAGCACGAAACCGCCGCCGTCGGTTTGCTGGACGCGCCTGTGTCGCCCTCGGACGCGAAGCGCTTCGGGACGGGCTCGCGCGCCGGCGCGCGCGGCTTCGGCGCCGAGAAGGCGTCCCTGAACCTCTCCTTCTTCGGCGGGAGAAGTCACACCAAGAAGTCGCCCACGGCGGTGCGGCCGAGCCGCGCCGCCGCCGCCGTCGCCGGCGTCGCCAAGCGCCAGCAGATGGCCGCCGCTGTCTTCGACGACTTCGGCTCGGAAAACGTCGCGCCCGCCGGCCGCGCCGTCGCGCTGTCCCCGCGCTGAGCGCGAGCGGAACGGACGCGGCGACGCGAGGACGAGACGCCGTCGTTTCGTCGTTTCGCCGAATTCGCGACGCGCGTTTTCGGCGACGGCGCGCGTCGTCGCGGGTCTATCGTGAAGTGAAACGCGATGATGTGAATCGTTTGCGCGAAAGAAAGCGCGCTCTTTCGTTCGCGTCACAAAAGGTATCCGCCGACGTCTCTCTCGTCACACGTTTCTCATCACGCCTTGGCCTTCTTGGCGTCGGACCCGCCCCCAGCGGACCCGCCGGCCGGGCGCTTCGCGCCCTTGTCCTGCTCCTCAAACTCCTTCTCCACGAGGTTGATCAGCGTCTCGATCCGGCGGCTCAGCTCCTTGGGCGTGCGGCTCTTGATGAACCAGTCGAAGCGGAACAGCCAGTGCTGCCGCACCTGCGCCTTGAGCTCCTCCCACGCCCCGAATCCAACCTCCGGGAGCGAGCACAGCAGGAAGCGGTCCTCCTCCTCCGTGTACGACTTGACTTTGTTAGCGCCGTACACGATCTTCAGGTCCCGCCACGGGTTCTTGTACAGGTCGATCTTGCGCCGCACAGCCTTGAGCATGTCGTTTTGCCGCGCGATCTTCGCCTCGCCGCGCTCGATGTTCCCCAAGATGCGCTTGTACTCGCTCACCTCCTTGTACCGCTGCCAAAACACGTCGTTGTACGCGCGAACCTCCTCGGCGGTTTTGCCCTCGATCTCCTCCGCCATGCCCTCCGGATCGTGGCGCCCGAACTTCTCGCACGCGCGGCAGTACGCCTGGAAGTCGCGCCGGTTCCAGTTGGAGAAGCCGCCCGCGAGTTTCTCCTCGTACTCGGCGCGTTCGGCGTCGGTGAGCGGCTGCGGGTCCGTGGGCTTCTCCGCCGGGAGCTCCTGCGGGATGGCGTTGTTCGCGAGCTCCTCCGCCTGCCGCGCGCGCTGCCAGTCGTACTGCTTGCGCGCGACGTCCTTGTTGTACAGCGCCGTGACGCGCGGCACGTCGTAGAACTGGAAGTCCGACATGTTCTGCAGCTTCAGAATGCGCGGGCCCGTGGCTTTGGGCTTCGCCGCGCCCGCCGCCATGACGTCGCGGTAGTAGTCGGACTCGTTGTAGTTCTTCTTCCGCTCGCGCTTGGGCGGGTCGATCCAGTTGGCGGAGATCACCTGCTTCATGTCGATGCCCTCGAAGGCTTTCTGCTCCTCCTCGTCTTTTTCCGCGAAATCGTACAGCGACGCGTCCGCGTCCATCGCGAAGTTCAACGCTTTGTCCGTGAACCCGGCCATCTTCTGGTTGAGCTGCTTCGTCGCGTCCTCGCCCTTGGCGATGATGGTCTCGATGTCCTCGTCGGTGATCGTGCTACCTTGCGCGCCGTCGAAAATCTTATCCGCGCCGTACCGCACCATGGACAAGAGCTCGTCTTTGTTCAGGTTCTTCTGGTTCTCTTGCAGCCGGCCCTGCTGGATCACCAGCGCGTCCAGCGCGAGCTTCTTGTACGCCTTCTCGATCACCTTCTCCTCCACGGAGTTGTCCGTGCAGAAGCGGAACACGGAAACCTCCTTCTTCTGGCCGATGCGGTGCGCGCGGTCCATCGCCTGCAAATCCATCTGCGGGTTCCAGTCGCTGTCGTAAATGATCACCGTGTCCGCGGTCACCAGGTTGATCCCGAGCCCGCCGGCGCGGGTGGATAACAGGAACACGAACTTCTCAGACCCGGGGGCGTTGTACGAGTCGATCATGTTCTCGCGGTCGTCGCCGCTCGTGTTGCCGTCGATGCGGCAGTACTTGTGCCGGCGGTAAATCATGTAGTCCTCGAGGATGTCGAGCAGACGCGTCATCTGCGAGAAGATGAGCACGCGCGAGCCCTTCTCCTTGAGCCGGTTCAGCAGTTTGTCCAGCAGCATGAGCTTGCCGCTGTTCTCGATGAGGTGCTCGCCGGCGAAGTACGGCGGCCCGGGCTCGGCGCCCTGGAACAGGTACGGGTGGTTGCAGCACTTGCGCAGCTGCATCACCATGTTCAGCAGGCGCGAGCGGTCGCCGCCGCTGTTCACGACTTCGATGTCCTTCTGCAGCGCCTTCTTGTAGAACTCCTTCTGCATCTCGGACATGCCCACCTTCAGGATCATCTCCTTCTTCGGGGGGAGCGACTTCTCCACCTCCGCCTTGAGCCGGCGCAGCAGGAACGGCCGGAGCACCTTGTGCAGCTGCTGCACAACCTCCACGTTGTCCTCGCCGTCAGTGCCGGTTCCGAACCACTCCTCAAACTGCCCGGCGCTGCCGAACACCTCCGGGAGCAGGAAGTTGAGCAGCGCCCAAAGCTCGTGCAGGTTGTTCTGTAACGGCGTGCCGGTGATGAGCAGACGGTTGTTGCACGCGAACATGCGCATCGTCTTGGACAGACGCGAGTTTTCGTTTTTGATCCTGTGCGCCTCATCGATGATGATGTATCGCCAGTGGAACTTCTTCAGCGCGTTCTTCTCCTTGATGACCATCTCGTACGACGTGACGCAGACGTCGAACTTCCCGGGCTGTAAGTGCTCGGCGATCTGCGCGTTGCGCATCTCCGCGTTGCCGTGGAACTTGAACGCGCGGATCATCGGGCACCACCGCTTGAACTCGTTCATCCAGTTCCCGAGCGTGGACTTGGGCACCACCACCATGTGCGGCCCGGTGATTCCGCGGTACTCGGAGAGGTACCCGAGCATGGAGATGGTCTGCAGCGTCTTGCCGAGGCCCATCTCGTCCGCCAAGATGCCGTTGATGCCGTGGTCGAACAGACGGATCATCCAGTTCAGGCCCGCGAGCTGGTACTCCCGCATCTTCCCGAACTTGATGCACTCGGGCTGCACGGTGAGCCGAACCGCCTGGTACTCCTCGGCGTGCTCGACCATCTCCGCGTCCTCGTCCTCCTCCGCCTGCTTGCCGCGGCGGCCGGGCTTCTTCGCCTTCTCCGCCTTCGTGCCGGCGAGGAAGTGAGAAAACACCTCCGTCTGCGCCATGAGGTACTTCCACTTGCCGCCGGCGGTGTCCTGCGCGATCGACGTCGGGTTTTTTTTTCAGTGAAGGAAGAATCGACGGTCAGCGATCGCGAAGCGGAAAAGTGAAGCAGCGCTCTCAGCGCTCGCTGTAAGGCGCGAAAACGAGACGGACGGACGGCGTGCTGGCGCGCGCGCGCGATCGCGGCGGTCGACCGGTTCGGCGCGAGATACGCGCGACCGAGAGGACACGCGCGTGACACGATCGCGACGCGCGCGCGTCGTGCCGCGTCGTGCGCGCGTCTCGACGGGGGAGACGCGCGAGATCTGCGCGCGCCTACGCTCGTGCCCTAGCCCTCCGCGCGGTTTTTTCCGGCGCGAAGAGTCTCCGCAGATCGAGGCGACGGGAAGCCGCGGCGGGAGAGGGCGTGTCGTCGGGTCGCATCGGCGAATGCACACGCGCGACGTACCTTGGCAATCGCGGCGTTTTGTTGCTCGCGCATCTTCTCCAGCTCCGTCCGCTGCGCCTTCTTCTGCTCGCGGAGGCGCTTCTTCTCCTCCTTGGCGAGCTTGATCTTGCTCGGACTCATCACGTTCGCATCATCCTCCTCGTCGTCGCTCTCCTCCTCGATGGCGTTCGCGTCGTACTCCTCGTCATCGGACTGGTGCGCGTCCTCGAAGGCGTCGTCAACGCCTTCCACCTCCACTTCGTCCTCGTCGTCTCCTCGGCCCTTGCCCATCGTGCACGATCACACGCAGCGGCGGCGCGATCACACGTCTGGCGCGGCGCGCGCGCTTCCTTTTGAAGGAGTCTCTCGTGTTTCTGTGAGACACGAGCAAGTCGGACGGAGCGACGGACCGCAGTCGTCGTTTCCAAGTTCGTGAACCACGATTTGTCATCAGCGAGACGTGCAAGCACACGCGACACCGCGCTTCCGCCGTTGCGCACGGCGGCGCGAGCGATGCCGACGCAGTATGTGCGCTTCTCGGGCGCAGCGGACCTCCGCATGCGCCTCGTGTGCGCCACCCTGTCCGGCCGCGCGCTCAGGTGCGTCCGCGCGCCTGCTCCTCACGCAACAGCCGCCGCCGCCGCCCCGTCTCGCATCTCCGGACGTCGACCGCGCGGGACCCGCCATCGGGCCGTCGCGCGCGCCGTCTCCGCGCGAACGCTCGACGACGCCCTCGCGCGCACGCGCTGACCGCGCCCCTCCCTTCGCCGCCCTCCGCGCGCTCGTTCGCGTCCTCGGCGTCTCGTCGTTCGCGGCGTTCGCGTCGTCTCTTTCCGAAACGCAGAGTGGACGACATCCGCGCGAAGGACCAGAACCCCGGTTTGCGAGACTACGAAGCCTCGCTGTTGCGGTTGCTGGACAAGCTCACGAACGGAATGGCCGTGGAGATCAACGAGTCGGGAACCGCGCTGAAGTACAAGCCGGGGGTGGTGGTGGGCGGGAGGCGCGTGGCGCACGACTGCGGCGGCGGGCGCGCCATCGGGTACTTTCTCGAACCGATTCTGCTCGTGTCGCTCTTCGCGAAGAAACCGCTTGATCTGACGTTGACCGGGATCACCAACGACGAGGCGGAGACGTCGGTGGACACGTTCCGCACCGTCACGCTCCCGATGCTGAAGCGGCAGTTCGGGCTGGAGGAGGGTCTGTCGCTGCAAATCGCGCGGCGCGGCGCGCCGCCCGGCGCGGGCGGCGAGATTGCGCTGAAGCTCCCCATCCTGAAGGAGCTCAAGACGATCGACTGGACGGACGAGGGGCTGGTCAAGCGCGTGCGCGGCGTGGCGTTCACGCTGAGGCTGAGTCCGCAGACGGGGAACAGGCTGGTGGACGCCGCGCGGGGGGTGCTGAACAAGTTCCTGCCCGACGTGTACATCTTCACCGACCACCACCCCGGGGACGGGCGCGAGGGGGGGAAGGGCGCGACGCGGGGGAAAAAGAGCTCGCCCGGGTTCGGCCTGTCGCTCGTGGCGGAGACCACCACGGGCTGCCTGCTCGGCGCGGACGCGGCGTCGGGCGCGGGGAGGGCGGCGTGGGAAGAGGGGGTGTCCGCCTTCGGGGACGACGCCGCGGAGGCGGGCGGCGGAGACGAAAACGAAAACGGAGCGTTTGCGCTCGGCGCCTCCGGCGCGGGCGGGCGGAAACGCCGCCGCGGCGAGCCCGCGACCCCCGAGGATCTGGGCGCGTCCACGACGGAGGCACTGATGGCGGAGGTGCAGCGCGGGGGCGTGTGCGACAGCGCGCACCAGCCGCTGGTGCTCCTGCTGATGGCCATCGGCCCGGAGCAGCTCTCGAAGGTTCGGCTGGGCCGACTCACGCCGCGCGCCGTGAAGACGCTGCGCGTCATCAAGGCGTTCTTCGGGGTGACGTTCGACATCCGCCCCGAGCCGGACAGCGGCACGGTGTTCCTCAGCACCGTGGGCGCCGGCATCAGGAACATCGCCAGGCGCGCGACGTGAAAGAAGCGACGCGTAACTTCCGTCTACTACGTATTGCGTCGTCTATTACGGAACGTAACGCGCGAGCTATAGGATAACGTAACGCGCGCGCGATCGTCTGCGGTATTTAAGCACGATGTCTGTGCGCGACGACGCGTCCGACGGTTCTCGCAACCGTTTTCGCCCTTCGTTCATCTTCTCACCGCGCCCGCGCGCGAAGTTGACAGATGATGTCGCATTCTTCTCTGTGTCCGTCCCTCCAGTGCTCGGCTTGGCACTCTCGGCGGCAATACCGCCTCTCGCCGCACCGGCCGCATTTCTTCGTTCCCGCGTTGGCGCAGCCGCGGTTCGCGCAGGAACCCGCGCACGGAACCGACGCGAGAAGTCGCGCGGTCTGGATCGTGCCCTTCAAGCCGACCATGTCGAACTCGTCGTCGTCCATCGCCAGGACGAAGTCCGGAGGGAAAGGCGTCCCGCACCGGACGTAGCACTCGATCTTTTTTTGGGTCAACCCGTACAGGTGGACTTCCTGCCCCATGCACACGTTGTCCGGCGCGCCACACGTCGCGCAGTTCTCGATCCACCACCGACGGTCGATTTTGAACATATTCCAGATGTACTCGAAACGCTCTCGCACCTCGGGCATCAGTCCATCGGGTCCGTTGGGACCGAAGTAGAAGCACTCAGCCACGCCCCGCCCCGCCTCGACCGTTTTGAGGATGCCCTCCACCGTCCGTCCCGGACACACCGGTTCTGCATCCAAAAGCGCCTGGATCTCCGCGTTAGTCAAGTCCGGTCGCGGAGGACCCATGGAATACGCGTGGGGGTCGTTCACGTCCACGGTGTCGTCTACGCAGACGAGACTGGGCGAAGGGGGGGAACGACAATTTCGCTTGTTACTTTCTGTGAGTCGCGAAAGAAATCACGAACGAGTGCACTCACGACACGTCACTTCTTCAAACGACGGTGTTCGTATGCGCGGTACTACTTTCAGTCGACCTCATGTACTCACTGCGCGGGACTCGCCGGCGCGGTGACCCCGACGCCTCCCAGCTTCTGCAGCACCTGCATTAAGTCCCCGCCCCCGAACGGCCCCCCGCCCGGGCTCCCCATCACGCCGCTCGCGAAGTTCCCGACGGACGCGACCCGGGACGGTTTCGGGCCGCACAAGCCCCCGCGGACGTCGCGTTCGAACCGCGCAAACGCGCCGTCGTCGTCGTCGCACGCCGCGCGCCACCGCTCGTCCGATTCCAGCGCTGAAATAAGCTTGGCTTTAGACCACAGACAGACGTTCGCGGAGTCGTTAGAGTTGGAGTCGTCGTTTTCCGGAGTCTGACCGACTGTTTCCCGGGAACCCTCGAACGCCGCCGCCTCGGCGCGCGCGTCCCGGAGCGTCTCGGCGACGATCATGGCCATGCCCGCGCCGCACCGCCGCGCGCCCGGCCGGACCCGCACCGCCGCCTCCGCGACCGCCGCCAGCCGCGCGTGCAGCGACAGCCTCTGCATTTCCGCCTCCTCCGCGTCCGCCGGAGGGGGGACGACGCGCTCCGCCGCCGCCGCCGTGCCCCACCCGCCGCCGAGCAGAGGCGCCCACGCCGGCGCCTCCGCCGCCGTCAGCGCCGCGCACAGCACGCGCGCCGCCGCGCACTGAAGCGGCGTGCTCTGCTCGTACGCGAACAGCATCGCCGCGGCGGCCGTCACGGGGGTCAGGCAAGACTCGGTGTGACGCTGAGGTCGCACTTCGGAATCGTCTCTTCCCGACGTCCCCGCCTCCGTCCCCGCCTCCGCCGCCGCCGGCGGCGTCTCGCGCCCGCGCGGGGCTCGCGCGCGCACGGGGCACCGCGCCACCGCCTCCCTGGCCTCGGCGATGGCGCACCCCACGAGCGCGGCGACGATTTCCAGCGTGGCGATCCGGAAGGACCCGGCCACGGGCTGGCGCGCGAGCGCGCCCCCGGGCACGCGCCGCGCCAGGTCGGGCGGCGCCAGGGTCAGCGCCAGCGCCAGGTCCGACACGCGCCGCACGGCGACGCGCACCGCGATCGGCGCGTCGGCGAGAAGCGTCAGGTTGTCATCCTCCGCCACGACCCCCACCTCCCGGGCCAGCGCGTTTGCCATCGAGCCCAGCGCGGTGGCGTCCATGGGGATCTCTCCGTCCGCCACAGCCACGACGCTGTCCAGGAAAAGCGTCGCCGCGTCGTCCGTCGGATGCGTCTCGTCGTCGTACTCGTCGTCGTCGCTCTCGTCGTGGTCGTCGCGCGTCCGCGATTGGCCATCGGACTTCCCGGACGGGTCTCCGGCCCCGAGTCCGGGCCCGTCCCCGCCCGAGACTTCCGCGCTGTCGCCGTACCCGAGCCGGTCGAACACGTCCGGCGCGCGGGGCGCCACCGGCGCATCTTCGCTCACGTCCCCCGCGTCGTCCGCGACGCGCAGCGCGGCCACCGCCTCGAGCGTCTCGGACGCATCCGAAGGCGCGGCGGCCGTCTTTTCGCCGGCGGCGGCGGACGCCGCGTCCGCCGAGTCGGTCGACGTCGTGGCCCGCGCCTGGTCCTCCGGGCGCGAGATGGGCGCCGCGTCACCCTCGGACATACTTCCTAAGGCCTCCTCGCCCTCGCCATCGCCCGCGCGCGTCTCCTCGGGCGTCGCCATAACGCCTCCTCCGCGAGTGGAGACGCGTCGGTTCACGCCGACTTTTTCAGTCTTTTGCAAAACGCCGCCGTTGGTGTTCGCCGACAGGCTATCCGAATTGCCTGTGCGAGAGAAGGCCCATCGCATCGCTTTTCTGGCTGTCGTGAACCGTCACTGGATGGATTCCTTCATCCATCTTTGCGACGGATTGCCGCGTCAGAACGCACGACGCGATGTCAACCTGCTGTGCCCTCCCCGTGGTCGCGGCGCCGCGCGCGCGTCGCGCCGGCCCCGCGCCCGCGCGCCACCGCGTGGTCGCGCGGTCGTTTTTCGGGTTCGGAAGCAAGCGCGAAGGCGACGCGAAGGACGCTGGCGCCCGTCGGCCCACGCCGAGCGGGCGCGCCCCGGGGCGCCCCAAGCCCGAGGACAGCGCGAACATGCCCGAGGATGGGGTGGACGTCCCCGCGGACATCCCCACGCTCCTGAACAACACCCCCCACGAGCGGTCCACGCGCCGGTGGTTCTACCGCGACTGCTCCGACGCCGTGGTCGCCGCGGTGACCGGCCCGGACCCGATGACGCGGTGCACGGCCAAGATCGAGTTCCCCGAGCTCAACGTGGACGGGGACGTGTACCGCATCGGAACGCTGCTGGAGCTGGTGCGCGAGATCGCGACCCGGCTCGCCGCCGACGGCAAGAAGGTGCGCGTCTGCGTGCAGGGGAGCATGGGCCAGGGCGTGTTCCAGGCGTTGCCGCTGGCGCTCTCCGGGGTGGCGCGCATCCTGGACCTGATGGACTGGGGGGACGCGGAGGAGTTCATCCGGCGCGGATCGATCGGGCGCGACGTCCCCGCGGAGGATGACGACTACTTCATCCTCATCGCGCCGCAGAACATCGTGGGGTACGCGGTGCTGCCGTACATCGCCGAGATGGAGGAGGCGGCCGGGGACCGGCCGATGATCATGATCAACCCCAAGCTGGACGACATCCAGAGCGCCGGGAACGTGATGAGCATCCGGGGTCGAGGCGAGCGGCGCGAGTACGTCGCCGCGTGGCGACCCGCCTACCACTTCCGGCTCTTGTACAAGAAGCCGTACTTCTTCCCCATCTTCGGCGCGCTGCGCTACGGCGGCCCGGGGACGAAGTGGGAGCTGTACAAGCGGTTCGGGAAGATGGCCACCGAGGAGTACGCGCTGATGCGCGTGTACGAGGACGGCGAGCCGGGAAGCGCCGAGATCACGGACGTCATCCTCAACAGGAAAAAGGCGTAGTTTGGTAGTTATCGTGTGATGACACGGCGACGAAAAGACGTCGCGACTACATATTTCCACAACGTGTTTTTACCTACGCGACGCGCGACGCCGTCTCGTCGTCGAGAAGAGGTGGAGACTTGCGTCTGGAGATGGCTTCCGACGCGCCCGCGCGTGTCCCGCGTGTGTCATAGGATACGCATCACACGCTTCCCTTGGCGGCGAGGATCTTCTTCCTCGGACCCAGCGGCACGCCCATCGTCTGCAGGTCCTTGTCCGTGACGCGCCGCAGCGCGACGACGTCAATCTCCTCCTTTTGGAATTTGCCGGCGTACTTCCCCAAGCCCAGCGAGCGGAGGAACTCGCCGACGCGCTGCGTGCCTCCGTCGGCGCCCCGCGCCGCTCGAGAGCCGTCGAACGTGACCGTCCGCGCGCCGGCCCTGCCCCGGTCCTGCGCGCCCCCCAGCGAACCGCGCAAATCGTCCTTGACGCCTTTCCGCCCCTTCCCGGGAGGCGATCGAATCGCGCTCACGACGCGAATCGCGCGCGCACCGCCGTGCCTGGTGACGGTCGGGCCGTTGGCCAGACGCGCGCGGAGGTCGTTCTTCTTCACCGCGCCGGAGCCCACCGCGAGGGGGCCGAGACGACGCACCACCGAGACGGACTTCGGCTTGGCCTTGCCCACGCCTCCGCCGGTGATGCGAGACAGCACCGATTTCGCGGCGACTTTCTTTTTCCCGCCCTGGATCTTGCCACCCACCGCGGGAGTGCCCTTGGGGAACAGACCGCCGGCCTTGGCCTGCGCGGGCTTCTTCTTGGGGCCGCCCACCTTCACCTTGAACTTGGCCATCGCGAGAGGGGTGCGATTCCGAATGCGCGCGCACGGCAGAATGAGGAGCCAAGACGAACGCCCGAAACTGCTGAGCACTTGAAAGGCGCGGGAAAAATCTTGGAGCAGGCTCATCTGTAGAGTGAACTTCCGAGTCGCGAGAGTCTCCCTCCGCCACTCACGCCGCGGGGGCCGCATGCGCGTTCTGCTGTCGCGCGCTCTCGCCCCGGTCGCGCGCGCGTCTCGTCCGGCTCCTTCCTCGCTCGCCGCGCGCAGCCCGCACCCCGCGCCGCGCGCGGACCCCGCGCGTCGTTCGGGTCGGCCTTTCCGAGGCTCCCCCGGCCCCGCCGCTTCGTCGACGGGCGCGATGCAGGTGCACCAGTTCCCGTGCCTGTCAGACAACTACGCGTTCCTGCTGCACGACCCGGCGACGGGAGCGACCGCGGTGGTGGACACCCCCGAGGTGGCCCCGATCGAGGCTGCGCTGCGCGAGACCGGGTGGAAGCTGACGCACATCCTCAACACGCACTGGCACGCCGATCACACCGGCGGCAACGCCGAGCTGAAAGCGCGGCACGGGTGCGTCGTGGTGGGTCCGCGCGGCGAGCGGAAAGGCGCGGACGCGATCCCCGGCGTGGACGTGAGCGTGGGTCAGGACGATGTCGTGAAGCTCGGCTCGATCGAGGCGAAGGTTCTGGACGTGCCCGGGCACACCGCCGGACACGTCGCGTACTACTTCGCGGGGGACGCGAAGGCGTTCGTCGGGGACACTCTGTTCGCGATGGGGTGCGGGCGCCTGTTCGAGGGCGACGCGGCGACCATGTGGCGCTCGATCCAGAAGATCATCGCCCTGCCCGAGCATACCGCGGTGTACTGCGCGCACGAGTACACGCTGGCGAACGCGCGGTTCGCGGTCACCGTGGACCCGGAAAACGCGGCGCTTCGAGCGCGGCTGCTGGAGACGGAGCGCGCGCGCGAAGCGGGGACGCCCACCGTCCCCACGACCGTGGGCAGGGAGCTGGAGACGAACCCGTTCTGCCGGCCGGACAGCGAGGGGATACGCGCGGCGCTGGGGATGGCGGGCGCGACGGACGCGGAGGTGTTCGCGGAGACGAGAAGGCGCAAGGACGCGTTCTGATGAGACGCTGATGAGACACGAAAAACAGTCGCGCGTCGTCGCGCGACGAGAGACGAGAGACGAGAGACGAGAGACGCGCGCGCGGCGTTTTCTTTCGAGACGTGAACTTGTTATTAAATTTGCAAAGAAACGTCTGCGGCTAAGGAGACACTCGCGGCGCCTCAATACGAGACGTCGCGTCGGCCGATATCAGCGCTTAGACGATGAGGATCGCCTTCTTGAGCGTGCCCTTGGCGAGCTTCTCGACGGTCACCGCCGCGGTGACGAGGTACTTGGGGATGTCGAGCTTGAACTTGGCGGCCGCCCAGGCATCGACGATGAAGCGCTGGTCGTCGTGGTCGGGCTCGAGGGTCTTGCCATCAACGAAGTTGATGTACACGACCTTCTCGGCGTGCGCGCCGTAGTGGTTCTCGATCACGCCACCCGCCTTCTTCACGGCGTCGCGGCCCTCCTCGGCGGAGAAGTTGGGCTTCTCGATGCCGAGGCCGGCGTCGGCGAAGCCGTCGGTCACCCAGAGCTTGCAGAAGCCGCAGCCGAGGATGCCGGACTCGTCGCCGTGCACGGAGGGCACGTGGCCGGCGGCCTTGACCTCCTTGCAGATGTCGCCGAGCTCCTGGGTGGTCTTGATG
>Ga0181561_10001546_pt1 | contig 20427 bp, 24 predicted proteins | sample 011ome_19_FD_133760 | JGI IMG/M metagenome (GOLD analysis project Ga0181561, IMG submission 133760) | Coastal salt marsh microbial communities from the Groves Creek Marsh, Skidaway Island, Georgia - 011510BT metaG (megahit assembly) | ecosystem: Environmental > Aquatic > Marine > Intertidal... | reverse complement strand
TATATTTATCAGGCATAAATACCAGAATCATTGATAATTCTTGTGGCTTGTGGCTTGTGGCTAGTGGCTAGTGGCTAGTGGCTAGTGGCTTAAGGCGCCGTCACCAGCATTGCAGCCCGGTCACACTTGGCCGCAAGGATGAAATCATTCTTGTGCAAGCCGCCTATGACATGCGTCCACCAGGTGACTGTGACCTTGCCCCATTCAAGCACAATGACAGGATGATGATTCACCTGCTCGGCAATGGCCGCAAATTTCCTGGTCATGGCAATCGCGGTTTCATAATCCGGCAGGGAATAGGTTTTGGTCAGCTTGTCGCACTCATCATTAATGATGTCCCAGTCCCTGATTTTTTCCATTAACGATTCTTTTTCTTCAGCAGAAATTGCAGGATCGCCTTTTTTACTCAGAATAATTTTTTCATCGGCAAGTGAATTCATGATGCGTTTTCATCCTCAAGTACAGCGGCGGTCAGCCTGGATATGCAAACCAGATTTCCTTCTGTATCAGTAATATTAATTTCCACGACAACCGTAGTTCGACCTATATGCACCGGCCTGGCAATGCCCGTCACCAACGGCGGCCTTCCGGGTCTGACATGATTGGCATTAATGTCCAGCCCAACGATACGTGTGCCCGGCGCACTGCAAAAATTTGCAAGGGCGCTGCCCAGTGTTTCTGCAAGCACCACCGATGCGCCGCCATGGATGATGCCCATGTGCTGCTGGGTGCGTGAATCCACCGGGAGTGTACCTTTCAAAAAGTCATCGCCGATTTCAGTAATCTCGAGCCCCACGTGTTCACATAGGGTGTCTTTCATAATTTCTTTGAGCGACTCTAACGTTAGCGGTTTCTTCCAGATGGCCAAGTCAGCCTCCTTGTAGTCAATTACTCTGCACAACTGCCTGGCAGCAGGGCGGGTGTTTTACCGGTCACAAAATAAGCGATCAGGCCTATCCATTCCCGGGTATGTGTGTTCAGTGATGACAGGTTGCCGGCAAGATCGAACTTGATTCGGGTTTGATAGCCCGGAGCAGATTCGTGATCCACCGGCCAGGGAATTACTGGCCAGTCCTGAGTGCAGAAAATGCCCACGGCTCTTGGCATATGGGCTGCGGATGTGATCAGGATCCAGTTTTCACCAGGCTCCGGCTCCATCAGGACCTTGCTGTTCACCGCATTTTCAAAGGTGTTGCGCGCATCGCGCTCAGTTTCAAGTCGGCGCTTGCTGATGCCCATATCTTCAAGGAAATAACTGGCGATGTCGGCTTCCTTGAATTCCTGGTCCAGCAGCGTGCCTGCGCCCCCGGTAAAAACAAGCCGGGCCCTGCTGTGTTCGCGAGCCAGTGTGATAAAAGCATGGTACCTGTCTGCCGCACCACCAAATTCGGGCTGGTCCCATATATAGGATTTCAGGGGATCAATTGCGCCACCCAGAAGAATGATGCCATGAATGCGTGAGGGTAATTCAGGATTGGCGGGAAACCTGTTTTCCAGTGGAGTCACCAACCATGCACCAATAGGCAGGAAAGCAACCAGTGTCAGCAAGACCCCTGCTGTGCCCAGGACAGTTTTTGCAAGGCGCTGTTTGTTCATGAACAGCAGGGCAATACCGCTTATCAGAAGAATAAACAGGAATGAGCCTGGCGAAATCAGTGCCCAGATAATTTTGGACAGGTAGAAAAACAGGGTGTCCAGCATGGTGGCAGGGGAAGCTCTCCCGGGGAAAACGGGGATTATCTGGCATGCCTGCGTTTAACTCAAATCCGGATTGCTGAATCAGGAAGAAAATGAATCAAAAAGAGCCTTGATTGCCTCAGGTGTTTCACCGGTTTGCTCTGCACACAAATCGACCATATCCAACCCGTAAATACTGACGAGTTTTTCCAGGTTGGGCAGTGTGCCGCCAAGTTTCAACAAACGCAGTACATCGAGATCTGTGACTGCGTGAACCTGTTCAAGCGAGAGATCAAACTCTCGGCAATACCCCTCAGGAAATGCGCGAAACCGTGAACGGTTTTCTTCTGAAATCAGTGAACAGCACATGCGGTTCAACGTGATTTGCCTGGAAAAACTGGTCTCGTAGGCTTCAGCAAGATTGGAGGCTGATTGTGATTCACCACGCCGATAATTATGGATGAATGTAACCTTGACCATGGCATGTATTGTTGTCTTTTTTGATAAAAGACAGCAATGCAATTCATCCGCTTGCTTGATTCAAGTCAATGGTTTGGAAAGAGGGTCTTACTTTGTGCCGTGGCAAATGGTCTGAAGCTCATCCATGTTGAGGATTTTGACTTCCCTGCCATCAACATCGATCACTTTTTCTTTCTGCAGTTTACTGAATGTCCTGCTGACAGTTTCAATAGTGAGTCCAAGAAAGTTGCCTATATCCATCCTGGACATGGGCAGACGCAAGGAGGAAGTGGACAGGTTTCGTCTGCCATAACGTCGGGACAGACTCTGTAACAAGGTGGCGACTTTGCCTTCTGCACTTTTCTTGCTCAGCGTCATCATCATCTTGTGATCATTTTCTATCTGCTGGCTCATCAGCTGAAAGAAGTGTCGCTGCAGGATGGGAATATTCAGAGCCAGTTCTTCGATACGCTCAAAAGGAATTTCGCAAACCGTGGAGGTTTCAAGGGCAACCATGTTACAGCCATGATTGCTGGTCCCTATGCCATCAAAACCAAGAATCTCGCCTGGCAGGTAGAATCCAGTGACCTGTTCAACACCCTCATCATCCAGCAGGTAGGTTTTTATGGAGCCCGAGCGTACTGCAAAAATGGAATTAAACTCATCACCGGTTCTATAGATATGCTCGCCTGGTTGGATGGGACGGCTGCGCCTGATGATATCGTCAACCTTGTCGATGTCTTTGATATCCATCGCAATAGGCAGACACAATCCTTTTAAATTGCAGTCGGCACAGGATGACTGGATGAAGCCATGGTCACAGGCGATTTTGTAGGGATCTGAGCTCATCCGTCCATTTTACTTGATTCCTGACGAATAAGAGAATCACTATATTGGTTTATTTTTACAGGGCCAGGGAGATGCTCCCCTGGCTAAAAAGGACAGCATTGCCGCTGATTTCGACCCGATCGCCCAGGTATTTGCAGTGCAGTTCACCCCCTCTCGAGGACACCTGTCTTGCCAGCATGTCACTTTTCCCTGTTTTTCTGTACCAGTAGGGAATAAGCCCACAGTGCGCGGATCCTGTGACTGGATCTTCATCAATGCCCACGGCGGGGGCAAAGAAACGGGAGACAAAGTCACAATCATCCCCCTTGGCTGTGACATTCAGGGCATGGGTATCCAGGGCCTTTACCTGGGGAAAATCCGGAGAGAAGGACTTTACTTCCTGCTCACTTCCATACTCGGCAATCCATGTGTTCCCGGCCTGGCAGATATTGATAGGGCGAATACCGAGCGCTGATTCTACCTTGTCACAAAGCGACTGATTATTTATGTCGTCCAGGGTCCTGGAAGGAAAATCGAGCGTAAATAGTCCGCTGTTCCTGCTTACCTGAAGCTCGCCGCTTTTGGTAAAAAAATGAAAACGGCTAATTTCCGCTTTTGATACCAGTGAAAGGACAAAGGCTGATGCCAGTGTTGCGTGACCACAAAGATCCACTTCAACAGTGGGCGTAAACCAGCGTAATGCCCAGCCATCTTTTTCAGGAACAAGAAAAGCAGTTTCAGAAAGGTTGTTTTCTGCGGCTATGGCTTGCATCAGGTCATCAGCAATCCACTTGTCCAGGGGGCAAATGGCAGCCGGATTGCCGCTGAAGGCTTTATCAGTAAATGCATCAACAATGTAAAGTGGAATTTCCATTATGCCTCCGTAAAATTTAGCGGGAGTGTACAGGAATACGGTCTTTGTCTTGATGTACAGATGGCAGGAATTCCTGAAGCAAACTGTTCAGGAATAAAAACCCCCTGTCAGTCGCAGCAAGCCTTTCTTCTTGCAGAAGGCCTTTATTACGCAGGCTATTGATTTGCGCCTGAATGCGATTCACGGATAAGCCGGTTCGTTCTTCAAAGAGATTGGTATCGCAGCCTGCGCAGAGACGCAATGCGTTCATCAGAAATTCAAGTGGTAAATCGCTTTCATTGATCTCTTTGAATTCCGCTGTGAAGGAATCCTGTTGCTTTAAATAAGAAGAGGGCTGCCGGGTTTTTCGTGTGCGTATGATTTTTCTTTCTTCAGATAAAGTGATCTTGCCATGTGCGCCGGCACCTATTCCCAGGTAATCGCCAAACTGCCAGTAGTTCATGTTATGCACAGAATTTTTCCCCGGGATGCTGAAAGCAGACACTTCGTATCGGTTAAAACCATTTTTTTCCAGCAAGGCAATGCCTTTTTCCTGGAGCTCTGCAATGAAGTCATCATCAGGCAGGGCAGGCGGCTTGCTGTAAAACAGGGTGTTTGGTTCAAGAGTCAGCTGGTACCAGGAAAGATGAGTGGGATGAAATGACTGTGCTGCTTCAAGATCGTCCAGTACCTGTTGCATAGTCTGTCCTGGCAGTCCAAACATCAGGTCAAGATTGTAGTTATCAAAACCGGCATTGCTTGCATTGGCAGCAGCATTCAGAGCCTCCTGGTCACTGTGCACTCTTCCCAGGGCTGAGAGTTTTTGCTGGTTAAAACTCTGGATACCAATGGAGAGGCGGTTAATGCCTGCCTCCCTGAAGCGGGAAAACTTTTCGATTTCAAAAGTGCCCGGATTGGCTTCAAGAGTAATTTCAATATCCGGGGCAAAGGGAATCCCGGCTGAAACCTTTTCCAGTAACTCTCCGATATTATCCGGGGAGAAAAGGCTGGGTGTTCCCCCACCAATGAAAATGGAGTCAAGTTGTCTGCCCTGCACCAGGGGCAGATCAAGCGTCATATCCTTGGTCAGCTGTTCGCAATACTCGGCTTCAGGCAAGTCGCCTTCAATGGCGTGTGAATTGAAATCACAGTAGGGGCATTTTTTCAGGCACCAGGGGATATGTATATACAGTCCCAGGGGAGGCAGGACCGGCTTTTTCATTCCGGCAGGCAATCCAGCAACTGCTCAAGCGCCATGGCGCGATGGCTGATAGCGTTCTTGGTTTCAGGATCGAGTTCGGCAGAGGCACAGTCGTAGTCAGGTACATAAAAAAGCGAGTCGTAACCGAAGCCATTTTCACCGGTCTCGGAAAAAAGAATGCGTCCTTCCCAGGTGCCCTGGCAAATCAGGGGCATGGGATCTTTCGGAAAATGAAACAGGGCGATACAGCATTCAAAGCGTGCAGTGCGCTCCTCTTCAGGAACCTGTTCAAGGTTTTCAAGCAGCAATGCATTGTTGGCTGCATCAATTGTTTCACGACTTCCCTGTTCGCCGGAATAGCGTGCAGAATAAATGCCCGGCTCTCCTTCCAAGGCATCGACCACCAGGCCTGAATCATCGGCAAGTGCAGGCAAGCCTGTCAGCTTGCTCGCATGCCTGGCTTTCTTGATGGCATTTTCTACAAAACTTTTGCCATTTTCTTTCGCATCAGGGATATCAAACTCAGTCTGGGGGATCAGGGTAATATTCCTGCTGGCAAGAATATCCTGCAGCTCTTTCAGCTTGGCCGTATTGCTGCTGGCGAGAACAATTTCTTTCATAATAATTTTTTATCCCTTTATCCCTTTATCCCTTTATCCCTTTATCCCTTTATCCCTTTATCCCTTTATCCCTTTATCCCATTAATTGTTGTATATCTGTGTTTCCCAGCGAATCTCATGGGCTTCGCCTGTCATTTCAGGTTGCACTTCAATACTAAAACGCACACGTTCTGCATTGGAGTAGTCAAATTCCCCAATGTAATAAATCGCGCTTCCTTCCCTGATTTCCCTGAAATCTATACTGCCGGTCTGACCAAGCAGGTTGCGTTTGCCGCCACTGACCTGGGCAGGGACAGCCAGTGTGCGCCCATCATTTTCAGCCTTTATCACGCTGATATTCAGGAATGCGCGCCGGTCACTTCTGACTATGCCGTACTGTTCGGCAATGTCAGCATCAAGAAATGTACTGTTCACGGCCTGGTAATGAACGGTGTAAATGCCAAAGGTGTCTGATTCTGCCTGGGCAAAAACAGGCAGCAGTGACAACATGAAAATAGTAAAAGCTGTTTTCAATTGGCCCATGGCATTAGCGCGTGAAATGGTAGATAGCATTGATGCCGAAAAGGTTCGGATGCAGGTTCATCAGAAAACTTGAGCGGTGGTTAAAGTCCACCACAGTGCGATGCAGGATTTTCAGTTTCCTGTCACGACACAGGTTGTCAAAGTCCCTGATTGTACAGTGATGGATATTGGGCGTATCAAACCACTCGTAGGGCAGCGAGCTCGACTGCGGCATATTGCCAATTGAAAGCAATTTCAGGCGGTGACGCCAGTAGGCAAAATTCGGAAAGGTAATAATGCAGTTCCTGCTGATGCGGAGCATTTCTTCAACCAGAATGTCCGGCCGTTCTACAGTTTGCAGTGTCTGGGCCAGCAGGACTGTGTCGAAGCTGTTGGATTCAAAATTCGACAGGCCTTTATTCATGTCCTGCTCGATAACATTCACGCCAGCCTTCAGGCACAGGTTAATATTTTCAGGATCAATTTCGAGACCACAATCCAGGATCTGCTTTTCTTTTTTCAGATGCGCAAGAAAAGTGCCATCGCCACAACCCAAATCGAGAACCCGGCTGCCAGGTTCTATCCACTGTTGAATGATATCCAGGTCAGCTCGCATCATTGGCTCCCGGGGTTCACTTCATCGGCGACGCAGTCCATGTAGGATTTCAGCGCCTCTATGTAGCGTGGAATAGGCAGCAGGAAAGCATCGTGGCCCTGGTCGGCATCGATTTCCAGGTAGCTAACCGGTTTCTTTGCCTTGACCAGGTTGTTTACGATTTCCCTGGAGCGCTCAGGTGGAAAACGCCAGTCAGTACTGAAAGAAATCACCAGGTACTTGCACTGGCTTTCCGCAAATGCCTTGCTCAGGTCAAAATCGTAATCCACGGAGGGATCGAAATAATCCAGTGTCTTGGTTATGAGCAGGTAGGTGTTTGCATCAAACTGCGTGGAGAAAGTTTCTCCCTTGTACTTAAGATAGCTTTCCACCTGGAAATCCACGTCATAGCTGAAATTCAGTTTTCCTGAGCGCAGGTCACGACCAAAGCTGCCTTCTATGGCATCTTTACCGAATTTGTCGCGCATAGCCCGATCTGACAGGTAGTTGATATGTCCTACCATCCGGGCCAGCATCAGGCCGCGCTTGGGATAAGTATTAAAATCGTAGTAACGCCCTTCATGAAAATCCGGATCGCTGGTGATGGACTGGCGTGCGACTTCATTGAAGGCAATATTCTGTGCCGACAACTTGGGTGCTGCTGCAATGATCACGGCATGGCGAAGTCTGTCCGGATAGGAAATCGCCCAGCGCATGACCTGCATACCACCGAGACTACCGCCTATAACAGCCGCCCATGTTTGAATGCCCAGCCGGTCAGCAAGCCGGGCCTGGCTTTTAACCCAGTCGCGCACAGTAATAATCGGGAAGTCAGGTCCAAAGGGTTTCCCGGTATCAGGGTCAATTGAGGAAGGGCCGGTACTGCCGGCACAACCACCCAGGTTGTTCAGGCAGACGACAAAAAACCTACTGGTATCAAAGGGTTTGCCGGGGCCAATACAGCACTCCCACCAGCCGGGTTTTTCTTTTTCATCGTCTGCATCATGGTAGCCTGCGGCGTGATGGTCCCCACTCAGGGCGTGGCAAATGAGAATTGCATTACTTTTTTGCGCATTCAGTTCGCCATAGGTTTCCACCATCAGGTCGTATTCATCTATTGAGCGTCCACTGCGCAGCTCCAGTGGCTCATCGAAATGAATGAGCTCAGGTGAGACGAGACCAACAGAGTCTGATGGAGTGGATTTAGCCATGTCAGGAATAAGTCTTTTTTAACTATATACCAATAACGAAAAGCGCAGCCTGGTCACCCAGACCAAGTCCCTGGCGCAATGTTCCTACAACAAGGATCTCCAGTACCGAGATTGTCAGGAAAATAAAAATTGGAGAAAAATCGAGACCTCCCATTGGAGGGATCACTTTGCGGAAACGGGACTGGATTGGCTCCAGCAATTGCTGGATCAAAAACAGTGCAGGGTTGCCACTGAAGGGGGCTACCCAGCTCGAAATGATGGAAATGAGAAGACCCCAGAAGTAGATATTCAGGATGAAAGCAATAAGTCCCAGGAAGGACCAGCTCAGCAGGTTGCCAATGCCTGGTAGTACATACCCGGCAGAATAAATCATCAGGGCGGATGCCAGCGTGCTGATGATCAGGGCAAGGAGGAACGCGGCAATATCGAAATTGCGCCATGCAGGAATAATCTTTCGTACAGGATTCAGGATAGGCGCCGTTATTTTAACCAGGGCCTGGCTCAAGGGGTTGTAGAAATCTGCCTTGCTGGCCTGGAGTAAAAAGCGCAGCAACAGTGCCAGAATGATCAACCCGCCAAGGGTGTTAACCAGCAATACTACTACCTGTCCTATCGAATTCCCCATGTCTCTTCCTGCTTCTTTATTACTACTAATCTTTACTATTTATTAATTACTTTTTCCGGCAGGTGCTGCAAGTGCCTTTGAACGCGCAGCGGCTTTGTTCAGTGCGCGGGCAACCATAGCATTGAAATCTTCGGAATCAAACTGCTTGAGAGCGGCCTCAGTAGTGCCTCCCGGGGACGTCACGCGTCTTCGCAGCTCCCCCACATCAACATCACTGGATTGAGCCAGTTTCGCTGCGCCAAGGGCTGTTTGCTGGCAAAGAATTTTTGCTGTTTCTGCATCAAGACCAAGCTCTTCGGCTGCTTCCTGCATCGCTTCCATCAGGAGAAAGAAATAGGCCGGTCCGGATCCGGACAGCGCAGTGACGGCATCCATGTCTTTTTCTTTTTCCAGCCAGCTCACCAGGCCAACAGCTTCCAGAAGGCTTCCAGCAATGGTTTTCTGATTTTCAGAGCAGTGGCTATTGGCAAACAGGGCGCTGGCGCCCGTTTGCACAAGCGCAGGGGTGTTGGGCATACACCTTACAATGGCCTGTTCAGGATGACTCCAGTCCTGGAGACTGGACATGGTAATCCCGGCAGCAATGGAAACCAGTAAACACGATGAGGACGATAGTGATTCCTGAAGCGGCGAGAGAACATCCTGCATCACCTGGGGTTTAACAGCCAGGATCACGGCGTCAGCATTGGCAATCGCTTCATGGTTGTCGGTTGAGGTGGAGACTCCCTTGCCGGCGAGCAGATCCAGCCGGGACTGGTCTGTGTCCGATGCGCTGATCTGGTCAGGACTCCAGCCATTAGCCAGCAGCCCGTCAATAAGCGCTGTGGCCATGTTGCCGGCACCGATGAAAGCGATATTCAGTTTGTTTGGGTTCTGTTCAGACATCAGATCATTGTACCTTAAAGCAGCAATACAGGGCGTTAGGTCCTGGGTCCAAAAATATCAGTACCAATTCTGATCATGGTTGCACCTTCAGCTATAGCCGCTTCAAAATCACGGCTCATGCCCATCGACAGTTGCAGGCATTGATCGAAACCCAGTGCGACTAATTTTTCTTTGGCGTCACACAATAAGTGAAAAGCGGCTTTTTGCTGTTCAAAATCCTCACTGGGAGCCGGGATGGCCATTAGTCCAGAAAGGATAATGTTGTTTAAATCCTTGCAGGCCGTAACCAGTGAAGAAAGATCGTTGAGTGTAACTCCCGACTTGCTCTCCTCAGCGCTGATATTCACCTGGAGCAATATGTTCAGGGGTGGCAAGGTGTCCGGACGCTGATCGCTCAGGCGCTCTGCGATTTTCTGACGATCCACGCTATGAACCCAGTGAAAATTTTCGGCTATGGCGCGGGTTTTATTTGACTGGATGGGGCCGATGTAATGCCACGTAATATCCAGGTCGGATAGCTGGCTGATTTTTTCCAGTGCTTCCTGGAGATAGTTTTCGCCAAAGTGCCTTTGACCTGCATCATAGGCTTCCCTTATTTTGTCAGCAGAGTGTGTTTTGCTGACAGCAATCAACTGCACCGACTTTTCAGCACGGGCATATTTTTTCTCAAACTGGGAAATTTGATGGCGAACTTTTTCAAGATTTTCTGGTATGCTCGGCGACATGCTTCTTTCCTCACCAAGACTCTGATTATAGGGGGTAAATAGTGAATATTCAGGAACTTCTCAATTTCAGTGTACAGCAGGGATCTTCTGACTTGCATGTGACAGCGGGTATGCCCCCACTTATTCGCGTGGATGGTGATATTCGCCGCATCAATGTTGATCCCATGGACCACAAGGAAGTCCATGCGCTGATTTATGAAATCATGAATGACAAGCAGCGTAAGGATTATGAAGCTGATCTTGAGTCTGACTTTTCTTTCGAAATCCCCGGGCTGGCCCGTTTCAGGGTAAACGCCTTTGTACAGAACCGCGGTGCTGCGGCTGTATTTCGTACCATTCCCTCAACTGTTCTGACCATGGAGCAATTGGGTATGGGTAAAGTATTTGAGGATATCTCGAATAACCCGCGCGGACTCATTGCTGTCACGGGGCCCACAGGGTCAGGTAAAAGTACAACCCTGGCGGCGATGATCGATTACATTAATTCCACCAAATACGAACATATCCTGACTATCGAAGACCCCATAGAATTTGTCCACGAAAGTAAAAAGTCTCTGATTAACCAGCGTGAAGTGCATCGAGACACTCACGGTTTTAATGAAGCCCTGCGTTCAGCCCTTCGTGAGGATCCGGACATCATCCTGGTAGGTGAGCTGCGTGACCTTGAAACCATTCGCCTGGCACTGACTGCTGCAGAAACCGGCCACCTTGTGTTCGGCACACTGCATACCACCTCCGCTGCCAAAACTATTGACCGTGTTGTCGACGTATTCCCGGCAGCTGAAAAAGACATGGTTCGCTCTATGTTGTCAGAATCCCTGCAGGCAGTTGTCAGTCAGACCCTGCTCAAGAAAGTTGGCGGTGGTCGTGTAGCTGCTCATGAAATCATGATTGGCACCTCGGCGATTCGAAACCTGATCAGGGAAGACAAGATTGCACAGATGTATTCGGCAATTCAGACAGGACAGTCTGTTGGCATGCAGACTCTTGACCAGTGCCTCAAGGGGCTTGTTCAGCAAGGCCTGGTTGACCGCCAGGAAGCGGCGTCCAAGGCAAAAGATGCCGACCAGCTGTAATCCTTAAAATAAGTATGGAGAGCGCCGGCACTGATGAAAATCGTGCCGGCGTTTCTATTTTATGTACGCTGTAATTTTTCGCGCCAGAATAAATACATTTGATGAGGAGTATTCAGATACTGCTGAACGACTACGTCAGCTCGCGTTTTCTGAATATAAATGCATCGACTTTATCTCCTTTACTGAAGGCAAGGATGAGGTCGCCATTTCATGGTGGCATTCACTGGACGATATCAGGGCCTGGAAAAATAATGCAGATCATAAAGCTGCGCAGGAAAAAGGCAGGGCGCACTGGTATGAAAGTGTCGAGGTGCAGATTGTGGAAGTGCTGAACAGGTATCAGTAAATCAGGCGTTCTGTTCCAGCCAGGATTCAAGAATCAACTGCGCGGCAAGGCTGTCTACTGCTTCCCTTTCATCAAATTTTTTCCCTGATGCCTCAGCGTTATCTCTGCTTATTTCCCTGGCTTCCCTTGTGCTCAGCCGCTCGTCCATACCATGGCTTGGCAGATTGAATTTTTCTTCAAGTTGTTTTCTAAACTTGTTGGCCTTGATGGTCATCTCACTTTCAGTGCCATCCATATTGAAAGGCATGCCAACAACCAGCGCGCCGGGTTTCCATTGATTGACTAACTGCTCAATCACGGTCCAGTCAGGCTCGCCGTTCCTGGAATTTATAACCGGCAGAGGTGAGGCTGTTGAGGTGACAGTCTGGCCAACGGCCACGCCAATTTTCTGCGTGCCGTAATCAAAACAAAGTAGAGTATGTGCGGTCAGGGGATTTACCTTTGACAGGGTCTTAACTGTGTCCCACATCCGTGGTGATTTGTGCCATGCTAAAGCCCAGGGTTTCTGCTGCCATGTCAGGCTTTTTTGAAAAATCCCTGGAAAAGATAATTTCCTTGCTGGCTGGACAGGTTATCCAGGAATTGTCTGTTATTTCCTGCTCCAGTTGGCCTGCACTCCATCCTGCACAGCCAAGTGCAACAAGGTAATTCTCAGGACCTTCACCACGGCTGATATCGTCAAGAATATCTTTTGATGTTGTGATGCTGATACTGTCTGTGACATGCAGTGTTGAATCCCATTCGCGGGATGCATCATGCAGGATGAAGCCCTTGTCGGTTTCAACTGGGCCGCCCGAGAGGACGGTTTCTTCACCGCTTTCCGGGAGCTGTACGGCAATATCAAGCTGGCTGAAAATTTCCTTGAGTTTGAGTTCCATGGGCAGGTTGACCACGATTCCCAGCGCACCGTCGTCCCCATGCTGCCACATGTAGACAACCGTATTGCCAAAATAGGAGCCGCTTAACTGGGGCATGGCAATGAGGAACTGGTTTGTCAGGTTCAGCTTTTCTTCACTCATGGGTTAGTCATCGGCTGTTTGGTCCATACTCTTTAATATTGGGTCAACTTGAAGGCGTTTCAATGTGTGCTGTTCAAAAACTGGCAAAGGAATTATTTCGCCTGAATTGCCATGTACGAATGATATCGAGCAAGTCTGCCTCGTTCCTCAGGTCTTCGGGGAAAGGTGCAAATGGGGCTGCAAGGTGAACAATACGAATGGCAGATTCATCCAGGACCTGATGGCCAGATGAGCTGAGTATTCGCACATCGACAATGCTGCCATCAGAGCGCAGGGAGACCAGCAGGCGAAGGTTGCCGTAGATTCCCTGGGCTGTAGCCTCGGGTGGATAATTCAGGTTTCCAACGGCTTCAACTTTCTTGCGCCAGTTGTCGAGATATAACGCATCACGTGCTTTCTGGGTGCTGGCAGAAGAAATGGTGTAGCGTCTTGGCCTTTTGGCATAGGCCTCACGACGAATGTCCAACTGGGCCTGCAAGCTGGCCAGGCGTTCACTGATTTCTGCTTCTGTCAGATTTTCCAGTGGTTGTTCGGTGGTTTCCGGGGTGGGCTCTTCGCTGGAATCTTGTTTAAGTTCCTGTAGGGTGTCTGTACTGGTTGTGATCACCTGGTTGTTCTGTTGAGGCTCGGCAGTGCGCTGTTCTTCAAACTGGGTGATTTCCTGAATGACATCATCATTGAAACGGGATTGAACCGGAGTACTTGGCGCGGCTTTTTCTTCCTGGCTGCCACTGCCCAACTGGTTTTCCTGGGCGAGAAAATCTGCTTCTTCAGGGGCCTCATTACTGCGGTACTGGGCCAGTGTAATTTCCATTGAGCTGGAGGAGTTAGCCTGCTCATAAATGCCAAAACCGACGCCCAGGATCAGGACAACATGAAGACAGACAGACACAAACATGGTGAAGCCAAAACGTTCATTGGCCATGGAGGTGGCTTCAGTTGTAACGGCAGTAACCATGTATTTTTTAATCAATAAAGCCTGTTAATAGATATATCAGGCAGGTAGATTCTCTTCAATACAATCCATCAGCTGACCCGCGATGTCCAGTCCGAATGCTTCGTCGAGTTCCCTGACACAGGTTGGACTGGTGACATTCACCTCGGTCAGGTAATCACCAATAACATCCAGCCCGACAAAGAATAAGCCATTTTCACGAAGTGTTGGCCCAACCTGATCACATATCCAGCGATCCCTGTCGGACAATTCAACACCTTTGGCGGTGCCGCCGGCAGCAAGATTGCCCCGTGTTTCATTAGCCGATGGAATTCTTGCGAGCGCGTAACCAATTGACTCTCCGTTAATCATAAGTATGCGCTTGTCACCCTCGGTGATTTCCGGGATGAATGTCTGGGCCATGATCTGCCGACCGCCGTATTCTGTGAGGGTTTCAATTATTACGCTCACATTGGGGTCGCCCGGTTTGACCCTGAATATTCCTGTGCCACCCATGCCATCCAGAGGCTTGAAAATAATATCGCCATGCTCACGATAAAAGTCCATCAGCAGATTCTTGTCCCTGGCAACAAGCACCGGAGTGCAACACTGAGGAAAAAGAGTCGCGCTGACTTTTTCATTAAAGTCTCTCAGGGCCTGGGGCTTATTTACGACAAGAACACCTTCGCGTTCTGCTTGCTCAAGAATATAGGTGCTGTATATAAATTCCCGGTTGAATGGAGGGTCCTTGCGCATGAGAATGACATCGACTTCAGCCAATGATTTACGCTGCTGTGGTCCAAGTTCAAACCAGTTGTCAGGATCCATTTTCACACTGAGATCCTGCATAATCGCCATGGCTTTACCATCATCAAGGTACAGGCCGCTTTGTTCGATATAGGAAAGAGCCCAGCCACGCTGTTGTGCAGCATTTAGCATGGCAAGCGATGTGTCTTTTTTGAAATTGATGGCCTGGATTGGGTCCATCACTACGGCAAGTTTGATTGTCATGGTCAATCCCGGTGCCCAGCTGCAACTTTTGAGTGTCGGCAGTATAACAAAAAGGGTCCCGGTAGAACTTTTTAGTTGATAACAAGGGTGAGGGGTATGAAATGTCTGCTACAATCGCGCCCTTGTTTTTTTCGTTGAAGAATTGAGCGGTCAATTGCGAATACTGGGTTTTTACTGGGGCATTACGGGCGTCATCCTGTTCCTGATGTATGCGGTGGTGAGATTAACACCACGTATGCTCGAACTTGGTGATTATTCCCTGGATCCTGTTCACTGGGCTGCGCTGATTGTTTTTGTGCCTTGGATGGCATGGACTGAGGGCTACAAGGGATTTCACAAGGCTTTTTCCCCACGCGTTATTGCCAGGGCTATGTATTTGCGCCGTGAAAAACACCCTGTTCTGACCCTCCTGGCCCCCATGTTTTGTATGGGGTATATCCATGCAACACGGAAAAGGAAAATTGTCTCGTGGATACTGACCCTGATGATTGTCGGCCTGGTGATGTTGCTGAGAATTACGCCACAACCGTGGCGCGGCATTGTGGATGCCGGTGTGATCGTGGGGTTGTCACTGGGGATTCTTTCTCTTGTGTTTTTCTGGATAAAGGCTGAATCAGGAGAGTGGACGCATCCTATCGCACTGGACTTACCGTCTGAATCTAAAATTTCTGAGGGCGGTGCCGAAACGTCTTTGCCAGAGCAAACGAACTGATCTGTTCAGAATCAGTCGAGTACTTCACTGAGCTGCGCTTCAGCAGCAGCAAAAGAAAAGTGCGTTTCGATGTTTTTTCTGCCAGCTTCTGAGAGCGCCTCCCACAATGCCCTGTCATCGTAGAGGCGTAAAATTTCACTGGCAAAATCTGCAGGTTCATCTGCAATAAGAATGTCCTGGCCATGAACCAGGTTCATACCTTCAGCCGCCATGCTGGTCACTACTGCGGGTACACCGTAAGCCATACTGGAATTGATTTTCCCTTTAACGCCAGCACCATAACGCAATGGGGCTATTGATATGCGGATATTGTTAAACAGCGGTGTGATATCCGAAACAAAACCTGTGAACTCAATGCTTCCCGAGGCCCTGGCCTTGAGATGACCCGGCACATGACCACCAACAATTTTCACCTTAATGCCGGGATTGCCTTGCTGAATAATAGGAAAAATTTCATCGAGGAAAAATTCCATGGCGTCTGTGTTGGGTGGATGTTCAAAATTACCTATGAAAAGAATGTCCGAGCGATTCTCGAAACTCTCACCTTTTGCATGCAGGTGGTGAACATTGCTGAGTAGATGAATATTCACATCAGGGGCTTCCTGTCGAAATAGATCAATTTCAACCGGACTGACCACCATCGTGACATCCGCTTTGCGTGCCAGTGACAACTCCTGGCTTTTCCGAAGCGCAGCGCTTTCAAGCAGTCCCTTGTCATTGGTCAATTCTGCTTCACGCTGCTCCCTGAGAAAGTGAAGATCAACCGTATCAAAAAGCACCTTGGCCTGAGGGCATGCACTTTTGACGATGTCCATATATTTTTCGGCGTAATCGGCGCGACTGAGGATGACGGCGTCGAACTGCTGGCCATAATCTTCTATATATTTGCCGGCATCGATTACATAAGGCAGGTACTGACATTCAATACCTATGTTTTGCAGCATTGGGGTATATTTTTCATGGTGTTGAAGGTTCGCTGGCAGGAAGGTCACCTTGTATCCCATCGTTTGCAATATCTTCAGGATGTTGAACATGCGCAGTGAACCGGAGTCATGGTCCGGCATTAACACGCGAGCATCCACAACAAGAATGCGTTTTCGAATATGGCGTTCTTTTTCAAGATGGGGGAGCCTGCCGTTTTGTCGATGGGCTTTTAAGGTCGACCGCCAGCGGGTATAAAATTTCCCATGGTTAACCTGCTGGTATTTTTTTGCACCACTATTGGGGTCAGTCCCTGAAGTGATTCCTTCAAAATGAATAATGGTGGCCCCGGGCTGGTAATAGACTTTTTTGCCGGACTCCCTGACCTTGAATGCAAGATCGGTGTCCTCGTAATAGGCGGGGGCATAATGGGTATCAAAGCCATCAAATCCCAGGAAATCTTCTTTGGATATCATCAGGCACGCGCCAGAGCAGTAATCAACCTGTCGGCAATAGGAATACTCCGGTTCGTTGGGATCCATGCCGCGGCCATAGTTCCATGCTGAACCATCCCGCCAGACTATGCCCCCTGCCTCCTGGAGGCTGCCATCTGCAAACACAAGTCTGGCACCCACAAGACCGGCATCGGGAAAATCCCTGAACGTCTGGCGCATGGCACCAAGCCATCCTTCGCGAACTTCCGTGTCGTTGTTTAACAGGACTATGAATTTTCCCCTGGCTGCTTTGGCACCTGCATTACAGGATTTGATAAACCCCAGGTTTTTCTGGTTTCGGACAACTGTGATGCCACTGACTTGTTTCAGCATGCTGGCAGTTTTGTCTTTGGATTTGTCGTCAACAACGATCACTTCGAATGATTCATTTCCGGCATGATCCAGAATGCTTTTCAGGCAATGAAAGGTGTATTCGTACTTGTTGTAAACAGGGATGACAATGCTAATGTCAGGTTCGCTGAATTCAGGAAAGGACAGAGGCGTTGTTTTTTTTGAAATGGCAAATTCAGGCTTGATGGAGTGCAGGGTACTTCTTCTGGCTTTCAGCTTGATCAGGACTCTTTTTAGAAAGTTTACAATGCCTTCGTTTCTGATAAACCACTGCACACGTGTAAAAGTTCTCAAGGGGAGGGTCAGCTTCCAGCTTTTACTGTTGTATATAACCTGAAGCTCTTCCCTGTGATGCCTGTTTTGGGTTTGCAGGTTTACAAGTTCATTTTCTGTTTCTTCCAGCTCCTGTTTTGATTCTTCCAGCTCGTGTCTAGCAAACTGCAATTCATTACCTGCCTTAACTAATTTTTCCTGTTGTTCAATAATGGTTTTGTCGTTTTCCTTGATTCTTTTATTGAGCTGATCAATAAAATCTTCGCGCTCTTGCAGCAAGGACTGTTGTTCTGCCAGGGAATTATTCAGCACTTCGATGCGAGGAAACTCCCGACTTCTGTCAGCAAGTGCGATAAGTTTTTCATTCGGCCATTTGTTGAACCATTTTCTGTACAGAGCGACGCGATAGCTGTCGGTGTCTTCTTCGTTTTCTTTTGCACCGAATCCACTGTCATTATCGATCCGGTAAGTTGCTGTGCATTTGTTTACAAACAGGAAGTCATTATCTTGTGCCAACTGCAACCAGAAGTCCCAGTCTTCGTATCGGTCAAATGCCGGATCAAATTGGATGTCTGCAGTGACAAGCGATCTTTTAAACAGGACGGAATGAATTGGAAGAATGTTTTCGATCATCAATCGAACAGGGTCGAATGAATGGGCAAAAGTCGGGCTTTCTTCCACAACGCCATTGGTCATGGTCCTTACGGCGCTGTAAGCAATATTAAAGGAGTTATTTTGCCGAAGGGCATCAACCAGCATTTCAATATGTTCAGGGTCAATAGTGTCATCATCATCCAGGAACAGGCAGTATTCGCCGGATGCTTCAGCAAGTGCCAGGTTGGCAGCAATTGAGCGGCCATTGTTACCGGGGTTATTTACCCAGCGAATACGATGATCAAGATCGGAGATATCAGCAGAGAAATCTTCACCGCCATCGTTAATGATGAGTATTTCAAGATTGCTGTAAGCCTGTGCAAGAACTGATTGCAGCGTTTCCTGCAGGAGCACTTTTCTGTCCCTGGTGCGGATAAGGACAGAGACGAGGGCTTGTTCAGTCATGGTAAGAGTTCAGTGGTGTCCGGATCAGGCGCCGACTCGCGCCATGGTCAACCTGTCAGGCGAGTAATATGCGCGGCGAGAATCTCACCGATGAAGTCCAGGAACAGGGTGTCCAGACTTGAATTAAAGTGGTTATGCTTCTCGCTTCCAATAACCAGGATTGGCATGTTGATCCCCTTGCTATCGCGCAGCGATTCATTCACATGAACCGGGATTACAGCAGCCGAGAGAACTTCCTTGGCTGTGTCTGGAAACAGCAGCTTGGCCTGCTCAGGTGTCAGCTCACAGCAAAAGGTGCGCTTCTTATCAAATAGTTTACCGAGAGTGTCGCGAGCCTGCGTTGTTTCCAGGGTCCTGATTTCTTCATCCTGTATGCCAAGCTTGCTAACAATGGTGTCCATGTTGTCTGCGATAAAAAACAGGCGGCTGGCATGAGCACTGAATTCAGTTTTCAGCGTGTCTTCTATCGAGTCGGAAAGCGCTGCAAGCGTATTTGTCTTGAGCAGCTCCAGAATGACCAGCCGGGTTTTTTCAAACAGCGCATCGTTTTCTTCGGCATTGAAAATAAAATCATTGATATTGTTCTGAAGCTCCCGGTTGCGATCACGGAACATGGCCACCTGTCGTTCCAGCAGGGAAATGGCAGCGCCGCTTTCATGTGGAATAGAAAGGTCCAGCAGGATTTCAGCTTTCCGATTGAAAAAATCAGGATTGTCGGCCAGGTATTTGCTAACTGTTTCATCATTCAGAGGCTCGGCCAAAGCATTCTGGTTGCTGGAATCTGGCTTCATATTTCGATATTTCCTTCGAAAACGGTCTCAGCGGGACCTGTTTTAAACACCGGGGATTGTTCACCCTGCCAGTGGATTCGCAGTTCCCCGAGGGGTAGCTGCACAGTCACGGTATTATCCAGCAGTCCTTGCCTGATTCCGGCAACGACAGCAGCACAAGCGCCTGTTCCGCACGCCAGGGTTTCACCGGCGCCTCGCTCAAATACCCTGAGCCTGATTGTACCTGTATTCACGATCTCCATGAAACCGGCATTAACCCGGTTTGGAAATTTTTCATGATTTTCCAACAATGGGCCCCAATCCTGAACTGGCGCAGACTCAACATCGTCCACGACCAGTACTGCATGGGGATTGCCCATAGACAGGACAGCAACATCAACCGACGCACCATTGGTTAGAGCCAGCGGGTAAGTGACAGCCTCACTTTCTGCTTCAAAGGGCACGTCTGCGGGGGTAAAGACCGGCGCGCCCATATTGACAGTGACCTTGCCGTCGGCTTCTGCCTGGCAATGCAGGTCACCGTTGATGAGCTGCATTGAAAACTCATCCTTGTCGCTGAGTCCCCTGGCCTTGATAAAACTGACAAGGCAACGGGCTCCGTTGCCGCAGTTTTCGGCCTGGCTGCCATCAGGATTGAAAACAAGGTAAGAAAAATCAAAGCCAGGTTCTGTGGCAGGGGCAACGATAAGCATCTGATCAAAACCGATGCCGGTATGGCGGTTGCCCAGGAATCGAATCTGCTCAGAAGACAGGTCTATTTCCTGGCTGACTCCATCAATGACAATAAAGTCATTGCCAAGGCCATGCATTTTTGTGAATTCAAGGTTCATGATCAGGTTTGCAAAGTCATCAGGGCAGGGGTGATTCCAGGGCGATCTGGTCCTGGTAGGTTTCCCGGCGACGGGCTTCGTGCAAGTGCGAACCATCCACCAGCACTTCTGCAGCGCGATTACGTGTGTTGTAGTTGGAACTCATTGCAAAACAATAAGCGCCAGCTGACCTGACGGCGAGTAAATCACCATTACTGATCGCCAGATCACGATTGCGCGCGATGAAATCACCAGATTCGCAAATTGGCCCTACCAGATCATAGGTTCTGGATTCACTGGAGCTGTTGGGAATAACGGGCTGCACATCCATCCAGGCCTGGTAAAGAGCGGGGCGAATAAGATCGTTCATGGCTGCATCCACAATAGCGAAATGATGCTCTTCGTTGCTTTTGATATTGGTCACCCTGGTAAGCAGGACTCCTGCATTTGC
>Ga0181561_10001545_pt1 | contig 20429 bp, 4 predicted proteins | sample 011ome_19_FD_133760 | JGI IMG/M metagenome (GOLD analysis project Ga0181561, IMG submission 133760) | Coastal salt marsh microbial communities from the Groves Creek Marsh, Skidaway Island, Georgia - 011510BT metaG (megahit assembly) | ecosystem: Environmental > Aquatic > Marine > Intertidal zone... | reverse complement strand
CTCGGAAGACTCGGAAGACCCCCTCACAGCTTATCCGCGAGGGTCCCGCCGCCCTCGCACTTGATCTTGTCGGCGTACTCGCGGACGCGCTCGGTGGTCTTACCGCCGCAGTCGTCGAACTCCAGGCCCTGCTCGCTCATGCAGCCCTTCAAGGCGTCCATGACGGAGTCCAGGCCGTCGTCGCACGGCACCTCGAAGTCGCCCGCGCGGACCAGGGCGGCGTCGCGAACCGCACCGAAACACGTCTCGCCGCACAAGCCCTCTTCGTCGGCGATGCACGCCTTCGCCACCTCGACCATGGTCTCCTCGTCGATGGTGGGACACTCGAATGCGTCAACGCGGGAGGCGTGGAGCGCGAGCAGCGCGAGGAAGAGCGAGGAGGCGAGCACGGCGCGCATGGTAACGGTGCGGAGGTGTGTGACAGACATAGTCTACTCTTGAAACGTTGGTATTGTAGTCTACGGGAAAATTCTCGGAAAAGGCTTTTTGACGCGACCGCGCCTCTGCGCGTGCCCCGACGCCGACGTCGTCACTTCGAGACGTGCGACCGCGGCCACCGAAGAGAACGATGCCACGCTTCAAGTGCTTGCCGTACCGCCCGCCTTCGCCCGAGGAGCAGCCGAAGGCCGGACCTGGCGAAGACGAAAAGACGCGACGGACGCGTGAACCCGACTTTCCTACTCGGGCCACTCGGGTTTACGCTTCCGTCGAAGAGGCCGAGCGAGCCAGGGGACACCTCCCAGAGGTGTACGGGACGTCTGAGTGGGCGGATCAGTTCCACTTCCCCCGACGTACCCAGCCCGTCGGCCGCGGACGGTTCACACTCCCGACCGCGCACGACTCGGCGCCGCGCCCTGGAGGTTCGTTCGGGGCCCACGCGCTCGGCAAAAACGAAAAACGTCAATCGATCACAAAAAAAAAACCGAAAAAACAAAGCGCGCCCCGGGTGGTGAAGTTGGATCTCACCCACGTCGACGACGATACGCCCGTGACCATCGACGGCTCGTCTTCGTCCTCGTCCGAGGACGTCGACGATCGAGTCGCGCCCACGGACAGCGAAGAAAACTCCTCCTGGGCGGAGGCTTTTAGCGACGAACCGCGGTGGGGCGAAGACGACGACGCGACGTGGCACCCCGCGTTGGAAGGGCGGAAGCGGCGCGATAAGCGGAGAAAGAGCCGCGCTTCCGAACCGGTCAAGCGCGTTCGGCGTACGAAGAGACGCCGCGTTGAGCCTCCGACCCTCACGAGCAGTCCGATGAAACACGCGCGCGACGTTGACCGTTTCTTATTCCGCAGGGGCGCCGCGCGGGCGATGGGAAGCGTGATGGCGCGAGAGGCGCCGCGAGCGTTCACAAAGGAAGACGACGAGGGTTCCAGTAGCGGCGGAGGCGGAGACGACGACGACGATACCGACGGCGGCGACGACGACGACGACGACGCTTCGTTACCGCTTTCGACGAGCGGCGATGTCAATACTTACGGCGGCGACGAAGACCGCGATTCATCCTCTTCCTCCTCCTTTTCCTCCTCCTCCTCGGCGCCGGCGCCGGGTCCGAGCATCCCCTGAGCATCCCCCGCCGGGTCCGAAGGAAATACCTCGATAAGGCGGGGTAGTGGAGCGGACGTCTCGATGGCGCGAACGCCGCGTCGATGGTACAAATACGTGTGGATACGCACAAGTCTCTAGCTAAAATGCGACTCTCGGTCGCGACTATATAGATATCGTTTCTGAAAAAAACGCGCTCGGGTTCACGCGGGGTCGCCGCCGCCCGCCACCGCGGTTCGCGCTTCTTCGCTTTTTACTGGTACTGTTCGACGCCTTCACGTCGCGAGGCTCAAGAGCAACGCGGTGCCTCTCTTGATCCAGAAATCGGAATCCCCCGCGCCTGATTTCAGGTCCACCATGATCATGAACGACGGTCGCTCGCGCGAGCCCGTGCGCACGGGGTACATGTACAGAGGACACTGGTACGAGCCTTGCTTCTTCTCCTTTTTCTTCTCCTTTTTCCCGTCGCCGCCCGCCTTGGTCTCCGCCGGCAGGAAGTGCACGATGGGCATGTCCACCACCAGCTCCATGGGGTTGGGCTCGCACAGGCACAGGTTGTCCATGTCCCACCCCGCGCCCTCCAGGTACATGTCCTTGACGTACACGCCCTCATCCGGTGCCTCCTTCTCGAGATCCTTCTCCTCCTGCGTCATCACCTGGTACTCGAACCCCAGCGTGTCGATGGGGATCTGGTTCTTCCGCGCCGTCGTCTGCAGGACGGCGGTGAGGAAACACGAGGGGTACGTGAACCCCGCCAGCCAGTACACGCCGGGGTAGGACCCGGAGATCCACCCGCGGATCTGCTCGAGGCGCGCGGTGAGGTCGCGCGTCCAGCTGCCGAGCGGCTTCAGACTGGGGTACGCCTTCAAGTACAGCGCCGGGACTTTGTTGTTGGCGAGCGCGTCGAAGATGGCGTCGAGGTCGGCGGACATCACTACCAATCCTTTGATGCCCTTTTTCAATAACTTGAGCGTGCTCAGCATGTTCGCCAGCAGCACGTTGTACCGCTCCACCTCCTGGAACAGCGTGACGTGCAGCGGCGAGGGGTCGTCCTCCTTGTCCCGCATCAGCGCCTCGTGGTCGAAGGGGGGGGGCGTCGACGCCAGCATGTCGTCGATGAGCGCGTCCACCAGCGCTTCCGTCGCGGAAGCGCCGCCGCCGCCGGCCGCCGCGCTTTGCTGCTTGGGCTGCAGCGATAGGCACGACTCGAGCGTGATGGAGGAGTCGGTGATCATGTACGAGATGTCCGCGTTGGGGTGCTGCCCGAACGCCTCCGGCTGGTCGGAGACGGGCAGGGTGGCGATGTACTCGCGGTACGAATCGAGCGGGCCTTCTTTCGGGACGTAGTACTCGTCCAGCGACGACAGCGGGAAGTTTTCCACCCGCAGCGCGTCTTCGCAGAAAAACTGGTTCAGGTACCCGGAGAGCACGCGGCGGTCAATCTCATCCGTCACGCGACCGCCGTAGTTCGCCTCGCTGATGAGGTACTTGAGCGCGTCCCAGGGCGTCTCTTCGTACGCGTCCAGGTACGCCTTCAGCACGTCGTCCGACACGGAGTAGTCCGTGTCGTTGAAGTCGTACGGGATGTTGATGCCCAGCTCGCGGAACTTGCGCCGCTCCAGCATCACGGCGTGGAAGTACGTGAGCGAGAAGAGCAGCTTGGCGTACTTGGCGCTCGAACGGCACTCGGCGAAGGACTCCTCCGTGACGCAGGTCTGGTACAGGCGCGCGAGGTTGGCGCGCAGCCCCTTGGGGGGCTCGGTGGTCATCTTGAGCCCCCGCTGCAGGATCGCCAGCGGGAAGTGCGGGGTCGGGTTGGACGAGAGCCACAGGCGGAACCGCTCGTGCGGCGCCGAATCCTCGAAGCGCTCGATGATCTTCTGCAGCTCGGGCAGCCACGAGAGCATCAGGTGGCAGTTCGCCAAAAACACCCAGTTCCCGTCGCGCGTCGCGTCGTCAATGAGCTTCGTCGCCACCGGGGCTTGTCCCTGCCCGAGCGCCACGGAGAAGAAGCGGTCCGCGACGCCCTGCGCCTGCGCGAGCTGCTTCAGGTTCGCCGTCGGGTCCACGCCCGGGGACAGGACGAAGATCAGCGGCGCCGTCGGCGTCGAGTCGGCGTGCGTCTCCGCCAAATCCAAAGTCGGCGGCTCGACGTATTTGCGTCCCAGCGCGTTGGCGACGTACATCGTCGCGGCTTTCTCCACGCGGTCCATTCGGAGGCACCGCACGAGAATCATGCGTTGCAGCTCGTCGCACTTGCTCTCCCAGTCCCCGGGAAGACGCGTCGGCGCGCTGGGGTTCTCCGGCTCGCTCTCGCGGTACCAGTCCTCCCAGTCCACGACGTTCTGCTCGAAGTGCGTGGTGATGCCTAAGAAGTGCGGCACCTGCTGCTCGAGCTCCACTACGTTATCCCACGCCAGCTCGCTGATCCAGTCCGGCGCCGGGTTGGGGGGCTGGTCCGAGCGATCCAGCACCGCGCCGCCTCTGAGGAAGAAGCGCCACTCCAGGTCGTTCATCTTCCCGTCGCTCTGTAAGATGCGGACGCACATCTGCAGCGACAACAGCAGTTTGTGCGCTTCGAAAAGACCGCGGCTGGTGTACTTGTACGTGGCGTAGGTGTGGAACTCGTTCAGGAACTTGATGCGCTCGTCCAGCCGCGTGCTCGCGGGCGCGTTTTTGATGGAGAGCAGGAACAGGTCCACGTACGCGTCGAGCGAGAACTGGTACATGGGGTCCACCGCGGCGAGGTCGTACAGCACGAAGTACAGAATCGCCGCGCGCACCGAGCACGGCCGGTACAGCGCCGACGCCGATTCGATTTTTTTCCCCGTCTTTTCGGCGACGGCGAGCGATTCCGTCACCTCGTCCGACGTTATTTTGGAGTCGTTGAGGGTGTTGATGAGCTCGATGTTGTCCAGCAGCGACCCGGTGGCGTTCGAAAGCAGATCCAGAAGCTGGTCCTCCAGCTCGGCGATGGTGCGCTTGCCCGCGGCGACTTTCTTCACCAGGTCGTTCTTCTGCTCGTCCAGGTCGGGGCGTTCCTTGCGCACGACGACGTCGAGCAGCTGCGCCTCCAGGCCTTGTTCCTTCACCGCGAAGTTCACGATGGTCACCTTCGTGCTCACCTCGGGGGTGTAGTGCGGGTTGTTCAGCTTCGAGGTGAGGTACAGCTTGAAGTCGGGCGAGTAGTCCACCTCCTTGTCGCCGAGCTTGATCGCCAACGAGTTGCCTTTCTTGATGAAGGACTTGCTCAGCACGGGCTCGAGGATGGGGTCGATCTCCTCCTGCACGTCCTGAATGAGCACGGGGTCGCCGAATTGGATGGCGTTCTCCATGCGGCGCACCATGTCCGGCATGTTCAGCGTCACCACCTTCAAACCGTTCGGCTTCTCCATGTTCTTGATCCACTTGTTGCCCTGGCCCTGCGGGTCGATCAGAAGCGGCCACCGGTTCCCGCGCGTCACCACCACGCCGTTCTCCGTGGAGAAGGCGTCCGCGGGTAAACCGTCGATGTTCCAGTCGCGCACGTCCGAGGGGTCGGCGAGGAACAGCGCGAAGTCAAACGCGGGCGACGCGGGGATGCCCAGTGCCTCCACCTGGGGGAGCCAGGTCTTCGCGACCAGCGCGTCTCGGTACTCCGACGGGAACGGCCCCGCGTACGACATGAACGCCGCCGCGATCACGACGTCGCCGGGAAGCGCCTCGATCTGCTCTTCGTACCGACCGATGCTCTGCTCCCATCGCGTCTTCTCGCCAGCCAAGCCGTTGACTAACTTCTCGGCCCGTTGGAGCTTCGCCTCGAGGTCCGCGAGCTCATCTTCCAGCGCCTTCTTTTTCGAAGTGGAGTGTTCGTACTTGTCCTTCAGCGCCTGCACCTTGTCCAGCACCACCTGCAGTTTCTGCTCCGCCTCCTTCAGCGCCGCCTGCTTCTTCTTCAGCGCATCCTGCGCCGCCTTGAGCTTGGCGCGTTTCGGCGCCACCTCCTTGGCGATGTTGCCGTAGATGAACATCGCGTGCACCCACTGGCACAGGCCCTTGGCGGCGCCCGAGACGGCGCCGATCTTCTCCGGCGTGTACTCGGGGTCGTTCACGTACTTCTTCATCTTGCCCAGCAGCGCGTCGTCCAGCTTGTCCTTGTCGAAGTTGAGCAGGCCGGGCAGGAACTGCGTGTCCCCGAGCGTCTTCTTGGCGGCGTCCCAGGTGGGCGACTTCTTCAGCACCGTCATCACGCCCTTGAGGCACAGCTCAACCAGCGCGGGCGGCTTGGAGTAGGCTTTCAGCTCGGACATGTCCTTCTTGGTCAGCACGTTCAGCGCCGCCTGCGCGGCGTTCAGCGCGGGCATGGCCTGGTCCAAGCCCGCCTGGCACTCCGCGGCGATGGCGTTGGCCTCCTCGGCGTCGCGGCCGATCTTCGCCGCCTCCGCCGAAACCTGCTTCTCCTGGTCGTCGGCGAGGCGCTTGTCGGCGATGATGGTCACCAGCAGCTCCTCGCACTCCGTCTTGGCCTGCGCCACCACCACCTGCTTCTCCTGCGCCACGACGGTCATCTCCCCCACCTGCACGCTGGTTTCGTCCAGCTTGAGCGTGCCCCCGCGCAGCTTGTTCGCCATGCCCCCGATCTTCGCCCGCTTCTCCGTGAGGAGCGCGCGGTACCCGTTGACGAATTCCAGGTAGTTGGTGGGCGTGACGTAGTTTTTCCGCTTGAGCGCGGAGAGCATCTCGCTCGATTTCTCCGCGGTGGACCTGTGGCAGGTGGCGAAGACTTTGCACAGGCTCTCCTTGACCTCGTCGTCCATCTCCTTCTCCGACTCCATCTGCTTCTTCGCCACCTCCTGCAGCGCGTCCGAGGGCCACTCCGTGAACCAGTCGATGGTGCAGCAGTTCACCAAGCCGGGGAACATGCGGCACCGCTCGCGGAACCCGTCGCCGATGGGGGACATGCACAGCACGATGTGCAGGTTCTTGATGACCCGCCCCAGGAAAAACGCGTACAGCTCGTCCTGCATCTCGCCCGCGCCGGCTTTCTTCGCGTCCGCGCGCACGTCCTCGCACAGACCGCCGATCTCGTCCTTCGCGAACAGGTTCGGCACCTCGCCGCTCGTGAGCACGTTGTTGATGTCCTCCAGGAACGTCTCGACGACGATCTGCGTCTCGTCGAAGAGGAACACGGTGGGCTTGTCGGCGACGCCGGCTTGCCGGAAGAGCTCTTTCAAGTCCTCCCGGAACTCTGTCAGGCGGTAGTTCTTGGTGATCTCGATGGAGAAGCACTTGAGCTCGGCGACATACGTGGCGAGCCGCGCGAGCGACTTGCGCCCCGAGCCGCCGACGCCCACCAGCAGCGCGTTGCCGCGGGGCTGGCACAGCACGCGGTGCACGCGGCAGACGTGCATGAGCGCGTCGCGGAACAACACGAGGTCCATCGCCGTGTTCCCCGGCTCGATCGCGTACTCCTCCAGCTTCTCGGCGAGGAGGTCCTTCAAACGCCGGGGGTCCACCACGGCTTCGTACGGCGGGTCGTCCACGTCGGCGCGCATGAACGAGACGAACGGCGGACACTCGCCGTAAAACGGCTCGAACAGCGTTTCCCAGGAGCTTCCCAGCACGTGCAACAGTTTCTGATCGAGCTGGTTCTTAAGCCAGGCGGTGTCGTTTTTGTCCCACATGCGATCGCCAAACACGCGGAAGCACTCGTGGCACCACAGCTGAAGGATCTGATCCTTCTCGGCGTAGTACCGCTTCGTGGTCTGCATCGTGCCTTGGATCACCTTCGCGAGGTCGCGCGTGTTGAACAGGTAGTGCGACTTGCTCGGCGTCGGCAGGAGCTCCTCGGCGATGGAGGCGTACAGTTCCACCGTGGCTTTGACGACGGGGTCGCCCAGCGGTTTAAGCGAGTCGTCGAAATCGCGCAGGTGGTGGTTCAGTAACGTGGCGTAGATGCGGTGCAGCTGCGCGTCGCTGGGGTTGGTCATGTTGATCGTCGCGAAGACGGACATGATGCGCTGCGAAAACGCGTTGCGGCCGCCGCCCGGCGGCGCCATCGACGCCATGAGCTGGATGTCGCGGATGTTCTTCACCTCCTGCTTGCCGCGGTCGTACCAAAAGCCGTTGTCCGCCCACAGCTTGAGGAGCTCCAGCGGAGGCATGAACCCGAACGCCGACTTCTGCGGCATGTTGAAGTCGTCGCACAGCACCACCATCCGCTTCCCGCCCGGGGGCGCGAACGTGCCCTTGCTCCGCTTCTCGAGCTTGCCCTCGATGACGTCCTGCAGCGAGTTGCTGGAGGTCTGCGCGGAGAAGTTCACCACGCAGCTCGCGTAGCCGTCGGGCAGCTCCTCGAGGCACTTCGTCGCCACCATGGACTTGCCGACGCCCACGCGCCCAACCACCAGCACGTGCGATCGCATCGCCGCCAGCGTCAGCGCCACGGCTTTCGTGCGCGTCGTGTCCACGGTGGGCACCATGATGCGGAAGAAAGGCGTGTCCTCGGGGGGCTTGTACGCCGCCAGCTTCGACTCCCACGGCGCCCAGTCTCTGGTCTTGGCGTCCACGAAGTACTCGTACACGGTGTCCTTCGCCGGGACGCTCGAGTCCAAGTCGCGCACGAACGTGTCAAACTTTTTGCGGCTCTCGTCGTCCAGCGACGCGCCCACCGACCACGTCAGCGCGTACACGAAACTCTTCTCCACCATCGCGAGGTATTGCTCGGGGTCGTCCGCGGGGTACAGCGACGGGTCGAGGCCCGACGCGCTCGAATCATTTTTCAAAGCGTCGAACAGCGTGGTGAACTGCCGCACCGCGGCGAGCTTGTCCGTCTCCACCAGCTGCGCGCACTTCAGCCGCCGGAACTCCAGCGCGGGCTCCATCCACTTGGTCAGGAGCGCGTGCACCGCGGGCTTGAGCGCTTTGTCGCCCTTCCCGTCCGCGTCGTGTCGCTGCTCCAGCCCGGCGAGCCACGAGGTGGCGAAGGGCCACCACCCCAGGTCCTCGACGTTGAGGTAGATCATGCCCGCACGCGACACCGTGGCGGGCGAGGCCTGGCTCAGGTCCTCCACTTCGAACAGGATGGACACCTGCGGCGACATCATGATGCGCTCGCCGGAGAGGAGCGTGAGCAGTTTGTTATCGTCCAGCAGCGTGTTCATGGACTCGATCCACAGCGTGTCCACGGGCCCGTCGAACAGCGTCCACTTCTGGTTGGGGCTCTCGTCCTTGCAGATGTTGCGCATGAGCCGCGCGAGGATCCCGTCCGTCCACTCGTGCGACGCCGGGTCGAAGCACCCGTAAATCTCGTCGTTGGACAGCGCCAGCGGGTTGATGGTGTACACCTCCACTTTCTGGAATTCGCCCTCGCCCGCGCCGTCCTCGCACAGCTGTGCCATCGCCGCCTTGAGCACCTTCCAGGCGGCGGTTTTCCCCGCGCCGGTTTTGCCGACGATCATGTTCCCGTGCCTCGCCACCTTGCAGTCGAAGATCTGGATGATCTTGACGATCCAGTCGTCCACCACCTGCAGCCCGAGCTCGACGCACTTGCGCTCGAGCATCGCGCGCAGCTCGCCGCCCGCGTCGGGGGGCTGGTCGACTCCCGGGAACAGGTCGCCGAGCAGCGCGCGGAACAGGGGGATGTCGAGGTAGACGAGCTTGGGCATGATGAGGTCCTGCATCGTGCGGTAGAGGATGGCTTCCTCGGAGCCCTCCGGGTCGACGCGCTTGTGCGCGCCGGCGGCGCGCGAGATGGGGATCACGAACGAACGCAGCGTGTAGTCGTAGTGGTCCTGCTTCGAGAGCTGCTGCTGCGAGAGCTCCATGATCGCGACCATCTTCTTGGCGAGGCTCTTGGCGGAGGAGAAGCCCTCGGCGAACATCATGATCTCGGCGATGAGCGAGAAATCGGGCACCATCATCGACACCGGCCTCACGATGGCCTTCAGGTTGTCCGGTAACTCCGCTCTTCCCGCGTAGCCGGGGTTCATCGTGACGAACACGCCGCACGACGGGATGAGCCGGATGTTCTGCCCCTCGAAGAAGAACATCTTAGCGCGTTTCTTGACGGCGGCCATGATCACCGAGATTTGCGTCGCCACCACCGAGAGCACCTCTACGGAGATGCGGTTGAACTCGTCCAGGCACGCCCACGCGCCCGTCTGCGCTAACCCGGAGAACATCTTGGCGGTCATCTTGTAATCCACGCCGTCGGAGCAGTTGAACACGATGACGTAGCGCGCCAGCGCTTTGCCGAAATCCTTCACCGTCTCCGTTTTCCCAGTTCCGGCGGGTCCCAGCGGGTTTCCGCCGCGCCGCGTGAACATCGCCGCGCCCAGGGTCATGTAGCACCGGTCCGTCAGCGGGGTCACGACCAGCCGACCGTTGTTGCCCTGGTACTCGTACCCGTACGAAAACACGGAGAGCACTTGTTTGACGACGCAGTCGTCCTTGTCGTGGTCCCAGTAGAAGCGAAGTTGCGAGACCCACTCGAAATCAGTCACCGCGTCGCAGCCGGATTTCGACAGTTTTTCCACCGAGTCGCGCGCGTGCACCTCGATGGTGATGAGCGCCACAACCTTCTTGCGGTTCACCTTGTCCAGCTTGGACCGGGTCAAAGTGACGAGCTTGCTCAGGTACGACACCCATTTCTTTTTCAGCATGCGCACGGCGGCTTTGGCTTTGTCCTTGTCCGCGAGCGCCTTCTCGCACTCCGCGGTCCAAACCACGCACCCCGCGGAGATGATCATCTGCCCGGGGAACTGCTTCACCCACTTTTCCTTCTTCATGCCCTTGCTCTGCTCGAGCGTCTCCCTGAGGCTCGTCTTGCACGCCCGGTACATCGCCGCCTCCACCTTGTTCAGCCACTCCTCCGGGCGGCCGTGCGTCGGCACCTCCTCGTCGAAGGGGAGCTGCTCGCCGTCCGGCGAGTGCATGAGCGTGGACGCGTAGTTCCGCCGGCCGCCGTCGCCCGGGCGGTGCATCTCCAGCTTCTTGACGCCCTCGAACATGCCTTTGAAGTGCGGCTGCACGTTGAGCGGGTCCTTGGCTTGGCCCAGAATCTCGAGCAAGTCGTCGCTGCTGATGAAGTAGAACCGCGGGAACTGCTGGCGCTTCTGCTCCAGGTACGCCTCGAGCGATTTCTGGATCTTCTCCAGCTTCTCGTCCATGCGCGTGAACGCGTCGAGCGTCTTTTCCGAGACGGGCGACGCCGCGTCTGGCGTGGAGCCCGTGCACGCGGCGACGACGGAGTTTTCAGAACGCATCGCGCGCATCTCGGCGACGAACGCGGCGTCGACGTCGTCGAACATGACGCTCTCCAGCGGGAGCTGCTTCCGGATATCCTCCGACCCGACGAAGATGTTCTCGAGGTACATCCACGCGGTCTGCACCTTGGTCACCAGGTCGAGCATCTCGGACACGAGCAGCAACTTGCGTTCCCAGGCGGTGATGGGCGTCTCGAACACCACGAAAAACTTACTCGCCTTCATCGTGGACAGCGTCACGATGTTGTCCTCCAGCGCCGCGTACACGTCCTCCGCGCCCCGCAGCTTGTACACGTCCCGCCCCTCCTTGTACGGCACCATGTCCATCTTGAGCGTCGTCCAGGTCTCCTGGATCGAAGACAGGCTGTTTTCGATCGCGAGCTCCTTGGTGGCGTTGGACGAGAGCTCGGCGATGAACTCGTCGTGCAGGTGCAGCTTCAAGTCGGTGACGCGGCCGAGCGTGAAGGCGTCGCCGTGCGGGTCGAACGTCTCGCCGCACTCGCGCATCACCTGCTCCCAGTGCCGATCGCGGATCGCGGGGTTTCGCAAGTCCATGATCAGCGGCATGGTCTTCTTGAACCCGTCGATGGTGTCCTTCAAAGAGCGCCACGCCCCCCACTCGACGCCGCCCGCGTCCGCGTCGCCCAGCACCTTCTTGCCGAGCTTCACCACGTTCTTGTTGATGGTCTGCGCGGTGGTCTCCATCTCTTCAACGCGCAAGTCGCGGAACTTCCCGAGAGACCAGACGTCGTACTCCGAGAGCCACTGCGCGATGAGGTCCCAGAGCGCGCGCAGACCCTGCGCCTCCGACTCCACGCGCCCTATCGGCTCCAGGCGCGGCGGCGCCGTCCCGAAGATGCCCAGGCCCTTCCGCACCTCCGCCTCGCGCGCGCGGAGCGACGCGGCGGTGGCATCGAACGACGCCAGCGCCGCGCTCGCGGCGTCCAGCGCGGCGTGGGTCACCGCGTCGGCGACGGATTTCGGCGCCGTCGCCGCGAAGCTCGCCTCGAACTCGTCCGCGTCGCTCACCAGCTTGTCCACCATGCGCGTAAGCTTGTCCCGGAAGCCCTCCTTGTGCTCCTCCAGCGAAACCTCCGTCTCGCCGAGCATCTCCGCGAACGAAGCCCAGGCCTGGTCCAGCCCCGCCAGCTTCTCCAGCTCGTCGCGCGTCGCGCCGCGGAACTCGAACTTCTCCAGCGTCGCGTACCGCGCGCGAAGAGGCGCGAACGAGGCGTGCGTCGCTTCGCGCGCGTCCAAAAACTGCCGGTGCATCGCAACCTTGTCCGCGAGCTGCTCCAGCGCCGCTGGGGGCGCGCGCAGCGCCTCCGAGCCGCTCTCGAAGTACGCGTACAGCGCGAACAAATCGGCACGTGCCTGGTCGTTGAGAAGCTCGAGGTAACGCGCGCGCCACTGCTCGCAGTGCCGCGCCGCCGCGTCCACCAAAGGTTCGCAGTCCACGCGCAGGAAAAGCATGTGCTTGGTGTGCGTCTCCGCGCGGATCTCCTCGGCGAGGTCCTTGAACTTCTGGATGTCGTGCTCGAACGTCGCGAGCGGGTGGTTCGCCTCGGCGTACGCCGCGAGCGTCGCGTCCTTGTCCCGCTCCCAGACGTACCCGTACGAATCCTCCCAGCCGCCGACGAAGCGCGCGGCTTCCTCCACGACGCGGCTGGCGCCGTCGTCCACGGCGACGACGCGCGCCAGCGTCTCCTTCTCGTCCGCGGCGATGACGTCGAAGAACGAACCCGTCTCCCGGCTCCGGGGCTTTTCTTCGACGTCGTCGCTCTCGTCCTCGTCCGACGCGTCGTCCACCGGCCCGAGGCGGTCCACCGCCTTGGTCGCCGCGACGAGCGCGCGGCAGGTGTCGTGCAGAACCGCGCGGATGTCCGCCACCGCGGGCTTGAGCTCCACCTGCTTGTCCCCGCGCAGAATCGCCGCGACGCCAAACAAAGGCGCCGTCTCCTTCGTCTTCGGGTCCCCGTGCAGCGCGCGCGACAACGACCGCAAGCTCGTCTTGACGGCGTTGCGCAGCGCCTCGAGCATCAGCGAGTCGACGTGCTTCAGGAGGTTGAGCCACTCGCGCCGAACTTCAGGGGAGTCACGCGCGAAGATGGCCCGGAACGTCTTCTTCAGCACATTCTCCATCTCCGCGCGCAGATCGCCGAACGTCTTCGCAGCCTCCGCGAGCCGAGTCTCCTGCGCCTGCTGGAACTCGCCCTCCTGGTACACGCGTTTCTTGGTGAGCGACACCAGGCTCTCCTCGCTCATCGCCGCGCACTTCTCGCGCACCGCGTCCATGCACTCCTTGAACGCGTCCACCTGCGCCTTGACGTCGCCCACCTGCTTCAGGCTCTCGGTCATGTAAAACTCCAGGATCGTTTTCGAGGACGTCCAGTTCACCTTCTGCAGCCCGGGCGCGATTTTCTTGTCCAACGCGCCGAGGCGGTCGCGGAAAAGACGACGCTCGTCCGCGTCGAGGCGGAGCATCACGTCGTTGTACGCCGTCACAAGCCCGATCACGTCCTCGCGCATCACGCGGTACTTCTCGCGGCTGCCCCCCAGCTCGGCGCAGACGTGCGGGATCTGGAAGTACATGCGCTCGAAGTGCTTCGTCTCCGCGAGGCAGCAGAGGAGCTCCTCGTCGAAGTTGGCGCGGAGCAGCGCGCGCCCGCTTTTTTTTAGTGAAAAATTTTCGTCATCCTCGTCGGCGACGGCGAGCAGCCGGTTCTCCAGCCTCTGCCGCACGGAGGGCGCCACCTTGCGCTCGACGTGCGCCACCCAGGAGGCGTGCTGATCCTTGGCGTACTTCTCGAACTGCGGGAGCGTCGCGTCGTACGCCAGGCGCAGAGACTCGAGCTCGCGCCGTATGCCACCGGCGCCGCTGGAGGCTCCGGAACGGTCGCCGTCCTCTTCGCCGCCGCCGGCGGCGAAATCAGACGCGTTTGCCCGCCGCGCCGCGGCCTCTTTTTGCAGACTAATTACTTTCGCAGCCTCGCGCTCCGCCATCCACGCCGCCGCCGCCTCCTCCAGCGCGTCCCAGGGCCCCTTCAGGCGCGTGTGCTGCGTGCGCGCCCACGCCGCCGCGCCCGCGCGCCGCGGCACGCTCGGGTGCACGGGCGGGTTTTCCCTGTGCGTGTCGAAGAGCCGTTTGGTGGCGGCGAGCTCGTCGGCGAACGCCGCGAAGAGCTCCGAAGTCAGCCGGTCGGCGCACCGACCGACGGGCGAAACCCCGAGCGGATCGACGCTCATCACGCGAAGCGCATCGATCCGCTCGACGAACGCGGTGAGGTCCGCGCGCGCGCTCTCGCACGCCGCGGTCATGGCGTTTTGGAAACGCACCTCGAGGTCCTTCACGCCGCTCGCGAAGGCGTTGAAGTCGTCGTGCCAAGAAGCCGCGGAGACGTCCAGCGCGGCGCGCGCGCCGCTCACGCGCAGCGCGTCGGTACACTTCTTAAAGCTCTCCCGGATGTCGGCGAAGCTCTTGGCCGTCTCGGGGCCGGTGGCGCCCCCGAAGACGGGCGGCGGGGCGCGCGGCGCGAACTGCGCCTGCGCGTCGCACACCTCGAGCAGGTCCTTGCACCTCTGCTCGAACGCGTCCAGCTGCGCGAACAGCGAGCTCGGCGGCCAAGGCCAGCGCATGGCGGGGTTGTCGTGATGCCTCTTGTTCACGGCGGCGCGAGTAAACTCGAAGGACGTCTTCCACGCGTCGCACGCCTCGATGGAGGCGTGCAAAGCATCGACAGCTTCACGCACGTTCCCGTCCAGGATATCGAGCACGGACACGTCCCGCGCGCACCGCCGCATCACCTCGTTGGAAATTTTTCGAAGCAAGCCGAAAACGCGGTCCTGGTCGTACTTCTCGGCGGCGTTCCACACCAGCCGCACGCGGTGCGAGATGCCGGGAACCAGACCCGCCACGTCCGTGGCTTTCGCCTTCGCGAGCGCCTCGCAGGGCGGCACGAGCGTGTTCAGGAACCGCGCGTTATCCTCCGCCGCTGAGAGTTCGTTCGCGACGATCGCGTTCAGTTCGGAAAACGGGTCCAGGTAGGTCGAGCGCGCTTTTCGCAACACGCGAACCACCGCCGCGACGTTTTTGTCCCCCAGCTGGCGCGCGATGCCGTCTAAATCGCGCGCGCGCGAGTGCCAGAACCGCACCTCCGCCAGAGGGCCATCCGAGGCATCCTCTTCGCCGGCGACGCCGCTCGTTAAAGCGTCGCTCGTTAAAGCGCCGTCACGGCCCGCCGCGTGCGCGCCGCCGCCGCCGTAGCGGTCGGCGCCGCTCTCGCCGCCGTCAGTCTCGCGCACGACTTCCCGAATCTGCCGCGTCCAGTGGATCACCACGCTCTCCAACCGTCGCGTCAGCTCCTCATCCGAAGCCGCGCGCTCGACCGCGGCGGCCTCCGTCTCGTCTCCACAAGGATCGCGGACGTTCGCTAAACCCGGTTCGTCCGGGACGTAAAGCACGGTCTCACCCCGCAGCTCGTGCGTGCGCTCGGTGAGCCCGGCGAGGTACCGGTGCGCGTGCGCCGCCAGGTCGTCGCGCACGCTCTCCGGCCACGCGGCGTTCCGCAGCATTCGCGGCGCGAAGACCCCTTTGACAACCTTGAGCAAAGAGCCGGCGACGTCCGCGTCGATCACGGCGACGTGCACAGCCTTGGGCATGGATGTAAGCTCGACCGGTAAAGTCACCGGGGTCTCGCCGATCACCAAGCTGGTGGGGTCGCGCGTCATGGCGAGCAGGCGCGACCACGCGCCCGCCGCGGGCACGTTCGACGTCACCGCCAGTTTTTTTTCTTTTTTGTCGCCGTCGTTCTCCACGACGTACGCGAACAGACGCGTGCGCTTCTCTTTCGCGATCGAGGCGGCTGTCGCGTCGGGGTCCGCGCCGGCGAGAAACGCCGCGGTCGGCGCGTCGTGGTCCTGCGAGAGGACGAGAGGACGCGGGCGAAAGGCGGGCGAAAGGCGCGGGTCGTTTTTTCGTTTTTTTTTTCGAGGGCGTCAGCGACGAACGCGCGAGAGACGATGTGACGGTCCCGCGAGGGACGGCGCGCGCGGACGCGCGCCGACGCGGGCGACGCGGGCAAAAGGCGGCGTGGAGGTGGTGGGTCGGCGGTCGCCGCGCTCGGCGCGCGTCTCGCTCAGGTGGGGGGGCGTGATCGGGCCGCGGCTCGCGCGATCGGGCGAAGCGCTCGGTCGGGACGGGACGAACCCGGCGTCAACGACTAACACCGCTCGGAAAGCGGGTGTGCGTTCTCGGACGGGGCCGCGCGTCGGTCGATCGTTCTCGGGGATGTCCGCGTACCTCCGGTCGCCACAGCGCGTCTACGTCATCTCCCAGCAGCTTCACTTTGCTCCTGCACCACTCCACGCATCGCGGGTCCACCGCCGTATCCATGCGCTTCATGGAGGGCGCTCGGGTCACCGCCGGTCTGCTCGGGACCATGGTTCGTCCTCGAGTCCGCCGACTCGCCCTCGCCCCTGCTCACCTCCGGGCCCAGCGAAGACAAGAGGCTCCGCTTCCTTCGGGGTTCGACGCGCCGAGCGACGCGGTGCGGGTTCCCCGAACCCGTGCCGCGGCGCCGTAGCGTTGTGGAGACCGGCGCGGGTGCTCGGTCGAGGCAAGCATCCGGATTTAGGCGCACCGCGTCTTTCGGCTCGTTCGCGGCGTCGATCGCGAGCGTTCTTGCCGGACGACCAACAGACGAAACGAAGCGGCGAAAAAATGTGCACTCGAAAAAAAAGGTTCAACGCCCTCCCCCCTCCGTGCCCCCACCGCCGCTCCCGAACCGCCCCTTCAGGTCCCCGCCCGCCTTCTTCAGCAGCTCGCCCGCGCTTAGCGCTTTCGTGCTCGCGCGCCCCGCCTCGAGGTCAGTCTCGCGGTTCCAGGGCTTGTACGTCCACCCCGTTCCGTCGCCGTCGCCGGCGCGCGCCGCGTCGCCCTTCTTCTTCGCCTCTTTCTTTTTCGCCTTCGCCGCTTTCGCCGCGCGCGCCTCGCGCTCCTGGTGCTTCTCAAGCAGCGTCTGCCCGCGGCTCGCGCGCGCGACCTGCTCCAGCCGCCGCCGCGCCTCCGCCGCCTCCGCCGCCTCCGCCGGCGCGGCGTACATCGCCTCGCGCGCGGCCAGCAGGAGCCGCTTCTCCGCCTCCGCCGCCTCCGAGGGCGCGGCGGTCCAGTCGGCGACGGTGCGCGCGTCCCGCTCCACGAAGGTCGTCCGCGCGAACGCCTTCGCGGCGCCACTGCCGCCGCTCGCCGGCTCGCCCCCAGCCACGGGCCGCCTCTGCTCGGGGAGCTTCGTCATCCACTCCTCGCGGCCGCCGCGCGTCTCTTCAGGCCCCTCCCCGCCGCGCAGGATCGCCTCGTCCCCGGGCGCGGCTTCGCCGCGCGTCGCCCGCCACCGCGCCCGCGCCCGCTCCTGCTCCAGCCAGGAATCGAACCCCGCGCGCGCGGCGCGCTCTTCGCGCGCTGCGTCCACCCGCGACCGCGCCGCGGGGTCGCACAGCTGCTCGTGCGCCTTCTTCACGGCGTCGAACGCGCCCGCCGCGTCAGGGTGCGCGCACTTGTCCGGGTGCACCGAAAGCGAAAGCTTCCAGAAAACCTTCTTCAGCGCCGCCGGGGTAACCGCGCGGGCGTCCACCCCGGCTCCGCTCGCGACGCCGGGGTCGACGCCCAGGATGTCGTACGCATCGCCGCTCCCGCGCACCGCCGCGAGCACGCGCGCCGCCGCCGCGGCGCGCGCCTCCGCGCCGACCAGCTCCACCTCGCGCACGATCTCGGGGGGGGCGGGGCCGACGTCGCCGTCCGCCGCGAGCGCCGCCGCCGCCTCCAGCGCCGCGCGTGGGGGCATCGCCGGACCGAGCACGACGCGCGGCGGAGGACGCGCGCTCGGACCGATCGACGGACCGATCGACGGACCGATGGCCGGCTCGATGTGCGTCGCGGGTTCCCTTTCGTGAAGCTCCGTCGGGTTCCCTTTCGTCACGGGCGGCTTCGTCGTTTCGGCTTCGTCGTCGTTTTCGTTTTTCGCCTCGGCGCGTTTCGCGAGCGCCGCTTCGCGAACGACCGCTTCGTTCGCTTCGTTCGGCGCGACGATCGGCGCGACGTTTTTCGCCTCCTCCGGAAGACGCGCCACCTCGGGGTCGCGCGCGTCTTTTCCGCGCGTTTCCAGAGTTTCGTTTCCAGAGTTTCGTTCCCCTCGAACGCCCTCGAACGCGGGCGCGACCCTCGCGAGAACCGCCTCTGCGCCCTTTCGCGAGGACCAGAGGCGCCCCGTTTTGGCGGACCCTCGCGTGGCTCGCATCCCGAGCGCGCGGAAGAGCGCCGTCAGCGACGCGCGCAGACGGTCATCCGGCACGCCCGCCACCGAGACGGCTTCGCCGGCGTCGACGCTTCGCAGGATGTTCGCCAAGTCCGTGCGGACGTCGGGGAAACCCGCGAGGATGCGCTTCGCGGTGTCCACGGCGTTCGAGTCCGAGGCGCATCCTACGACTCCGTCGTCGTCGGATCCACCGCTCGATTCACCCGACGACCGGGAGGAAGAAGAAGAAGAAGAAGACGAAGACGAAGCCTCGCGTTCCTTCCGAGACCGGCTCTTGCTCTTCTTTCCGCGCTTGCTCTTCGTATCGTCCCTCTCGTCGCGCTTGCGCTTCTTGCTTTTCCGGTCGTCCTTGCGCTTCTTGTCCTTGCGCTTCTTGGGCTTCTTCTCCCGGTCGTCGCGCTTCTTCGGATTCTTGGCGCTCTTCTCCGAGCCGCGCGACCCCGCCTCGGCCTCGCGGAGCGACTCGCGCTGATGCTCCAGGTACACCCGGTTCAGCTCCGCGATGTTGCTCAGCGCCGCGCCGAGCTGCGGGTGGTTCGCCGCCATGCCGCGCCGCACGCGCGCGTCCGCACTGACGCGCCGCCCATCTCCGGTGCGATCTGGACTCGCGCATCATGTTATTTTTTTTTTTCGACACAGAGCAATCACGCTTGACACAAACTAACCAAAGTACGTAAAAGTCTACGACGCGAAACGCCGCGTCGCTACCGACGATACGTCCCCCCCCCGTCTGTCCGCGGCCGCCGGACCGCGTTCGCCTCGGCCGCCCGCCGCGCCTCGCGCCTGCGGAAGAGCGCGTCGAAGCCCGCCTTGGCGGTCTCGGGAGACCCCACGGCGCGAGGCGTGATTTCGCCGCGCGGCGACGACGACGAATAGCGCGCGGCGACTTCGTCGTCTTCGTCTCGTCGCGTCGGGTCGCGTCCCGACCGGGGGGGGTCCCCCCCGGGCCCGAACGACCCCCCGTTTTGCCGGTGCGCCTCCATGGCGTACGCCGCCCTGAGCCGCGCGGAGGGCACGTCCAGTGGCTTCGCGGAGGAGGGCACCTCCTCGAACGACGCGAACCCGCCGAGCCGCGCGAGGTCGTGCCACACCTCCTCCTCCGCGTTTCCGTCCGGAGGCGTCCTTCGCCCTTCGGCGTCCTTCGCCGACGCCGCGCGGGACTCGCCGGGACTCCGCGGAGACTCCGAATGGACTCCGAGGACGTCATCACGTTTCCGCGCCGAGGACGAGTTCCTGAGACGCATCGCGTGCGCTTCGACTTCATACTCCGCCTGGAGCCGCCGGCGCATCGCGCGAAGGCGGTCGAGGTCGCCGGCGCGCCGCGCCGGCGGCGGCGAAACGACCGCGCGCCCGTACTTATCGCTTTCGTCGCCTCGACGAAAGCTCGTATTCGTCGTTTTCGGCGCAGTACTTGTATGATTTCTCCCGATCGAAGAAGAAGAGATTACTCTGTTTCCCCTCGCGGCGTCGCGCGCGCGCGCCGCCGCGAGCGCCGCCGCCGAGGGTTTCGGGGCGTCGCCGCGCGCGCGCTCCGCCGTCGCGGAAAACCGCGACCCGCCGTGCCCGGCGACCCAGGTTCGAAACAACCTCGGCGCGAGTTCATCAGACGCGGAACTCCCCGAACTCGAACCCGGAGACTGTTCAGACTGTTCGCGAGACTGTTCGCGCCACTCCGGTGTCTCCGCGTCGTTCCCGCGCATCGCCTCCGCCGCGGCGAGCCGCCGCGCGACCGAGGCGGGCAGCGCGCGCACGCGCGACGCCGCCGCCGCCACGGCGGCGGCGGCGGGATCGTTCGCCCGCGCCTCGCGTCCCGGGAACACGGCTTCGTTCCCTTTCCGCGTGGACGTCGCGTGATCGTCGTTCCCGAAGCTGTCCCCGAAGCGACCCCGCGCGTCGAGCGACCCGTCGGCGCGCGGCGACGCGCCGCTCGGCGACGCCGGCGCCGAGGCCGACCGCGACGCCGGCGCCGACGCCCAAAACGCGAAGCTCTCGCTTTCGCGCGCCGTTTTCGCCTCGGCGTCGCGGCGCTCCTCGTGGCGCGCCTCCACGACGCGGGGCGTCGGCGGCTTGCGCCTGGGAGACAGCAGTTTGAGCGATGATAGTTTGAGCGATTCGAGCGACGCGGTGAAAGACGTGTCGGAAAGACGTGTCGAAAGATGTGTCGGAGGCGCGCGCGCGGAGCGCTTCTCGCCGAGCGCCTCCGGGACGCTCGGACGCCGCGCCTCCTCCGGGACGGCCGGCGCTCGATTCGCTCGCTCGAAGGCGGCGAACGCGACGGGCGGCAGACCCGACCAGAACGCCGTGTCCGCGCGTCTCTGCACCCTGCCG
>Ga0181561_10001544_pt1 | contig 20440 bp, 15 predicted proteins | sample 011ome_19_FD_133760 | JGI IMG/M metagenome (GOLD analysis project Ga0181561, IMG submission 133760) | Coastal salt marsh microbial communities from the Groves Creek Marsh, Skidaway Island, Georgia - 011510BT metaG (megahit assembly) | ecosystem: Environmental > Aquatic > Marine > Intertidal... | reverse complement strand
GTACAAAGCCATCTCGATCGTTGTCCCAGGGTCGACTCGCCGTTGTTGGGTCCTCATTACGGGTCGATAACGCCTTCATCGCGGCAAAACCGGCCATTGTCGTCTGCGAGGTAGATTTTTCTGCACCACCTGCAAGCATTACATCTGCATCCCCCGCCGCAATCATTCGCGCAGCGAACCCTATATTGTGGGTACCCGTCGTGCAGGCTGTGGTAATCGCAATGTTGGGGCCCTGCAGACCATAAAGGATAGACAGGTGACCCGCAACCATATTGATGATGCAGGAAGGCACAAAAAAGGGCGTGACCTTTGTCGGCCCGCGCTGAGTTACGATATCGTGGCATGCTTCTATGGTCACAATACCGCCAATACCAGAACCGACAGCAACCCCGATGCGATGCCGATTTTGGTCTGTGACTTCAAGGCCTGCATCCCGCATCGCTTGAATACCAGCCACTAGTCCAAATTGAATAAATCCATCCATTCGGCGCGCATCTTTCTTTGGAATATACTCGTCCATGTCGAAATCGGGCACAGCACCGCCAAACCGAACAGGAAAATTCGTGACATCAAAGGCGTCAATTAAACCAATACCGCTTTTGCTCGCCACCAATCCCGCCCAGGATACATCCATGGATGCACCCAAAGGTGTCAGCATTCCCATACCTGTGATTACAACTCTACGATTGTTCAAGTTCGTCTCCTCGGCCATCACAAGGCGGTCAGTCGCTTGAACTGGCCAGCCGCTCGGCGCTTGAGTCATTCCAGTGACAGGGATGGCTTCCCGTCAAAAACACGAAAGCCGCATTCACAGATGTAAATGCGGCTTTTGTATTGGAATACAACAGACTAGGCGTGGGCTTTAATATAATTGATCGCTTCTTTAACAGTCGTGATCTTCTCTGCTTCGTCGTCAGGAATTTCGGTCTCAAATTCTTCTTCAAGAGCCATGACGAGTTCCACGGTATCCAGGGAGTCGGCGCCAAGGTCCTCAACAAAAGAAGCGTCTAAGGTCACTTCTTCCTCTTTTACACCCAATTGCTCGCAGACCAGTTTACTCACTCGTTCTTCGATTGTGCTCATGCTATCAAGTACTCCTACGCGTTGCAGACAAGCTGCGCTAGTTTAATGAAATGCCCGTTGATCTATCAAGCCTTTTGTCGGTTTGATCTTTCTCTGACACTTTTAATCTTCAGTCTTCGGTTTAGGTGCCTAGGGCAATTACCATATTTCTATTTCTATTTTTATTTCTACTTTTTCTACTTCTTCTACTACAAATGATTCAAGAGCCTCAGCAGTTTGTCTTTAACTCTGCCGTGAACCTTAATTCATGTACATTCCACCATTTATATGCAGGGTTGAACCTGTGATGTAACCGGCATTCTCGCTCGCCAGGAAAGCGACTAGTGCAGCGACCTCACGGGGCTCGCCGAGGCGCCCGGCTGGCACTTGGGCGAGCAGCCCTCGGGTTTGATCCTCAGTCAGTGCGTCGGTCATATCAGTTTTGATAAACCCGGGTGCGACACAATTGACAGTGATACCTCGAGAACCTAATTCACTTGCGAGCGCTCGACTATAGCCTTCTACTCCGGCTTTGGCCGCTGCATAATTGCTTTGTCCACCGTTACCGATACTCGCCACAACGGAGGTAATGTTAATAATCCTGCCCCAGCGGGCCTTCGTCATGCCTCGCATAGCGGCCTTACTGACTCGATAAATTGAGTTCAAATTGGTGTTTATCACCTGATCCCACTCGTCTTCTTTCATTCTCAAAGCGAGGTTATCTCGAGTAATTCCCGCGTTATTGACCAGGATTAAGGGCGCTTCATGGGCACCTTTGATCGCAGCAAAAAATTGATCCACTGCATCGTCATCACTGACATCTAGAACGTATCCAGCGCCCAGCGCACCAAGCCTTTCGGTGATGTGATCGACACCCGACTGCCCAGTCGCCGTACCTATGACAAACGCACCAGCCTCCGCTAGCTGATCGGCAATCGCTGCGCCGATACCTCGACTGGCGCCTGTAACAATCGCTACCTTGCCAGCGAGACTCATTGGCTTAACGCCTCGAGGGTTTCCGCCAAGGACGCCAAAGAATGAATGCTCATAGATTCGAGCGACTTGTCAATTCGTTTGTTCAAGCCTGTCAACACCTTACCGGGACCGCACTCTACGACTCTGTCAACGCCTGAGATCGCCATTCGCTGAATAGTTTCTGTCCAACGAACGGCACTATACATTTGTTGCACCAAATTTTCCCGTATCTTGTCTGGCTCACTGCAAAAATCTGCATTAACGTTCTGAATAATGTCGATGGTCGGTGCACGAAACTCAACTGCCGCCAATTCAGCGGCCATTCTCTCTGCCGCCGGCCGCATGAGGACGCTGTGGAACGGTGCGCTTACAGACAACGCCATGGCACGCTTGGCACCCGCCGCCTTACAGGCCTCAATTGCACGCGCCAGACCTTCATTTTTGCCCGCGATAACCACTTGACCTGGGGCATTGTAGTTAGCTGCCTGAACGACGGTGTCTGGACCGCCAGCTTGGCTGATTTCGATACAGATGGCGCTAACACGTGCATCGTCAAGACCAAGAACCGCTGCCATGCCACCCTCACCCAAGGGTACCGATGATTGCATATACTGGCCACGCTTCTGAACCAATTTCACAGCGGCATCGAAGTCGATGACCTCGGCCGCCACCAACGCAGAATATTCCCCTAAACTGTGACCGGCAAGCACGTGGGGCAAAAGAACTCCATCCTCTCGCGCTAAACGCCAGAGCGCAATACTGGCGGTGAGCAACGCGGGCTGAGTAAATTCCGTTTGATTTAGCTGCTCTTCGGGACCCGTCTGGACCAATTCCCACAGATCATAGCCAAGCACCGCGGAGGCCTTTGCAAAAGTCTCTAACACACTTGAGCGTGTGGCTGCTGCCTCGCCAAGCATCCCCAATTCTTGTGAGCCTTGGCCCGGAAAGACAAATGCTATTTTTTTCATTATGTCGCGCCTCCTGCTTCACTCTGCCGATGACACAGCAAAATCCCCGCATCCTAATAAGGGCGCGGAGTACCTGTCGATTCGTCCTGTGAAATCAGACATTGAACCTTTTTGTCTAAAGCCCATGGCTCAGTAAATCTTCCTGGCAAGTACTGAATTAATGCCTGGAAGCAAGTTACTGAAGCTTTGTTCAATAAGCTGTATGTAGGGCTTCGAGTCAAGCGCGCTACACCAAAGGTCAAATGAGATATTCAGTGACTGAGGACTAGATAGGTTTAATAAAACCCTTCAAAAGCCCTCAAACCCATTGTTCTCAGTCTTCTGCGGTATGAACAACCTTTTTACCGCGATAAAAACCATCAGCACTAACGTGGTGGCGACGATGGGTCTCACCTGAGGTCGAATCTTCAGATAACGTCGGTCCCATTAGCGAATCGTGGGATCGGCGCTGGCCTCGCCTGGAGCGGGTCACCTTACTCTTTTGAACAGCCATTTCTAGCTCCTTGTTAAATCGTTTTTGTCACTTTTTGAACATTCGCTCAGTGTTTTTTGAACAAACCTTCCGTTAAATCAGCAAGGCCGGCAAAAGGCCTGTAAGTTTCTTTTGTGGGATTTTCCGCTTGTCTCTGGTCTTGGTCTAGATCCATCGCCGCTCGCGAGGCCAGTAACATGGATACCCCATCAGCGGGACACTCCCCTTCTGCATGCCGACTTACCATCGGCAGGCTTAAAATCAAATCGTCTTCCAGAAGATCTGCCAGTAGCAGCTGATCTTCCGAACAAATTAAGCCATCATCCTCTTCGTCCAACGCCTCCAGCTCCGCTTCTGAGTTGACAATCATCAAGCGAACCTCACCAACAAGTCCCAAGGTAACAGGCTCCATACAACTCTGGCAGACCATTGCAGCACTGAAGTCGAACTGTCCGATAATCCGTGTTCTACGCTTGTGACCGGGCCTAAATTCCAGTTTTACTTGCACGTCTCCCGCGTCATTTTCAAGTAACTCGATTAATCGTTCGAATCTTGCTAACGGAATGGTACCCTCCAACTTGGCATTATCGCTCGCGAGTCGGCGATGATGGATTCGAATTGGTAGGGGGCCTTTGAACATATGGGGGCGCATATTAGGCGCGGAACTCCGGGCTGTCAAAAGAAAATTGCAGAAATTCAGTAACCTATGAGCATTTCACCGCCTTCCTTACTACTTGCTTCAACCTCGCGATACCGACGTGAGATGCTCGCCAAACTCGCCTTGCCATTTACCCAGGTGGATCCCGATTTTGCCGAAATTCCGGCCCCGGGAGAAGCACCGATCGCCATGGCTGAGCGCTTTGCGGCTGGCAAGGCTCTGGCGGTAGCCAATGATCCGCGTTATCGCTCACCGAGCTACCTTGCGATAGGGTCAGATCAGATCGTCGTGGTCAACGATCAGATTCTGGGCAAGCCCGGCAACCGCCAACGGGCACACGCGCAACTGAGACTCTGCAGTGATCAATGGGTAACCTTTACTAGCGCTTTTTGCCTCGCAAGCGCCGGCCAAATACTGCTGGTAGAACATGAAGATTATGCGGTGCAATTTCGCGCCCTCACCGACGCAGAAATAGCGCGCTATCTCACACTGGAACAACCCTATGACTGTGCCGGCAGCATAAAGGCAGAAGGTCTCGGCATAGCTCTGATGGCAAGCACTCGCGGGCAGGATATCAATACGCTCTATGGACTACCTTTAATGCGCCTCGCACAGAGACTTCGAGAGCGCGGGATAGACCCGCTTGTGGACTAAACCCCTTGAACTGCCCTCGTGCCATCTGGCATCGAAGCCAGCATTGCCGCTTGCTTTCCTGCTAGTTTTGCCTACTGGATGGAGTTGATCAAATTCAACATGGCTTCATCAGGCTCGGCCCGAACACGGATCGCTTTTTCACCTTTGTCAAAACCCGGGATCTGCAACTCGGCCGCATGCAACATCAGCCGATCATAGCCATGGAGCATCTTCAACTGACTGTCGAGGAGCTCGTTGCCATATTTATCATCGCCAACCACGGGGTGTTTCAGGTGGCGACAGTGGACTCTAATCTGATGCGTGCGCCCGGTGATGGGCCTGACAGCCAACAGACTATAGCTCTCATTCTGCCGAATAACGTCAACCTCAGTCAGTGACGGCTTGCCATCAGCCGCGACGATACAAACGCCAGACCCATCTTTCAAGGTGTCCTTTCGAATCGGCAAGGCCACATGTTGTCGACGTTTCGACCAGCGACCATGCACGACTGCTATGTAGTGTTTTTCAAAACTCGTATTTTCACCTTCTGACTTGCTTCGCAGCAGGGCTTGCAGACGCCGCAGATGACTGCGTTTTTTAGCGATCATCAGACAACCGGAGGTGCCTCGATCCAGCCGATGAACTAACTCGAGAGACCGCTCCTGGGGTCGCAACTGGCGCAGACCTTCAATCACGCCGCTGGTAATACCACTTCCACCATGCACGGCAAGGCCTGCAGGTTTATTAACAATCAACATTCGATCATCTTCGTATATTATTGAATTTGATAGTATTTTAATTATTTTATCGGGCATTCTTACAGGTTCGTCAGGATCCGCCATGCGCACTGGCGGAATCCGCAACCTGTCGCCACCTTTGACTCTGGTCTCGGCCTTTACTCGACCGCCATTCAACCGCACCTCACCTTTTCGAACGATGCGATAGATTCTCGACTTGGGCACACCCTTTAGCAGGCGCACCAGGACGTTATCGACCCGTTGCCCCTCAGAATCTGCATCGATCTCTACTATTTGGACTGAATCACTCATGCACAATATTCTCAATAGACTGCAACTAAAAAATTATAACGCTTTGACGCACATGGATTTATTGCTATGATGGCCAGCGGACACGTCTGAACTCCCTTATCAAGCAGACGCCTGCCCTTCTGTGATCGTGATCACGTTCCTGTGATCAGGTGCTTTAGATTACGTTAGTGTGACCTGAGCTTAGCGTCAATCCGTCGAACTGTTGATAATGTTTCACGCAACCGGTCATTCGGAACCTCAGGAATAATCCTGGCAGCTTGTCGATTCTGTTGAACCGCTTGAGCTGGCCCGGAAGTAATCCACAAGGGCAAACCCAGGGTTAATTTAATTGAGAATATCTCACAGTTGAATTTATACATTTTCAGCACCGAAGATCCGGTTCCGAATTGCAGTCTTCTTCACCTTGTCAGGACCTGGTCCTACTCAAGGTCTCTTACGACTTGCTGAGAGGATAAAGGATTTCACAGCTGAAACAATACTAACCGCGTAAACTACATCGCGAACCAAATTCATCAAATCAGTTTATTGCTGCTTTATTGCTACTAATAGAGGACTTTGAATACCCGTCAAACACACGTAATGACTCGTGGTTAATATCAACTAGTCACCCCTGAAACCAGCGGGGATATTAACATGAACGGACGTATAAGAGCGTCAACAATAAACAACTATGGAGACCTGATTTAATTTTTAAACATTTAATCTTTAAACATTTAATCTTTAAACAACGGTACTTACCAAGATAGATTTGACGATTTGCCGGTTTGTGGCGTAAGAGCGCCTCGAATAAGTGATATCGTAATGAAAAGAATGCTAATAAACGCGACCCACAGTGAAGAACTCAGGGTAGCGATGGTCGATGGCCAAAAGCTTTTTGATCTCGACATTGAAAACCGCTCCAGAGAGCAGAAGAAAGCCAACATCTATAAAGCAAGAATTACTCGGGTAGAACCGAGTCTGGAGGCTGCTTTTATCGATTTTGGCGCCAATCGGCACGGCTTTCTGCCACTGAAGGAAATCTCCCGCGAATACTTCACAGGCACTGGCGCCAAGGGTTCTGGCCGAGTCAACATCAAGGATGTTGTCAAAGAAGGTACTGAGATCATCGTCCAGGTCGAGAAAGAGGAACGGGGTAACAAGGGCGCTGCCCTGACCACTTTTTATAGCCTCGCGGGCCGTTATCTGGTCTTAATGCCCAATAATCCTCGAGCAGGGGGTATCTCACGGCGAATCGAAGGCGAAGAGCGCACAGAGCTCAAAGATGCTATGTCACAGCTCGAGATTCCGAAGAACATGGGCGCAATTATACGTACTGCCGGTGTCGGGCGATCCGCCGAGGAGCTCCAATCGGATCTTGACTACCTGGTCACCTTGGCAGGCACTATCGAGAAAGCAGCTGAAAGCGCCAAGGCACCCTTCCTGATCTATCAGGAAAACAACATTATCATACGGGCAATTCGCGACTATCTACGAGACGACATAGGTGAGATTCTAATCGATACCAAGGAAGCCTTTGAGCAGGCATCCGAGTGGGTCGAACGCGTCATGCCTCAGTTTTCATCCCGCATTAAATACTACGACAGTGAAGTCGCGTTGTTCAGTCGCTACCAGATTGAAGGTCAAATCGAGTCGGCTTTCCAAAGAGAAGTTCGCCTGCCATCTGGCGGCTCAGTGGTCATAGATCCCACTGAAGCGCTTGTGTCAATCGATATCAACTCATCCAGGGCTACTAAGGGTGCAGATATTGAAGAGACTGCCTTAAACACAAATCTGGAAGCGGCTGATGAAATATGCCGGCAGATGCGTCTGAGAGACATAGGTGGTCTGGTCGTCATAGATTTTATTGACATGAACTCGCCCAAAAATCAGCGCGCAGTTGAAAACAGGATGCGCGATGCGCTTGAAGTTGACCGCGCCAGAGTCCAGGTCGGGCGTATATCGAGGTTCGGCCTGCTGGAAATGTCCCGCCAACGCCTACGACCTTCGTTGGGCGAAACCAGTGGGATTGTCTGTCCGCGTTGCAGCGGTTTGGGCACTATTCGTGACGTAGAATCCTCGGCCTTGGCAATTATGCGCCTGGTTGAAGAGGAAGCCATGAAGGAGACTACGGCTGAGATTCGTGCCTTCTTGCCAATTCCTGTTGCCTCCTACCTGTTAAATGAAAAGCGTAATGACCTGACTAACATTGAAACTCGTACCCATGTACGCATCGTGGTCGTGCCCTCTCCAGACCTTGAAACGCCCCACTATCGGGTGGAGCGAATTCGAGCAACGGATGATGAGATCACAGAAGCCAGTTATGAGCTGAAAGTCGAGCTTGAAGTTGAGGCCCCTGTTGCTGCAAGCAAGCCGTCACCTGTCGCAAAAGCTGCTGTGCAGGCCATACCCCAACCTGCGGGCCCTACTCGGCCAGCGCAAGCGGCGACTGTAAAGGCTAACAGTCCGAAAAAGGCGAGTCTGCTGGCGCGTTTCCTGTCCCTATTTGCCAGTGACGACGCCGTTGCTGCTCCAGCCATTAAATCGGCAGCAGAGAAAAAACCGGCCCAGAGTCGTGGTGGTCGGGGTGGGCGGCGACGCTCCGATAGTCGAGATCAAGATGGAAGTGATCGACCCACAGAAACTCCAACCAAGTCTGCGTCCAAGGGGGATGTTGCTACTGAAAAGCCCAGTCGCCCGCCACGCAGCCGCAGAGGCGCAGAAAAAACGCGAGACGCATCGAAGTCTGAGGAAAAAGCCAACGGCAACCGTCCTGAAAACGTCAAAAAACGTCCGGAACGAAATCTGGCCGACGAACAAGATAACACCGATAGCGATAAGCGCAATCAAGGCAGTCGTCAGCGTTCTGGTCAACGCAAGCGCAGCCCGAGAGTGGAAAGCACACCCGTTACTGAAGCCGTCGGGGCGATTGCCTCGTCTTCGATAGCCGGCGATATTACGGTCGGCGATGCTCAGGATAACGTTGCACTTGCACTGGCTGACACTGGATCAATTACCGTCGAACCCACTCGGTTACAGGCTGAATTGGAAAAGCGAGCAGCAGCGAACGGGCGACCTGGAGCAGCATCTAACGTACCTGAAACTGCTTCGACAGCCGTCGAAACAGCAGCTCCGGTCGCAGCCAATGAGCCTGTCAGCGAAACCAGGGTTGAGGAATCAATCGAGGTTGCTGTCGAAGCACCGGTTAATGACTCAGAGCCCTTGAACCTCGACGCAGCCAGCCTGACGCCTCAAAGCGCTGAGCTTGAAACCACTGCTCTTGAAACAGTCGCTCTTGAGACAGTCGCTCCAGAGACTGAAGCATCGGAATCAGCCACTGACCTGGTCAAAGCTGTCCCAGCTGTCGCTGAAGTGCTCGCACCAGAGACAGCTGAAGTTGCCACTGCAGAATTGGTTACCGAAACCATGCATGACAACAAGGCAACGTCAGTGGTTACGCCAATAGTGGAAACGACTAAGGCCAGCGCTCTCGAGGCTGAGAGAGGCTCGACAGCATCGGTCCCGACAAACGTTAGATCGACGATGACAGCGCACCCCTCGACTCGTGGACGCGCAACTAATGATCCGCGGGTACACTCGAGCCCGCCTATACAGGGACCTGTGTTAACGGCGGTACCGACACTAACAGCCGCCCCTGCGTTGCCAGCAGAACCTCGCGTACTGGACATCTCCCATCCCAGTCATCGTGGACGAGCAGCCAACGATCCTCGAGCGCCTCTTAAAGCAATGGGTAATAACCTGTCCTAACCGGCCCTAGATAGATCGGCGTAATGTCAGCAGGATCAGGCTGAGGGATAAACGACCGGTTCAATCTCTAACTGGAGATTGTACCGGTCCATGACCCGATACTGGACCTGGCGAGCTAACGCCATTATATCCTCCCCAGTCGCAGTACCTGTATTGACGAGCACTAATGCATGTTGATCAGAAACAGCGGCTTGCCCCACCTTGAAACCTTTCAAACCCAATGAATCTATCAACCAGGCTGCCGAGAGTTTCCAATCGCCATCCTCCTGCTCTCTCGCCGGCATAGTTGGAAATTCATTCTGTAACTGGCGCAAAGTGTCCAAACTCACCTGAGGATTTTTAAAAAAGCTACCCACGTTACCTATCATACTGGGATCTGGCAGTTTCTTTCGCCGGATCTCGGCAACAGCCTCACTGACCTGCGTCGCTGTGACGCCATCAGATGACTGTAGCTCTCGCCATTGCCGAAGCTCTGGATAATCAAGTCTTGGTGAAAAGTCATGACTCAGGCGCAAACACACTCGACTGATAACCGCTACCTGACGAAGGGACTGCTTAAAAATACTATCCCGGTACCCAAACTGACATTCGCTATTGCTCAAGACCAACGCCTTGCCACTCTCGATTTCTATGGCATGCACCTGTTCAATCATAGTCCCCAACTCAACACCGTAGGCTCCTATATTCTGAATCGGCGCTGCACCTACAAGACCGGGGATGAGGGTCAAATTTTCGAGTCCTGAAAGCCCAACCTTAAGAGTCTGCCGGACCAGCAGGTCCCATGACTCGCCCGCTGCTACTTCAACACGATTTCCCTCTATCGCGATACCTCTGGTACGAACACAGATGACTAGACCAGTAATATTTTGAGCGAGAACACAATTGCTGCCACCACCCAACACAGTGACTGGCCATCGCCGCTGTCGCGCATAGGTTAGCGCCTCAAGTACTTCAGAGTCACTATTCACCTCAACCAGAAATTCTGCGTAGGCAGGCAAACGCAGGCTATTGCGGGTCGTGAGCAAAACCTGCCGTTGAATATTAAGGCTCAACCAGTTCTCCTGGACCGAATGACGCGCAGATTATACCTGATGCAGGCCAACGGGTTGGCATGTATACTTTCCGCGGAAATTTTTTCGATTAAAAAGGGTAAATCATGGATCTACAAGACAAAATTGCTTTTATCACCGGCGGAGCCTCTGGCCTTGGCCGTGCCACGGCAGAAAATTTTATCAGAGCCGGCGCCAAGGTCATGGTATTTGACCTAAACGCTGAAAACGCCGAGAAAGCCGCTGCAGAACTCGGTGCGAACGCGAGCTTTGCCGCTGGCGATGTTGCCGATGAAGAGGCAGTCAGTGCTGCAGTTCAAAAGACCGTCGAAACCTTCGGTGCACTCCACGTCAACGTTAACAGTGCCGGTATCGGGGCCGCAGCACGCACCTTGGGTCGAGATGGCCCCATGCCTTTAAAGACCTTTGAGTTTATTGTTCGAGTCAATCTGATTGGCACTTTCAATGTTTTAAGATTATGTGCAGCTGCTATGCAGCATAACGCACCCGTCACCGCTGACGGTGAGCGTGGCGTTATTATCAACGTTGCTTCTGTCGCTGCATTTGACGGTCAGATAGGCCAGGCAGCCTATAGCGCGAGCAAAGGCGGTGTGGCCGGTATGACATTACCGATTGCGCGGGACCTGGTTAAGCAAGGTATTCGCTGCGTAACAATCGCACCTGGTATCTTCGAGACGCCGATGATGAAATTCGCTCCTCCGCAGGTACGTGAGCCACTGATTGAGATGACACAATTTCCGCATCGATTAGGTGATCCCAGTGAATTTGCCCAGACTGCCGCCTACATCGTCAATTGCAGCTATATCAACGGTGAAACCATTCGTCTTGACAGCGGCATTAGAATGCAGCCGAAATAGTCTGCAGGCCCAGCTCCCGCATTCAGCCGCAATGAAGCCATTGGGGTGACGCGGTTCGAATAAAAAAGGCGCGTCCGCGATAGCGAATGCGCCTTTTTTTACTGCTGCAGCTTGTAGCTTGACGTCCTAAGTTGCTTTTGACTCAACTGACTCAACAATCAGCGCGACAACCTGGTCGTAGGCTGACTCGGCCAGAGACCGCATTTCAGCATCAGTTCTATCTTGAATAGGATGGCCAACGAACATTCGTGGCGCATCGAAACCCAGAGAGGCTGCTTGGGCGACAGCGGCTTCGCGAAACTCCTCAGAGGCAATAAAACCCCCGGGAATACCTCTCCTGTCCAGATCCATAATGTCATGCAAACTGCACGACGTACAGGATCCTCAGTCGGCAAGCGCTTCGATAACCACATCACACTCGGTGGCTATCTGTTGCTTGAGCTCTATCGGCGCAATCCTAGTGAAGGTTGGTTTCGCATAATGCCGCGGTATCGCACCTGCCTGCGTCAGTAACTCATCCAGGCGAGCAATAAACACATTACCTCGTGGTTTGGAAATATCCAGCAATCCCACATTCAGCCCGACGAGACTGTGTCGCCTGGGTAACGGAATACGCGACTCTGGGGCTAGTTCAGCGGTTGGATCCAGAAAGCTGTTCATCATTGTGACCTCTCTAATTGCTCACCCATTTTACACTCGTTGAAATATAGCCAATTCCCTTCTCGAACGACAGCCTGATGCACGCAATTCTGGCATCGTAGCCGCGTTGCCTCGTTCAAACTATCTCGCGTGTGACCGGTACACTACCGATTTTACCGGTAGCACCCCATCCACCAATGATCGCCGAAAACAGACCCGCACTACCGCCAGCACGCACGATATTCAGGCCGCCATTCCGAAACTTGGGTAACGTCTGATCTTTGAATTTTTCTGGCAAACCTTCGGCAATACCCCCAGCACCCGCGATCAACTCACTACCAGGCTGCAGCAATAACTCATGCAGCTCGGCTTTAAGCCTGGCTTTGGTCCAACCGGCTTCACGGAACACCCGCTCATGCTCCGGTGAAACGACGAGAAATGCATCAGCTGCCATAACCATTTTCGGATGTGAAACGACTTTCAACCCGGCGGCAAAGGATCGACTCAAAGACTCAGGTGTTCTCGACTTTTGATCAACGATGCCTTGCACCCCATCGGCAGCGAACAAGCTGACCGTCGAGGCTTCACGACTAAATCCCTGCTCTTGTGCATAGGATTCCCAACAAGAACCGGTTTCATCTTCAGCGAAACAAAAAGTATATTTGCCGGGGTTGCCTAGCGCTGATCGATCAACACCACCCGGTCGACCGCCGCCCACATTGCGAATGATCAGCTGCAGCGCCCGCCCAATCGTCGCATTAGCCCGATTCCCCTGACCGAGAGCATTTCCTCTTGAATTCATGCCAATGGCGCGACTCAGTGGCCCATTGACGAGTACCATGGGGCCGGAGAAATAGGTCGTCGCCAGCAGACCGTGCATGCAAAACTCATCCATCAGGGCCGCCTCAACCGCGGCAATCACCACCGGCAGGTATTCTGGCTTGCAACCAGCCATTACGGCGTTTATCGCGATCTTCTCAACTGTGCAAGGCGCATAGTCCGGAGGCACATCGCCGATCACCTCTTCAGCTGCCCGCCGCGTGCCCTGCAGCATGCGAACGACTCGAATCTCCGTCGGTGGTACGAGCGGCAACCCATCACTCCAGCCCCTGTCGTAACAGGCTTCCACTTCATCTTCAGCGTCGGCGATCACAACCCTTCTGGCCTTCAGCTGCTGACCACCATATTTCAAGGCGAGTTTTTCTGCCATTCCAGGATCCTGCGACTTGGAACCGCAACCTGGCCGAAAAGCAGGCAGGCTGGCACTGAATTTTTGCCCGCACAGTTTTTCCCAGGCCGATCTGTTCCAACCTTCCAGACGCTCGACTTCTCGTCCATCATCATAACTAATGAGGGTCGGGACTATTTCAATCTTCAGTTCAAATGATTGTGCCAGCTCACGATCATCCTCGACGATGAATCCGTCGGGTAACTTGTCGGGAAAAGCCGGGTTATCCTGCGAAAACACGCGAATCTCAGTAGTCGATGCCAGCGCCTCGATAACGGGCTGGATCATTCGACAAGTCTCACATTCCTCTTTGACCACAAGCACGTAGTGGCGCATCAATATAGACTCCGTTATATCAGTAATGTCGCCCTGCAAGGCTAGGCACTATAATTAACGGTATGCGCCATGGAGGTCATGGTGGTAATACAATTTCTGTCGTACACCTTCTGCAGGCTATCACTAATAAGGTTGAAGTCCGCAGATCCAAAAACCGCTGTCCCCTCAATACCCAGCCAGGCATTTTTACCGTTTGCCTTCGCAACATACGCCGCCTGGTCGGCGATGGCAAGAACCTGCTCCCAATTGAATCGATCTGGATACCAGCTATTGAAAGGATAAGGTGCAAATCCAATTGATCCTGTCATATACCCCTTCATGCCATTTCCGACCAAAAACGTGTGCTCCATCAGGCCTCGGCGAATGCGTTCCGCTAGCTGGTTAGGTCCATTAAGACCATGGCCACGACCTACAATCAGGAATTCGTCGCCGCCCCAGCGGATCAAAGTATCAGAGTCCCTTGTGTGCTTGAGCAGGATATCGCAAACCTGAATTAAAGCCTCGTCGCCGGCTGAATGACCAAAGCTATCGTTGATACTCTTGAAACCATCCAGGTCTATCATCATAAAAAACAGGACGGGCTCTTTCTGCAACGCATCATGGGCGATATCACCTTCCTCAAGGTCAATAAAGAATCGCCGCATAATCGCCACCTGATTTTCCATGTAATCGTAAAGGTAGCGGCGATTATGCAAACCGGTGAGCGCATCAGTGGTACTTGCTTTCAAAAGCTGGTCATTAACCACCTCTAGTTTATCATTCTGCTTAGCTAACTCGGCTGTCCGTAGCCTGACCAACTCTTCCAGAATTTGATGTTGATGGCGGGCGACAACGAGCTTTCGCCGCTGCAAAAAAATCAGGCTCGCTGCAGAACCACCCGTCAAGATGACATAGATCAGGTAGGCCCACCAACTCACCCAGGGCGCAGGAACCACTGAAATATCGACAGCTGCGCCATCAAGATTCCAGACCCTGTCATTGTTTGATGCCTTGACGCGAAAAGTGTAGTCACCTGCCGGTAGGTTGGTATAGGTCGCACGCCGAAAGCCTTCGGCATTTATCCAGCCCTCGTCAAAACCGACCAACTGATAGGCGTATTGATTCTTGTCAGGTGAGGCGTAATCAAGTGCTGCAAATTCAAAAGTGATCAAGCGCTCGTCGTAGCCCAGGCTAATTTTTGACGGGGATGCTTGAGCACTATGAGAGAAGACCGTCTTATTCAAGCTGCTAATGCCATTAATCACGACCGGTGGCACTATCGCATTCGAGTGAATCGCCCTCGGCCTAAAACCCACCAATCCGCTGGCACCACCAAATAATAACTGACCATTTTTATCTTTCAGACGTGCGCCGAAGTTAAATTCATCTCCACGAGTTCCGTTGTGTTGATCATAGTGTTGAAACTCTGCCGTACTCGGATCTATCTGCACGAGGCCACGATTACCACTCATCCAGATATAACCATCTTCATCCTCGAGAATCCCGTATATCGTATTACTCTGCAATCCAGATATTCGATCAAAGTGACGAAATACAACTTCACCCGCGAGCCGATCACTCAGCTCCCAATAATTAACACCGCCATTGAGAGTGCCGACCCATAGCGTTCCAGTGCTACTCTCAAAGATTTCCCATGCTGTGTCGTTACTGATTGATTCAGGATCTCCTTCACTGGCCTGAAAGCGCTCAAAGGTTTGACTAACCTCATTCAGCAAGTTTAAACCACCACCCTCAGCACCAACCCAGAGCACACCCAGTGAATCTCGATAAATAGCGAGAACTCGATCAGACCCCAGCGAATCCATGTTGTTAGGATCATGGCGATAGTGCCTGATCTCACCAGTCGTACGATCGATTCTGTTCAATCCGCCGCCGTAGGTACCTATCCAAAGCACCCTCTCCTCACCATGAATCACAGTAATACCATTAGCACTCAGAGATTTCTGATTTCCTTCTTCATGCATCAAGCAAGACAATGCCCCACTGCTTATCACGTAATGACATAAGCCGGCCGTTCGAGTACCAATCCACAGGTTATCGTCCCCCTCAGACCATAACGCCATCACCCTTTGATCAGGAAGAACGACAGAGAAGTCGCTCGCAACATAATCACCACTCGAGTTTAAGTCTAAACGGTTTAGCCCCGCGCCGTAGGTCCCAACCCAAAGCGCTCCGGCTTCTGATTGCGCAAGACTAACGACGACATCATTATTTAGCTGCCCGTCTGCCTGAGTATAGTAGGCAAATGCGCCACTGAGATAATTCCACCGATCAACCCCCTCATAAGTGCCTATCCAGAGAACATTTGAGGCATCCTGATAAATCGTATCGACCCGGTTACCGCTCAAACTTCTCGCGTCTTCTGAATTGTGCTGATAGGTAATAAAACGGTCAGTCTCTCGATGCCACTCGCTGAGGCCTCGATCAGTACCGACCCAAAGTGTGAGTTCATGGTCAATCTGAATGTCTCGTACCAAACCGCTCTGTAACGCCGAGGGATCTTCGGGGTCAGCAAAATAGTGCTTAAACTGATTCGTCTCTGGATCAAATCGATTTAGGCCCGATGTCTGTGTTCCAATCCATAATTGACCCTCAAACTCATTAATCACTCGAATATGGTTGTCGCTCAGTGAGGAGGAATCGTGGGGCTCATGTAAGTAGGTGAAAAACCCATTTTCCGCTTCGTTGAACCTGGCTAGTCCGCCTTCTGTGCCAACCCATATCTGACCTGCGTTATCTTCAAATACTGCAGTGATCGACTCATGGGGCAATCCCAAGGCATCATCTGACGCATGATATCTTTCGAATCCATTCTGACCTTCCAGTTTTCGATTTAGGCCACCGCCGGTGCCCACCCAAAGGCGCTGCTGACTATCCAGAAATACCACGCGAACGTCATTGCTCGACAGACTCGTTTGATCGCGTTCATCGAAACGCCAGTTGGTAAAAGTATTCGTGGCCTGGTTAAAGTAATTCAAACCACCGTTGTTAGTACCGATCCAGAGATTATTTCTCTTATCCAGACATAGGGACCAGACCCAATCATCTGCTAACGAGTTGGCATCTCTGTAATCATGCTCGTAGGTTTTAAACTCATAACCGTCGAACCGATTCAACCCTTCCTGTGTGGCAAACCACATAAACCCATGGTGATCTTGCACAATATCCATAACACTGGCGTGTGACATCCCCTCGCTGGTCGACAAGTGTTCAAATCGGATGTTTTTGCCCGCCGCTGACGCGCCCATGCTCAGGCAAAAAAATAAGATCAGTGACGGCCAGCAGTATTTTAGGTTCATGAAAGGCCCATAAATTAGACAGCAGAACCGTGTTATAGAATCAAGAGTTACAGAATCAAGAGTTACAGAATCAAGAGTTACAGAATCAAAAGCTACAGAGTCAAAAGTTATAGAATCAGGAGTGACGGACTCAGAAATTTGGCAGGGCTAAACACCTAGCCAACTTTTATAGGTTGGGGTGCTCACATCCATCAGTGCCGCACCTCGAGACTGGTATTTCCCCGTGGCACGATCGACGACCCGTAGCAGCACTGCCCTACCTTGGTGAATGATGTTAGTTCCTATTTCATCCACCTGATCCTGTCGCCGGTTTTTTATCAAAAGGACGACAATTTTTTCAACCTGTTGCCATTGCTCGTTTTTCGGACCAGGTTCCAATTGGCTCAAACGCTGGGCCTTGCCCAGTTGCCGACGATAGGTTGACTCTGCCTGACCAAGTAGTGCTGCCGCATCTCGAATCACGCCAAACGCGAGTTGATTAGCTGCGAGCAAAAACTCCTGAGTGAGCCACCTGCCCAGGGGAGCAAGATTTTCTACTTCGATCTCAACAACATCAGCCAGCACCTCCTCAAGCGAACCCCAAAGACTTCCTTGTGATAATTTCTCAGAATCTGCCGGTGCTTTAGGAAGTTGCCAATGCAGACCTGTAGATTCGTTAGGCGATGGGCTCGCATGCTGAAGATTTAATTCGTCGACACCAATCATTTCACTATCGGTCATTAACACTGCGCGCATTAGCGTATGTTGTAGCTCTCGAACATTGCCGGGCCACAGGTAGGACTCCAACGCGGACTTTGCGTCAGCACTCAAGTAGAGTCCACGCTTTTGGTATTGCAAGCAAAACTTTTCCAAAAAGTGGTAGGCGATCGGCAGTATGTCCGCGGTGTGGTTTCTCAATGGCGGCGGGGTCAAAGTCATCACTTGCAACCTGTAGAACAGGTCACTACGAAAACCGCCTATTCTGACTTCTTCAAGCAGATCTCGATTAGTTGCGGCAATAATGCGCACATCAACCTGCTCGGAGGTTGATGCGCCTACCGAGCTGACGGTCTTTTCCTGGACGAAACGTAAAAGTCGAGTCTGCACACCCAGTGGTAACTCGCCTATCTCATCTAAAAATAGTGTTCCACCTTCCGCCTGGCGAATATAACCCTTGGTCGTAGAATCTGCCCCTGTATAGGCGCCTTTAACACGGCCGAAAAGCTCCGCTTCAATCAGGTTGGGTGAGTTTGCACCACAATCAACAGTAACAAAGGGTTTATCGAATCGAGCGCTCAGGTCATGTACTGCATGTCCCAGCATTTCTTTACCGGTACCGCTTTCTCCGGTAATCAACACGGTCGCATTGGTACTGGCCACTTTCTGCACCGTTCGCATAACCTGCTGCATTTCAGCTGACTGGTATACTAACTTGTTCTCTCGAACTGCATGTCGCAACTCGCTAACCTCAAACCGCAACTTCTTACTCTCTACTTCCTTTTTCTCCATCCATTTACCCAGTAAATCAGCTCGATCAAGTGTGACAGCAATTTGTCCGACTAACGCCGCAAGAAACGCCAAGTCTCTTTCGTCCATCTCATGACTGTTACCATTATCAACATACAAACATCCTATCAGCACTCCTCTAACCATGAGTGGCACAGAACATTGAGATATCTGCGCCGACAGCTTGTTAAAAGCGGGCTGCTCCTCTTGCACCATCTTTTGAATTAAAGAGTCGATAGGCTCTTCATCCGGCTCGACATGAATCGCACTGACGACTTCCGTATCAGGTTGCCACTCACTGGCCGATATAAGCTGCATTCTTGTACCAGCTGATTGTTTGCTGACAGCGCCTACCTTGGATCCTGACTTGGCATAGAACAGCGCCACCGATCGAGCCTTGAAGCTCTTGGCGACTCTACCGGTTAATTCTCGGCCAATCAGCTGAGTTTCATGCTCGGCAGCGACAGCTGAAATCAATTCCCAAAGCAAACTCATATTGCGATAGTCCCTGACCGGATCTGCTGTGAAAATCGCACTACCTTCGCCCAATGCGCCAGCCAGCTGTGGTCGACGCCCTTCTGTCCAAAAGACAGTTCTAGCTCCACCTGCTAGCTTTGCAATGTTCAAAGCACTGTCCGCTCGTCTAACAAGTTCGGTAGGTCCAAGTAGCGGCATGCTCGCAGGGTCGCTACTACTGCCCCCTACACTAACGGACAACTTGACTGCCTGATTAACGAAAGCACCAGCAGCTATTTTCTGTCGAATTTTTTCTGCAATCGATTTTGCACCTGCCGAGTCAGTGCCAGGCAGTAGAATCGCAAATATTGCACCGCTGTAATGAAATAGCAGATCAGACTCTCGCAACAGAGAGCGCAACAGAGTTGCCAGATCACGAACAGCACCATCGCCTCGATCTCGTCCAAATCGATGATTAATCTGCTCGAAATTATCCGGATTGATAAACAGTAGTCCAAGGGGCTGACTGGTTTGCTGATATCGCTTCGCCAATTGGCTAACTACGGCGTCGAATTCGATTCGGCCTGGAAGATCGCTGATCGAGTGCCGTAAAGCTCTGGACATTTCCCAATTGGCAATCACCGATCTTCCAGCAAGGATTATGAGATTAAGTAACCAGTCCGCGGAGTCTACGGGTTTCGTGGCCTGCTCGACATTAAATAACGGCATCTCATCAGCATCGGCAAACTCTATACCCAGCAGCAACCATGACTCGCTCAGCCGAATATCTCGCCCCACAAAGCTTCGACGTTCATTCTGAACACAGCGACCAGTGTGAGTTGGGAGAGTTCCCAGCACCAGAATAATGAGACATAACGGATTCTTACCCCGCTTGACAATGCATTCCTCTTGGGTTCTGCGGCTTGAGTTTGTTTCAGTTAGCAGCGATTGTACTAGCTGCCGAGCAGTTTCTATGGAAGTTAACTCAGGAATTAATAGGCTAGATGGATTCGAACATAGTATTGCTGCATCAGCATTAGCGATACATGCAGAAGATCCACGCCCATTTCCCAGGCGGTTGATACGACTCAGGTAGTCATCGAACAATTCAGAATTTATCATTTTTTCCTTGAGCACATACACCCTGTTTTTTGGACTTTTCCTGGTGCAAATCTGTTGCTCTAACTAGATTTAGTCAGCTATTCGAAGACTCCGTTTTCGAATATTAAGTAACTTGCTTATAAACGTATTCTCCTGCTTTAAATCTACTCGAATCAGTTTTAATACAGGACTCTGACTTGAGTGGCATGATAGTGACTAAGACTTAATGGCGACTAAGGCTTAAATTTAATGCTTATTTTGAAAGCTTAAGTTTAAGGTTTAAGTTTAAGGTTTAAGTTTAAGGTTTCAGTTTAAGGTTTCAGTTTAAGGTTTCAGTTTAAGGTTTCAGTTTAAGGTTTCAGTTTAAGGTTTCAGTTTAAGGTTTCAGTTTAAGGTTTCAGTTTAAGG
>Ga0181561_10001542_pt1 | contig 20469 bp, 17 predicted proteins | sample 011ome_19_FD_133760 | JGI IMG/M metagenome (GOLD analysis project Ga0181561, IMG submission 133760) | Coastal salt marsh microbial communities from the Groves Creek Marsh, Skidaway Island, Georgia - 011510BT metaG (megahit assembly) | ecosystem: Environmental > Aquatic > Marine > Intertidal... | reverse complement strand
ATCGAAACCAGCAAATCTTCCTGGTCGGTGATTCTGCACATGTGCATTCCACAACCGGCGGTCAGGGGATGAATTGCTGCATTCAGGATGCCTGGAATCTGGGCTGGAAACTGGGCCTGGTGGAATCAGGCCGGGCCAAGCCTTCATTGCTCGATACTTATGAAGCAGAGCGCAGACCCATAGCCGAGCAGGTTATATGGGCAGCCTCCTCCTTACATGAAATATTTATGGGCCACGGCAAAGATATCAGTGAACGTGGCGGGCAAATGGAAGATGCGGAGTTTCTGAAAAAGGTCGTTGGCTGTTGCTCGGGTATATCCTATACCTACAAGGATTATATTGAGCAATATCCAGATCTGGCCCCCTTGCCAGGGCCCAACATTGGTGATCGTGCACCGGATGTTGACCTCGAAACCGGTCAATCATTATTCAGCATTATCGGAAATACAAAATATACCCTGCTTCTCTCCGGTGCAGACCTGGCAATGGCCTATATAGGTGAAGACCTGGCAAGATCCTATGCTGAATCGCTCCAGTATTATATGTTGGGGGACTCAGAAGCTTTTCAGGCCACTTTTAAAATTGACCAAACAGCAATAATGTATTTAATTCGACCTGATGGCTACATCGGCTTTCGTTGCCTGCTCTCTGAAATCGCAGCTTTGGAAGCGTTTTTGTCAGCTACTTTAGTACAAAACATCGACCTCTAAAGGCCATCTCATGCCGGGTATTAGCAGTCATCGTGCCGAATAATGCACTGGCAGCCCTGTGCCCATCACCATTCTCTGAAAACATTACAAAAGGTGAATCTAAACCCCTTGTAACTTGAGACTTGTGTCAAATTTAGTCATATAATCACTACTATGAATTTCCTCGGCTCACACATACTTTCCATCAGTCAATTTGATAAAAATGATGTTAAAGAATTGTTTCGTGTGGCAGATGAGATGGAACCTTACGCACAGCGTAAGATGCACACTCGCGTCCTTGATGGCGCTATTCTCGGCAATTTATTTTTTGAACCCAGCACGCGTACCAGAGTCAGTTTTGGCTGCGCCTTCAATCTGCTGGGCGGCCAGGTCCGCGAAACCACTGATATCAAGGCCTCTGCTATCACCAAGGGCGAGTCCCTGTATGACACAGCAAGGGTAATCAGCGGCTATAGTGATGTCATTGCCATGCGTCACCCGGTTGCCGGCTCGGTGGAAGAATTTTCCCGTGCCAGCCGGGTTCCGGTAATCAATGCCGGTGACGGACCCGCCGAACATCCCTCTCAGGCCTTACTTGATCTGTATACCATAAAGAAAGAACTGCGCATCGACGAAGATCTCAATGGTATCCGCATTGCCATGGTGGGGGATCTGAAATTTGGCCGTACCGTGCATTCACTGTCCAAATTATTAAATCTGTATGACAATATTACCTTCACCCTGATTTCACCGGCCGAGCTGAAAATGCCGGAAGATATTGTAGAAATGATTCGTCAGCGTGGTAACACCGTCATAGAAACTGATGACATGGAAAGCGGCCTGAAGGATAACGACACAGTTTATCTCACCCGTATTCAGGAAGAACGCTTTGAAGACCGCAAGGAAGCAGATATTTATCGCGGCCGCTTTCGTCTCAACCAGGCTATCTACACTAGTCACTGCAAACCCAATACCGTTATTATGCATCCTTTACCCCGTGATTCACGGGCCGAGGCTAATGAACTGGATATAGACCTTAACCAGCACCCCAGTCTTGCCATTTTTCGCCAGACCGACAACGGCGTATTAATTCGAATGGCGCTATTTGTGATGACGCTGGGTGTGCAGGATCTGGTTCATGATTCCGCGGTTGAGGTAAAGTGGTACACTGAAAAACGTTTCTAATAAATACCAGGCAAGCACACCAACAAGTACTGATCTGAAAGGCTGTAGTTATGGAATTAAAAGACCTGCTCAAGGTAATGATTGAAAAAGATGGTTCAGACCTTTTCCTCACTACCGGCGCTCCGCCCAGCATGAAGGCATTTGGACGACTGATGCCTATGACCGAGAAATCGCTTCCGCCTGGCTACACAAAAAAAATAGCCTACTCGATCATGAGCGACGAACAGATCGCGGAATTTGAACATAGTCCGGAAATGAATCTTGCCCTTTTTGAAGAAGGCATTGGTCGTTTTCGTGTAAATATTTTCCAGCAACGTAATGAAGTCGGGATTGTTGCCCGTAATATCAAAACTGATATCCCCAACTTCAAGGATCTGGGCCTGCCGGAAACCCTGACCAAACTAATGATGGTCAAAAACGGTCTGGTGCTTTTTGTCGGCGGTACCGGTTCCGGTAAATCCACCTCCCTAGCCTCACTCATCGATTATCGTAATACCAATTCAGATGGCCACATCATTACTATCGAGGATCCGGTGGAGTTTGTGCATCAGCACAAAAAATCAATTATCAACCAGCGCGAAGTTGGCGTGGACACTATTTCCTACGAGGAAGCTCTCAAAAACACCTTGCGTCAGGCACCTGATGTAATCCTCATTGGTGAGATAAGAACCCAGGAAACCATGGAGCATGCCCTGGCTTTTGCCGAAACCGGTCACCTGTGCCTGTCGACGCTCCATGCCAACAATGCTAACCAGGCTCTGGATCGCATCATTAACTTCTTCCCTGAAGAAAGACACAAGCAGTTGTATCTTGATTTATCACTCAACCTTCGTGGCTTTGTCTCCCAACGCCTGATTCCTACTGTGGACGGCAAACGTGCAGCTGCCATTGAAATTCTGCTGGGAACTCCCCGTGTGCAGAATCTGATCAAAAATGGCAAGATCGAGAATATCAAGGAAGTGATGGAAAAATCCGAAGGCCAGGGAATGCGCACATTTGATTCCGCACTTTATCACTTGTACCGGGAAGGCAGAATTACCCTTGAAGAAGCACTTAAGAATGCAGATTCTGCCAACAACCTGCGATTGAAGGTTTCGCTTGCTGAATCCGAGGTCAGTACTGGAGATGACGAAGATCGTACTGGTGGCCTGTCTCTGGTCAATCATGACGACGGCGAAGACGAAGAAAAATTTATCTAATATGTGTTTGCTGATGTGATCCAGAGAAACTGTATAAATTAAATACAGAGCTCGGACCTGATCAGAACATATTTTTTTAGCCGATCTTTTGGGACTATTTATAGCGTTATGAAGATCTTGTTATTGGCCCTTGTCGTTTTCATGACCGTCGGCGTTACACTTAGTGGTAGCTTGCTCGAAAGTTTTGGCGTCGAAAAGAATTACCTGCTGATATGCCTGGGCGCTCTCGCCATAACAGGGATGGTAGCTTTTCGTGGTATTGCCCTGATTATCATCATTGCTCTTTTAAGTCTGGCGATAAACATGCCGGATGACTTCCTCAGGCAATATTACATCGATCGCGACGCCCTGATAGTGGTCGTTATCCTGATGGTAGTTTTCCCTATAGCCTACCGGGAATTTGTCGGAAAAAAATAGCGCCTTTTGAGGAGCGCAAATCAATGCTCCCTGGTCGCCTTGAATTCAATATCCGGCCATCGCTCGCGGGTTAGTTCCAGATTGACGCGGGTAGGCGCAAGATAGGTAAGATAATCGCCACCATCCATTGCCAGGTTATCACCGGCCTTGCGCCTGAACTCTTCAAGCTTCGCACTATCCTCAGAGTAAACCCAGCGGGCGGTGTGAACATTTACCGGCTCATAGACACAATCCACCTTGTACTCATCCTTGAGACGATAGGCCACGACTTCAAACTGCAGTACCCCTACCGCGCCCACTATCAGGTCATTATTGTTCAATGGCATAAATACCTGGGTAGAGCCTTCTTCCGATAACTGGCGCAAACCTTTTAACAGCTGCTTGAGTTTCAATGGATCCTTCAAGCGAATGCGTTTGAAAAGTTCCGGGGCAAAATGGGGAATACCGGTATATTGCAGATCCTGACCGGTAGTAAAGGTATCGCCAATCTGGATGGTGCCGTGATTATGCAAACCAACGATATCCCCGGAAACCGCATACTCTGCCTGCTCCCTTTCTCCGGCCAGGAAAGTAACCGCATCACTGATTCGGATTTCCTTACCGGTGCGTACATGTTTCATCTTCATGCCCTGTTCGTAGGCGCCGGAGCAAATACGCATAAAGGCAATTCGATCACGATGACGGGGATCCATATTGGCCTGAATCTTGAAAATAAATCCGGAAAAATCTTTTTCACTGGCATCCACTTCACGACTGGCAGCTTCCCGATTTTGCGGCGGTGGCGCCCACTCAACAAAATCATTGAGCATCTGTTCGACACCAAAATTACCCAGTGCTGTTCCGAAAAAGACCGGGGTCTGTCTGCCTTCCAGATAGGCCTGCAGATCAAATTTATGGCTTGCGCCACGCACCAGTTCAATTTCTTCGCGGAAATCCTCCACATAACTGCCCAGCAAGGTTGTTGCCTCATCACTGTTCAGACCATCAATGGTCAGTACTTCGCTCACCTCATCCGCATGACTATTGTCATAAACATAGATGGTATCTGTGTACAGGTTATAAATTCCCTTGAACTCCTTACCCATACCCAAAGGCCAGTAAATCGGAGCACATTCAATCTTCAGAATATTTTCTACTTCATCCAGCAAATCGATGGGATCGCGAATATCCCGATCCATCTTGTTAATAAAGGTCAAAATTGGCGTATCACGCAGGCGGCAGACTTCCATGAGTTTGATGGTACGCGCCTCTACCCCCTTTGCCCCATCAATGATCATCAGTACTGAATCCACTGCTGTCAGGGTACGGTAGGTGTCCTCTGAAAAGTCTTCATGACCCGGCGTATCCAGTAAATTAACCATGCGATCGTGATAGGGGAACTGCATCACCGAGGAAGTCACAGAAATCCCCCTTTCCTGCTCCATTGTCATCCAGTCAGAGGTCGCCATACGATCAGATTTTCTGCCTTTAACGGTACCGGCTTTCTGTATGAGCTTGCCCCACAGTAATAACTTTTCAGTAATGGTGGTTTTACCGGCATCGGGATGAGAAATAATGGCAAAGGTACGGCGTTTGGAAACTTCCGCTTCAAACTTGCTCATAGTTGGCTACTGTTTTGTGTAATGTTCGAGAAAAGTGACGGGCGAATAAAAAAACCAGAAGAGAAAAGCTAATGCAGAACATCCGACTTGTAAGGTTCATCCCGGGTGTATAGAGGATCCAGCACCTGGTGACGTTTTACCAGCAGCACATCATGGGGCAGAATTTCATCATCCTGATTGGAAGATACCTGCTCTATACGCTCCTGCATCACGCACACCACATGATCATCATCCATATCCACGACAACGCCACGTTTGTAACCGGTAACTGTGTTCAGGGAAATTTGTGAGCCTATCTCACAGCTAAAACTTATTTGCGAATTATCGGAGTCAATCAGGTAATTATCCCCGGTCTGCGCCAGGCCGAAGCCAGCTGCAGCGACAATATTTACAATTTCAATGGTATCCGGATCATTCAGGTCTACCTTGATAGTACCGCCAGTGGCATGTGGCTGACCAAACTGGCTGCTGGCAATCAATTTCAGGAACAGGCTAATGTCATCCTCGTTCCATTCCAGAATTTCATCTTCCTCTTCGCCACTGTAATCCGCGGTAAGGCTCACTATATCTGTCTCAATAGTGTGTTCCAGGTTTCTATCGCCGGCATTGAATGGCACGACCATGGAAACAACACAAAATCCATCGCCATCTTCCTGTGCCCTGAGGCGCCAGAGGAAAGGGATGTTTTCATCAATTTCGATCATTAATACTCTCTGATAGGAGTCCGGAAGAAGATAACCGGAACGACAAAATTATATCACCAGATGGGAAATCAGGGATACAGCCTGTGAATACTGGTTTGCAAGATGGGTAAGACAATTTTTTCCACAGAATCTGTGGATAAGTCTATGGATAAGCCATGGCGACACTAACGCATTGCCCACAACTGGGCGTTTGATTACAAATTGGCTAAATTTTAACCAATTAAATAGCTATATATATCAACAGGTTATAAATTAATTTAACGCTGCCTTTATAAAACCCCTTTTTTTAAAGGCTCATTGAGGCACAAAATATTTTTGTGCATAATTTCTCGGCATTTTTTTACCAAAAAAAAACGCGATGCGAAATATACCTGTAAAAACAGTATTTTTCGTTACTGTTTTTTTGCTAAAAACACGTCTAGTTTTTTGACTTTGACGGATATATTTTTTGACAACGGTAATACTGGTAACAGTGAGGCCTTTTGTGCAGAGCAATATACCTGAACGGGCTGGTCGCCAATATCGAAAGGCCCCGGAAAAACGATTAGATTCAGGAATGCATTGCCTTGTGTACGATGGGATAGAGAACCACGAGAAGTAAAGCAACCATCAATAAGTCCTTGTCAAATCCGTTACTAACTAAAACCTGATCTGACTGCAACACAGAAACAGTCAGCACGATTACAGCAAAAAGAACCGTAATTCCCCGATGCACCAGCAGCATTGCTATAAACAAGCCTGACAGAAATAAAAGAAAAAATTGAGGCTGCATACCGACACGTAAAAATAATTCGGTCGCCAGGGCAACACCAAGCGTGGCCGCCAGAACAAGTCCCAGAACAATAGTTTTAATCATGTGGATCACCTCCAACGATGGCTCGAAAGGGACAGATAATCCATTAACTCAGGGACACTTGCGCCTTGTTCTGAAGCTCTTAAGCCCCGGAACAATGTGTGATGTGACCCGCATTTTTGAAAAATCAGCCCTTTGGCCTGATTACAATGCAGTCGTTAAGACCGCCAAACAAATCGAGAACATTGCCGTTATTCAGCAATAATTCTCAGGAGTTGCTCGTAATCAGTAAAGCCCTTGAAGATTTTGTAGATACCATCCTGCTTCAACGTCCGCATACCATCCTTGATTGCTTGCGCCGTAAGGTCCGAAAGGTCGGCCTTTTTATAAATCATCGACTGAAGCTCGTGGGTGCCTACCAGCAGTTCATGCACGCCAGTACGTCCCTTATAACCGGTATCACCGCATTCATCACAGCCTACTGCACGGCATAACTCAATTTCAGAAGCATTTAAACCTAAAGTTTTGAAGTCTTCTGTGCCGTAATGCTCAATTAAGTGATTTAGTTCCTTTTCTTCCGGTTTATAGGATTCTTTGCATTTTCCGCATAATGTTCTGATAAGTCGTTGCGCCAGGATAGCAATCAATGCATCAGAGAAGTTGACGGGGTCGAGCCCAAGATCCAGCAAGCGAGTGATGGTTTCCGGGGCTGAGTTAGTGTGGAGGGTTGATAATACAAGGTGACCGGTGAGTGAGGCTTCAATACCGATAGCCGCAGTTTCATGATCTCGCATCTCACCAATCAGAATAATGTCCGGGTCGGCACGCAAAAACGCGCGCATGGCTGCAGCAAAGGTAAAACCGATTTTTGGCTGCATCTGCACCTGCTGTAAACCTGGCTGGGTAATTTCCACCGGATCCTCAGCAGTCCAGATTTTTCTGTCCGGTTGATTCAGGTAGCCCAGCACCGCATGCAGAGTGGTGGTTTTACCAGAACCTGTGGGACCTACCACCAATAACAGTCCATGGGGATGCTTGGCAGCTTCCAACAGATTTTCCATATTGGCAGGAGACAGATTCATCTTATCCAGCGGCATGGCCGAGCCAGCGGCCAGCAATCGAAGCACTGCACTCTCACCATTCACTGTTGGTACGGTGGCAACACGAAGTTCCAGTGCCCTGCCGCGTATTTTCAGTTTACATTTACCATCCTGAGGCAAACGTCGCTCTGAAATATCCAGTCTGGACATTACCTTGATACGGGCTATCAGGGCACCCGTATGTTCCGGAGGCACTTTAAGGATTTCCCGACAAATGCCATCCACTCGGACTCTTACAATACCAGGATTTTTATCTTTACCAGGTTCAATGTGAATATCTGACCCGCCCAGACGGTCTGACTCAACGATAATTCGATTAACCAGCTGAATAATGCCCGATGCAGCGGCCGCACTTTCAGAGTCATCATTGTCATCTTCGCCCTCTTCGACCTCAATTCCACCTTCTTCCTGAAGACTCTTGAATACATCATCAAAGCCTTCTTCAAGCTCTTCTTCTTCTTCAGTACCGCCAAGGTATTTGAGAATATCCTCAGGCAAACCTACCCTGAATACATAATTCTTGGCATTCAGAATGCCCTGGATTTCCATGATGCGCTGGTAATCACTGGGATTACTGATGAGAATGGTGACTTCTTCCTTGCTGCCAGCGATAGGAAGCCAGAGATTATTTCTTAAATAACTTGCCCCCAGATTTTCCATCAGATCCATTGGCAGGGTGATATTTGGATCGAACTTCATGTAAGGCACACGGTAATACAGTTCGAGGGATTTACCGATTTCATCCGGCTCTATCTTGTAATCTTCCATGAGCATCTTGGTAATAGTGCCACCATAGAGGGAGACACCCTTCTCTACTTCATCCAGATCTTTCGCTGTTATTTTGCTTTGCTGAACAAGGTAGTCGTATGGACCCTGAGTACTCTGGAATTCCGAACGAAATTGTTTTGCCAGCATCTGTGCCAGCATTTGTGCATGCTTGAGGTCTGTATTGGTGAAGACAGGATCATCCTTGAGCCTGATTAACTGAACCACACCAAGAAGAATCTCGTCCTTGATGGGCACCACAATCATGGATTTAAAAAACAGCCCCTGGGATTCACTAAAACTTTTATCCCACTGCAGACGAGCGTGAATTTCCGTAAGTTTTTCCGCGTTATAAACATCCTCTACCAGAATCGGTCTCTGGCTAAGTGCGACATAGCCGGCAAGAGAGGTGGGCGTGAAAGGAACTCGAATTTCAATATCATCGTCACCTTCGTGAGGACGAATATCTCCTTTGAAACTGGCGACGATCTCCCTGCCGTTTTCAACGCTCTGGTAAATAGTAAACATCTTGGCACCCATCAATTCCAGGATGGTGCCTTCAACCTCTTTCATGGCTTTCTTGAGGTTTTTGGCAAACTTCAGTTGCTTGTAGAGCGAGGCCAGATGTCGAACGAAATCATCTTGAGCAGAAACTTTTGCTGCCTGATCTGCCGGTTCTATGATGACGTCTTCTGTAGATGTATCTTCTACCATTTTTTACTGTCTTTACTTGTATTGATATTGCTTATGATTTTCGATTAACTGCAGCTTCCATATTCGGCTGTATTTTACCGACTATGTGTACAAATTTTTTCCCGAGAGCCCGAATCTGGAACAGGGTCAATAACGAAATATGCCAATAACCCTGGTTAGTATTCAAATCAGAATTACTTTAATAATTCTCTTTAAATACAAGGGATAAGAGTCTGAGCTCTCAATACTTTATGCTAGAATCCTGAAAGTATCCATTAATTTGACAAAGATTAACATAGATTGGTACGGATTAGTCTTCAAAGAACCCTGTTAGCCTCACTGAAAGCCGTGCTATATGCCTGGCTTTTGCTGCTGTCTGCTGCACTTTATGGCTACGAATATCCGAGTCTTAACACGGCGCAAGTGGACTGGATAGGCGATCAGATTTTCAACAATGAATGTAATCGACTACCACGCTGCCTGACTGCCTGGAATCAGGGGGAAAACTTTCCCTCGCTGGGTATTGGCCATTTCATCTGGTTTCAGGCCGAGCAGGAAGAAATTTTCGAAGAAAGCTTTCCCGATCTGCTACGTTATTTCATCGCTGAAGGGGTAACAATACCGGCCTGGATCAACACAGAAGGTTTTGATTCTCCCTGGCACAACCGGGATGCTTTCCTGGCAGATCTTGACTCTGAACGAATGCAGCAGTTAAGGGATTTTTTAGCCCAACATTCAAGACAACAAACCCGTTTCATTATTAATCGCTTCGATTCTGCACTGGAGAAAATACTCGACTCCGAAGCATCTATGACGACAAGAACCCGATTACAGGAAAACTTTTATGCCGTTGCCAATGCCTCTGCCCCCTATGGCTTATATGCCTTGATTGATTATGTTAATTTCAAGGGCACCGGCACATCAGAACAAGAAACTTACCAGGCACAGGGCTGGGGCTTGAAACAGGTTTTATTGGGTATGGCAGTTTATGATCAGCTTCCACCGATGCAGGCTTTTATTCAGTCCGCCCGGGATACCCTGCAGGCCCGGGTAAATCATGCCCCCGCTGAAAGAAATGAACAACGCTGGCTCGACGGCTGGAATAATCGCCTGGATACTTATTCACCCTGAACTGTTGCCAGTGCTATTGGTCAACCCAAAAAAGAGATTAAGATAAAAAAATGGCTTACGAGCGAAAAAACATAGAAGACATGGCTGCCTATATTCCTGGAGAGCAAATCGACTCACCCGGTATCCTGAAACTCAATACCAACGAAAATCCCTATCCACCCAGTCCGAGGGTCGCTGCGGCACTTGGCAATTGTGATGTGGCCAGGTTGCGACAATACCCACCGCCAACTGCCCGCAGCTTGCAGGAATCGATCGCAGCCAGGCATGGGCTTTCTCCGGATAACGTCATCGTCACCAATGGTGGCGACGAACTCCTGCGTATGACGATTGCCACCTTTGCCGACACCAGTGACAGTATTGCGGTGGCTCGCCCCACCTACACCCTCTACCAGGTCCTGGCAGCAGCACACGGCTGCAAGCTCACCGCTTTTGAACTGAATGAAGACTGGACCCATCCGGAAAACTATGCCGATTTATTGAACAAATCCGGCGCTAAAGTATGTTTCCTGGTTAACCCGCATGCCCCTTCAGGCACACTCACAGCACTTGAACAAATAGCCCTTCTGGCAGCTGAATTTCAGGGAGTACTGCTGTTGGACGAGGCCTATATTGACTTTGTTGATCCTCAAATCACCTATCAATCTGAACGTCTGCTGGAAGAATTCGATAACGTGCTCATTCTGCGCACCTTTAGCAAGGGTTATTCCCTGGCCGGCCTGCGCATGGCCTATGGCCTGGGCAATCCCGCCGTCATTTCTCCGCTGATGAAAACCAAGGACAGTTACAATACTGACCTTATTTCCCAGTCACTCGCCAGGGCTGCAATAGAAGATCAGGAGTATGCCGCTGAGACCTGGAAAAATGTCCGCAGTGAACGTCAGGTAGTTACCGCGGCATTGCGCGAGATGAGCTGTGTGGTGCCAGAGAGTCAGAGTAATTTTGTTCTTGCCACCATGCCAGCCGGTACCTCGGCAGAAAAAATTTATCTGGCATTAAAAGATCAGGGAATACTGGTACGTTATTTCAGCAGTGAAGAACGTCTGGAAAATAAATTACGCATTACCATTGGCACCCCGGAAGACAACAAACGCCTGTTGTCAGCCATGTCCGCTTTGCAGGAAATGTCATAGCTTTTTTATGAAGAAAAAAATGAACAAAAAAACCCGGAATGTTGTTTCGGGCATCATGGTCAGCATTGCTGCAATTTTTGCCGTTATTAGTTTTACTGACATACCGGCGAGCGATGTACAGAGCTTTATTCTTTCTACTGTGATTTTTTTTATTGGAATAGTGTTGCTGGCATTGGTGGCAGTCAGCATCTTCAAACTGCTTTCCTGGCTAAAGAACTGTCTCATCAAATCTGAGGCCGATGATGATCACTTTCATGCCCAGCATCAGATTGAGGATTTAACCGAAGAAACTGATCATTCAGAAGGTGTTAATGACAGTAATCAAAAATGAGAGAGGGAATATACATACCCATCTTCTCTGCCAATAATCGCCGGATAGTAGTCTTTTCTTTCTGCGATTTTTTCAAAGCCAAAACTTTCATATAAACTTTTTGCCGGGCTGTTGGACGCCCTCACCTCAAGGTAGATCTTTTCTATATTTTCAACTTTAGCCTGCTGCAAAAGAAATTCCAGCAGTATTCGCCCTACTCCCTGTTTTTGAAATGCAGGCCTGACACATATATTCAACAAGGTCCTCTCTTCCAGAACGCTTGTGACAATGGCGAACCCGATGATCATTTCACGCTCTTCATATTGCCTGCAGGCTACCCAGCCCTGATGCCCGGCATTAAATCCATCCAGAAACTGTAACAAAGTCCAGGGATGAGTCTGGCAATCCGCTTCTATTTTTGTGACCACAGGCAGATCCGCCTTGGTCATTTTCCTGATTCGAATGTTGTGCATTATGAAAAAGAAAAAACGTCTAGGGACGTATTTTTCTGGTAATACTCCAGATCTCTTTTTTCAGGAACGGTGTCTGCAGAATTTCATCAAGACTGCGCGTATAAAATGTCTGCCATGCCTGAGTTTCCATTTTAGGATGGTTGGTGGCTTGAACTGAATCTTTTTGAGCTTCACTTGCCGACGTATCGGGATCTAGTGAAAGCTCCTGATCCTGTTTGTTCCCATCACCGGTATCACTAACGCCCTCCTGGGGAGCAACAAATAATCCGGTGACGACCTGCTCTCCCATAACCAGCAGACTCTTAAACTGCCAGTCCACAAGTTTTTGCTGCAGAAATGCTATAAGTGCAGTAGCTGCTGCCGACTTACTGTTGTCTACATGTTCACCCTGCACCATAGGCCAGTGAAAAGGCTTTTCATCAATTAATAAACTTTGTGTATCGATTCCGCTGGCATGCAGCATGTTTTGTAATAGCGCCATGTGCTGGCGAGATAATTGCCCCGGACCAAAGTGCGGCATCGCATTCAGAACTGCCAGATTTTCATTAACGCGTATACACAGTAATTGCAGCCGGATGTCTTCCACATTGGCTTTTCTTTTACTAGAGGTTTTTGCCGAGGTCTCGACTTGCTCTGATGACTTTTCTTTTTCAGGAGACTGGACTGATGTGGGCAACCGAGCTGAATCAGGTTTTAGTCGGGTTTCCGGTGTCGGGGATGCCGCCACAGTGGCAACTTGCGCATCCTGTTGAATTACTCTGCCAGCTTCGCTTGCCGAGATTTTTTCTTCAGGGGTTTGCCCTGCAATAATTTGCTGGCGGGTGGGCTGTGGCAATTTCCATGACTCTGGCCATTCACAAGCCTCTGGTGGTGGGGCTGCCGGCAGGATGAAGCGCGGAAAGTAACTCACTATTCCCAAAGTTTCCAGGTATTGCTGCCGCAAATCTTCCGGTAATGACAAGGTACTCTCCCAGCATTTTGCTGCTTTTTTCTTACCTCTGCATTCTACCGATCTATTGCTTCTTTGTAACGATATAGACTTCGCCGGAATGAATTTCTCAACTACAGGGAAAGAGAACCACGTCACGTTTTTGTACCCGCTTGTCAACCGATGTTGAACCACGGCGTTTTACACAGTGAACTGAATATTCCGGCCGGTATTCAATTTTTAAATTACCTAATGACTATATTTGACTATAAAAGGAGTACGCAATAATGAAACTCAAGAGCCTGGTTGTAATAAGCACCACAGCAATTTTAAGCGCAGCAATCCTGCCGGCCGCAACCGCCCAGGAAGGTGGCCCAAGATTTAACAGGGACATAGAGAGTGTTCAGGTCACTGCACGCCGCGGCGGAGAGCTGGTTAATTCTGAACAGCGTCGTCATCGCCGTGGTCGTCCCGGAGGTAATCCGGAAAAACTCATTGACCATCTGGACAGCAATGGTGATGGCTTTGTCGATGAAAATGAATTTGTTGATGGTCGTCTCGCTCATGTTGATCAGCAATTTGATCGTAAGGATGAAAATGGTGATGGTCTGATAAGCGAAGAAGAAGCCAGACGCGAACGCCCTGACGATCGCCCCGACATCGATCGTGAAGCAGTTATCCAGTGTGTCAGGGAGACTATTGCAGACTGGGAAGGCCCAGGTGAAGTGGAAGATCGTTTTGACACAGTTGACCTGGATAACGACGGTTTTATTGACCTGGTTGAACTCAGCCTGGCTCTGGAAGAACGCGCCTATGCGCTTTTCGACAGGATAGACAGCAATGATGATGGGTTTATCAGCCTTGAAGAAGTGGAAGCCTCGCAGGACTATCAGATCAATGTTCGCAGAGTCATTCGTGCCTGCATTGAAGAGTTAAGTGACCCTTTTGAGGCAAGCTTGTAAAAAATGTAGTTCCCCTCCTGACAGGTTTCTGACCTGACAAGGATTAGCCGGGCCCATGGCCCGGCTTTTTTTATTGCCAGTCTTTTTTCCTTCCGCTCTTTTCTCAAGAACCTTCAGTGTTTATTATCGCCCTTCGTTTACAGGAGAACCCCATGAGTATAACCCTCGATACACCACTTGTTTCTACCGAATGGCTGGCACTGCACTGCAATGAATCTGATATCAGGATTCTCGATTGCACGCTGTTAATGAAGCCCAATGAGGATGGTAGTTATGGCTTTGTCTCGGGGTTTGACCAGTGGTCAGAGGGCCATATCCCCAATAGTATTTATGTCAATGTCAGCGACGAGCTATCCGATCCCGCTCATGAATTTACCTTGATGATGCCCAGTCCCGAGGTATTCGCCGACGCCATGAAGAATAAGGGTATTGGAGATAACACCGCAGTAATTTGCTATGACCACGGCAATCACGCCTGGGCTGCCCGGGTCTGGTGGATGTTACGCGTATGTGGTTTTGATAATGCTGCAGTACTGGACGGGGGCTGGAAAAAATGGACTGCCGAAAAAAGAGAGGTCTCGACCATGGCGACCCACTACCACAAGGCAGCAAATTTTACCGTAACACACCGTCCTGAACTGATGGTCGACAAGCAAACAGTGAAAGCGGCCTGTGATGATGCTCAAACCTTGCTTGTGCATTCACTTCCACTGCCAATGTTCAAGGGCGAAGTCAGCCCATATCAACGCGCCGGACGCATACCCGGCAGCAAGAATCTTTATTGTGAAACCCTGATCACCCCTGACGCCAATACTTATCTTGATAAAGCAGCCATGGCGGAAAAGTTTGCCCCCTTAGCCCCTATGGCAAAGGATCGAGTCATTACCTATTGCGGCGGCGGCATCGCCGCCAGTGCCAATGCTCTCGCACTAACCCTGTTGGGTCATGAGAACGTGGCCGTCTATGATGGCTCGCTGACAGAATGGACTGCCGACCCCACCATGCCAATGGAAACTGATGCGGGCATCAATTAAGCATTTCTGCTCAGGGTTGCAGTGAGGCCAGATAGGCTGAAATGGCAACAATATCTTCTATAGCAAGACTTGCCACAACCTCTGCCATCAGTGGTGACCACAGACCCTGGCGCCGACCATTTTGAAAATCAAATAGCTGCCTGGCTATATAACTGGGAGATCGCCCGGCCAGCGCAGGCACCGGTCCAAGACCTTTCAGCTCTGCGCCATGACAGCTACTGCAGGTCGCTGCACCGTCAGTACTTGAGCGTACCAGTTGCTCCCCTCTGGCAATACTGCCCACAGGCACATAAGCGATAAATCCCGAATTATCATCACGCAACTCGGTGCGCTCAAGGTCTTCGGGCATTTCAAGAATACGATTACCAATGGGCTCATTGCCGGCACCTTCTTTCTCAACATACATCCACCCGGTAACCACTGTTTCAGGCACCGTATCTGTCTCTACCACCCGAATCCATTGTTTCGGTATGAGACTGGAAAAATACGCCGCTGCCACTGCAACCTCTTCTTCTGTCGCGTTAGCACCAATAGCTTGCATAGCTGAAGCGGGTCCATGCAGGGGCTCGGAACTTCTACGCAGACCATTACGCCAATCTGTCATTTGCTGAATGATGTACTGCGCTGGCAGGCCGCTTAGATTGGTATTTTCCGGACGTCCCTGGCCATTGGGCAAATGACAATAACCACAGGCAAAGACCAATGGTTCCCGTCCCCTGGCGACGATTTCCGGCATCTCTGGATGATTTTCCGGGTGCCAGTCAGGGGGGCGATAAAGGTTGCGCGGATTTCTGAAGACAAATTCCACATCAGACCCAGGGACTGTTCTGGGTACATTGAATGCAAAGGGGATTTCAACATCCGGTGTATTAAGAGCATAGGCCCATGGCATTGGTGTATTACCCTGGCTGGATGTTGATTCGGCTGCCTGGGTCTGGCTATGGCTAAGCAATAGAGCAAGCAGTGATAAACACGCGATTATTATTTTCATAAGTGACCTGACTTAAATGAGCCGACGGGTTAAATGCGAATTTCTGATACTCATTCCAGATCGCCCCTATAAATCTGAACGATAGGATCGATCATCACAGTTATAGGGCTCCCACGGATAGCTGGAAATAAACATGGTATCGCCACCGCGGTACTGACCCTCGAAATATAATGGATCCTGCGCTACATAGCTTCGGTTAAGTGAGCCGTTGTCAGGATCAAGACTAAATCTTTCCACGACAGTTAACTGCTGACTATGGGGCGTTCGCGTATCTGCCAGCAATATTCCTTCCTCGAATCCCCGGGTGTAAACCGTAAGCTCATCATTTTCCCAGCGACCAATGGAATAACCGCCTCGACTGGGCACAATATTTTCCGGAAACTCGGCTTGATCCAGATGAATGGTGCGCTCAAAAATCATCGTGCCGTAAATTAATTTGATTTCATTTTCTGTCTGTTCAATTCGATTCACCGGATTATCAAACGCCCAGTCCCATAGGATATTGGTGGTCTCGCAACGAAGCCGGGGATTGTCTGTTGAGGATCCATCAAAACCGGCAATTGCCTTTTTACCAGCCTCGGTGAGGGGGAAAATACTGGGGCGCTCCCAGGTCGTTGCCAGGGGTGTCTGGGAAAACGATTCGGGAGTTCCTCGTGAGCCCTGAAAAGCACGGGCTCCGGCAGGTAATTCACCAGGCTCAAACTGATCTGCCACGCTTAGCGGGACCAGCGTTCCCTCAAGACCGCGCGGATCCGTCATAACAACCTGTTCTGCTGCCCAGTCCCCATTTATATCCGGATCCCCATTACCAAGCCGGCTTATTTGAATGTTCTGGCGCAGGTATTTTTCAGCATCAATGATCTGTTCATAGCGGTCCAGGCTCTCCCCGTTAGCAAAAGTAATGGTCCCGGTATAACAGGTATTTTCTTCGAAACGATCCGGAGAACCACTAATAGTGACTTCAGCCCCAATTTCAAACATATCCCGGCTCCAGCCTGAACGGCGTAAAACCGTACCACCGCGTAATTCACACTTCCATTGGGTAATACTGCCATCGTCATTGGTCACATCCAGATAAATCCAGGAATGTGGATTAATCATGGCGATATCCGTTACCTGCCCTTTCACGCTTATGTCGACGTTCAGATTAAAATTTGCCAAACCATGGTGAGCACTGCTTGTGGCCGGGTTAAGCAGGGTAATAAGCAGCACAGGCAAGTGTAACTTCTGCATAAAGTGCATTAAGTGCATTAAGTGCATTAAGAGGTACTCCAATTAACTACATGATGAGACAAGCATAGGAAAGCCAGTGAACAATTACAATGAGCCTGAAACGCCTGGCCTTCTAAAACGATACAAGTTCTGAGAGGCCATGGCCAGCACAGGCATAACACCAGGAAAACATTCGGGGGCAAGACGACTGGCCTTTTTTCATCCACTTTCATAACGGATTCTCAGACAGAGCTTCCCGATTACCTTGAATTACCTGGAGTGCTCCATTATTCTTCCCCGCTCAAGGGGGAGTAAAACATGGTTACATCTTTTAAAAGCCGAGTCAGGGGTCTGTGCGCTCAATTCAAGCTGATGGCTCTATTGAAGCTGACGGCTCTATTGAAGCTGACGGCTCTATTGAAGCTGACGGCTCTATTGAAGCTGACGGCTCTATTGAAGCTGACGGCTCTATTCCAGCTGACGGCTCTACTAATAACGCTGACGGCTCTGCCCCTAACCATTCAAGCCCAGCCCGCCGACGTTGCCCATCAACAGGAATTTATAGAATCCTACTGTATCGAATGTCATAACTTTGAAGACTGGGCAGGCAGCCTCGATCTTGAAGGCGTCAATCTTGTCGATCCATTGGCCGATGCAGAAATCTGGGAAAAAGTAATGCTCAAGTTTCGCGGCAGCCTGATGCCGCCGATGAGCCAACCACGACCCGACCCCGTGCAGCAGCAGGTTTTTGTTAATTATCTGCAGGATAAAATAGACACCGCCACACTGGCCAACCCCAACCCCGGTCCGTCTTCCCTGCATCGCCTGAATCGAACCGAATACGGCAATATTATTCGTGATTTGCTGAACCTGCAGGTCGACATCAGCGAATATCTGCCTGCCGATGATGAAGGTTATGGCTTTGATAACATTGCCGATGTACTGCGTACCTCACCTTCCCTGCTGGAGCAGTACCTGGTGGCATCTAGGAAAATTTCCGAACTGGCCGTTGGCGACCCTCGCCAGGACGCACTGTCCAAGGTTTATAAAGTGGCACCTGACGCCCCGCAGGGGCAGCATCTTCCGGGACTGCCCATTGGCACACGGGGCGGCATTCTTATCGAACACAACTTCCCCCTCGATGGCGAGTACGAACTGCATTCTTATCTGACCCGAAATATTGTCGGCTATATGACGGGGCTGGAATGGCCCAATGAGTTTGAAATAAGCATTGATGGCGAACGTGTATTTCTGGCGCAGGTTGGCGGCCCTGCGGACAACCTGATGTCTGATGAAAACTTTGCCGGAGCCGCGGACATCATTGACCAGCGTCTGAAAACCCGCATTCCCGTTACTGCCGGCCTGCACAAAGTGGCCGTCACTTTTATTCAGAAAAATGCCGCAGAAACCCATGAGCCTCTGGAACTGCATACCCGCGATCTGGATCTGCAGAATATGAATGGACTGCCAACACTGGATTATGTGGATATTATTGGCCCCTATAATGTTACCGGTCCTGGCGACACCCTTTCACGCCAAAAAATATTCTTCTGCTACCCCCAGGAAACCCTGGAAGAGAGCTCATGTGCGTCTGAAATCCTCGGTCGCCTCGGCAAGCTGGCTTATCGCAGGCCTTTAACCAGTGAGGATTACGCCTTATTTGGTGATTTCTACCTGCAGGGCTATAGCCAGGGCGGATTTGAACGGGGCATTCAGACAGCCTTGCGCTTCATTCTGACCTCGCCAGAATTTCTTTTCCGGAGTGAACCGGACCCTGATGATGTCGCTCCGGGTGAAGTCTACAATCTTGATAATCTCGCGCTTGCATCGCGCCTGTCATTTTTCCTGTGGAGCAGCATGCCCGATGAAGAACTGCTTAATCTGGCAGCAGCTGGCCAACTTGATGAGCGCTCTGTTTTTGATGCCCAGGTAGAGCGCATGTTGCGCGACCCAAGAGCCACTTCCCTGGTCGACAACTTTGCCTCCCAATGGCTATTTCTGCGCAACCTGAAAAGTGTCGCACCCGATACCAGGACCTTCCCGGATTTTGATAATAAATTGCGCGATGCTTTTCGTACCGAAACCGAAATGTTTGTCAGTGAAATAATTCAGAACGATCATTCTGTGCTGGATTTGCTCACTGCTGACTGGACCTATGTGAATGATCGTCTGGCAAGCCATTACGGCATTCCCAATATTTATGGCACTCATTTTCGCCGCGTCGATCAGGTTGATGAAGCGCGCCGTGGATTGCTGGGCCAGGGTAGTGTGCTGACGGTCACCTCATATCCCAACCGAACATCACCGGTATTGCGGGGCAAATGGGTGATGGAAAACATTATCGGTACACCGGCTCCAGCCCCGCCTCCCAATGTGCCGGACCTGAAAGAAAATCTTGGCTCTGATGTGATGTCGATTCGCCAGCGTCTGGAATTACACCGACAGGATCCCGTCTGTTCAAGTTGTCACAGCCTGCTGGATCCGCTGGGTTTCGCCCTGGAGAATTTTGATGCCATTGGTCGCTATCGCACCAAGGAAGAAGGCGGGCTGGTGAATTCCAGTGGCCAGCTCGGCGATGGCCGCTATATCGATGGCGTTGGTGACTTGCGCATCGCCCTGCTAAGCAAGCCGGAAAACTTTGTCGAAAACCTGACCGAGAAATTACTCACCTACGCCCTCGGCCGCGGCCTCGAGCCCTATGACATGCCCGTAGTCCGCGCCATCAGAAAGGAAGCCGCGCAAGACAACTACCGTTTCTCCGCCATCGTCAAAGCCATCGTCAATTCAGCCCCTTTTACCATGAAGAAGGCAGTAGACACTTCCGGCGCACAGGTAGCGACGAAATAGCCGCAAGATAAAAGAAAAAGGAAAAAGGTGAGCGGTTCAGGTTTGGGGCTGGTTTAGTTAAGTTTGTTCAGACGGGGCGACCTTGCAGTCGCCTTACCGAATGCGTCCCTGCGGTCATTATCCGACCACCAGAAAACGACTGAAGTCCGGGAGAGTGGTTGCTTGTCTCTTGTCTCTTGTCTCTTGTCTCTTGTCTCTTGGCTCTTGGCTCTTGCCTCTTGTATCTTGTCTCTTCTTTATAATTCCCTGTCGCCTCCCTGCACCGCCCACCTTTTTCCTTTATCCTTTTTCCTGTCTCATGTGAT